>Ga0268262_10000661_pt1 | contig 44576 bp, 35 predicted proteins | sample TergutNc150P3_FD_190354 | JGI IMG/M metagenome (GOLD analysis project Ga0268262, IMG submission 190354) | Nasutitermes corniger P3 segment gut microbial community from laboratory colony in Florida, USA - Nc150 P3 (SPAdes) (version 2) | ecosystem: Host-associated > Arthropoda: Insects >...
ATTCAGGTTCTATTTCTTTCCCCTGAATCCCCTTCTCCCCAACCGCTTCTTTTGCGGTCAGGCTCTCTCCCCTTCCCTAACGCCCGCTCCCTTTCAAAAACGGGCCTGTTGCCAAATATCTTTGCCCTCTTCAGGACATCCCTTCCTTACGCTCAATTCTTATCGCGCAAGTTTTTAGAAATTACTACTTTCTTTGGCACTTTGTCAAGTGCTTTCTGAAAAATAATTATTTTTTTTGTTTTTTAAACGTTTGGAAACACGCCATAAAATATTACTTTCGTAAAACCTCTAAGGCGTACGTTTTTTCAAAGAAGTCTCTCTGAAGTCTTATATTGATAGATAAACCGGTACTCCGGCGCATCTACATTCTAGTTATAATATATCTATTCACTGATCTTTTGTCAAGTGAAAAAATTAAAAAATCAATATAAAACAAGATTTTCCTGGAATTTTATAGAAATTTTTAAATTTTATTTTGTTACAAAGTAATTAATTGAACAACCAAACCGACAGTAACCGGCAGAACTATATTATCATAATCTTCTAAAGGAAGGGCTTCTACAACCATTGCGGTAAAAGCTACTGTAAAAGAAATATACATATTGTTTGAAACGGCGTAAGCGCTTGCTATAACCGCAGTAAAACAGGCAAGCGAGCCTTCAACGCTTTTTCCGCATAGGAAAGCCGGCTGCAATTTGCCGAAATACTTACCCACAAGACTGGCAAATCCATCTCCAAAGGCAAGAGCATAAATCGCGATAGCGGCAGCAGGAGACGGGTATAAAAGGAGAGCTAGAAGAGCGCCCAAACCGAGTGTAACCGGTCCCATTACAAAACGGTTAATTTCACGCGATCTTGAAGCCATTCTGGTCAATGATGAAATTACAGGAACTTTAACGCCTGAAAGCCGCAAATACTCCATTATTGTATAACCTAATGTACCAATCATGAGTAAAATCACAGTAAAAGGCTTGTTTATAGCGGCAATGGAAGGAGTAACAGCAATAAGGAAGTGTATTGACTTTCTTATAATTTCGGATTTTAATTCGCCGATATCTTTTGCAACGCCGTTTAAATAAACAGTGCTATGAGATACAGGTAAATTATAAAATCTCATTATATTTACACCTTCCCGTATTTAAATTTATATCAACTAAATATTCAAATAAATTACGAAATTAGTCAATATATTTTAATAAAAAAAATAAAATTATTGAGACAACTTGGACTGGAAAAGAAATTTACCTGATATTTAATATAAATAACGCTATTCACAATTCTTTTCTTTCTATATAATACATCCACTATGAAAACTACAGGCGGCCATTGGGCTGATGAAGCCGCGGCAAAAATTATTTTTGAAAAGAGCGAAAAAGACCTCTATACCTGCGCGTCGGGGATAACCCCTTCCGGGACTGTCCATGTGGGTAATTTCAGGGAAATTATCTCTGTGGAACTGGTTGTCCGCGCTCTGCGGGATATGGGCAAAAATGTGCGTTTTATCTATTCATGGGACGATTATGACGTGTTCCGTAAAGTTCCCAAAAATATGCCGAAACAGGACGAGCTTGAAAATTACCTGCGCTTCCCTATTACTATGGTTCCGGACCCGTGGGAAAGAGATTCAAGTTACGCCCGTCACCACGAGGTTGATGTTGAAAGCACTCTTCCGAAAGTAGGGATTTTTCCCGAATTTATATATCAGGCGGAACGTTACCGTTCTTCGCTTTACGCTCAAGGCATCCGCAAAGCGCTGGAAAAGCGTGATGTTTTAAAGGAAATATTGGACAAATTCCGCGATGAAGAGCACAAGATTCAAGGCGAATGGTGGCCTGTCAGTGTTTTTTGCGAAAAATGCAGCAGAGACGAAACTGAGATTGAAAACTGGGACGGCGATTGGGGTTTAAATTACCGCTGTAATAAATGCGGCAATCAGGAGATGTTGGACATACGCAAGGCAAAAGGCGTCAAACTGTCGTGGCGGGTTGATTGGCCGATGCGCTGGGAATACGAAAAAGTCGATTTTGAACCGGCCGGCAAAGATCATCACAGTCAGGGAGGAAGTTTCGATACCGCGCGCCATGTGTGCAAGGACGTGTACGGCTGGGAGGCGCCGGTTACTTTCCGTTACGATTTTATCGGCACTAAAGGGCTTCCCGGGAAAATGTCTTCATCGTCAGGTAACGTAATTACAATCGAAGACGTGCTGAGAGTATACACGCCGCAAACCGCCCGTTACTTATTTGCCGGGACAAGGCCGAATTCTGAATTTACGATTTCTTTCGATCTTGATGTGATAAAAATTTACGAAGATTACGACAAGACAGAGCGTATCGCGTGGAAAATTGAAGGGGTAAAAGACGAAACAGTTTATCAAAAAGAGCGGCGCATTTATGAACTTTCGCAGATAAGCGTTGACGGAAAAACGCCATCTTTTGAAGAAGGAAGTCCGCCTTACCAAATTCCCTTCCGCCATTTGTGCAATTTGATTCAAATCGCTGACGGCGATATTGACAAAGCTCTCGCGGATTTAGCAGCTAACGGCAGCCCCGGGAAAGAGCAGCTTGCGGTGATTAAAACAAGGGCGCAATGCGCAAAATACTGGGTGGAAAACTGCGCTCCGGAAGAGTTCCGTTTCCGCCTGCTGCCGGAAGGGGGAGCGGCAGCCCTTTCGGCAGAGGAAAGAGAAAAACTCCGCCCGCTATCAGATACCGAAAAAAACGCGGTGCGCATTCTGCGCGATGATGTTATCTGCAAAATTGAGCAATTCGCCGATGACAAATCGTGCGCGGCGGCAATTTACGCGGCAGCTGAAAAATCCGGAGTTGACGGGAAAGCCCTTTTCGCCGCAGCGTATCAGGCGCTTATCGGCAAGGAACAGGGGCCGAGACTTGCAAATTTTTTAAGAGCGATAAACAAAGACAGGCTCACAGGCATTTTAAAGAATTATTAAAGAAGGTCAGGTTTCCTTTTCCGTATATAAAATAGGCGGCTGTCCCGGAAAATGACTCCATCTTATTTTCTCCTCGACAGAAGGGACTTTATGAATTTGAACATTGTTATTGATCAGAATTGTTTCCGCCTCTTTTGAAATACTGTCATCCGTGAAAACACCGGCAAGTTTATCAAATCTTATCAGGTTATACGCTCCGCGGCGCTGAAATTTCGCGGCTTCCGTCAGTATGAAAATTTTTTGCGTGTGTTTTGCCAATCTTGCCGCGGTTTCAGCGCGCATATAATCCATGCCAGTAAATCCAAACTCCGGAACAAAGCCGTCAGTTCCAAGAAAAAATTTATCGGAAAATACAATCCTTGCGCATTTTGCAGTCATTGTTCCGACCAGCACCTGTGATTCCGGCTGGAAATACCCGCCAAGAAGAATAATCTTGACATTCTGTTTGCATACATAATTTGCAATAAAAACAGAATTTGTAATAATTGTAATATTTTTTTTTGCAACAGCCAGTTCTTCGGCAAACAATGCGCAGCAGGAACCGGATTCCAGCATTACGGTTTCACCTTCCTTAACTGTTTGCGCCGCCGCTTTTGCTATTCTGCGTTTTATGGAATGATTAATCGCTATGCGTTTTCCGGTATTATCCGCTCCGTCAAGACTTACAAATCCATGAGTACGCCGGACAATTCCTTGTTTTTCAAGACTGTCAATATCTTTACGAAGCGTTACATTGGACACATCCAGAAGTTCCGCAAGCAGTTTTACATTAATTTTTTTACTATTTGCCAAAACATCAAGTATCTTTACACACCTGTTGTTCATTTATCTTTTCCCCATAATTACAATGTTTTCTTCATTCTCCGAAGAATTTTGAACAGTACGCCATGTTATAAACACCGGTTCGCTTTCCGCTTTAATTGTAATGTCATAATTTATAGAACTTGCAACTCCTGTAACAATATCATGCCTCAGATGATTTATACCCGGTAATTTTAAACTAACCTGCGCAGAACCAAATCCATCCTTCCATAAAACTAAAGCTCCGCCATTTTTCTTTTTAAAATAAAAAATACGCAGAGACGCAGGCAAATTACCCTGTGTAAGCGCGTAATATACTGAACCGGAGATATATGACGCGCACAAACGGAATGCTTCCGCCCCTTTAGAAGTATAATCATTTTCACTCCTGACCAAACCAAAAAAATCCTCGGAATTGCTTTTTGAAGGATTGGAAGCGTCAAACATTTGATACCAGAACACTCTTTCTGCTCCGCCGGCAGCCAAAAGAACGAAAGTTTTTACTACTCTTAAAGGAAAAATCACTTCTGAAACCTTGGTTGGATACCAGCCTCCGGTAGGATAACCAATCTCGGTAACCCAAATTTTATCATTATAACCGTATTGACTTACTATCTCTTCAAACTGTTTGTACAGCTTTATAGAGCGATTAATATTTAGTTCATAAGGATGAAAAGCAATGGCGTCAACATTTTCCATAGCATTTGATTCGAAAAGGCTGTTTATCATTTTTTTTGGCAGTCCGGTAACATTGCGTGCAAAAGCTCCTCCCAGAACAATCACATTATTATCTGTTTTTTTAATAACAGCCGCTGCCTGACGGACTAATTCCGTATATTCTTCAACAGTTCCGTTCCAGAAACGGCTGCTGTTAGGTTCATTCCATATACACCAAGCGCCCACCCTGCCAATAAAATGCTCTGCTGTTCTTCTGACATAATTAAGAAAATCCGGTATTTGTTCAGGAGAAATATAACCATGACTTTTTTGATCAGCATGTATCCACCAGTTGTCATAAGCTAAAACACCCAGCACCTTAATGCCTGCATCGCCGGCTTTATTCACCATGATATCATAATCTTCAAAATTCCAATTATCCTGCTGAGGTTCAATTCTGCTCCAATAAAAAGTATGAAGCACCCAGCTTACACCCATGTAATTCAAATAATCAAATTCTTCTTGTGTGTTAGTTTCGCCTGCATGAACAATACCTGAAAAATCAGGGACAATTCTGCGTCCTTCGGAAGGAAGAGTTATATTTACAGAAGCGCAGGAGCCGCATAAAAAAAATACAATCAGGATTACTGTCAAAGAACAATACTTCATCTTATAACTCTAAAGAACGGCTTTTAACCTTTTCAAGAATATAAGAAATAAACTCATTGACTTTCATGGAAGGAAGCTGCCTTCCGTCCCGCAGGCGGATCGATACAGCGCCTTCGTCCGCTTCACGCTGGCCCACAACCAGCATATACGGAATTTTTCTGGTCTGACAATCGCGTATTTTGGCGTTGAGACGTTCATCGCTCAATTCAGTTGTTACGCGCAAATCGCGGGCTTTGAGTTCACCGGCGCATTTTTTAGCGTAATCGTTAAATTGCTCGGCAACGGGAATGACAGCGACTTGCTCCGGCGCAATCCAGACGGGAAAAGCTCCGCTGAAGTGTTCGATAAGTACGCCAAAAAAACGTTCAAGACTGCCGAGAAGAGCGCGGTGTATCATGTACGGGCGTTTGTGCTGACCGTCGCTGTCAACAAAAGTCATATCAAAACGTTCCGGTTCGTTAAAATCAAACTGAATTGTCGTTACCTGCCATTCACGGGCAAGCGCGTCTTTTATTTTTAAATCGATCTTGGGGCCGTAAAACGCGCCGCCGCCTTCGTCAATTTCGTAGGCAAGGCCTTCTGCTTCTATTGATTTACGGAGGCTTTCCAAAGCGGCATCCCATCGGCTCTGCTCACCTACGCTTTCCTTCGGCCTTGTCGCCAGATATGCCTTAATATCATTAAAACCAAAAACCTTCCACATTGAAAGGCTGAAACGAAGCACTTCACGGATTTCACTTTCCATTTGATCGGGCGTACAGATAATGTGAGCGTCATCCTGGGTAAAACCGCGCACACGCAAAAGACCGTGCAGAACGCCTGAACGTTCATAACGATAGACAGTCCCAAGTTCCGCCCAGCGCAGCGGCAGGTCGCGGTATGAATGTCCTTTATTGTTATAAATTAATATATGAAACGGACAGTTCATAGGCCTTATAAAATAATCCTGATTGTCAATTTCCATTGGGCTGTACATATTTCCCTTGTAAAAACCAAGATGCCCCGATTTCTCCCAAAGCCAGCTTTTACCGATGTGAGGTGTATAAAGTATCTCATAACCGTTGCGGAAATGCTCCTGCCGCCAGAAATCTTCGATAGCAACTCTCATCCTGCCGCCCTTGGGATGCCAGTAAATAAGACCGGCTCCGGCTTCTTCGTGAATCGAATAAAGATCAAGTTCTTTTCCAAGCCGACGGTGATCGCGTTTTTCCACTTCTTCCAGAAAGGCAAGGTGGGCTTTCAACTCTTTGGGATTTTCCCACGCAGTTCCGTAGATGCGGGTAAGCATGGGGCGCTTTTCATCACCGCGCCAGTAAGCGCCGGCGATACTTTGCAGTTTAAACGCGGCGGAGTTGATCTCCCTTGTGTTGGCGACATGAGGGCCGCGGCAAAGATCAGCCCACACCGAAGCTCCGTTTGAATCACGGTTTTCATATATCGAAATTTCTGCGTCTTGAGGCAGTTCATTTATAAGCTCTGTTTTAAATTCTTCGGCGGCAAAACGATCAAGCGCTTCTTTGCGGCTTATAATTACTTTAGCAAAATCCTGACGGCTGTCTATGAGTTTTTTCATCTCAGTTTCGATAGCGGGAAGATCATCGGCTGTAATTGCACAAGGCAGGAGAAAATCATAATAAAAACCGTTCTCTATACTTGGTCCGATTGCGGTTTTCGTTCCGGGAAAAAGTTTTACAACAGCCTGCGCCATGATGTGGCTGACGGAGTGGCGGATCGTCGCTAATTTTTCATTTTGCTTGCTTTCTGACATTGGGAAAGATTAGCATTTTTTTTTGATTAAGTCTAGACGGATGACGGAATCTGCTACTAAACAGCAGATACCACAGAATAAGCAGCATTAAAACGCCGCTTATCGCTGCAGTTTACGTGCGGTTAAACCGTAAGTAAATAAGTTCTACCACGAATTACGGAATCTTTTAGGAATAATCAGTTATTCTAGGCCAAGATGTTCCTTTTTCCGATTTTTATTTTCATGAAATATATAGTAAAAAATTCCAATAATACCTACCACAATAAGCGGGCCTAAAAAACCGTAAATAACAATTATAGTTTGCATATTACTTCTCCTCGTATATTGTTATAAGAATGAGTCCAATAATTGCACCAACTCCTGAAGCAATTATTCCCCCAATCAATATTGTAGCCTGCGGAAAATCACCTTTAATAATAGTTCCAAGTACAAGGCTTCCAAAACTTAACTTTGTTGCATCAAGAATCAATTTACCAAAATTAAGGAAAAAGCGCTGTATTTTGTTTTTTTCTGCTGGTTTTTAATTTACTTCAACAGATAACGTTTCCATACCACATTCTATACTATAAGGGACATCTTAACAACAACATTAATTTCTTGAAAATTTACATCAATCTGAGAGCTGCCTTGTATTGTTCTTGATCAGCAAAAACTTTTAATTCTCCGGCAATTTTAATGGCGTTTTCAGCGAATATTCGGTAGATTGGTTCACAAATAACATTGCATAACCGAAAAATCCTACTTTAATGATTATATTTAATGGTTATATTAATTTTGGAGGTAAGGTAATTATGGCATCATCGGCATATAATATTTTATCTGGTATTGCGGCGGCGGCAGCCGGATTGGCGGGTGAAAAAGTATCAAAGAACGGAGTGATCCCCGGGTTGGATTTAACGATGCTCATTCCGGCTATGTTGGGCAGTAAATCGGGAGGAGTTGCCGGAATTTTGAGCAGCGCGCTTTCCTCTGTGGCAAAAACAGGACTGCTTAACAATTCCAAACTGGGTAATCTGACTGAACTGGCCGGTTCTTTGTTCTCTGTTGAAAAAACCGGTACAGCAAAAAATGCCGCCGGCGGTATTGCGGGTTTGGCTGCGGCGATTGCCGGTAATTCCGGCACTAAGTCTCTTGGTTCTATTGCAACTATGGCTTCCGCTCTGGCAAATTCCGCAAAAGATAAAAAGGAAGTAAATGGCATGGCTTCTGAATTGGGTAAAACATTAAGCAGTTCATTCGGGATTTCTTTTGACGGAGGCGGAACCGCGCTAAAAGCTTTGGATAAGGTTATGGGAAACGATACAAAAGGCGAACTTTTTAAGGCGGTTCTGAAAGGTCTTTCCTAATCTATTGGGCGGGAGTTGAAAATCTGTAACAACTTGAGAATTGCTTTACACTGCTCCTGATTAAGATTCCCTACCCAACGGATTATTTCCTGCGCCTCACGGCTATAATTTGATTTTTTATTTCCTGACACGGCATCTTCGCCAATAACAAGATACTCAACTGAAACTTTTAATTCACGGGCAATTTTAACGGCGTTTTCTACTGAAGGTTCTGTAGATTGAGTTCGCAAATAACATTCCAGAGTTGCTTTGGGAATACCGCATTTATCACTTAATTCTTTAACTTTAATATCTTGAAAATCCAGTTCATTCCTCAGATTCTCTCTAAAATTACTCATTCTTATAAATAGTGATATTTCATTGAAAAATACTTGTAAACATTTAATTTTAAGTGTATAATTATACATAAACATTGATAAATAAATGTTTTTTCAGATTAATAGTGATTTTTAATAAGGAGTTTTTTATGAAAAACAAAAACAGATTTAAGCTGTTCGGACTTGCCATTCTTGTTACGGCAATCGTTTTCAATTTTACCGTCTGCAGCGGCGGCGGTGCCGGTGGAGGAGGAGCGCCTACTCCTGTCGTTCCCGCCGAGCCAACATCAGCGGTATTTGAAAGCAGGGACAATGATAACAACATATATGTATTGAAAATTACAAAAGCGACTTCCGGTAGTAAGGCAGTATACAACCCGAAAGATGGTGACAATTATGTCCTGACTATTACAAAAGACAGTAGTATTAAGAGAAGCAGTGGAACAATTACTACCGTTAATAACAACAATTTAACATTAAAGCCAACCGATTCTACAACATCATTTACCGTAACAATCGAAAAAACAAGTACCGCTGCGCTACTAACCCAAATATCGGGAACAATAGTAACAGACAAAGGAGAAGTAACGGGGCCGGATAATATGACCCCGGTAGGTACTTTTGAAACGTTTGCTTTAGGGGCTGACTGGTGGGTTACTGAGAACTCTGCTGAAACATGGCGCGCTAAAATAAAATTATCTGATTTTACTACTAAAAAACCAAAAGCCGGTGATGTATTCATATTTGGTTTAAGCGGAAACCCGGATAAACCAATAAATTGGTTTAATATTTCGATTGAAGGTGGTAAGTGGAATAATGAAGATAGTAAATATGAATATAAATGGTTCGGAGGCTCAGAAGGTTCAGAAGGAGGAAGGCGTAAGTTTTCTTCAACTTCTGAAAATATTTTTAAAATTACCATCTCCGATGAAGTAGGAGATTATGATTCAAGCTTGAATATTGATGTAACATTGACCAATTGGCTGTGGTTTAAAAGGGACAATAATTCGGATGATTATGAATTTAACAGCGGTGAAACACTCCCGGCAGGTACTCCATTTGGTAAAACCATGGCGACAATCAAGAATTTTAAGATTTGGCTTATTGAAGAAAAAGATTAAAAGCCGCTCATAAAGTGACAGAAGCAGCATTATTTTACAGACAGCGACAACACAACAGTGCCTGCTGCCGCTTTTTTATAGTGTACCCACCGCCGTTTGCGGCGAGTACACTGTGGGGAGCGTAATTGAAACGTTTTAACTGCCGCATATCAAATAAATTATTTTGTTACCTGATTTATCTATATTTTCCAAAGTAATTTACTGACTCCAGCCGCATAAAATGTTTATCTTGCGTCCACAATATATAATTGTAGTAATTATTATTTCATCCTTTTGCCAATTTCATAACAACTATTAACAAAATATCCGTACTTTGAAAAACACTCAAAATTACCTATAATATGTTTATGAGTTATCAATATCCGTTTTTAGACCCTGCGCTGCCTTTGCAGGAGCGTGTACAGGACATTATTTCCAGACTGACAATCGAAGAAAAAACAGGTTTTATTCCTACCAGAAACCACGCTGTTGAACGGCTTGGCATACCGGCTTTTGGGTTCGGCGCGGAAGGCGCGCACGGTTTTGTTGACAGAGAGGGCAACAACACCACTTTCCCGCAGACTATCGGTCTTGCGGCGGGCTGGGATCGGGAGCTGCTTCGCAAAGTCGGCGAGATTGCCGCTGTTGAAGCCCGTGTTTTTTATAAAACTCATGAGCGCAGGGGCGGGCTTGCTGTCTGGTCGCCTACTATTGATATGGAACGCGATCCGCGCTGGGGACGCACCGAAGAAGGATACGGAGAAGACCCGTTCCTTACGGGAGAACTTTCTTCCGCCTACATTCGAGGCGCACAGGGAGATGATCCTTTTTATCTGCGGGTAAGCTGCGGGCCAAAACATTTTTTTGCAAATAACAATGAGAAAAACAGGGGAAGCTGTTCATGTTCAATTCCTCCACGAGCCATGCGCGAATATTACCTTGCGCCGTTTAAAGCCGCGATACACAAAGCAAGAGCGGTTTCCCTGATGACTGCCTATAACGAAGTGAACGGCATACCCATGATGCTCCACCCGATGTTAAACGAAATCGTAAAAAACGAATGGGAAATTGGGGGAAATCTTGTTACTGACGGCGGCGATTTCCTGCAAACAGTAAACACGCATCATTACTTTGAAACCCACGCTGAAACGCTTGCGGCCGCGCTCAGAAACGGCGCGGACTCAATGACAGATGACGCCGTAAAAGTAATTGAGGCGGTCAATGAAGCGCTGGAAAAAAAGCTTATTGCCGAAACGCATATTGATGATCATTTAAAAAGGATTTTTGCGGTCAGGTTCAGATTTGGCCATTTTGATCCCCCCGGCAAATGTCCCTACGACGCTATTGATGAAAGTTACCTGATGAAAGATGAATACCGCGAAGTTTCACGGGAAGCTGTGCGGAAATCGGCGGTACTGCTGAAAAATGAAGGCAATATGCTGCCGATTAACCCTGATAAAGTGAAAGGCGCAATTGCGGTAATCGGGCCGTTAGCTGATACGCTTCATCTTGACTGGTATTCGGGACGTCCGGCTTACCTTCGCACTCCGCTTGAAGGGCTGCGGGATTTATACGGGAAAAACAAAATTGTTCACGCCGATTACCGCGATATTGTGTCATTTACAGCGGAAGACGGAAGACCTCTTGTGTTGGCTGACACCGGCAATGAAAAGGGAAAATTGCTCTCTGTCGGCAGGAAGAATCAATCTCCGGCCTGTTTTTACATGGAAGACTGGGGCTGGGGCGCTCAGACATTTGTCGATACGGAAAGCGGCTTTTATCTGGAATCTCCTTTTTGGCGCAAAGAACCGGGCGGTTCCATCGAAAATGAACAGTGTATTGTTGCGGCGAGCGGGAAAAACACGCTTTCATGGTTCGGTTATTCAACATTTAACCTTGTACCTCAGGAGAACGGACTTGTCTTAATAAGGACATTTGACAACAGGCGTATCGCGGCGCCGCCCGAAACAGGACAGGTATTGTTACACGACGATCCGGCTCCCTGCGCCGGGGAATTATTCAGGATGAAACTGGAACGGGACGGACTTTCCAACGCGGTTTCCGCGGCGGGAAAAGCGGATCAGGTAATAATAATCGCTGGAAGCAATCCCATGATAAACGGACGCGAATGTACAGACCGTCCCAGTCTTAATCTGCCTCCCTGTCAGGAAGAACTGATAAACAGGTCTTTTGCCGTAAATCCGAAAACCGCGCTGGTGTTAATTTCGGGTTATCCGTTTACCTGCGTTGATATTGCCCGAAAAATCCCGGCGATACTTTGGATGGCTCCCGGCATTCAAGAAACAGGAAACGGACTTGCGGACATTATAGGCGGCAGTTATTCACCGGCAGGCAGACTTCCGCTTACATGGTACGAAGACGAGTCTCAGCTTCCTTCCATAATGGAATACGATATTATTTCCGCCGGAACGACTTATCAATATTTTACAGGTAATGTACTGTGGCCGTTCGGACACGGACTTACTTACAGCAATTTCAGCTATTCCGGACTAACTATGGACAAAACCGCGGCAGGTGAGAATGACACCGTAACGGTATCATTCAAATTGAAAAACACAGGAGCGATTACCGCAGAAGAAGTGCCGCAGCTTTATGTCAATTTTTCCGGTTCGGCATATAAGCGTCCGTTAAAAAGCCTGAAAGGCTTTGATCGTATTTCCCTTGCCGCAGGCGAAGAAAGACAGATCAATTTTTCATTACCGGTAAAAGAGCTTGCCGTTTGGGACAGTTACAATGCGCGTTTTTGCGTAGAAACAGGCCGCTGTACCGTGTTAATCGGCGCTTCTTCGGCGGACATCAGGCTTTCCGGCAGTATCGAAATTAACGGTGAAAGACTGCTCCCAAGAAAAATCGCAGGTCCTATTTATGCGGAACGTTTTGATGATTATGAAGGATGTTTCCTCCATGAAAAACGCGGCAGCGGAATTCCAGCCGTGTTTAATATTTACGGGGAAAATCAATTTAATTGCTGCTGTAACGGAAGCTGGATTCATTTTGCCGCTCTGGACTTTAGCAGTCAGAAAACGGAGTGTTTCTCCGCAATTGTACAGGGCGTGCCCGGAAGCTGTATAGAAATAAGGCTGGACGCGCCTGACGGAGCGTTGGCGGGAGTCATCGAAGTTCCCAACACAGGGGAAATATGCTCTTACGAGCTAAACCCATTAAGCCCCCGCCGGCGTCCTGTATGGACTTACGCTGAAACAAAGATTGAAAAAATCTGCGGAATCCATGATCTGTACCTTGTACTGTACGGAAAAACCGGCATCTGGAGATTTGAAATTGCATAAACACTGTAAATTCAGTATATTTATGAATAAACGACAGTAAAAAACGTATAATTATGGTAAAACTCTTTTTAATTGCAATTTTATCCTTTTACCGTTATAGTTTTAACGAGGAATTAGTTGCTTCATTTAGGTATTGATGTAGGTTCTACTACCGTAAAAGCCGTAGTTATACGGCCTGACACAAAAGAAATGCTCTTTTCATGCTATGAGCGGCATCACGCCTGCCAGAGTGAAAAAGTATATGCCTTTCTTAAAGATATTTTTTCAAGGTTTCCGAACGATAACTTCCGTCTTGCCCTATGCGGCTCCGGCGGCAGAACCATAGCCGGAATGATAAACGCGCCTTACATACAGGAAGTAGTCGCCAATTCCATAGCGGTGCGGACATTTTATCCCCAGTCGAGGGTTGCTGTCGAATTGGGCGGACAGGACGCAAAAATCGTTTTTTTTTACCACGATGCGGCTGCCAAACGCCTTTTAGCGGGAGATATGCGCATGAACGGAAGCTGCGCAGGAGGGACAGGGGCGTTTATTGATGAAGTTGCCTCCCTTTTACGTACACCGGTTGAAGAATTCGACAGTCTTGCCGCCAAAGGCACGCAGGTTTACGATATTTCCGGACGCTGCGGGGTTTTTGCCAAAACCGACATCCAGCCGCTGTTGAATCAGGGCGGTTTACTTGAAGATATAGCCCTCTCAACCTTCCACGCGATAGCAAAGCAGACAATAGGCGGCCTTGCCCAAGGCCTTGAGATAAAACCGCCTGTAATTTTTGAAGGCGGACCGTTAACCTTCAATTCAACCCTTATCAAGGTTTTTGCCGAAAGACTGGGACTTTCACAAACAGACATTATCAAACCGGAGAACAGCGAAACCCTTATCGCGTACGGAGCGGCTCTTTCGATAAATGAGTTGTTTCAGGATTACGATAAAAACTTCAGCCCGGAAGCCGCTTTAACGTCTCTTTCCATGTACCGTGAGATCGTTACAGGAAACGCCGATAAGTTAAACCAGGTTTTTTTTGTAAGCAGTAGAGAACGCGAGGTGTTTCTTGAACGTCACAAACCGCTCAATATAAAGCGTGATCCGACCGCTCTCAATCTGCTGCAAGACAGAACATTACGGGTATATCTGGGCATTGACGCTGGATCAACAACTACAAAATTCGTACTAATAGATGAGAATGAAAATGTAATCGACAGTTTTTACGGCCCAAACAAGGGCGAGCCGCTTAAAATCATCAAACAGGCGCTCCTTGACATCCATAAAAAATACAGCGATTTGGGAATAAATCTGGAAGTTATCGCTCTGGGGACAACCGGCTATGGAGAGCTTCTTTTTGACAAAGCGTTGGGCGCGGATTTTCACACGGTAGAGACTGTGGCGCACGCCGCAGCCGCCCAGAAATATGTTCCGGGAGTAACTTTTATCCTTGACATCGGCGGTCAGGATATGAAGGCTATAAACATATCGAACGACATAATTACCAACATAACGGTAAACGAAGCCTGTTCTTCAGGCTGCGGTTCGTTTCTGGAAACTTTTGCGGAAACCCTTCATATTCCCGTTGATAAAATCGCCGAGGCCGCCTTTAACGCGAAAAATCCCGCCCGGCTCGGCAGCCGTTGTACGGTCTTTATGAACAGCACAATTATTACTGAACAAAAAAACGGCAAACAGGCTGACGATATTATGGCAGGTCTGTGCCGCTCCATAATAGAAAACGTATTTACAAAAGTCGTGCGCATTTCAAATCCCGCTCAACTTGGAAATAAAATCGTTGTACAGGGCGGAACATTCAAAAATGACGCTGTATTGCGCGCGCTGGAGCAGTATCTGGAAAGAAACGTAGTCCGCGCCCCGTATCCTGGCGAAATGGGCGCGGTCGGAATCGCTATTCTTACAAAACGTGAAATAAAAGAACACGGTTATACCTCTCCTCATGGGACGGGTAAACATTCCCGTTTTATCGGATTTGAAGCCCTGAAAGACTTTGACTATACACAGCAGGCGAACTTGGTCTGCCATTTTTGCAGCAACAACTGCAACCGCACATTGGTGCGTTTTTCCAACGGTCTGACATGGGTTACCGGCAACCGTTGTGAACGCGGAGAACTGGTGGAAGATTACAGAGACCCGGCTGTCCAGGAGAAAGTGAATAAAATAACCCAAATTATGAATTCCGTTCCTGACATGATAAAAATTCGGGACGAACTGCTCTTTAAGGATTATTCATTCTCCCAACTTCTGCCCCAGAAAGACATTACAATCGGGATTCCCAGAGTGCTTGATTTTTGGCGAACTATGCCCTTTTGGAAAGTCTTTTGGGCGGCTCTGGGTTTTAAAACGAAAGTATCACGTAAAAGTTCCAAAAAACTTTACGAAAAAGGTTTACAGTTTGTGGCATCCGACACAGTCTGCTTCCCCGCGAAACTGGTTCACGGGCATATTCAAGATTTAATTGAAAGTAAAGTTGACCGGATTTTCATGCCGCAGTTTAACCGGCTTCCGCCCGACAACATGGAAAGATTCAGCACATTTACCTGTCCGGTTTTAAAAAGTTACCCATTGTCCGTTAAATACTCGGATAACCCCGAAGACAAACACGGCATCCCATTTGACACGCCGGTTTTTCACTGGTTTTCGGAAAGAGATCAGGATTATCAATTATGCAAGTTTATGCGCGATACATTTAATATTTCCCAGAGTGTCTGCCGCGCCGCCATCAGCGAAGGTGAAAAAGCGCTTGAGGAATTCAACAGGACGCTGGTAGAAACCGGTAAAAAAATTATAGAAGAAACCGAAATGAAAGGCGGCTTTGCCGTGGTTATTTCAGGCCGACATTACCAGTACGATGAACTTGTCAACCATAATCTATCCAAGTACTTTACCAATATCGGCATACCGGTTTTGACAGTGGATTCCCTTCCCAATCTGGGAAAAATCCCGCTTCAAAAATCACGGCTTGATATAACGAACAACAACCACGCGCGGCTTTTATCCGGAGCAATTTTCACTGCCGAACATCCGGCGCTGGAGTATGTAGACATTTTCAGTTTCGGCTGCGGACATGACGCTCTCTATACCGATGAAATTATACGTATCATGAAAGATATTTCCGGCAAATCCCCGCTTATTTTAAAAATGGACGAAAGCGACATAGCGGGACCTCTGCGAATACGGGTACGTTCATTTATCGAAACAGTGATGATACGCAGGAAAAAAGAAACATTTAACACAAGACCTCTGGGCGATCCCTATCCGGTCAAGTTTATCATGGAAGACCGGAATGTAAAAACTCTGCTTGTTCCCAATGTAAGCAGGGCGTTTTGCCTGATGCTTACTTCCTGTATTGCCAACGAGGGCATAATGACTGAACCTTTGCCTATGGGAGGAGCCGACGCTATAGCAATGGGGAAAAAATATGTGCATAACGATATTTGCTTCCCGGCGCAGATTGTAATCGGCGAAGCTATCGCCGCGTTGAAAAGCGGCAAGTACGATCCTGATAAAGTCGTGCTTGGTACGGGAAAAATTATGTGCGACTGCCGTCTGGCAAATTATCTGTCCCTTGCAAGAAAAGCGCTTGACGAAGCAGGTTACCCCCAGGTTCCCATCACTACCACAGACCTTAATGATTTGAAAAACGTCCATCCTGCGTACCGGTTTTCTCCTCTTACTTGCGCCAAAGTTATGTGGGGTTTGGTTGAAACAGACGCGCTTGAATTTCTCAGACGCAAAATACGTCCATACGAACTTAATAAGGGTGAAACAGACAGAATTGTAGATAACGCGTTTATCGAAATCGCTGAGGGTTTCACAAGAAGCGGAATACCGGGTTCATTGAAAGCATACAGAAGGGCCGTTAAAGATATGTGCGCAATCCGCTATGACCGCTCAAAACCTAAAGATGTGGTATTCATACAAGGCGAGTATCTTCTAACTTTTCATCCCGGCTCCAACCTTGAGATAGAACGCTATCTGGAATTAAACGGACTGGAGGTAGCTCTTCCCAGAATGCACGACATTTACCGCCATCTTTTTGTGATGCACACAGTCAGCGAGATAAACGAGTTTAACGTGCAGCATTCCCTGTTTGATACGCTGTTTTCCAAAGTAGGCGACAAATTTGTGGATGTTGCAAGTAACATAATAGATAAAATCGCGGAAAAACATCCTCTGTATGAAAAAGCGCTTCATCTTCCGGACGCGGCTAAGTTAAGCGATCCGATTATGCATCATTCTGTAATGTCCGGGGAATCGTTTATGATCGCAGCCGATATTCTTCATTACGCGAAAAAGGGCGTGCGTTCTTTTGTTATCCTGCAGCCGTTCGGCTGCCTGCCCAACCATATCTGCGGAAGGGGAGTTATCAAGAAGATCAAGGAATTGCATCCTGACATTCAGATACTGCCTCTGGATTACGATCCCGACGTAAGTTTCGCCAATATAGAGAACCGCCTTCAAATGCTGATTATGAACGCCAGAAGTTTCAGGAAGGCGTCATAGCGGTGTTTGGTTTAAGAATTGATCAGACTATCTTTCTGTTTTTCTTTTTCTCAGCCTCTGGCTGGATAGGCGAAACGATAATGGAATCCGCTGTCCGCGGGCGTTTTGTAAACAAAGGGTTTTTTTCCGGGCCTTACGTGCCTGTACACGGCATCGGGGCATTTGCTGTTTACGGACTGTGTATGCCGTTAAAACCATATCCAATTCTTGTATTTCTGATGAGCGCCGCGATCTGCACCCTTGTTGAATACCTTGCCGCAATTTTTTTGGAAAAGTTTTTTTCTATCAGGGGCTGGGATTACGAAACCTATCCTTTTACCAAATGGTGTCATTACAAAAGACGGATTGCTTTAACCACCTCGCTTTTTTTCGGTGTTGTATCGCTGGCGGTTATTTATTTTTACTGGGACTTCGGCTTATGGCTGTCAAACAGGCTTAATAATGCCGCCGGTCCGATTCCGCTTATAATAATTGACATTGTTATGCTTGCCGTATTTTTTCTTGACGCGGCATTCACCGGATCAAAATATATACGCAACAAACAGGCGGGTATTTCCAATAAAACAATCGGACTGGGATAACTAAATGAAAAACGCAGCTTTGTTTGACAGCCTTGCAAAAGAAATTCTGGAACACGATGTATTCACGGAAAGCAGGAAGCACATACAACACGGCAAGATAAGCGTTTATGAACACAGCCTTTCTGTGGCGCGCCTTAGTTTCAGCATGGGGGAATTCTTTAATATCGCGGACAAACAGAGTCTGGTACGCTCGGCCCTTTTACACGACTTTTTTCTTTATGACTGGCATGTACCGGAAAAAATGTGGTCCCTGCACGGCTGGACTCATCCTGTAACCGCCGCGGAAAACGCAAAAAAATACTTTAATGTCAGCGGCAAGGAGTATTCCATGATACGAAGCCATATGTGGCCATACACCCTGTTTCACCCTCCCCATTACAGAGAAGGCTGGATTATATGCGCGGCGGACAAACTTGTTTCCCTGTGGGAAACGTTATTTAAAAGGTAAAACGCCTGTCAATTTTTAATTGTATTCAAGGTTGACCTTACATGTGTTCACTCTTCCGCTTTGCGGTTTCTTTTTTTGGTAAATTGAAGTTATATCTCTTTTTTTTGCAATATCTCTTTATCTGCTGTCAAAAGTAAATATTAAAAGTTTTTGCGCTTGTAATACGGCGGGAATAGCCGTCCTAATAAGTGCAGGATATGCCTGTTTGCAGAGTCCTGTGTCTATGACAAGTTCGTATACCATACGGAATTTGCTCAAAATTAAAGCTGTAGAATCTCCGGTCAGCCGAAAAACGGATATTCCATATTTTAGTTTCCTTGTTGTATTATACGGTTTTTGGGAAATTTTAAACATTTGTTCAGTTGACAAAAAACAGTCATAAATGCTATAAAATAACATTCTTTTGTAAAATTCTAAACTAAGGAGAGTTATTATGAAAAAAGTAGTGTTATCGGTTGTGTTAATCGTCAGTGTCATGCTGGCGGTGTCCTGCAAATCAACTCCAAAAGACACGGATAGACCGTATGTAAGGCTGTACGACGCAAACTCCGGTCTTGATCTTACGGGAGCCGCCTCTTACACAGTAAGGCAGGGCGACACTCTGTCGGATATTTCCAGAAGTTTCTATAATAATGACGGTTTTTATTATCCGATTATTATGTTTGCTTCCAGCGGCGTCGTAGTAAATCCGGACAAGATTCAACCCGGAATGAGGTTGACCATTCCTGATCTTGAAAGGAACAAGGCCAATCCGGACAGCAGAAGGAGCATGAAAAACATTCTTAACGGATTTGCCAATATCGAAAAAAGGAAGCAAAGCCCGAATCGCGCTTTGATCGAAGGCTTTCAGAGCCGCGCAAACGAGCTGTAATTTGACAACCTGCCTGACCCTTCGCGCTGATAAATCAGGAGGAAAAAATTAATTTCCCAAGAACAACAGTCGCCGGGGTCTCGCTTCCAAGGCTTTTAATAGGCTCCAACTGGATTTTCGGTTGGAGTCATAAAGGTCATGCCGCTGATGTTTATATCAGGGAACAGCATTCTACCGTTGACGCTACCCTGCGGGTGTTAAATGCTTTTTTACAGTACGGCATTGACGCGTTAATGGCTCCGTTTTCTTCTCATCCTGCCGCGTTAGACAAAATAAAAAACATTCAGGACAAAATAGGAAAAAAATTTATTTTAATTGATACTCCGATTCTTAATATGGACGATTCCGAAGCGGCCAGAAAAGAAGCGAAAGCTGTTATAAAAACAAGCGCGGAGATCGGAAGCGCTTTCTGCCTTATTCATCATTCCTGCTGTGAGCAGTTGATCAACAAAAACAAACAAACCATGCCCCGCCTTCCCGATTATACGGACATGATCCGCGATGCAGGGCTTATTCCCGGCCTTTCCGCCCACATGCCGGAAGTTATTCAATATTCAGATAAAAATAATTACGATGTAGAAACTTATATCCAGCTTTTTAACTGCATGGGTTTTCTTATGCAGATAGAAGTTGAATCGGTAATAAAAATCATTCATGAAGCGAAAAAACCTGTAATGACAATTAAGCCGATGGCGGCAGGCCGCGTTTCCCCTTATGTGGGGCTGACATTTAACTGGAACGTACTGCGTGAAAAAGACATGATCACGGTCGGCTGCATTAACGAACACGAAGTCCATGAAGACGTGGAAATTTCTTTTGCCGCTCTGGAAAAGAGGCTTCCCGATTTGGAAGGGCGCGGCAGCCCCGGCAAAACAAGCATTATACGGTAAAGAAACACAATGCCTGAAATTTCACATAACATGGAATTGCTTGCTCCCGCAGGTTCTCCGGAAGCGCTTGACGCCGCAATCGGAGAGGGGGCGGACGCTGTATACCTTGGACTGAAGGATTTCAACGCCCGCCTTAGAAGCGCCAATTTTACCTACGCGCAGTTTGAGAGCGCTTTGCGTTCTCTGCACAGAATGGGGAAAAAAGTTTACGTTACGGTGAATACGGTTTTTGAACAGCGCGAAGCGGACAGAATGTATCAGTTTTTAAAATACCTCGAATCGCAGAAGCCGGACGCTGTAATCGTGCAGGATTTCGGCGTTGTGGAAATGGCGCGCGCTCATTTCCCTTCGTTAAGGCTTCACGCTTCCACTCAGATGAATATCGCGTCCGCAAGGGGAGCAAACGCCCTTTCGCGTTACGGAGTTTCCCGCGTTGTTCTCGCACGGGAGCTTTCGCTTGAAGAACTGCGCGGCATAAAAAACGAAACCAACCTTGAACTTGAGGTTTTTGTTCACGGAGCGCTTTGCATCAGCGTTTCCGGCCTCTGCCTTTTTTCAAGTTTTCTGGGCGGCAAATCAGCTAACAGGGGAATGTGCGCTCAGGCGTGCCGAAGGCTGTACCGCGTTAACGCGGACAGCCCGCAAGACGGTGAAAATAAAAGCGGCTATTATTTCAGTCCCAACGATTTACAGCTGCTGGAACGTGTGCCTGACCTTGCCGCCGCGGGAATTACCTCACTTAAAATCGAAGGCCGCATGAAAAGCGCAGGCTATGTGGGAGCGGTTGTTTCCGCTTACCGGCTTGTCGTTGACGCCGCCGCAAACGGAAACGAGGAACAAATCCTTCAAAGCATTGAACAGGGACGCGAAATCCTGCGCAATGATTTTGCGCGTCCTAAGACGCAGTATTTTTTCAACGGCGGGTTTTCCGCCGCCGGCGAATTTGACTGGTTAAATCCCGATCAGGACGGAGGAACCGGCATCAGCCTTGGAGCAATACTCAAGGTGAAGGGAACTGACGGCGAAAGACTCGCTCTTGTTTCCCCGCCGCGCGGAGTGGGCCTTTCGATACGGGATTCAGTGCGCATACACCGCAGTAACGATTCCGGCAGAATCACGCACAAACTTTCTTTTGCTGAAAAAACCGCCGGAGGCTATTGGATTTCCGTTCCAGAAGTCAGTATAGCGGATAACGTCTACCTGATACAGACAAAAGAAATGCGCAAACGCTATCCGCCCGTAATTACACATAACACGGGAGGCAAAGGGCCGGGACGGGAAAAAGCTCCTTTCCCGCAGATAGACTTAAGGCGCGGCGAACTTTTCCCTGAAGGTTTATACGTGGCCGTTTCCCGCCCGGAAGAGCTTTACATTGTACAGTCTTCGCGTCCCGCGCGGGTGATGCTTGCCTTATCCGAAAAAAACGCAAAGTACCTTTCTGCCGAGGATAAACCTCCGCTGCCGTTTAAACCTGCGGAAATTATTTTGACGCTCTCTCCCTGGTTTCCCCAAAAGACGGCGGAATACGAAACAGGTTTATTGGCGCAAGCAATCGAAAAACTGATTGAAAAGGGATATACGCAGTATGTGCTAAATAACATGGGGCACTTTTCGCTGTTCAAGGGATATGAAAAAATAAAATTGATAGCGGGACCGTGGCTGTACACGTTTAATTCATGGTCGCTGTCGTTTGTTTCTTCCATTGGAAACGGAGTTGACGGAATTATCTCTCCGCTTGAGAACAACAGGCAGAATCTGGAACGGACATTGGGAGCTAAAAACCGCAGCAGCGAAAATAAAAGCAGAAAAAAACGGCAGAGTGCAGGCGTGTTACACTCAAAATTTTTTATAACGGTTTTTGCGTGGCCGCCTCTTTTTAACATTAAAGCGGACCTGGGCCGCGTTCTCAATCTTCACTCATTTGCAGACAACAAGGACGAATTATTTAACATTGTTACAAGCCCTGAAGGTTCGCAGGTTTATCCTGAAAAACATTTTTCAATTATTGATAAAATGCCTTTTTTAACTGAGGCAGGGTTCGGGCGTTTTATTATTGATCTGTCAGGCGCCGCAATAAAAAAACAAAACTACCGCGATTTAATGCGGGCGGTGAAAGAAAACGCCCCCCTGCCCCATTCCAGCCGTTTCAACTGGAAAGACGGTTTTTACGCCGATTAAAGCCTGTCCGTAATGCGGACACATTACGGACTTTTGCCAATAACCTGCGCTGCCGGCTATTAAAACACAACAGGGGCAAAATCTTTTTCCGCCATTGCAAGAATGTGTTCGTCATGTTCGCCGTTTTCATCTTCATTATAGCCGTCATAGGAAACTTCCGAAACGGCGGCATCTTCCGAAGCAGGTTTCGAGTCTTTCTTGAATTCCGGGCGAAATTCAACGTGTTCAGCTACAATGCTGATCTTTGACTGCAATTTACCGTCCGGACTGTTCCAGCGATCCTGTTTCAAACGGCCTACGACGCGCACTCCGCGCCCCTTTTTGCCTTTCGCATAACACGCCTCGGCAAGCCTCGACCATGTTTCCACATCAAAGAAAGAAACTTCCCTCTCAAAGCCGGAATCCTGTTTGTAGTAACGGTTAGAAGCCAAACGTAACGTGCAAACCTGCGTCCCTTTCGGGGTGGATCGAAGCACAGGGTCTTTTACCAAATTGCCTTCGATTAAAATTGAGTTGAGGTTATTCATACATCCTCCTATGTTAAATTCCGGCGGCACAGACCGCCGGCTATGAATTTTCCAAAAGAAAATTCATAGATACCATATATGGGCGCGAGGATGCCGTTTTGCTTTACCGAAAATCAAGAAAAATGAAAAAAAATGAAATTCTAAAGAATCTAGATTCAAATATTACAAATACATAAGAAGCAATTCATTTCTATAATAATGGGTATATTTTTTACATAAATTATACTTTTTTTTGGGAACAGCAATGAAATCCTTCATTCCCTCAATAAAAAACTTTTATATGTAATGTCCCTTACAACTTAAAATACGTAAATTATGGTTTTCATCACTGGAATAAATTAATCGGTTTTCATGATCTATATGGCGGCTATAACCTTTAATATGTTTAAGAGGTTCAGGTTTACCTATCCCTGTTGAAAAACCATTACGTTGTATATCTTTTATCAGGTCGTTAATCTTTTTAAATATTCTCTTGTCTTCGATATGCCATTCAAGATATTCCTTAAAAGCTTCCGGCGCAAAAATAAGATCATTCATTAACCATGGCCTCTAGTTCAACCATGGTCTTCACAATACCTCGTCCTTCTTCAATATCCTGTATACTTTGCCGTATTTTTTCAGTAAACACAGTATTGTGCCGTATTTTTTCAATTTCAGTGTAGGCATTTTTTGGAAGGATAACAATTTCATCATGCTGATAGGTGTTTTTTAAAGTTTTAATAACATCATCGTTAATCTCATCGGCCCTTAAATGATAAGCGGTATACATACATTTTCCCTCTCATCAACAATATACTATACCCGTTTCTGTATGACAAGTTAATGTCAACTTCATTGAGGAAATGGTTTCCCTGACAAATAAAACTGATCCAGTCTTTTGTCTATGTCTTCTTTTATGGAATTTTTAAGTTTAGTAATACGGTTGTACAGATTAGCCTCAGGATTGTCATTTTCTTCGTTTTGAGGCAAAAAAAGCTGAAAAACGTCAACATTAAGGACATTGGCAAGTCTTTCCAGTGTTTTATCGCTTACCCATGTCCTGCAGCCTTCAATATCGCTGATAGTTTGGGAAGAAAGACTGGTATATTCAGCCAATTTTTCCTGAGAAAAACCCCATTTTTTCCTTAAAATCTTGATATTTAAAGATAAAAGTTCTTTTGTCTGCAGCATTTTTTCGGTCAAAACTATCTCCTATATCAGAATAAGCCAATGGTTATAGATTGCTACTTGACAATAGTGGTAAAATATATAACTATTAGTTTTAATTTGGAAATTCGATAAATTATTTCCACTAATCAAAATCTAAGGAGAAAACGATGAAAAACAAGAAAATTGGATTGGGAATACTGGTGATGGTATTCATAATGACGGCTGCTGGGTGCAATAACGGTTCAACAGGCGGCGGTTCTTCCGCTCCTCCTGCTAATACCGAGCCTAAAACGATTGTTATCACAGGCATAAACGGAAGTAGTTTTACGTCTGGAGGTTTAGGGATTTATCCTGTGGGAACAAATATCAATATTGAGGATATTAATGAAGGCCTTGTTGCAGGAGCTAATGCGAACAATGCTGACAAAATAGTTACAAACGATTCCGTTACTTATCCACTGTACAACTCGACAAGTACAAATCGTTGGACGGGAAACGGGACTTTTGATGTATACTTTTTATATAAAGAGGGAACTGGGACACCAGAACCTTATAAAGCCGGTTCAGTATCTTTTAGTTCAGCGACTACAACTGTGGCTTTTAGCAGGTTTACTAAAGTTACACTTCCTTGATATTAATCTGACATTAATTTTCCCTGACCGCTTACCGGCGGTTAGGGAATTGACAGAACAGCGGCATTCCGCATTAGTATAACATCATGAAACATACTGTAATTACAATTATAATAGTTTTCGTTATGCCGCTTCTCATTTTTTCAGGTAAAAACGCCCTTGATGAAAATAACAGCGCAAATATATTTACGTATGATTTCACAGGAAAGACAGCCGCGCTTCCTGTTCCCTCGGCGGGAAAATTACCGTCATCATGGAAAGGTTTTAATTTGTTGAATATGTTTTATTTAAGAGGGCAGGAAACGGATACGCCTTTTAATGAAACAGAATTTAAAATGATATCGGACTGGGGCTTCAATTTTGCAAGAATACCGATTGATTACAGAATTTTGATAAGGGCGAACAACTGGAACAACATGAACGAGACTGCAATGCGGCGGTTAGACAAAGCTGTTGAATACGGAATCAAGTATGACATACATATTTGCCTCAATTTACACAGGGCTCCCGGATATACGGTGGCTTCTCCCGCTGAAACCGCGAACCTCTGGACTCAGGAAAGAGCTCAGGAGGCTTTTGCGCGTATGTGGGGATTTATCGCAGAGCGTTATAAAAATGTCCCGAATGAGTATCTCAGCTTTAACTTCCTGAACGAACCTTCCGGTGTAGATGAAAAAACGTACGCAGGCGTAATTAAAAAAGCCGCCGACGCAATACGGGCGCACAGTCCAAATCGTATTTTAATATCGGACGGTCTCGATTACGGCAATGTTCCGTCATATTTAATAAAGGAACTTGGTATAGCGCAGGCGGCAAGAGGTTATACGCCTTTTGGTCTCACTCATTATAAGGCCGATTGGGTAGATGGTTCTGACAATTTTCCTTTACCCGCGTGGCCTGCAATTTTTCTGCCGAAATATCTTTACAGTATAAATAAAAATGACGTTCCAAGATCGGTATTCAAAATAGAACATGATTTTAAAACAGCATACAGCCTTGATGTAAATGTCGGCACTGTATCCAATGAAGCAAGGTTAATTGTTAAGGCTGACGGCGCAACTGTTTACGACCGTCTGTTTAAAAGCGGCTCAGGCAGAGGCGAATGGACGCAGGCCGTTTTCAACCGTGAATGGAATATATTTCAGAATATTTTTAACAGGGATTACAGAATAGATATACCTGCGGGCGTAAAAGTGATAACACTTGAAGTTACGGACGGCGACTGGATGACTGTAAATGATTTGAAATTTTCTCCGGCTGACAAAACCGCCGCCGGAAGTACTGCCGCAGCTTTTTCCGTTACGCCAAATATGACCGATTGGGGAGCGGTAATTCCTCCTGTAAGAATCAACGCCGACGGGCGGGTTGTTATTGAAAACGCGCATATTCAAAACAGAGAATGGCTGAAAAACACATACATAAAACCTTGGGATGAACTAATTAAAAACGGCGGAGGCGCAATGGTAGGCGAATGGGGAGCGCATAACAGAACGCCTCATGATGTTGTTTTACGCTGGATGGAAGACAATCTTTTAAATTATAAAGAAGCCGGTATGGGCTGGGCGCTCTGGAATTTAAACGGTTCTTTCGGCGTTCTAAACAGCGGAAGAATTGATGTAAACTACGAAAACTACAACGGATATAAACTGGACAGGAAAATGTTAAATCTTCTGCAGAAATATCTTGATTAAGGTTGTTCGGAAACCATGAAAAAATTCCGGCCGTTAAAGATGATTTTTTTGAAAAATGATATACTTCCTCCATGAATAGCCGGTATGGAGTCACGCCATGGGGCACATGGTTTATTGACGTGCTGGACAGCTACAAAATGGGGGAGCGGCTTGATCGGGGCAGGCGTTATGCCAATGCCGGGAAAGTGCTTTCCCTTGAACTGAAAGAAGGGCGCGCAATTGCAAAAGTCGCAGGCAATTCATCTCCTTTTTACAGGGTAGCAATAACTTTTCCGCCGCTTAAAGAAGCGGAAAAAGTGTACGGCATGATCGAGAATGACCTGCACCTTTTGGCGCGCATAACCGCGGGCGAATTGCCGGAAACTTTTTTACAGCAGTTAAAGAAAAAAGGAATAAACCTTATTCCAAGGCGCTGGCAGGAAATGAAACGTTCCTGCACCTGCCCGGACTGGGGAGATCCGTGCAAACACATGGCGGCGCTTTATTACATTATCGCAAGGGAAATTGACGCTGACCCTCATATTCTTTTCCGGCTGAGAGGCATGGACCTCTCGGCGCGTTTCGGGAAAGCGGCGGTTCACAGTATCGCGCTGCCGTTTACAGTAACGTATACCTCAGAAGAAACATCCCAGGAACGCGCCGGAAAACCGGTTGAACTTGAAGCAATTCCAAATTGCGCGGAATTAATAACTTCGCTTTTGCCCTCTTCTCCGCCTTTCTGCGGCAGAGATTTTGCCGTTGTTATGGCGGAATTTTATCACCGGTGCGCGGGCTGCGAAACATGGGAACAGAGCGGGGAAAACTCCGCACAGACAGAGCATGATTTTTCACGCTCAATATGGACTTTATCCTGTTCCGCCGCAAGGCCGGGCGCGCAGGTTTTTCTATATGCGCAGGACATCAACGGGAACAAAAAGCACTATCCGCTGTACGAGGCTTTTGAACATTTTGTGCAATTTTCATCAGATGACGGAACAAATTCATACGCTTTTCTTTTTTATTTTTTTAAATTTTTAAATCTTGTCTGCTCCGCCTGCGCTTTTATCCCCTATGTGCTTGATGAAAATAAAACGCTTTCAATTATATGGCGTCCGTTTGAATGTCTGCCCCTCGCCGCGGATATGCAAAAACAAATCGCCGCGCGTGAATGTTTTATGCTTGCGTCTCCCGCTCTGTTCCGTATCAACTTGGACAAGAAGCAGGCAAAGGCGGCGGACAGACAGTTTGTTAGCGGGAAAAGCGTGGTTGATCTTCTTGCTTCCGCTTTTTTAAATGAATGGGTCAGGCGCAGGTTTATGCTCTTCAAAACGGAACTGGCGAAAAAGGGAAACGACGAATACCGCAAACTCTTAAACCTGTTCTTTCTTGGAATGGAAATTGACGTTTCGTCTCCCGCACTGCGCTCTCTTCCCGCCGCCATAGACAAGTGGCTTTCCGTTCTGCATATTGATTTTACGGCCTACCGTTACGCGATTACAATAAAAGAGGCGGTAAAACGCGGGAAAGACGGCGCGGACAGCGCCTCTCTTGATTTCGCGGTTTCAATGGATGTAATAACGGAACAGGACGAAGAGAGCAGGAAAACGCCGCTGTCAAAATGCGGCGATCTGGAAATCCTGCGCGCTCCTGTCGCTCTTTCCAATTATCTGCCGGAGATACGGGAACTTTCAAAACGTCAGAACGTTGACATTTCAGAAGCGCGGCTTGTTTCGTTTCTCGATTCCGCTTCCTCGCTTCTTACGCGGCTGGGAATGACGGTGAACCTTCCCAAGTCTCTTGCAAAAGAACTGAAACCGCGCCTTGTGATCAAAGGGAGCGCGAAAGGCTCGTCTTTGGTGCATTATCTGGATTTAAACGCGCTTCAAGATTTCCGGTGGCAGATTGCCGTAGGCGATGAGGTAATGACACTTGATGAATTCAAAAAACTTTTAAAGGAAAAACGCGCCCTTGTCCGTTTCAGGGACGGTTTTGTAAAAATGGAGCCGCATGAATTTTCGCGCCTGTTAAAAAACGCAAAAAGCGCTCCTCCCGACATGAACGACTTTTTAAAGGCTCACTTTTCAGGCAATACTGTTCTTGAGTTTGATGTCCGCCGATCAATCGACAACCTTTTCCGTGAACAGAATTTTCCTATTCCGTCAGCGTTAACCGCAAATTTGCGTCCTTATCAAAAACGCGGCTATAACTGGATTTGTTCTCTTTTATTTTCCGGCTTCGGCTGCATACTCGCGGACGACATGGGGCTTGGAAAAACCGTTCAATCAATCGCGGCTGTCCTGCGTCTCAAGGAAGAAGGACTTTTAAATAACGGCTGTTTTGTTATAGCGCCCGCCGCGCTTTTAATAAACTGGGAAGAAGAACTAAACCGTTTCGCTCCGGCGCTGAAAGTTTCCCGCTATCACGGAAAAAAGCGCGAACTCGACCGCGGACAGGATGTATTTCTTACAACATACCAAACCGCAGTACGGGACGCGGAAAAATTAAAAAAAGAAACGTTCTCCGTATTGCTGGTTGACGAGGCCCACCTTATGAAAAACGCCGATACGCATATTTCGCGCACAGTGAAGCAGCTTCAATCCAAGTACCGGCTTGCGCTTTCGGGAACGCCGGTGGAAAACCGTCTTGAAGACCTTCGTTCCCTTTTCGATTTTATCCTGCCCGGTTATCTGGGAGACGCCGCCAAATTCAAGGAACAGTACCGCGTCCCGATTGAAGTTATGCGAAATCGCGAACGTTCAGATTCCCTCAGGAAAATAACTTCTCCTTTTCTTCTGCGGCGCGTTAAAACAGATAAAAATATCATTAAAGACCTGCCGGATAAAATAGTCAGGAATGAATACGCGGTTCTTGAAAAAGAACAGGCTGCGTTATACGAAAGCGTAGTCGCCGAATCCATTAAAAAATCTGAAAAAAGCGATCCAAAAGAACGTTCGTCGCTGATTTTTTACCTGCTTACTTCGCTTAAACAGATATGCGATCATCCCCGCGTTTATGACAAGGAAAGCCCCGCGGTTTCAAATCTTTCGGGCAAGGCGCAGCTTCTCATTACCCTGCTGGAAGAAATTCTCGCAAACCGCGAAAAAACTCTTGTTTTCAGCCAGTATGTTGAAACGCTGGACTGTCTTGAGCGGATCATTAAAAAAGAACTTGGTGAAGCGCCCCTGCTCTACCACGGCGGAGCAAACCAGAAAACGCGCGCCGGTATCGTAAGCAAGTTCCAAAACGATCCGGCGTCAAAAATATTGCTTGTAAGCCTTAAAGCGGGCGGACTCGGTTTGAACCTGACTGCGGCAAGCCGCGTGATCCACTATGATCTCTGGTACAACCCAGCAGTTGAAAATCAGGCAACCGACCGCGCATTCCGTATCGGGCAGAAACGCAATGTCTTTGTCCACCGTTTTATCACCAGAAACAGTTTTGAGGAAAAGATAGACGCAATGCTCACAGGCAAGCAGGAACTTGCCGACATGACAATAGCTTCAGGCGAATCATGGATTGCGCGGATGAGTCACTCGGAATTAAAAGCGTTATTTGACAGGTAAGCAACAATTTTCTGCAGCAAATATAGTGGACTGCCACGAACAATTTATCCAAGCTTCATGTTCGTGGCATTTCCAAATGATTGTATCCTTATATTTTCCTCTTTCCTATCTGCGTTAGTTTAAATCTGGCAGCTAACACTCCCATCTGCGGTTCAGCAAAGAAAGAAATTTCTTCTCCGGCAGCAGAAAATGAAACCGATTTCCCTTTGTCTACAGCTGTACTTCCCGCTCGTATCATATGTTCACCGTCAGAAATGATAAACCTAACTTCCTGGCCGTTCCGTATTGAAGAAGCCTTTTCAACATCATCTACCCAGATTTTCATAGATATTGCACTTCCTGTAAATACACTTATCCTTTTAACTACAATTACCGATTCATTCGGACCGGGGATAACCGTTGTGTCATCTGTTCCCACTGAAGTTGTTGCGCATCCTGCCATTATGATAGTAACGGACACAATAACCAAAAACATAGTTACTCTGTTTTTTTTCATAACTATCCTCCTGAAAATAATTATTAGAAAACGGACGTACATTACGAATTGAAATGCTTGATTTATCGATGTTTATCGTATTGTGGCACTTCCGTATCTATAATGAAAGTAACGGTTTTTCCGGCGCCTCCATCACCCTGCCTGTGCCGTTATCGCAGGTAAAGAAAGATAACCTGATTACCGCAGTCAAGGCGATAATCCCGAATAATTTGTATTTTTATCAAATACTACATATAAAATAATTAAATAATGCATCATCGGCAAGTTTTTTCGCATTTTGTCAGTAAATACAATAGCTTCAGGCGAATCATGGATCGCGCGTATGAGTCACTCGGAATTAAAAGCGTTATTTGACAGGTGATGAATTAAGGGAATATCTTTTTTGGAACAGGTATATTGACTGTAGTGCCGTCCCCAAGCTGGCCGCCGTCATTATTTCCCCATACCCATAAAGCGCCGTTTGCGTCTAACGCAAAACTATTGCCGCCTCCTGCCGCTGCCATTGAAAATTTTGTTCCGGTTTTTATCTGTACCGGAACATTACGGTTGGTTGTAGTTCCGTCTCCAAGTTCGCCGACGCTGTTATCGCCCCATGCCCATAAAACTCCGTTTCCGTCTATAGCAAGACTGTGAACAAGCCCCGCTTTTGCTTCTTTCAAGCCGGTTTTTACACGCACCATAACGTTACGCCCGATTGTAGTTCCATTCCCAAGCTGGCCGTTTTCATTGCCGCCGCATGCCCACAATACGTTATTATTGTCTATCGCCAGTGAATAATTGAGTCCTGCCGATATTGATTTTATTCCGGTTTTTATCCGCACAGGTGAATTTAGCTGTGTCGTATTTCCGTTTCCAAGCTGACCGAATTGATTATTGCCCCATGCCCACAAAGCGCCGCCTGAGTCTACCGCCAAACTGTGAAGAAGTCCCGCCGATACCGCCGTAAAACGCGTTCCGGGTTTTATCTGCACCGGAACATTGCTTGCGGTTGTATTCCCGTTTCCAAGCTGACCATATTGATTATCACCCCATGCCCACAAAGCGCCGTTTGAGTCTATCGCCAGACAATGCGTGGCTCCCGCCGATACCGCTTTTATTCCGGTTTTTATCCTTACGGGAATAAGGCGGTTAATATTCGTCCCGTCTCCGATTTGACCGAATTGATTGCCGCCCCAAACCCACAATGCGCCGCTTGAGTCAATCGCTAAACTGTTAAATAATACTGCGTCGGCGGCTGTAAACTTCGTACCGGTTTTTATTTGCATCGGAGTTACACGGCATGTTATTGTCCCGTCTCCAAGCTGGCCGTGTTCATTACAGCCCCATGCCCATAAAGCTCCGGCCGCATCAATCATTAAAGTGTGATCTCCCATTGTTGAAATAAAGGCAGGCTGTGTTGTTATACCGCCGCCTGACAGAAACAGAAAGGAAAGCGCAAGAGCGGCGGCTAAAAAACCGTGTTTTTTAATTCGGAGTTTTGTAAAAATAAAATCCAATATTGAATTTTTTTTCATTTAAGAAATAATAACATTTCGAGTGATGTATTTCAATGCGGCGATGATTTATAGAAAAATTAATAAAGAAATTGCATTATTGACAATGTTAGTAATAAATATGATACTTCCAAAATGAATTTACCATGGAAAGGCGGCAAAATAAAACTGATCGTTTCCGCAGCGCAAGACCGCAGATTCCGGTTCTTCATCTGCTGCGCCGCGACACTGGCAACAGTCGCATTGTCATTTGTTAATCCTCAGATTGTCCGTTATACGATTGATTCAGTTATCGGCAATATGCCCTTAAACGCTCCCGACTTTGTAATAAAGACAGTGGAATTTCTCGGAGGATTACAGTTCCTTAAACAAAATATCTGGATTTGCGCTGTCCTTGTTCTTGCGGCGGCGGCTTTATCCGGCCTCTTTGACATGATCCGAAGTTACGCGAGTCTTGAGATCGGCGAAACTGTCGCGTGGAGGCTGCGCAATACATTGTACTCTCACATACAAAAACTCCCATACGATTGGCATATCGGCTGTCAAACGGGTGATATTATCCAGCGCTGTACCAGCGATGTCGACAATATCCGCAATTTCATTCATTGGCAGTTAAGCGAATTGATGCGGACAGTAACCGTTTTTATACTTGCGCTGGTGATAATGTTCTCCATGGACATTTTCATGTCGTTGATGTCCCTTGCCTTGATCCCGTTTATTTTAATTTTTTCAATTTTATATTTCCGCAAAGTAAGTTCTGAATTTAACAAAGCGGATGTAGCTGAAGGAATCATGCAGGCGGCGGCTCAGGAAAATTTTACGGGAGTCCGTGTAGTCCGCGCGTTCGGAAGGGAAGCCTACGAGATGGATAAATTTTCGCAGAAAACAAAAAATTATCAGAATATCTGGATTTATATAGGAAAGATGCTGGGAATTTTCTGGGGCGCAGGAGATTTTCTTTCCGGTTTCCAGCTTGTGATAATTCTTGGAGCGGGCGTTTGGCGCACTGTGCAGGGCAATTTGTCGCCGGGAACGTTTCTTGCGTTTTACGCCTACTGCAACTGGATGATTTGGCCTGTTCGCCAGCTCGGGCGTATTCTTGCGGACCTTTCCAAAACTTTGGTGGCTTCAGGGCGTATCAGGGATATACTCGCTGTCGAGCCGGAAACCGATCCGCCCGACTCGCTTACGCCTGAAATCAAGGGAGAGATTTGTTTTAAAAACGTCTCATTCAATTACGGAAAAGAGCCTGTGCTTCGCAATATCAATTTTACTTTAAAGCCGGGCGAAACGCTTGCGATATTAGGCGCGACAGGTTCGGGAAAATCGACAATGGTTCACCTTTTAAGCCGTCTGTACGATCTGAAAGACACGGACGGACTTATCACAATTGACGGAATCGACATCCGCCGGATTAAACGCTCCCATCTTCGCCGCAATATCGGGCTTTGCCTTCAGGAGCCGTTTCTTTTTTCAAAAACCATCCGCGAAAATATTTCTATCGCAAATCCGCAGATGGAACTGACGGAACTCCGCGCGGCGGCGTCTGTGGCGATGATTGATGAAACTATCATGGGGTTCGCCGAATCATACAACACAATCATCGGAGAGCGCGGAGTTACAATTTCAGGCGGACAAAAACAGCGTGTCGCCATTACGCGGATGCTTGTGGGCAGCGCGCCTGTAATGATTTTTGACGACAGCCTCTCCGCTGTAGATACCGATACGGACGCGAAGATACGCTCCGCTCTGCGCAAAAGGGTGAAAGACGCCGCAGTCATAATTATCTCGCATCGTATATCCAGCCTTATACAGGCGGATAAAATTCTGGTTCTTAAGGACGGAACTGTTGAGGATTTGGGTTCGCATGAGGAACTCCTGGAAAGAGGCGGAAGCTACCGCCGCATTTTTGAATTACAGCGCGGAATGACAGAGGAATAACATGGCAGATTACGAAGAGTATGAAGATTATAATTACAATAAACCTATATCGTTAAGCATCTGGAAAAAGATGTTTCCCTTTATTTTTCCCCTGAAAAAGAAACTGATAATCGCAATATCGCTTATGGTTTCCGCCGCGGTAATCGACGTGGTATTTCCGTTAATACTCGGACATATCATCAAGTACAATATTGAACCGCAGACCACAGAAGGCGTATGGGCGGTTTTGGCCGCAGCTCTTTTTTTGATGGCGCTTCAGGGAATCAACGTGCGGATTTTTGTCGCTCTCGGCATAAATATTGAGACGGCGATATCAAGGTCAATACGAAACGCCGTGTTTTTCCATCTTCAAAAATTAAGCCTTTCCTATTATAACAAAACTCCGGTTGGGTATATGATGGCGCGCACCAATTCAGACACGGGACGCATAGGAGAGCTTGCGGCATGGGGGCTAATTGATTTTACATGGTCTACTTTTTACTGCGCCGGAGTTGTAATATCGATGTTTCTGCTCCACTGGAAACTTGCGCTCGTTGTCTGTATTTCACTTCCGCCCCTTGCTCTCCTTACATGGTTTTTTGAGAAACGGATATTATCCGTCAACCGGATACTGAGGAAAATCAATTCACAAATGACAGGTGCGATGAACGAAGGCATTACAGGCTCACGCACCGTAAAAGTATTGGTAGCTGAAGATCAGAGTCTTGGCGAATTCTCCGGCATTACGGGGAATTACCGCACTCACGCGAATCACATGGCGCGGTTAAGGGCTGTTTTTATTCCCGTTGTGCTGTTTATCGGTTCCGCCGCAACTGCCGCGGTTTTAGGCTACGGCGGATGGGAAATCGCTTTTCTGGGCGCCGATCTGTCTGTGCTTGCGGTTTTTCTGCAATACGCGGGCGGCTTCTTTTGGCCTATCCAAAACATAGCCCGCATCCTTACGGATTTTGTGTCTACTCAGGCAAACGTTGAGCGGGTAACCGGCCTTTTGGAACAAAGTCCCGGCATTACAGACCGCGGCGACGTTATCGAAAAGTACGGCGACAACGCAGTCCCCAAAAAAGAAAACTGGGAGCCGCTGTCAGGCGACATAGAATTCAAAGATGTTACATTCATGTACCCTGACGGCCATAGAAATGTGCTTGAACATTTTAATCTTCATGTCGCCGTAGGAACATACGCCGCGATTGTGGGAGAAACAGGCGCGGGAAAATCAACACTGGTAAATCTTGTATGCCGGTTCTTTGAGCCTACTAAAGGACAGATACTGATAGACGGGCGCGATTACCGCGAAAGAAGCCAGCTTTGGCTTCACAGCAATTTGGGTTATGTGCTGCAAAGCCCTCACCTTTTTACCGGAACAATCCGCGACAATATCCGTTACGGGAAACTGGATGCAACTGACGAAGAAGTTGATAACGCGGCTAAAATCGTTCACGCGGACAAGGTTATCGCAAAACTGGAAAAAGGCTTCGACACAGAAGCGGGCGAAGGCGGGGATCGTCTTTCCACTGGAGAAAAACAGCTTATTTCTTTCGCCCGCGCGGTTCTCGCAAATCCGAGAATTTTTATACTGGACGAGGCGACAAGCTCCGTAGACACCGAAATGGAAATGCTTTTACAGGATGCGATACATACGCTTCTTGAAGGACGCACAAGTTTTGTAATTGCGCACAGGCTTTCCACGATTAGAAACGCGGACATAATTCTTGTTGTGGAAGACGGAAAGATAATTGAACGCGGAACGCATAAGGAATTAATGAAAGCTCGCGGACATTACTGGAAACTTTACACGCGCCAGTTTGAACTTGAAGCTGAAGAAGAAGCGCTTAAGAGTTAAGCGGAGATTCTTATTGCCTGCTGTAGAATAACGGCAGGCTTATACAAGTGTGTTACGCTATCTTAACCGCCTGCATCTGCGCCCTTACGCATAACTCGGCGGCTTTGAACGCGTGTTCCTGCGTCATGGCGTTTTCCGTGCGGTTAAGGCAGTCAAGTATCAATTGGCCGAAGTAAGGATAGCCTACCTGCCCTTCCACATTGTAATAAGTTTCTTCTTTGTTGTTTGCAAGGTAAACATTGCCGCCGCGGCTGTCTTTCTCGCCCAATTGCATATATTTACGCTGTTCGATAAAGCCTTCAGTTCCGAGAATGATCGAGCGGCCGTCTCCCCACATTTGCAGTCCGTCGGGGGTGAACCAGTCTACGCGAAAATAGTGAGCCGCGCCATTGTCGCCGACAAGCACAGCGTCTCCGAAGTCGTCCAATTCGGGATACTGCGGATGGTTGTAATTAGCAATTTGACTGTGGGTTACTTTAGCGTCTTTTGCTCCCGAATAAAAAAGAAACTGTTCTATCTGATGGCTGCCTATGTCGCAAAGAATCCCGCCGTATTTTTCCTTTTTAAAAAACCAATCCGGACGCCAGGATGCGCCGAGACGGTGAGGACCAAGGCCCAGTACCTGAATTACTTTCCCGATTGCCCCCTGTTCAATAAGCTGGCCCGCAAAGACGGCGCTTTCTACATGAAGGCGCTCACTGTAATAAACCATGTATTTTTTACCGGTCTCCTTTACTTTTGCCTTTGCAGCATCAAGCTGTTCCAAAGTGGTAAGCGGCGCTTTGTCTGTAAAATAATCTTTTCCCGCAGACATTACGCGCAAACCAAGCGCGCAGCGTTCAGACGTAATTGCCGCCCCCGCTATGAGCGTAACTTCCCTGTCGCCGAGTATTTCATCCTCGCTTGCCGTGCGTTTTACGCCGGGATAAGTTTCACAGAATTTATCAACCTTTTTCGGATCGGGATCGTATACGCTTTTTAATACTCCGCCCGCTTCAATAAGACCGTTGCATTGCCCGTAAATATGTCCGTGATCAAGAGCGATTGCGGCAAAAATAAATTCGCCTTTTTGCACGACAGGAGCAGGTTTTCCCTTTGGAGCGTAATTCATTCCGTCAGATTTAACAGCCATTTTTCCCTCCGTATTAAAATGTGATTTTTCCGGTTTGTTCTTCTACAGACGCGGTTTTTTCGTAGAAACGCGGAACTCTTTCCATAATGCCTTTAACCGTGTAAAAGGGATCGTTTTTCCGCATCGGCAGTTCCACCGTACGCTGTTCAGCACCTGCCTTGTAAACAGCGGAGATAAGTTCAATTGTGCGTCTGCCTTCTTCACCGTCAATCATAGGTTTGCCGCCGTTTTCCATTGCCGCCAATACGTTGTCAATCTGCCCTTTGTGCAAAGTGTATGTTTGTTTCGGCAGCGATTCATAAAATTTGTTTAATTCCAAGATCAATTCCTCATTTTGCGCGGCGGCAGGGAAACCGTTCGGCTGCGCGATGTTAGCTGAAACTTTCCACGGCGCGGAGACGCGGGCTTTTTCTCCCTGAAAAATAAGCTGCTGCTCTTCGCCGTGGTGAATTACGGAACTTGTTACCTGCGCCAAAGCTCCCTTTGAGCAAAGCCCGCCGTCATATTGCAGTATCGCAACGGAAATGTCTTCCACTTCGGCGTTGTCATGAGCCGCGTTGCTGATAACGGCATTTACTTTTTCAGGCAGTCCGAGCATCCAGCACAGCATATCAATATGATGAACGGCGTGATTCAGCGTACAGCCGCCGCCTTCTTTTTCCCATGTGCCTCTCCACCATAAATCATAGTAGGAATGGCCTCTCCACCAGTAAGATTCAATCTGCGCGTGAACAACTTTGCCGATCAGCCGTGAATCCAAAACTTTTTTCAAGCCTGAAATGTGGTCAAGAAAACGGTTCTGCGCAATTACAGAAAGCATTTTACCGTTTTTTTGCGCCGCGGCGATCATGGCGTCGCATTCCTCAAGAGACGCCGCCATCGGCTTTTCCACAAGCACGTTTTTCCCTGCGTTAAGGAAGTCAATTGCGATTTCCGCGTGGCAGAAAGGAGGAGTGCAAATACTTACAAGATCAATGTCCGAAGCTTCAAGAATTTCCTTGTGAGATGCGTGAACTTTCGCTCCCAAATTGTAATCTGTATTTTTTTTCACAGCTTTTTCGGGAAAAATATCCACAAGATGGGTTATCTTGCACCGCTGCGGAAACTCAAGATATCCGTTTATGTGCTGCTGAGAAATATTTCCGGTTCCGATAATTGCCGCTGAGATCATGTTTCCTCCAAAAAATTACTGACGTTTATTCATCGGTACATAGGACTGTACTTTTGTTACAGACTTGTACGCAGGACGGATAATTTTACCGTTATTTACAAGCTCTTCAATACGGTGAGCGCTCCAGCCGGCAATGCGGGCGACAGCAAACAGCGGCGTAAAAATTTCTACCGGCAGATCAAGCATGCTGTAAACAAAGCCGGAATAAAAATCAACATTGGCGCTTACCCCTTTGTATATTCTTCTTTTCTCCCCGATCATCTGCTTGGCCAAAATTTCCACTTTTGAATAGAGTTTATATTCGTCATCCCGGCCCTTTTCAGACGCAAGCCTTTCAACAAATTGACGGAATATAAGCGCCCTAGGATCGGACAGCGAGTAGACCGCATGACCCATTCCGTAAATCAAACCGGAACGGTCGAAACCTTCTTTGTTAAGAAGTTTTTCAAGGTAAGCGTTTATTTCATCATCATTGTTCCAGTCGGAAACTTTTTCTTTTATGTCGCGGAACATCTGTACAACTTTTACATTTGCGCCGCCGTGTCTCGGCCCTTTTAAAGAACCAAGAGAAGCGACAACAGAGGAATATGTATCGGTATGAGAAGACGTAACTACATGGGTTGTAAAGGTGGAATTATTCCCGCCGCCGTGTTCCGCGTGAAGGACAAGAGAAAGGTCTAAAATCTGCGCCTCAAGTTTCGTATAACCGGAATCCGGGCGAAGCATATACAAAATATTCTCGGCAATTGACAGTCCGCTTTGAGGCGTATGAATGATAAGGCTCTTGTGGTCGTAGTAGTGCGCATAGGCCTGATAACCGTATACGGCAAGCAGGGGAAACTGGGAAATTAATTTTATTGACTGCTTTAAAACGTTTTCAATTGAAATATCATCCGGATTATCGTCATAAGCGTAGAGAGTCAGCACGCTTTTTGCAAGAGAGTTCATCATGTCGCTGCTTGCGGCGTTCATGATTGTGTCACGTATAAAGTTTTCCGGCAGGACGGTATTTTCTTCAATCAAGGCCGTAAACATTCCGATTTCGGTTTTATCCGGCAAATGTCCGAACAAAAGAAGGAAGCATGTTTCCTCAAACCCGAAGCGGTTTTCTTCCAGAAATCCGTTAACGATATTTTCGACATTAATACCCCGGTAGTAGAGTTTGCCTTCGCAGGGAACAAGGTCCCCGTCTTCAATTATGTAGGAAATAATTTCGGAAATCTCGGTTAGACCAACAAGTACGCCTTTCCCGCTGATGTCCCTTAAACCGCGTTTTACTTCATATTTTGTATAAAGCTCGTTGTCAATTGCATCCCGCTCACATAAAATAGCCGAATACTTTTTAATAAATTCATTTGCCTGTTTCTTTTCCATAGGTTTATTTTACAGGTAAAACGCAATTTGCGAAACCCTGCGAATTGCAAGGTTTGAAAGACAGCCGTTTGCCAAGTAAATATATTTATTTTAATTTAAATAAATATTTCCGATATAAAACGGCGATTATACACGATAAACGGTATTAAACGCCGCTTATCTTCAAATGAACGTCCTTGTGGCGACTACGTTGATACCTTCGCCTTTCCAGTCCGTAATCAGGACATCACCCGCCTTTACGGGAAGGGTAATTTTTAATTTGTAAATATCTTCCAGCAGAGCGGGAATTTTTTCGCACGGGCAAGGGGAAGCGGTTTTTACCGGAATCCTTTTAACAGAAACATCTTCCTTGTCAATTCGGCAGGTAGCGGTTACCGTGCGTTTGGGCGCTCGGATTTCTTCCTTCGCGTAAACTTCCCCCCGCAGGCATCGGTTGCCGGTTACGGATAAATTTCCGCCTGCGTCTTCATCTACACAGAGCGGGCAGCCGATTGGACATACAATACATGTCAGGTTTCGCATAACACTTCCTACTTAATGCTGAATTCCAAAACAGAATCGGAATTTATTTCCATCTTTTCAAAATCCTTGGGACCAAGATTTACGGTGATCATCTCCGAGGGCTGAACATGACGTTCTTTTTTACTGCGGATTACGCGGTTGTCAAGACTGACCTCAAGCACGGCGTCGCTTTTTACAATCATGGAGCGAAGGTATATGTGGTTTTCGCGCTCAGGCGCAATCCGCGCGGGGTTCACGTAACGCACGGACGGGCCCGCTTTGGCTCGTATCTGCAGCGCGGGGCGTTCTCCCTTCAGCCATCGGGCGGCGTAGCTTCCGGCGCGCCTGCTTTCTTCGCAGACCCAATCTACAAGATCATGAACGTGAAGCACATTGCCGCAGGCAAAGACACCTTCCATGTTTGTCATTAACTCCGAATCTACGACAGGTCCGTTTGTAACTCCGTTTAGCTCAATTCCCGCCGACTTGGAAAGCTCATTTTCGGGGACAAGGCCGACAGACAGCAAAACGGTATCGCAGTCGATACGGAATTTTTTTCCGGGTACAATGACGCCGTTTTCCATCGGGCTTACCTCAATCCCCTCAACACGGTCATTGCCGAAGATGCTTGTTGTCTGAGAAGATAAATAGAGCGGAATGTCAAAATCTTTTAAGCACTGAACGATGTTGCGCGTAAGGCCTGCCGGATACGGCATGATTTCTACCACGGCTTTTACCTTACAGCCTACCCAGCTCATGCGCCTCGCCATGATAAGCCCGATGTCGCCTGAGCCGATAACTACGATTTCCCTGCCGGGAATGTAGCCTTCTATATTTACAAGGCGCTGGGCGAGGCCCGCGGTATAAATGCCTGCTGGGCGCGAGCCCGGTATGCGCACGTTGCCCCGGTTGCGCTCTCGGCAGCCCATCGCGAGTACCACAGCGCGGCTTTGAATCCTCATCGCGCCCGAGGGAGAAACGCAGTAAAGTTCCTTGACGCAGTTACCGCCGGCGGATGTAAAGCGCGTAACGGTGGTGTCAAGATAAACCGCTATTTTTGAGCTTGTTACGCGCTCAATAAAGCGTTCGGCGAATTCGGGGCCTGTCAGTTCCTCTGAAAATTCATGAAGGCCGAAACCATTGTGAATGCACTGCATGAGTATCCCGCCAAGATGATCTTCCCTCTCGATAATCGCGCAGGAAAAGCCTTGCGCCTCAAGTTCAAGGGCAGCCGCCATTCCCGCGGCTCCCGCGCCGATAACGGCCGCGTCATATTGCAGTTCTTTCACAGCGCGGCCTCCAACAGGCGGCTTTTTCCGCCGTGCTTTGTTATTTGATCCCAAGAAAGGCCGGTTTCCCTCATAATAATTTTGATGATCTTGTAGGTGCAAAAGCCGCCCTGACAGCGCCCCATCTGCGCGCGCGTAAAGTACTTTACTCCGTCTAAAGTTGTGTGCCCCAGTTTTACAGCCTCGACTATTTCCGCTTCGCTGACATTTTCACAACGGCAGACAATGTTGCCCCATTTGGAATCTTTAGCGATCAAGCTGTCCAGTTGACTGAAGTTAAGTTCACGCGCGCAGGGGCGGTTTTCAACATAGGGGTCCCAATGCGGCTTTTCCGTCAGCGTAAGCCCGATTTCAAGTAAAATATTTTTTACATATTCGCCGATGGCGGGGGACGCCGTAAGTCCCGGGCTTTGAATTCCGGCTACTTGAACAAAAGCGGGAACTTTCGCCGAAGCCTCAATATAAAAATCTTCGCCCAAACACGGGCGAAGGCCCGCGAAAGAAGTTATAACGTCGTTTTGGCTTAAGGACGGTATCATGGTCTTTCCCGAAACGAGTATTCGCTCAAGATGTTGTGAGGTGGTGGAAAAATCATCCTTGTCTTCTACGGCGTCCGCGGTGGGGCCTACAAGCGCTGTTCCTTCAACTGTGGGGATTACCAACATTCCTTTTGAAACGCTGGTGGGAACAGGAAAGACCACTTTTGACGGGCAGGCTTTTGTCAGCCTGTCCAAAAGAAAATACTCGCCCTTTCTCGCGCTTATGGCAAACTCTTCCGCGCCGAATATTTTTGACACTTCATCGGCAAAAAGACCGGCGGAGTTTATCACATAACGGCTTTTTATTTCTCTGCCGTCTTCGGCGCGAATTGTCCAAAAATCTCCGCTTCGGCCCGCTTCATTAACTTTGAAGTTTGTTAAAAGCTGTACGCCGTTTTTCAGCGCCGATTCAACAAGGGCAAAGACAAAGCGGTACGGCTCGATTATGCCGCCTCCGGGCGCGTAAAGGCCGCCGACGGCGTCCATTGAAAGTTTGGGCTCAAGCTCAAGTATCCTGTGGCGGGAGCAGAGTTCTATCCCGATTACGCCGTTCTCTACTCCCTGCAAATACAGGTGCTCAACTACTTTCATCTCTTCATCATGAAGGGCGGCGACAATTATCCCGCACCTGCGGAAGGGAAAATTCAATTCGCGCCTTAACTGGTCGAACATCAGGCTGCCCTGCATTTCAAGGCGCGCTTTCAGGTGTTTTTTGTTGTGGTGAAAACCGCCGTGTATAATGCCGGAATTGGCTTTGGAAGTACCAAAGGAAACGTCTGCGGCTTTTTCCAAAATAGCGGTTTTTATGTTATATGCCGAAAGGCGGCGGGCAATATTTGCCCCCGAAACTCCGCAGCCAATTATAGCGGCGTCAAATTCCATACAGGTATTATATGGTAATTAATTGCATTAGCCTATATGATGATGGTATGGCAGAACGGAAAAGGCTGTTTGTGGATGCAAAATCCGGCAAAAAAGATCGAATTGAAACAATAAAATGGGCCGCGCAGAACAATTACGACACATTGGTTTTTCCTTTGGCCGAATGTTCTTCAGGGCTTCACCGTGAATATGTTAAATTGATAAAAAAGTACGAACTTACAATTGAAGCGGGAGGGCGTGAATTGTCCCTCCTGCTGCCAAGAAATTTGTTTATGTTTCAAAGCGATCTTTTTCGCATGGAACAGGGCAAGAGGCAGAAAAAATATCATTTTTGCCCGACCAATCCGAAAACAACGGCAGTTATCGCGGAAAACGCGCAGACATTATTTGCCAATTCCATGCAGATTGTAACGCCGAAACGCATCTTTCACCTGCTGCCGGACGAAGGACATGAAAACACATGGTGCGCGTGTCCGGCATGCCGGGCGTTCAGTCCCGCCGAACAGAACATCATCGCTGTGAATTCCGCGGCGGACATACTTGCAAAACTCGATCCTGACGCGAGAATATCGTTCCTCGATCTGAATAACGAACCGGAAAAAGCCGGAATTACCCCACGGCGGAATATGTTCAAGTTAGTGAATATTACAAAAAATTAAACAGGCCATGTTCCGAATAACATCATAAGCGCCGGTATAAACGCAGCAAATATACCTTCAAGTATCGACAGCCAAGGGAAAATTTTCCCCAGCGCTTTTATACCGCAGGACAATTCCAGGAAACCTTCAAACCAGAGAACCGCCCATGCCGTCCAAAGGCAGGCAAGAGGGACAAGCCCGCCCGAAAAGCAGTTTATCGCGCTGATTGCCGCGAAAACCGTTACGCAAATTGAATAGTTGCCAAAAGCGCGCGGATCAAGTTTAAAGATGTAATTCGCAGCAATAAAAAGATAGGTAAAACCAAATAGAAATCCTGCCGCGATATTATTGTAAGCCATAGTATCAATAAAATCCGCTTTTGAGAGGGAAATAAAATTTCCGCCCACAATTACAAGCCCTGTAACGGCGTTTATAAACGAAAGTGATTTCCCGTCCAATTTAATTTTTGCAGCAATTCCGTTGCTGAAAAGGGCAATTCCCACAAATAACAAACAAACTCCAAGCCAACCCATAATAGTTCCACCTTTTCCTTTATAACATTTTCTTTTGGCGCAAAATCCGTATTTTATCCAAAAGCTCCGGTACCGGAATTGTCCGGAAATCAACTAATTCCCGAACAAGTCTATTATAACATTTATTCTAAATTGAAGACAACCCTCATATTTGCAGTATTTACGTAGGCGGTTTTTCGTCTTGATAATATGTCGGCAATTGACGATAAGTAACATATAAATAACAATATCAAGTGAACATGAACTCTCCCTTAGGTGATTGAGGTAAAATCTGGAAAAATAGATAAGGAGCAGCAATGAGCGTTCTTAGGTCATTTTATTAAAGAAATTTAATTGATTTCTCAAATATTAATTAAAACAAAAATCCTCTCGGCTTCGATTTTGACGGCAAAGGTTGCATTTCAGGAATTATAGAAAAGCACTCAAAACCTTGTTTTTGCGTAACATGAGTTAATAAAATGAATTCAGGAATTGAATCGGACTTCATTTTAAATAATTTGTCAATAATAATACCCAAATCAAATTCACATATTCCAATATCTCCATCATCTGCGTTTGAATCAAAATCGAGCTCAAACGTTATGATTTTTTGTCATAAGAATTTAGTAATATTTGATGATTACAGATGAGCCTCTTCCAAAACCCTTAGCATAAGAATGATAAATACTTCAAAGAAGCCAGAAAAAGGACAGCAGCAAAGAGTACAAAGGAGACTTTAGAATATCCTTTTACATAAAGCGTTTTTGGTATCAGATTGTCTTTTAAGTGGGAATTAGCGCGTTCCACCGTTGTTCGAATTTTATACCGTTC
>Ga0268262_10000662_pt1 | contig 44550 bp, 50 predicted proteins | sample TergutNc150P3_FD_190354 | JGI IMG/M metagenome (GOLD analysis project Ga0268262, IMG submission 190354) | Nasutitermes corniger P3 segment gut microbial community from laboratory colony in Florida, USA - Nc150 P3 (SPAdes) (version 2) | ecosystem: Host-associated > Arthropoda: Insects >...
ATATTTAGTAATTATGTGTACATCTTGTTACATGTCAGCGGTAATGACCAAACCTTTTAATTTTACAATTATATTATGCTCCCTAATCGTATCACCAATCCAAGTTGGTTTTAAAGTGATAACTTGCTAAGTTAATAATCGTGTCAAAAGTACAACATTAAATTTAAACAGCCAAATTTTTCATCGTTTTTTTTTGAATAATTCACAAGCATAGTGAAGAGAGATGTTTAATATCCGTTTTCCGTCATCAATTAGCCTCCTTTAATTGAGGGAAATAGATTTGTTCCGGCGGCATTTTTTTCAGGCTTTGATGCGGTCGTTTCTTATTATAAAATAGGAAATAGCGATTCAGCCCATGCCATAGTTCACTTCCTGTTTCACAGGGATTAAGGTACACATATTCCTGCTTCACACTTCTCCAAAGCCGTTCGATAAACACATTATCCAGTGCACGCCCTTTGCCGTCCATGCTGATTTTAACCTCGCTTGCCTTCAAAAAATCAATGTATGTATCCGAAGTAAACTGACACCCCTGATCGCTATTGATGATTTCCGGCTTCCCATAGCGCTTGATGGCCTCCTGCAATACACCGACACACCACTCCGACGTCATGGAATTACTCAAAGCCCACCCCACTACATATCGTGAATAAATATCTATAACGGCAAACAGATACATGAAACCCCGTTTCATCGGGATATAGGTGATGTCAATAGCCCAAACCTGATTGCGATAACCTGCTTGCAAATCCCGAAGCAGATAAGGGTATTTATGCGCTTTTTCATCCGTCAGGGTGGTGCGTTTTTTTGGATACAGGGTGCGCCACCGGACAATTTTCATAAGACGGCGCAAACGTTTTACATTAATGTTGTACCCTTTGGCCCAAAGCAATGCAAGCAAACGGCGCTCACCGTAGAATGGCGTCTCTAAATATTGGGCGTCCAAAATACGCATGATCGCCAGGTTCTCTTCCGTTTCACCGCGCGGCTCATAATACAAGCCTCTGCGGCATACCGATAATAATTGACACTGACGGCGCACGCTCGGCACCTTGAGCTTTCTGTCAATCATCCCCTTGCGGTTTTTCACAGGTAAGGCTTCAGCTTTTTTTTTAGAAAATTCACATCCGACGACAAAGTGGCGATCTCCCTGTTTTGGGATTCTATCAGCCGGTCCCTTTCGTCTTTCTCCGGATGAGAATCTTCAAAGAGGCGGTGTGAGTTTTCTATCAGGGACTTCTTCCACTGACACACCATATTGGGGTGTATATCATAGCGCCTGCTTAGTTCCGCTCCGCTTTCTTGCCCCGCTAACGCCTCCAACGCTACTTTCGATTTGAACGCTGCCGTAAATGTACGGCGATGCTGCTTTTCTTTCATTTTCCTTTTCCTCCTTTTATTAACCGAACCAACAGTCTTTACGCTGTTTTCCCCGATGTGAACCATACGGAATGCTTGATTCTTCCAGCCTCAGGGGGGCAGTCCTTTTTTTAATTATTGATGTTGTCATTTGATATTGTGTCACGCGCTGAGAGAAGACATGACCGACCGATGGCAGACTGGCCTTTGCCGCTGCACTTTGCCCCGTAATACAGCGCATAACTGCTTGACGTGCCCCTCACAAAACGTGGCAACCTCAACCGATACCGAGACTCTTCTCTGACGGCCGACAGGACTTTTTTATAATTGTCTTCCCTCACAGCGCCTACATCACGATGTGAAAAACTTCTCCTTGCCTTTTCCCTTTTTCGTCCGAACGTCTTGCCTCTGCTGTACGTTCCCATATACTGTATTATATATGAATACAGCCTGAGGCAAACATGCCTGACGCATAAGCGGTTTATAACTTGGAAAGCCGCACTTCTGATGCAAAGGTATTACTTAATTCCGTATTACCAAAATCGGATACGTATTGAGATCATCATTCACACCAACCTGTGTTAAATTAATATAATATTTTCATAATTTAACTCAAATGGTAGTTTTTACCCTTTTTATGAAATGATGTACACAGCTTAGCATCAGTCGATCAACGCCACAGTCGATCAACGCCACAGTCGATCAGTGCCACAGTCGATCGTGAACAGTATCGCAGCCGTCTCACATGTTTGTACCGTAGGTCAGGTCAGCAGAAGTATAAACGTAACTTCTTATAAAAATGAACTCAACTTCTTTTTTAAAAAATTTACTTCCATCGTTAAGCTGCCTATCTCCCTGTACAAAGTCTCTATCAACTCCATACGATCGTCTTTCTCCGGTTGAGCTTCTTGAAATATGCGTACTCCATTTGCTAACATCGTCTTTTTCCATTGCACGATCAGATTGGGATGAATCTCATGACGTTTACTAAGTTCGCTTAACGTCATTCTTTCCTGTAACGCCTCAAACGCTACCTTTGTTTTAAACTCCGCCGTAAACTTCCGACGACTACTTTTTTTTGTCATTTTACAAAATCCTCCTTCTTTTGAGGCAAATATTTCACTTTAATCGTCGGCGAAAATTTTTGGCAGCTTTATAGCATGCCGTTATCAAGCACTATTTGCTGATAGGTATTTGCTGACTGGGTATTTTTTGAATTTTTAAATTTGTAGTAAAAAAAATTGGTAAACTTGCCACTGGAATGATTTAAGTTGATAGTCTCACTATGGCCAAAATGATGATTCAATGATAGACCTTGAATATATTGTGCAGAGAAATCTTTTTTTAGATTTCGCTTGGTTGTAATGTGAATGACGCTATTATAGGAAGCATCATACTTTGCTGACGGATTTCTATCCAAAGTAATACTTTTTATCGTTTCTGGTTGCAAACTCTCTATTTGAAGACTTGCTTTCACTTCTTTCCCATTTATAAAAATGAGCGGTTTCCCTTTTCCAACGACTGAAATAGCGTTACCCTTGACAATCACGCCCGGAACAAAAGACAATACATCTACTACTGATGGCAAATCGGCCAATTTTGAATTTTCAACCGTCAAATTTATTTTCCCATTAGAGTAGGTAACTAACTTTCTTGCTGCACTTACTACAACTTCATCCAACTCAATTCCATCATGAAGTTTTATAGCCGGCATATTAATATTGGTGTTCACTTCTATTTCCTGCGAATAGGGCTGATAGCCAACAAAGGAAACCGTAAACGTATATTTACCGTTTAATACGCTTGGTATCTTAAAGGTACCTTGTTCATCAGTAATATCCCCATAAATAACCGAATTTTCCATTGCCTTTAATACTACGGATGCATACGCAAGCGTTAAATCATTTTCATCTAATACTGTCCCAGAAACAAGATTTTTGTCAACTTGGGCTGATAATGGAGTTATCAATAAAAGGGACATGATACTAATAATAGCGTATCTCATATAAATATATATAAAGAGTTATTAAATTAATATTTTCCAAAAATAGGGAATGCCTATGTGATTTATAGGCACCCCCATTTTCGATTGTACGAATTGATTACCATTCAACTTCCATTTCGTACTTGGTTCCGTCGGGACGAGTAACTGTGATTTTAACTTTTACTCCGCCTAACACTTCGTCCATTTCAGATGTAAAAACATCTTCTTGCAAAAATAAATTTTTCATTGCTTTGTTGTTTAAAAAATTAATAATAGTTTGTTTTTCGCCTCGTAACTTCCGTATCGCTATACTTCCCTTACTTTGGCGATGCAAAGATGGAGGGTTTTTTATAACCCGAACATAATGACAAAGTAATGATAAAATATTTTCCTATTATATTGTAAACCAATCTAACAGGAAAATATTTTTGTGGTAGTTTGAGCGCCTATATATAATAAATTCGTTACCTTTGCAGCCGTAAACAATTGATTTTAGAGTATGCAGCATAACGAAAAAATATATAAAAAAAAGACGCTTTTATCCATTATTATCGTTTCGATAGTTCTGGTACTGGCACTTTTGGCTTATACGCTATACTCCCAATACAAAGATTTATCCCGAATTGTCTTGACCTTATGCAACGAATCGCTTACTTCTGCCATAAATCAATACCGCTCTTATCGTTTCGACCTGCTCTCAATGCAGGGAGGTTCTATTTCTTTAGAAATATCTGATTTGACCACTCGAAAAGATTCAAGTGGCGTTGTCTCAATCGATCAAATAAGTTACGTGCTCAATAGTGTTTTGATTGCCCAAACCCCTTTCGAGCTATACAAGTTAGATAGCATATACTCTAATATATTGAAAGAAAAGGAAATAACAACAAAATACTTGATTGTTGTATTCAAGCATAAAACGGATAGCATCTTGGAAAAAAGCCATACAAATGATCTCGTTTATAAATACCACACGGATAGAAAGGAATTGGACAGCACGAGGGACGTACAAATTTATTTTGAAAATCCGGTATTTATCATAATAGAGAAAATGGTACTTTCTTTCGTTTTTTCCATTGTCATACTCGCAATCATTATCATCGTTCTTTTTTTTCAATCACGCATTATAGCCAATCAAAAAAAGATAGAAGCCATTCGGGGTGATTTTATTGATAGTATGACTCACGAACTCCGCCATCCTTTGCAAGGGGCGCTTTCTCTGTCAGAGCTTCTTGGCAACGAAAAGTTTGCCGAAAATGATTCTTTGAGAAGCAATATAATCGGACGCCTTAAAAACAATCTTCAAAGTCTGGAAAAGTTGCTACATTCATTGGTCGTTCAGTCGTATTCCGGAAACCTGCAAAAAATCGCCAATTGGAAACAGGGAAATTTAAGAAACTGTATTAATGATATTATTTCAACATGCTCACTTTCAAGTAAAAAACTTGTTCATTTCAAAACCAACTATTCGGATGAAACAACCAACTGTTGGTTCGATCCGATGCATTTCCCGAACGCTATCAAAAACCTGATTGAAAATGCTATTAAATATTCAAATGATGAAGTAACCATTGATATTCAGGCTATAGTAGATACAAATTCTATAGAAGTGGCCATAAAGGATAATGGAATCGGCATAACGAAAGAAGATTTACCCCATATCTTTGAAAAATTTTATAAGGGTATTACTGGCGAAAAAAATCACAGTTTCGGGCTTGGATTAAGTTACGTGAAGTGGGTCTGCGAAATTCACGATGGACAAGTAGTCGTCACTAGCAAAGAAGGTACAGGCTCTACATTCAAATTAATAATTCCTAATTTTTATACAAATGGACACAACAAAAATACTGATAGCTGAAAACAATCAAGATTTTGCCTATGTTATTCAATGGTATTATGAACAAAAGGGATTCCAAGTATTTTTTTCTACTTCGGGAGAGGAAACCATTGAACTTTTTACGCAAAATCAACCTGACATAGTTTTATTGGATATCAATCTGGATGACAATGTCAGCGGCAAAGATGTAGCTCGCAAAATACGTTCTCTAAATAAGTACGTACCTATTATATTTATGAGCGGTGAGAATAAATCCCCTGCAGATGTAGTTGAAGGCTTTGAAATAGGATGCGTTTATTTTTTGAAGAAACCATTAACTATTGAAGAAATAGATGTTCATATTACTACTGCTTTAAAAATGAAGCCGTCCAATTCTATTTATAAGTTTGAAAAATGCACATTCCTTTTTAATGACCGTATTATTGTTTACGGAGATAAAAAAGAATACCTGTCGGAAAAGGAAGCTGCAGTATTAAAAATTTTATCAGACCATTTGTCTGAAATCGTTCCATTATCTGACATTTTACAACCAATTTGGCATGATGATTTTATGGAAGAATCTTTGCGAAATATTATAAGTTCCTTGCGTAAAAAATTATCTAATAAAGATTTATCTATCGAAACAATCAAAAATAAAGGCTACAGGCTAACATAAACTTGCCTAACATAGAGTATAAAAGACATAACCAATAGATTTTTTCGCGTACATTAATATATATATATTAAATTGCAACAAGCGTCGGTGATAGCACTAGTACAAATACGGCAATGAGAAAATAAACTAACCATTTTTTACAATATCGGTAAAATCATACCAAGTTATTCAATCCATCAAAAATTTCAAATATGAGCCACCTATACAAAGTAATTCATAAATTTGGCGGAAAAAATTCACGTCGTGAAGTCAAAGAGACTATCTTTAAAAAACAAAAATCTGCCTACCAGTTTGAACAAAGATGTAAAAAAGGTTGGGAAACATACTATTCTACTTATGATCGTCCTATTACGCGAATGATAAAAAAAGATGGTTACGACAATTGGGAACAATATACGGTTATCGGCAATAAAGTTGTCACGGTATCGGAACTGGAAGATGTTTTGAAAATACTAAAAGATGAAGCGCAGGAACTTCAACCCCAATAATGAAGCTCTTGCGCTTCAAAGCAAAATTATTATTCCGCCGGTTTTCGAGCATTCAGTTTAGAATAAACCATCAAAAGGGGAAAAAACTGACAATTCTTTTTTCCCTTTTGTTAAAAGTTATTGATTGATAGATACGACGCAACGCGATAGCGTTGTTTAAAATGTGTTTTTCGTGTAGGATAACGAGTAAGTTTTGAAGATGGAGTATTTAACGAAAAACTTTCCTTATTGGGATGAACGATAGTTTTTATAGATGCGACACAACGCGATAGCGTTGTGTCGGATGTGTTTTCCGTTTGGTAGAAAGGAGTTTTTATTGTAAGTAAGAAGTGAACGGAAAACTTTCCTTATTCTTAAATTTATTCCTATTTATTAATAATAGCTGCAAATTCCCACAACTAATATTTTTATAAATGCTTGATTATATGATATATAAGATTTGTAAAGATATGATATTGGGCTGCAAATTCCCACAACTGATTTATGAAAGGCTGCAAATTCCCACAACTAAATGCTATTCTTCTGTAAAAAGGCTGCAAATTCCCACAACTAAATGCTATTCTTCCGTAAAAAGGCTGCAAATTCCCACAACTAAATGCTATTCTTCCGTAAAAAGGCTGCAAATTCCCACAACTAAATATAATTTTAAAACTGAATTATCAGTATCTTATGTTATTTTCTCCCCAAAGGCTGCAAATTCCCACAACTAAATGCCAAAGGCTGCAAATTCCCACAACTAATTTATGAAAGGCTGCAAATTCCCACAACTAAATGCCAAAAAGCTGCAAATTCCCACAACTAAATCAACCATCCGGAAAGATATCTTTGATTACTTCTTTTATTATGTAATCTTTTGCGTCTTTATCCATATCGCTAAACCACCAAGTGTAAAAATCTTCCACAGTAAGGTTGTCTTTTGCGTGAATCCTTTGAAAATAATCAGAAATACCTTCTGTCTGTGTTTGACGGAATTGGTACGCTGCCTTGTCTTTTATTTTTAGCCAGAATCCTACCAACTTATATTCAAACCTTTTAAGAGTTTCTTCGGAAAACAAAAACAGAATATGGTATTGTAATTTCGACTTGTTTCCGGGTTTAGGGTCGGGAATGAATTTGTAGGTAAATGTATCCTTTAGTTTTTTTTGTATATCTTCCAATGCTCTTTTAACAGACTGCTTCCTGTTTTTGGGCTCGTCAATCTTATAGTTTAATACGCTTGCGATTTCATTCACGTTAGTTGTAAAAGAATGTTGATTCAGGCTTCGCGCAATAGATACCATTTTTGCGAAAAAAATATAAAAGTTCCTGTACGAGCTTGTTGCGTCTGAGGATTTTGCTGCCAAAGCCCTATAATCATCATAATCAAGTATAAAAAAACGCGCAAACAACTCGTTCATAATGTCTGCCCCTAACTGCACTGAATATGTCCGTTTGACGTTTTTATTCGTGGTTTTATTATAGAGGATTTCAAGCGATTTTAAAATCTGATAGGTTTTGATTTCGGGATTTCCCTTTTTACTCCACCTGTTGAAAACAATATTTTCTTTTGCCGCACGAAATAATGCGTATTCAAAAAGACCGTCACATTCGTGTCCGTCTATAAGTTTCGGCGGTTTGATTTTATCGTTGAAGATATCAAGGCGCCTGTATAGTTCGGATTTATTGTACCCCATTTCTTTACAAAAATCATCAATAGAGAAAGTGATATTATTGAAAATGTCCTGCGTATTGAATTGTCGCCTTGAAATGTAAATAAAAGCGTCACGTACAATCCCTGCTTGTCTTTGAAAGGTTGTATTCATAGCATCAGTGTCAAACGCCATGTCTTGGGGTACTCGTGTCAAAGCAGCGTTAATATCTGTTTTTTTCATCTTAATTATTTATAAATGAGTATTATCGGTTGATTTGACGAGTACCAATTCAAGTAACTCATCGAGTAACTTAATAGCCGCTTCTTCGTAGGAAGCGAAGCATATATCGTCGTCACAAATACCTTTGTTGTCCTTGAAGACAAAGGTATATTGGAATACATTACCCTCGCTATTCAAGCAAAGATTGACGGCGCAAGGGATTTCATATTTATGCCGTATGAAATCTATGGCATCTGATACGCACAGCATATTTTGAAATTTATCAAAGTAGCCTATGCTTGTAAGCCGTTCTATCCTGTTTGGCGCAAAGAGTGTATTAACCGCCTTGACGGTTTTTTCTAAATTGTTCGTGAGAGGTGGAACGGCAATTAATAAGTAACCGAAGTCTTTTAAGACCTTAATGATCGCTGGCAACCCTAACTCCTTTTGTTTAAAGCGCCGCTTCATCTCGCTTGCCTGACACCGGTTTATATTAGAACCTTTATACCAATTTCTTTTTGATATAAGCGCCTCAAACATTTTTAAAATTTGTTCACTCCTCATATCCCAAATAGCGATTTAACCGATCAATGGCATCAATAAGCTTATCGTGGGATTCTATTTGCCTGTTTCTTAAATTCAAAACCCACCCAAGAATCAAGAGCAGAAGAACGACAATAAAAAATAAAACTATTCCAACGAATACTTCAAACGACAGGATGCCATATTCAAAAACCCTGTCTATACAAAAGTAAAGCAATAGCAACATTGCTATACTCCAACTTACCCAAATAATCTTTGCTATGGGTTTCTCTACAAGATACTGTTTCATAATTTTACGTTTAAATATGTTAGTACAAAATCCTCCAGCTCACTTGCTTTCAGCATACAAAAATACAAAAAAGTACATGAATGTACAAATTTTACGAAACATTTTTCTACAATACCGTGATAAAACGTACAAAAAGCAAACGTTACCGGAACGGATGAACGTCGGCACTGCACCGATATTGGTATCAAACGTAACCGGCAGCGGGATGGCTTGAGTAAACAATGGCACCTATTTAATAAGCTGCGGAGGGTTGCAGTGAGCAAATATGATACCATTCTCCGGAACGAAAGAATCGTTTGCTATCCGATGCCGCGTTTAACAGGCGATCGATTAAAACTATATTGTATCTCTTGGCCGTCGCCAAATTTTGTTTCAAGATTTCTTTTGATTTCTGCAAGGCGTGCTTGCACCGCTTCCAGTTTTGATTTATTGGGAAAGAAAAAATCAATTGATTTAAAAGATTCTATACGCATTTTGATTTCTTTATTTTTATCTTCAAAACGTGGTATAAGTTCTTTTTCAATTCGTTGCAATGCTTTTACCGGATACAGGCCTGCCAGTTCGTCTGTTCTCGGCACTTTTCCATTATTATGCTGATATTTCAAATGACCCTGAACATAAAGATGGTTTTCGTAGGCTTTATTTCCGAAAGTTACGATTTCTTCCGCTTTGATAAGCAATTTGAAATCTGCGAAACTTCCTATTTGCTGATAATGCCATATATCGCGGTTTTCCTTGTCGAGCATCCTGTTAATCTGTTCGCCGAATGATTTATAGTCGTTGCAAACTTTATCGTTTACAACCATAACAGCCTGTACTTCGTTTTTCTCATTTCGCGGCAAGGCGTTAAACTCATTCATGTCCTTATGGAAGTATTGCAGGTTAATCTCGTTTTGTCCGATTTCCGTCATATACCGCTTAATGTTGATTTCGCAGTCATGCTGTCTTTCGAGGAAAATACGTTCTTCCGACTTGTACATGGCAATTTCCTTTTCGAGCTTTGCCTTTTCAAGTAACTCCGTATTCCCTGAAAGTATTGCAACGTATTCACCATAACTCATCCCGCTGTGTTCATCCATTGCGCCCTCGTCAAGTGTTCGGACATTAATACTTCCCTGTTTTATCTGCTGTATAAAATGAGCTTTGTTTGCAACGATGTTAAATTTATACGTATCAAGACTTTCTTTGGTAGCATAAGTCAGAATATCCACTTTGTTGTCTGCAAAAAGTTTAGCCACCCTGTTTCCCTTCCGTATTCCTCTGCCGTTTCTTTGTTCAAGGTCTTTTGGCGTCCAAGGGATATCTACGTGATGAATTGCCACGCAACGTTCCTGCGCATTTACGCCGGTACCTAACATTTCCGTACTTCCTATCATGAAGCGAATGTTGCCTGCATTAGCATCCCTGAACAGTTGTTCTCGTTGTTTATCGGACTTCAAGTCCTGAATGAATATGATTTGATGACCGGGTACCCCTTTGTCCATCAATTTTTGTTTTATGTCGCCGTAAATAGAAAACGCATCATCCGACTTGTGCGTTCCCAAGTCACAAAAAATAAATTGCGTACCCCGCTGCGCATTGAATCTTTGATAATAGACAAAAGCGTGTTCTGCGACTGCCTGTGTCCGGTTGCTTGATCCGGAATCGTAACGTGTTTCATCAATAAGGCGCATATCAAGCGATGCCTTTTTAGCTGTGTTTGTAGCAATCAGCATCTTGGCTGTTACTTCGTCCGACGTCAATTTCTCACGGAAAATGATTGAGCCATCGCCTGTTTTCGCGAATTCTTTCAGGCGCTCAAACATATCATGCTGCGCTTCCGTTTTTTCAAGTGTGATAAGCATTTCGTTTTTTTCCGGACGGTCAATGCCTATTTGGGCAGCGGTTTTAAAGTCTGTTATCTGACTGTAAAACAAGGCCAGTTCAGGCACTTTTACAAACTCCCGAAAACGTTCTTTCAGTTGCAGCTCGCCTGTAACTCCGAATTCAATTTCTTTCGATTTTCGGGTATAGATGGAAGCCCACGCATCGAAACAGGCTATACCCTGTTTTTCGAGCGCCTGCGGACGCAGATAGTCAAACAATACATACAATTCTGTCAAACTGTTTACAATGGTAGTTCCGGACACAAAGGTAGCGCACAAGTCCGATCCCTTTCTCTTTTGGATATCGCGGATCGCAAATTTCATATTCATAGACCGTTCTGATCCTTGCGTATTCCCTATGCCGGCAACCCTTTCATGCCTCGTTTGCACGCGCAAATTTTTAAATTTATGGCTTTCGTCACAAAAGATATGATCGATTCCCATTGTCCGGAAATCAATGGCTTTATCTTTGGCTTGTTGCAGTTTAAACTGTACTGTCATGAGGTTGGCTCTAACCGTTGCCTGACGTTTAATAAGCGCTTTTTTGGCGCGTTTAAAACTTACACGTTCATCATCCAGAGCGCTAAGCGATTTTTCGATTTTATCAAGTTCTTCATTAAGTACTTCCAACTGAATTTCTGACGATTGAGGGATTTTCTTGAACTGTTCGTGCGTCATGATGATGCAGTCCCAGTTATTATTCTGTATCTGGCTAAAAAAATCCTCGCGTTTTGCTTCGTTATAATTTTTAGCATCTGCATAAAGAATTTTCGCATCGGGATATATTTTTCTAAACGTATCTGAAATTTCGTTTGTGTTTGCTTTAATCCCTACAATAACAGGTTTGTTCGCAATACCCAGCCTTTTCATCTCATAAGCAGCGCAACACATAATCATTGTTTTTCCGCCGCCTACTTCATGGTCTATTATCCCGCCGTTTTGACATTTAATACGCAGGATAGCATCTTTTTGCGACTGATACAGATCGTTGAAACTGACGCCCGACAAGTTCAGTCCCGGAAAGGTCTGAAAAGAGCCATCGAAGTGAGGTTTTACGAAGCAGTTAAAACGCTCATTATATATTTTTTCAAGCCGGACTTTATGGTCTGCCGATAAAGTTTGTATCCACGAGTTCCATTCTGATTTTATCAATTCAATGGTGGCGTTCATTCTTGTTATCCCCTCCGTGTCCGGTACAATTCTTTGTTGGTTTCCGGAACCTTCAGATTTAGTCATTTGCGGAATAGTATCGAGCAAAGCAAAGCGCAATACGAGGTCTGGCCCATAGTAACGGTTGGTCGTCTGAACGCCATATTTTTTACTGGCCATAAAGTTATACAAACTCTCTACACTGTAATCATCCAAAGCGGCATTGTAAAACACACATGTCCTGCCTTCAAAAATAGAAGTTGCAAAAGCGTTGTAATAAGATGTATCAATCCACCTTTCGCCCAGATTGATGCCGATGTCGTAAAACGGAATTTTTTCGGGGATAACATTGCGAAGCGCATCCCGCGCTTCTTTCAGTTCAAAATCCATTCTGTTTTCATTACAGGCTTTTACAGCCTGTTCATGCTTTTCTACGACATTGCCGGAAAGAAAAATATCGGCGGTTTCGTACTGCATCGTTTCAGGGTTTTTATAAATTTGCCCTTTAAGTTCGTTTACAATACTGGTCTGACTTAACACTGTTAAGGATTGCATATAATCTAAATCCACCTTGTTAAGACGGTTTCGGCTTATATAAAGCGCTTCCTGCGATGTGTAGATTTTTCTTCGGCGTGCAAAAGCAACCGGCTCAAAAAAGATGTCGGCTTTTGTAGCATGTCCATCCCGAACAATTTCAAGGCCTTTCAGTTCCGTAATGGATGGCTCTGTGGCCAACAGTGAGATGGCATCCCTTATTGATAACGGATGTTGCAATTCAACGGAATAGGGCGTATGCGTAAATTTATCGTATGCTTTGTTAAGTTCTGCACGCAAATTTATATTTTCCCGCAAAAATTCATTTTCAAAATTTCTGAGTTGAAAATAAATATCGCGCAAGTCGATATAATCCCTGATGACTTGCGCTTTGTTTTCGCTCTCTGCGGTAACAATTTCCGCCGTCGTTTCATCAATCGCAATGCCAATATTTTGTCCATCGCTTTGATAGCTACCTGCCATACTGTAGGTCTCGTTGGCATATTCAAAAGTTTTCGGCTTTATATCTTCATGATTTGGATTGTTGAAAAAATCATCAAACAATGATGGCTGCACAGGCTTTTTGGCAGCTTCAATGGATTGGTTATTTGAAATATACAGTCTCCTGTCTATTTGCTGTCCAACATCAAAGGATATAACGCGATGAATATCTGCGGCTATACCTGTTATTCCCAAATCGTGAACGAAACGTATATCCGGTTTACCGTACATATCCGTATCAAGTCGTCGAAAGTTAGCCATACAATGTCTGTCACTATCGGCATACATGGCATTAATAACCACTTTGTTGTCCAACATCCTGCTTTCAATGAATTTACGTTCCATAGGCGACAATGGGGTGTCGTAAGTTCTGCGGTTATCCTTTTGCAGAATGATAAGGTCGGATTGCGCTTTGGTACTCACAAAGGTATTTTCAGGAAGCCGGACTGCGGTGATCAGTCGGGCGCGGGATAGAAGATGTGTGCGGATGGGCTGGTGAGAGGGCGAATCCATGACGCCGGTTGAAGTAATGAACGCCAAAATTCCGCCATTGCGTAAACTGTCAAGCCCTTTTTCAAAGAAATAAGTGTGTATGGCTTTTGCAGATTGTCGCATAGCAGGAGATTTCGCATTAGCGAAAGCAGCATCAAATACAGGAAAATCGCCAAATGGAATATTAGATGCAACAAGATTAAATGAATTGTTGAAACGTGCCGGCGAATTTTCATATCCGTAAGAAAGTACTTTTTTATCAGGATGCAGGGCTTTAAGAATTTTACTTGTGAGTATGTCTTTTTCGATAAGCGTATAGTTTTCCCCTTTTATGGCGGTAAAAGCGCCCAACCCTGCGGATGGGTCTAATACGCTATCAAAAATAAGACGGTTGTCGGCAAATGACTTATTAAGCGCATCAATAATTTCATTCGGCGTATAAAAAGATGTAAGTACGCTTTCCTGAAGCGCGTCTATATATTGGTGGTAATGATTTTCAGTAACATTGCTACGTATCACGTCGTGTAAACGTTGCACATGAGGTATCAAGTGCTGTTCGGAAACTGCAAATTCGTGCGGATGTTCGGGGTTGAGCAAAATACATTTCAAGTCGCCGAAGCCTGCGTACTGCTGCAATATCTGCCGTTGTTCCGGTGTTGCCGTATTCTTTCCAAGTTTCAATACCAGTTCAATCGCATCAATGTTTGCCGAAAGTTTTTCCCGCGTTGACATTATTTCTCTATAAAATCTTTAACTTTTCACTTTCTGTTTGCTTTCATGCTTTTGCAGGAACGGTTTCAGTTCCTGAATAAGAAATTCTTCCCTTGCATCACCCTCTATTTCCGTACCATACCGTAAAAAGATATCTTTGACGGCTTGGTTTCGATAGATTTCACAAGCCTCGTCATTGTTCATTTCGTAACCTGTCAAGTCAAGGCATGTTTCAATCAGGTACGTAACAGGTGAAAATTCAAGGCCTGCGTACAGCGCCTGCCAAGCAGCCGCTTCGCATTCAAACGGACTTTCACCGCGAATATCCGCATCTTGATACGCTTTTTCTGCGTTTTGTGCACGCATTACAATCACGGCTTTAGCTTCTTCCTCATCATCAAGCATATAAGGGTGATAATCCCTTATATAGATGTAAATCTTTTGCTGAAAGCCATTTAGTGTTTCTAACTTTTCCATAATAAATCTATTTATAAATCAAATTAATAATCAATTATTTAAGTTATATGTTCATTGAACAGGTAAACCATAAGGGTTATTAAACTCTACAATATTTTTGCGCCGTTTTTCCGTTTCTACCCGGTCACGTATTACAGGAATAACATCATCGCTATTGTTTATGCCGATAAACGTAACAAGCGGGTTACTCATATCCCGCGAAAACAAATCAATATTCATAAGTCCGAAAGCGGCTTCAACAACATTCTGCCTTTTACGATAATCATAAATACGGTACATTTCCATATAGTTGGTAGTACGCCTGAACACGCCGCGTTTTATGATTATCTGTTCTATAGCAATCATGTAAGTGATGTTATATAGAACAATATAACTCCACATCGCATTAAAAACCATAACCATAGCAAACGTCCCGGACAAGTACATCACATAATCAGCCTGTCGCATAAAAAACGCCACCATGAACAAAAGGGAAATGATAAGGAAATTAGGAAATTTTCTCATCAGCCAGTAGCGGATTGTAGGTTTCAGTGTTATCATATTGATTATTTGAATCTTATTTGTTTTTTCATTCCCTTTTGTTGTAATGGACGAAACATGAATTGCGCCTTGTTGCCGCCGATGCGCGACAGTTGCAAATGACCGTTCGTGAAGCCTTTCTTTCCGTCACTGTTAAATCTGTGAGAAATGGTAACTGCCGAAGATTCTTTGCCGTCCATCAGGGCTTTTTTATTTGTTTCGGACAAGTCGCTCCATTTTATACCGGCTCTTTTAAGCTGATCTTTGGGGATTTCATCTTCTGTAAAAAGTTTTTTGCCTGTTTTATTATCAAGATACGCCTTGTCTTTTATCTGCGCCTCATTTTTGATTACGTTTTTTAAGTCATCGGTCTTAATATCTTTCAGTTCTTTGTAGGTGTGTTGGCCTACAAATTCAACATTATACTTGTCATCTGCTTTCTTTGTCAGAAAAACGGCATTGTACCCGGCTTGTGATGCGCCCTCTATCAGGCTCAAGGATAGCGTATCCGGTTTAAGCAAGGCAATATCCATAGTATTTAAAAGAATTTCCGAGTTTTGTCCGCCTAACTTGTTAAATAAGTCCGGCGTAAAAATTGCCTTTACATCCGCTTTGCCCTGAAAACTTGCAACATCTGCGTTCATAACCAAATTGTTATACATATCCGTTTCATTGATGATATGCTTTAAAGATCGTTCAACGTCCTTGATCGAAAAACATTGATACGCCCGGTCATCAAGTAGCCGTTTCAGTTCGATGTACGGCTTATCGGGTTCTACCGGTAAAACCGTTAAATAATCATAAGCGTTATTATTCATTTGTTTAGCCGACATGAGGCATAACATTATCGCTTTTAGCAATTCGCTTTGTATTTGTGCTATTTCTTGTCCTTCCTGCGCCATATTCAAGTAGTTATCAGATTAAAATCAATCAAAAACCGGTTTTTTGACGGCGCTTAAAACGCCCTTATTTTGAAGTGCCTCGTTCCAATCTTTGCATTGATAAGGTTTTAATGCTATTACATCAGATAGAAAACCTGCTTTATGCAAAAAATTTTTTAGCGTTACCCTGTCATTGGGAAGTGTAAACGTATCCTCTTTTGTTATAAACTCAACGGATTCATTCAATTTATTTTTAATACATGTCTGCTTCGCTCTTACGCAGGCAAGCAAAATATCGTAAAGATGACCTGCCAAGTCGTTGTCATGGCAGGCAAAGAGTTTCACGGTATCCGGAAAACCTTTCAGAACATGCGAAAACTGCTCAACGCAGGGAAAACCGCCGCTTGATATGAAAACAGCATTTTCCATATCAAGTTTGTCATTTTTTTTGAGTTCGTAAAAACTCATCGCATCAATAGCGGACTCAAAGAAAAAAATGTTTTTAACGGCATCCCTGTTATCGGCGAAGATTGCGTTCCATGTGGCATTTACCTTATCGCCGCCGGCGGAAAAGGACTTAAAGCCAAAATTCCGTATTTCGTAACCTCTTACGGTATTGTCGCTGTCGGCGACTGTAAACGGAAAGCCGATGTTTTTGTAACCCATATTTTCGACAATGCGGATAAAAGGCAAAAACGACTGTACCGTTTCAGGATTCAATTTGCGTCCGTCCGTAAGGTATTTCAGGTTTGCCAATTTCGGTATCGAGGTTTTGTAATCGTTCTCACAGAATATTTTTTGCACCGTTACATGATCGTTCATGTATTTGGAATTGTCGTACTCAATTCCTGAAAAATGAGAAAGGATGATGTTAAGGCTGTCGATATCGTTTCGCCCTGACATGGCAAAACGATTGATATTGTTTTTAACAAAGTCAATAACGCTGCCGTGTTCGGAACTGTTACCAAGATTCCAATAAACCTGAGTGGATGGGTTTGTTGGGTTTTTGATAAGGATAGTATCACCTGCACCGTCCTGTAGAACAGGACGTGCAGGTGTGTACTTGCCTTTTAAAGGTTTATATCCTAAAAATTCGGCTATTTGCAAGATAGATACCTTATCTCTATAATCCCTGAATGATGCCATGTTTATACTTTAATACCTTTCTTTGCTCCTTGTTGATTTGAAAATTTAACAGATACGGAAACAGCGCCGGTCTTTTGGTCACGCATGAGAGAAAGTTTACCCGCTGCCTTTTCGCCTGTTTCGGGATGTTTCATCGGCAAGTCTTTTGTTTCTTTGCCGGCTAACAATTTTTTCAAATCGGAAGTGGAAATATCCGACATTTTAACGCCTATGGCTTTCAACTGGTCTTTTGGAAGTTCATCTTTCGCAAACAACGCTTTGCTTCCGTTATTTATATCATTTTGTGGTTTTTCTTCTTTTGGATACATGATACCATGTGAGGCTATTGCGGGTACCGGCATCATGCTTATAGCATCTGCGCTTGCAAGGTTTATTTTAAAGCCGCTATCGACTTCCTTGAACGTATAAACGCCGCCGGGTGTAACGCTAATAAATTCCACTTCCGTCGCATTTTGCCCTTTTCCGTATAAATAATGCTGCCCCGGTTGAAGTTCAAGAATTTTTTTCGTGTCTTCCGGAGTAATGTCTTTCGCTTCCGGAACATTGATTTTTGCTGCGCCATCAGTCTGCGCTGCTATAAATCCGACATCTTCTTTTTGGGCAATTTCATTTTTCAGGACAACGCCATTAATCATCGTGGATGCTTTGTGAACATCGGAAAGTACGGTCAGGATGAATTTCGGTTCTTCTTTCAATGTTTCGAGCCAACTTTTTAGATACTGCGCATTTTCTTCACGGATGCTGGTAGATATGCCCAGCGATGACGCCGAAAGCGCTGCCGTCAGTTCGGCGACAAGTTCTTCTTTTGCGTATTTTTCGTTGCCGAAAAAGCCGCTCATATCGCGCTTGAGACGATCTTCGTGACCGGTTGAATGCGCCATTTCGTGTAACATAGTAGCATAAAAACTTTCGCCGTCTTTGAATTGCGCTTTAAGGGGTACGGTTATATCATCTGGCTGCGGTCGATAAAAGGCCCTGTTGCTTTCTTTCACATTAATCGGACAAAGCCACGCATGATTTGCCAGCATCTCATCCATGGCAGCAGACTTAAACATTCCGTTTTCGTCCTTTAATTTGAGCATTTCAAATTTTTGTTGAATTTTTTCCCACAATTCAGGTTTATCCTGCGGAATAGTAGTCTGTTCAACGTTGAATACCTTATATTCCTGTAAAAAAAACTTCTCTTTCCAATTTTTTTTCTCGCTTTCTGAAAGTTTTCGGTATTCATCCGGCTTGATGTGATTGGTTGGGTTGTCAACTTCATAATAGTATTTTCCCCAATAGGCGATTGGAAAAGCCTTTTCGTCTTTTTTAATACGTGACCCTACTTCATTTGTTTGTTGAAAAGTAAGATATGCAGGGACTTTATATCCATACTTTTCTGTGTTGAAAAACAGCATCAAATCGTTTAATCCATGATATGGACGGCCGGTTATTGCATTTTGCGGCTGCCCTCCCGGTTTAACGATCCATGGTTTTTTCCAGTCGTCCGAAACCTGATTGATTTTTTCAATCATCAATTCGGCGAATTTTTCGAGCGCTTTGCTTTGTTTGGTAGCCATAACGGTAAATTTTAGAATGTTAGCAATACTTCTTCGGCTGTAGCGTCGTCTGTAAAAGACATTTCCTCATAATATGCAAGCCACCCCTTTGCGGTAGCGTCCGTTTCCGGCAGGCCGTATAATTGCATGGTTGTGCTGTAAAGCGTCGCCATACTTTCGTCCTGAACTGTTACAAAAGCAAGGTAGCCAATTTCGTTGTGCTGCAACATTTGGCATAATTCCTCATAAGAAAGGTTTTTTAAATTCAAATTTTCCATAAGTGTATGATTTAAATGTATAAGAGATGTTTTTATTTTTTCAGTGCAATAACCGACTTTTGACTGTTTGAAAACAACGCCATAAATTCAGCCCTGTTCTGATCGGTTTGAATGAATGACACAACGCCGGGGTTATGATAGTCAAAATAGAATTTTTGATGTTCGTCGAAAGCCGCTCTTGCCGTATTCGACAAATCTTTTTTATCGAGCAGGTTTCTGGCCATAAATTTTGCCTGATCCAGTTTATCCGGCATTTGCTTTTCAAGCGTTTCGGGCGCATTTGCGCCTGCCATGTAAATGAGGCGCAACTTGTTTGTATCGTCTTTTATCTCGATGCCGCGCACGTGGTGAAGGTCTAACCGCGCCGTAACGGTTTCTCCGGTTCGAGGATCGGGAAAGTGGATAGATTGACCATTTATAAATCGTTCCTTTTCATTTTCATTCAGTTTGTATCCCCGAATATTGTCCGGAACAACATTGTCCTTTTGCATTCTCAAAAGGTCGTTTGTGTCTTTGTCCAACTGACAAATGTACTGTTTGCCGGCTATTTCAGTCGTAACCGTTTCGCCGCGTTTCAGTTTGTCAATTTCTTGCGGGTTCAGATGCAGGTCATTGTTTATCTCGTTTTTTACAGGAAAAACCTGTAAAGAGGCCGTTTTGTCATCGTTTCTAATAAGCCCTAACTTTCCCTTTGTTCCGTTTCCGTCGTTTAGTTCTATAAGATTCGTTCTATAACCATCCAAAAGGCGCTGTAAGTCCTGTTCTTTAAGGTTATATTTCTGTATATGTTCAGGCTGCAAGTCCGTCATGGTAAAGTAAGAGCCAACATAACGAATGGCAGGACTTTCGCCGTCCATGGAAAAACGATTTGCGTTAAGAAGATCAACTTTTACGGTATGCCGTCCTGTTTCGGTTTGTATTTGTACGCTTTTGCCTGTTAATAGCCGTTCCCGGTCTTTCTCATTGACGTCAAAGGGCAGTTTGATGTTCGCGGTTTTGGCATATATAATCTCATTAGTCTCACGGTCAAGCTGTAAAAGATGCCGCTTGCCTTGGATGGTTTTATTAATCATTTTACCGGCGTATAATTTTATCTGTTCCGCATCCGTCAAGTTAAAGTCGTTTTGAATCTGTTTGCGTACCGGGACGACAAGCGCTTTAACGGCATTGTCCGACGACCTTTCCAAAAGCAATTTGCCGTCAAGTTGCAATCGCTTGCCGTTATAATAAAAATCAAACCGAAGAATATCTGTACGCTGGCCTGACAAAAGGCGTGTAAGATTATTCTTATCAAGCGACAATAACCTCTCTTTCGTTATCCCCAATATCCCCAAATCGTCGTAAGGCATCTCATTCAAAGAAAAATTTTCCATAAAATTTGGTTTATATTAATATTTTATATATTTTTGCAGCAAAGATATATAAAATATTCGGAATATGTATAAATTAATAGGAATAAATTTCATTACGGCAGCCATTTTTTTCATAATATGCTGTGTAACAGCATCTGCACAATTTAATACGTTACGCCCGAAAGAGAACACGATAGAGGCGGAAAAAGCAGTCGCCGAAAGTCCGGACAGAGAACAGGGCGCTGCCGGTATGCAATCCGCTGATAGCAATCCCCTGTTAGATGAGAACAAAAGGATGGTGTTGGAAGGTATGCGAAAACGCCAGTATATTTCGTTACCGGTTGATGAACTCAAGATAAACTCGACTTATGGATACCGAAATGACCCATTTACTGGAAAAAGAAAGTTTCACAAGGGGGTAGATTTAGATGCTGATTTTAACTATGTTTACAGCGTGTTGCCGGGAAGAGTGATAAAATCGGGGAAAAACAGGGAATTGGGGGAGTTCATCCAGATAGAACACGGCGAATTTCGCACGACTTATGGTCATCTGATGCAACGGCTTGTAGAAGCAAAAGCGACGGTGGAAGCCGGCCAGCCGATAGGGATTTCCGGGAGTTCCGGACGCAGTACCGGCGAACATCTGCACTTCGCAATTACATTTAACGGTAAATCAATCGACCCGATGCCGATTCTCGACTACTTTTTACAGGTCACGAAAGAAGCGCGGAACGAGTTGGATCGAGTGATAAACAATGAAGTACAAAAACATAACTAATTTAATAATTATTGACTTATGAACAACATTATTTTTTCAGGAAAACTGATTGCAGACGCAAGAGTTGTAAAAAGCGAAAAGGGTAATTTCATTTCCTTTACGCTGTATGAGACTAACAAAGGCAAAGATGCCCCGAAGTTGGACGTTACTCAAAATTTCAAGGGCGACACGCCCTCGATCGTCGAGCATTTAAAAAAGTTTGCAACGGTCATCATCACCGGCACGCCGTATGCAAAAATCGGAAAAGACAGGGATGAACATACGGTACCTGTTTTAGCGGCGTTTGCCGATAAAATAGATATTGTTTCCTTTGCGACTGAAAAGCCCGAATAAAACCGTATCTTTGCATGGCATTAATTCAAAAAAATTAAAATGTATGATAGCATCACAATTTGTTATTGAGAATGAAACGTCTGATTACATGTATATTATTGATACAGGTATTGATGCACGAAGCGTAACAAACGACGCGGGAAACGTCTTGTCGCATCTATCAACTAATTTCAATTTAGGCAATCGACGTTTAATATACCGGGACAGTACCGGTCAGATTGATGAAATAGTACATGATAACGGCATTTTCATCAGGTTCAAACCGGGACACATTGGCATCAACGATCTATAACCTCCCGAATAACAGGAGGAAATAAATTTACAAGCACCCATAACCGATTATTCAAGGTAGCCAGCAATCTCCTTGAGGTATGGGATGATGGACTTAATTTTTTCTTTCGCAATTTCCTTTTCAGCCTTTTTGTTGGTAAGCAAATCTTTTACAGGCACATTAAAGTTAAAAAGCAAATCCAGAGAGATGTGGGCGCAGTAGTAGTGTAATAAAATAATTAAGGTGGAAGCACGACCCTCTCCTCCTTTTTTTATCACTATGCTGCTATTTTGACTCAACTCCCCTTCAAGTCGTTGGATTTGAGCAAAAGTTAGCCCTGTTTTTGAAGCAAGGTCTTCAATCGTCATGTTTAAATGCTTGCGCAATTTTCTCAAACGGTCACAAAAGCCGTAAACTAAATTTTCGTCATTCATATTCATAGTTATTCATTTTTAAGACTGCAAATGTAGAAAAAAAATTAATACGTCTGAAAACCTTTTTCATTTTCTTTTTAGCGATTGGCCTATACATCGACGAGGTTTCTAATACATTTATATATTTAACATTACATACACTTCGAGTTCAAAAAAAAGCGTGGAAAAAACATTTATCTGATGTTCAAGGTTTCCATTCCTACTATCTTAGATAAATTTTTCCACGCCGCACTAAACGGCGTTTACCAAACTCATTCTGTAGATAGTAACCCTGCAAAGGGTAAATGGAAACTTTGAACATCAATAAGAACAAGCAGCATCCGCTACTAAGCCAAAATGTCTTTGTGCCTTCCGGCACTCTTTTTTATATCATACGCATTTATCAATTTCATTCATACATACGACTGCAAAAATACGGAATCTTTACCTAAATACCAAAAAAAAGGTAGCCACAGTTATCTAAAATTTGCTGGTTTGAAAGAAATGCAGTATTTTTGCAAGGTTAAAATAAAAAAGAATATGGAAGCAATAAAGGTTAATGTAAGCAAACAAATGGATGGTTATACTTTTTGTATATTACCATCGATCAGGAATAAGATAAAGAGTTGGAATCCGAACTTTCGTCCGGCCAAAATTATCTCGGTTGACTACGAAATCAAAAGTGGATTTGAAGAGTATATTGGTAAATTTGAAAATTGGATTTATCCGGTTCTATTGGGCATTGACGATCCAAAAGACCTGAAAGAAAAGGTAAATGAAATTCAATTTGTTGATTCACAGACTGATAAACTATTACACTCCATTATCGTAGAAGCGTGAAAAAAAATTATAATCTATACATCGGTAAGGCGGGACATTTGACCATAATGGCAGAGTTTCTTACTCGTGGTTGGAATGTAGCAATTCCGGAAGTTGATATTGGCGATGACATTTTTGTGGTACAGGATGACAATGGAGAATTACAAAGAGTGCAGGTTAAGACATCAACGGCAACTGTACGGAAAAACGGATACAGCGGACAATTTAATGTTCAGTTAGATCAATTGAAAAACTATAATAAAGGTTTGATTTATTATGTGTTTATGGTTAGAAATAACAACCAATGGGCGAAACCGTTGATTATTAGACAAGATAATTTACTCGAACATTTTAAGAATGAGAAAATCGGCTCTGAATATAAAGGGCATTTGAACCTTCGATTTTCGTACTCGAAAGACAAGGTGGAATGTTCGGGAGTTGACTTTAGTAAATATGTATCGGATTTTACAGACTTTCCTTTAATTGAAGATTAAGCGGCAGTTTGGGATTTTTGGCACAAAGTTCATGCAAAATTATATTCTATTCAATCGTCGTCATCGGCATTGATTACAATTTCGGCGACAAGCGCCTTTGTTTCTTCGTTGATTTTCACAAAATTAGCAAGTAAGATATTGTCACGATCTGTATCGGAATCGAAGACATAATAGTTCGGGGTATCAAAATAGGCTGCTTCTTCCTGTGCAATGGCTTTGCCATCAAGTTCTGTGCGGCAATGAAACATGGTACTCTCAACGTCCCCCTCTGTTATTCCGAAGTCAAGGGCTATTTGACCTACAAATTCGCCGGTTTGAAGGGATGCGATCTTGGATGCCGGCACGAGAAAATCAAGGTTTTCATTGAGTGAGACAGTCTGGCGGTTCCGGTCTATAGATATGTTTGTTTTCAGTTGCTTTATTTTACCAAAAATTTTTTCTAACCAATCAAGCGTTTCCTTGTTCCTCGCGCTGCCGGCAATGACGTTTCCAATAACGGCGCAAATTTCCTCTGCGCCGTTTCTGTTATAGGCTATTTTCAACTGCGGCAACTCCTGTAAGGCAAGCACGACGGCGACCTTGTTGCTTCGGGCTGTAGATAGCAAGTTGGATATTTTATGAAAGTAGAGCGTCGGCAATTCATCAATAATGATAGAAGACGGCAAATTTCCTTTTGTGTTAATCAAACGGACAAGGCGATTAAGCATCAGGGCATTTAAGGCACTGTTCATTTCCTGTGTTTCAGGGCTGTTGGCAATAATAAGATAACTGGGGTGTTCCTTATCGCTTATTTTAAGGTTAAAGGCGGTTGTATGCTTGTCTTCCGTAAGTACCCAGAAACTTTCTTTGGTGGCAAGCCGGGATATTTGAACTTTCGCACTGCCAACCTGACCTTCCAACTGATCAAAAGCCTTATTGATGTATGCTGTTCGGAACGGTGAAAGGATGCTGTGCAACTCAATATTTGTAAACAGGACATGGAAAATATCTTCGTAATCTTCATTCAGGAACGAAAGAACGTGCGGCAAGTCGCAATAGACGCCATCCTGATACTTTGAAAAAAAGTACAGGACGGATGCAACAAAATTGACAGCGGACTGCGTAAAAAACTGTTCGTTTCCCCCGCCCTCCGAATTTGAACCTTTTTTGAGGGCTTCGATGAGCGCTTGTGCCGTTTCCTGCGCTGCCGCAAGGGTGGGTATATAGTCTTTCTTAATCGGATTGAAGCGTATAGACTTTTCAATCGTTTGAAAATTAACGACGTTAAATGTTGCATGGTCAGGTAAAATCCCTTTTTGCTTATTTTTAAGAAATTGATAATAAGTCAATTTTGCAAGATCGGGAAACTTAAAATCATAGACACAAAGGCAAAATCCTTTGGCGGCTAACTGACGGATGTACGAATTAACAAAAGTGAATGACTTGCCGCTTCCGGGCGTTCCTATGATAAGCGTGCCGCGGAAAGGATTGACAACGTTGATCCAGCCCTTGTGTCGATGTTTCTTGTAATAGAACGACATCGGGATATTAACCGAATATTCCGTTTCTAACAATTTTCGCGTTTGTTCAAACGATTCGTTTTCAATATTAAAGCGGTCTTTCATAAGGTTGTGTTGAACAAACTTTGAAATATTATCGAAGCCGGTGTTAAGCAAAAGAGTTCCACTAAAGGCTGTTACAATATAAACATAGTCGGTGACGGACAGCGATTTGTAAATATAGCCATCATTCACGCTTACAAAAAAAGCGCTCCCGAAGAACAATACCAGCCCGAAAAAGACAGGCAGCGCAATATCTCTTAAAGGCTTCAATTCAAGTTTCTTTTTAGCCATTGTCCCTATACAGGTAAAAACGATTATAAGCAAGGTAAAGAGCTTTGAAAAGAAGATATTGCTGTACAGTTTCGACAATTTTAGCACGATGGGATTCCATTTTCCGTAATCCAAATGCAAAAACACGATTATTTCCAGCAAGAGCAGAAAATAAATAACGGCACGTAAAAAATCGTGCATCTTTTTCAGTTCAGGGGCTTCGCCGTCCATCGTGCAGTCAATAGTTAGTTTTTCCCAGTATCTTTTGCGCCTCGATGCCCTGTGATGCAACAACAAGCATCTGATGCGTTCGTTGGGATACGGCTTTCAATCCCCGCATCTCTTTCAGAACAAAAGCAAGAAGATACAAACGCTGATTTTTATCCAAAAGGTTCTTTTCATCATGACCGGCGGTAGCCATATCCGCCATCGCAAGCAAGTCGCGTGTATGTTCTGTAACATATTTATCGTACTCATTCCACGTTTCCTTGAAATCGGGATATTTTGAAGTAAAATCGCGAATAGCGCTGTAATAGGAATTAATATCGTTAAAAACAGTGCGAATTAAATCTTCGTCCTTTCCGTTATCAATCCGGTTTACATCCTGCAATGATTTAAAAAGGCTGTCTCTGACCATGTGAATAAAGGTCGCTCTTTGTGCAATCGTATCCTGATTGAGTTGGATGACTTTCCAATAACCTAACCATTCATAGAGTTTAGGCAGCTGGTACAGTAAATAATTGTCCGAAAAGGCCTCCATGCTCTTACTGTCTGTTACCCAATCCCAATATTGCGCATGGACATGTTTTGGCAAAAACAAAATGGGAAATGATAAAATGACAATCAACTTTTTAATATTCATATTTTTAATCATTGTTTAGGGGTATTTTTAGCGTTGGTAGTTTAGGATTGGCAACGGCAAGCTCGCGTTTTAAGGACTGTGAAACGTAACAAAGCCGTTTCAATTCTTCAATGACGTATAAATTCAGGTCGTTGCGCTGAATATTGTCGAGCCTGCCCTCGTTGCCTGTTTTCTTGGTAACGTTATCAATGAAGCGTTTGATATTATGGGCGCGTTGCTGAACATACGTTTTACATTCATCAATAATTTCCTGAAATTGAGGATACAGTATTGCGTATTCTTCCATCCATTTTTGATTTTCATCAATCATTTTGATTCTGTTACTGACATAATTTTCATTCAGAGACCTCAAAAGATGCTTTTGAAGCTCGCGTTGATATGCCTGTGTCTTTTCTTCAAGTATAACCAGTTTCATAAACATGGAATCTGTAACGGTTTGTGCACGGATTGTTTTATCCATCGTGCTTTTCATCATCTCCGTAAAAGCAAGCTCTGCGCCTCCATATAAAAAAGTGGCGGGGACTAAATCAACATGGAAGATTTCAAACTTCACCCCGCCACCATCGCCGCCATCACCGCCGCCATCCTGTGCGTGAACGTAAAAATAAGGAACGATGAAAAAAGTAAATAAAAATATAACTATCTGTTTCATAATTTATTAGTATTGAAATTCGACTAATTTAGCGTAAGCGCCTATATGCAGTTCCCGGTATGCGCCGGCAAGTATGCCACGCATCTCACGTAATTTACTGTAAACAAAAGCAATAAGTTCGTCTCGATCTTGATTGTGCAAAAGATTTTTATTACCATCCTTTTTAGCAAATTCACCTACTTTAATGTAGATTTGAGAAAACCGTTCCACTACTTTGAACGTTAATGCAATTTTTGTTTCGGAAAAACCTCCTTCGTTACAAAGTTTAAAACATTCTGAATAATAGTGTGTTATATCAGATGTAAGTTTTATAAAACTTTTTAATTCTTCAATTTCTACCGCATCAGACTGCGTTTTGCTCATGTAATTGACGGTAAGAAGCTCCAACTCATAGAGCCGTTTAACCCGCATGTTGATACTGTCCTGTAAACTCATAATTTTGCGCTGCCGCTTCTCGATGTCCGGTCGCATCATCTTCATCGTCATCAGGATACCCCACGTAACATTGTTGTTAAGGCTTGCGTCGTTATGCAGTTCATCAACGCCCATTGCCTGCATGAGGTCGTTACCGAAAAGACCGCCGAACAACCCACCGAAAGCATCTCCTAAAATACCACCCTCGCCAAAATCCAATTTGCCAAGTCCGCCGGGCAGTTGGGACATGTCAAAGCCACCCGACGTTAATCCCCCAAGGCCCGAAAGATTATAATCGCCGGCGTTAAACGTACCGTTGGTGATTTGTTTTTTAATCATGTCCCATAAGTTATTGAAGTCTGGCAAGTCCTGCGCAAAGACGGACAGGGAAAACAACGCGGATGCTGTAAATACGGCCAACTTTCTCATCTCAATCCAATTTATCGAATACACCTCTTTTTCCTTCCACGCTGCGCTTATTGGCCACATCTACGATGTATTTCTTCTCTTTTAAATCGTATGCAATATCGCACATCCAATAAGCAAAACACGATTCGGAAACAAGCAATTTATCATTTACATAGAGCTTGACGCTTAATACATCTTCCGCTTTATGGGGCGAATAAGACGCTTCAAATTTAAGATGATAAAAATTGCCGGGTATCACATAGGACTGGCTGAATGGCGCCGGTACTCTTTTTGATCCGCTTAATGCAGACTTTTGAAGATGTCCGTTTTTATCCGGGTAGGTATAAACAGGATCATCAAAAAAAAGGTAGCCGTCATCCGCATTTTCGTATGCCATTTCAATTCTGAAATTGAAAGGCGTTTCTGCACGTTTATCATTAGGGATGCTTTTAGCTTTGCCACAACCAAAAAGTGTGCAGGCCAATAATAAAATACAATAGTAAATACTTGAATTTTTCATATTCTTGAATTTATCAGTTAAACCTCAATGGAATTTTCATGCCGACCATAACCCCTATCCTAAACCAGCTGTTATTGTTTGTCCAAAATGAAAATTGTGTTTTTTCCTGAATGAAAACCTGAATGTTGGATGGGCAGGTATAGGTATATTCAAAGCCGGGCGAAAGGGATAGCGTAAACTTTTCGCGTTCATTCACTCCTATCCCGACTGCACCGCGAAAACGCAAATTAGCGTTTTTGAAACGAGCAAAATTGTGCTTATAGGCGCCTTGAAACAAAAGAGAATGGTAATGAAACTTATTACCCCAAGCATCAAGCGGATCGGTAAAAATTTGATTGTAGTAATCAAGTCCTACTTCCCATGCGTTATGATACTTCAATGTCTTTTCATAAGTGAAATCATAGCTCATGGCTTTCCAGTGCAACAATCCGCCGGAAAACGAAAAATAAGAATCGCCGTCGCCGGCTTTCGATAAAAGGGGAAAGGCGAAAAAAAGGCAGAATAATAAAATAGACTTTTTCATAGCTTACGATATTAAAATAGACTGCGGCTAAATGAATCGGCATTCAGGATGTCGGTATAGTCTATACGAAGAATAACAGTTCTGCCCGAAACTTGTTGTTCAGCAACTTCAACTGTAAACACTTTTTCGTCCGGGAACGTAAATTTTTCAAAGACGTAAATATTACGGTACTCTTTGGTAAATTTTTTTCCCTCGTTGATAGAAAGTATCGGTTCGACTTCAATCTGCTGAAAGTTGGTCGCTTTTGAGTAGCGTTTATCTTCAACTTTAAAGCGGATTTGATCAACGTCGTACTCAATTTTAGTTTTGTTCTTGATAGAGACGTCAATAAAGAAAAAGCCTCTGTACGTGTAGATATTGTTCAGCGTTATGCGGATTCTGTAGGCTTCGCGCGACACGTCAAAATATTTGTTTCCGCTGTTCCATATTGTCCATGCAAGTTTTCGCATTTGCGACTGCGGCATATCTACGTTTTCGTTCATGTAACTTGCCATTTCATCGGTTTTCAAGTCCACATTGGACGTGGCAAGGTTTCTATCGGTTGTATAAACACAGTTAAACTGTATTTTATAACGTTCCGAAACAACAGTAAGCATCGCAAGCGTATCGCCGTCGTTGAATTTTGCGGATGAATCTCTTTCAAGCGGCTTAATGCGTAAGATGTTTTTAATAGGAATGTCGCCTACAATGTTTTTTGTCGATATATCCACGTACTCTATCGGCTCGCCAACTACTATATGGCTGCTGATTTCTTCATTCACACGGATAACTTTAAACTCCCGGCTCTGATTGAACTTTTGAGCGAATATCGAACTTGCAGAAACAAGTAAAATGCTGAATATAAATATCTTTTTCATATATTAAATAAATTTAAATTGCGTATGGAATTAATTAGATGCCCTTTCGTTATGTTTCGCTTCTTCATTGATAAGATAGATATGCGAAGCGTATTTAATTCGGGCTTTGTTTTGCCGTATCTTCTGTGAAACCGCGCGTGTTACGCTACGGTAAAAATCCGATCCCGCCTGTGCTGCCATTTGTTGCGCCATATTTTGGTTGCTGTTAATACTTACGGTATTTGAGCCTATCATCTGTGAACCTGCCTGCCGCATCATTTCACGGAAATCGGAGTTGGGAACATAAAGGCCTTTGATGCCGTCAGTATCATAAATGGTCAGCTTTGTTTTTAAGATACGGTCGCCATAAAGAACAGAAGAAATATTTACGTGTACTCTTTGTGCGGAAAATCCGGAAACAAGACCAAAAAGGTAAGACCCTTTTGGAAAAAGAAAATCGCCGATAAAAATATCATCTAAAAGGCGGATACGGATACGTGAACCGTCCACTACGCTTTGGGCTTCATCTAATATGGCTGTAATAAAAGACTTCTTTTTATCGCCGCTTAATGTATTAAACGTATTGAATGGACTTGCGTCCGCTTTTCGAGCGCCAAGAATTTCCGGATCATCATTTTGATTGTCTTCTTTCGCATAAGTCGATTTGTTTTGAGACTGCGCTTTCAATGTAGAATCAATTCGGGCAAGTTGCTGTCGTATCAGGGCAAGTTCGTCGGCCTGCTGGCTTTTAGGCGACTTTTCTTGATCAAAATCAGTGGAGAAAATATCAGTCTCATTGGGAAAGTACCTTTTTTGAAGTTCACGCAAAGCCGATTCGGAATCTGCCTTTATCTGGCTTTCATCTACTTTCAGTGTATCCGAAACAGGGTCAATCAAATTTTCAAGGTCTTTCATAAGTTGATTTTCCTGCTCGGATGTGATGGCGTCAAGTTCTTTTTGGATATCTTCCAAGCCGCTCTCTTTCCGTCTGTTTTTCAAAAGTTCCTGCAAAAGGGTAAACTTATCCTTTTGTTCCGACAAGGAAGGATCGGGAAGATTGGAATTGATGCCTTCAATTTTTACACTTTCCGCGACGCTCATGTCGTCATGATCAGGAAACAGCAAACTCAATACGTATGCCGATAAGATAATGAATGGAAGCATTATCAACGGCAAACCGTACTTTGTTTTTCGTAATGAAAATTTTGTTTTCATAGCAAATCATTATTTAAGAATTTCAATTAACTGGTTGATACGCGCCGTATCAATTTTCGTGGTATCGCGTTGCATTGCCTCCAGTTCTTTTTGGATTTCTTTTAACCATAAGTACTCGTAAAAGTCTGAAGTGATACTTTTCCGTGTCGATCCGGAATCTGCGGGATAGAATTGTTTTTGTACGTTTTGCAGCAAATGAATGTCGCCGGCGTTTTTCGGGCGCTTTATACGATCGACAGATTGATACACAAACCAAATGAAACACACAAAGAGGATAGACGCCATCCAAATGGCCGTATAACGCGGATTGTGGTCTAAACGTTTTTTTGTCTTATCCCATTTGTCGTTAAATTTTTCATTTGCGGGTCGCAAAAAACTAAAAAATCTGTTTTTTCTGCCTTGCTTCAATATCTTCATTGTTAATTACTTTATAATTGTAAATAATAAAACCATGGGGGTTGTTATCCGACCGTTTCACCCGGCGAAGCATCCCCTCTGAAATAAGGTTGCGTTTAACGATAGAGGTAGGACGTTCTATGCGTTGCGTGCCGACGAAACGGAATTTTTGGGATTGAACATCATAGAAGATTGAATCTGCTTTAATGGAAACCAAAATAGAATTGGCAACGATTGAATTATAGAATCCCTGTTCTCTTAAATCGTTGTAAACCTGTAATCCTGAATCATCAATTAGATACATGGAACGTAAAACATTGTTTTGGATGTATTTATCGTCAGGCGGCAGATTGAAAAACAGGGAGTGGAACATGTTGATATGGCTCATGCCTTCTACTTCTTCATTATCTTCGATGGTAGAACGCTGCACAATTAGCGGCAATCCTGCATCCAGAACGTAAACGTGTTGGCGTTCGTCCTGTACAATCAACCGGGCGTTCATCATCACGATAACAACAATGATTACGGAAGTAACCAAAGATGCCACAGATACGAAAAAGGCAAGCCTTATTTTATTTTCTACGTTCTTTATTAACATAATATAATCATTAATACGTTATTATCATTTTTTCCCGCCGCCTGCCATAGATGCTATGCCCATGATGGCGCCTGCGGTGGCAGCGGCAGCGCCTGCGGGTGCGGAAATAACCTGATGCCCTCCTGATGTTTCAATTATCCATGTTGAAACAGGGAAAATAATAAACATGCCAAAGGCAACAAAAAGAAATAACAGAGGGAATAAAACGGTATCCTGCCCTGCCAAAGTGCTTAATGCAGCAAGTGCATACTTATCTAAAGAAAGTTGATAGTTCAGCGTGGTAATTTCGGCCTGTATCACTTCTAAAATAATAGAGCTACCTATCCAACAAACCAACCATGCCAAGCCCGACCATAAGGTGACAGAAAAAAAGCGGGCAAACCATTTTGTCCATGAGCTGCGCCATGGATCAAGGCAACTGAACGCAAAAGCAATGGGGCCAAGCACGATGAGAACGATTAGACAAGCGGCCTGCATAAAGAAAACGCCGCAAACGACTACATTCATAAAAAGTAAACAAAGATATTCAATGATGCTTATCATCAAGCGTTTTAGTTTGTTCATAACAAACATGGCCATACCCGATATTTTTGCGCCAAGGCTGGATATACTCCAGCCCGACGATTTGGATACGTCGGATGACTGCATCTCAAACGAGCGATCTGCCTGTTCCGCCCGTTCCACTTCATTACCGACATCCATAAGCCTGTAGGCAATTTTATCAAGCAAATCGTAACGTTCCGCACTTTTCCCTTTAAGTTCAAGCCATTTTGTTTCAAATTCTTCTTGAAAAGCCTTTTCAATTTTCTGTCCCGGAAATCTGCAAATATCAATAAAAGCATACCAGTTAAAAAGAATAAGGCAGATGGCGAAAGGCCGCAGGATTGGTAAAACAGATAATTTTTCATCGCCGGCTATTACCGGATAGAGTTTCGATGCCGTCCAGATTAAGGCGAACAGGCCGCATAAACCAATTCCAAGGTTCACCCCTGCATTGGTCATACCGCTATCAATACCGACATTGTCTCGCCAGTATGTGATGACTTTTATTAAGTCTGCATAAAAGATGTCTGAATTGGTATTCACTTGTAATAGTATCATAATTTTTTATTTATTAGTTAATTGTTGTCGAATGTTCGGGTTGATGTTCGGATTATACGTTTCGTTTTTTGAAGACACCAAACTCATGTTCAGAAATTTATAGCTGACGTTAAGCAAGATAAAATACTCCTCAAGGCACTTTTCAAAACCCTGTCTTCTTTTAGAATTGTCAAGGTGCGCGTTGCTTAATGTTTTAATTTTATTGTCGATGCGTTCAAGTTCGGCGTAAAATTTCGAGGCATCGTTCACAGCAACATAATGGTTCGGAAATTCTTCAAAAACATAGCCGACGGCCTTTCGGGCATCATCAAGTTGTGTTTGAATGTTATCCATTTCCCAGTCGTTGTTACGGTCGTTCCAATGAGCAAGTTCATGTTCATAAATTATTTCAATGTCACTACGCGCTTGCATGACCTTTAACATGGATTTTTTGGTAGCGTCGGTAATGGAATCAAGAAGTATTTTGTTGTTGTTCTCGTTATCGCCGCTCTTATACTTTGAATGGAAAAACGAATAGTACCAGCTTGGATGAAAATTCCAAAAATCATCCTTGCCGACGGATGATTTGATTTGGTACTCAAAAGACTTGTCATAGACCTGTTTGTAGTCCGTTTGTGCACGTACTAAAAAAGGGCTGATGATTAGAAAAATAAACCATACTTTTTTCATATAAATATTATTTTAAGGGGGTTAAATTCAAATATTTAGCTATTTGCGTCTTTCTGTAAAGCTGATTCCAGTCGCCGATCATGGTTTCCAGTTCTTTAATAATATAATCGGACAGGTTGTCCCGGAAATCATTGTCTCGCAGATTTGTTTTTTGCCACCCATTGAGATATTTTAATGTCGCTTGACCCAATGCAATATATCTAACAAGCGTTTTTAGAAGCGCTTCAGCCCACAGCGCTTGAAGATGAGCATCGACAGGCGGCTTGTCGAGCATTTCGCCGGTATTCATTACAATTTTTGTAAGGTTGTCGGTTAAATAGACAACGTGAAGTGAGTTGGGAATAAAAAAAGGCGTTTTGGGAATATCATTGTCCTGATACTGTTTAAAAAGTATTTCGTCCACTTCACGAAGTTTACGCATCCAGTTCCGATAGTTCTCATGTTGAACAGTCATAAGTGTATCTTCATTGTGAGAAAAACACTCAAACATGCGATATTGCTGCTTATGCCAGTAAATCCAGAGTTCCACCAAGTCGGGCTCCCAGATTTTTGTTTCGCCGCCACCGTCGCCCCCATCACTGTTACCGGAACTGCCGCCGCCGTCTTGTGCGACCGCTATAAACGGTACGCTCAACATCCACAAGAGTATAAAAACGATTTGGTTTGCTTTCATATTAAACGGTTTTATTGAGATTTGTCAAAAATTTATTCAATGTCAAACCGGAATCCCTGTATTCGGAACATACTTTTTCCATGTACTTTCCAAAAAATGAGATGCCTTTCGTCAGCTGGTTTTGCGTTAATTTATGGTTCACAATCGTACAAAAATCCGATTTATCGACTTTTGTTTTCCTCAAATCATCCACAAATGCCTGTAAAGCGGAATGAAAATTTTTATAAACTTTCAGATAGGTTTGCATCGCATCCTTTTCGGGTTTTTCTGTGGTATATGTAAAATACTCATAAATAGACACTTCATTGCCGTAAACCTCTCCGGAATTACCTCGTTTGATATAAAATTCTTTGAATTTCGCCCTGTTTCCCTTATTGCCTAATGCGTTGATTGTAAATATTTTATTCTGTTCTACATCGGAAAGGGAAAGAATCTCGGCTACAACGGAAAAGTTGTCTTTGAATTTGGTCTGGTCGCATAGGATAAAGGTGGCCGCATTCGCAATAATGGATTCGCGTACAACTTCGCTTTTTATAATGTCGTCAAGTTCCTGCGTTACCACAACGGCTTCCCCAAAGAATTTACGAACGGTCTTAAACAAATATTTAATGTAGTCGGCCATAAGTGGCGATGCAAGCGCCTTCCACGCTTCCTCGATGACGATAACCTTTCGGTTTGTTTTGTTTCTCATTTTTTGGATGAAAACATCCATGATGACAAGCGTAACAATGGGGAACAGGATTTTGTTGTTTTGGATACTGTCTATTTCAAAGACAACAAAATTTTCATCAAAAAGCGTTTTATCCATATCATTATTAAGGATATATTCAAAAATACCCCCTCTATGAAATTTTTTAAGTACTTTCAGGAAGTCCCTGTAATCAATGGAAAGTCGGTTAATGGAGCCTTCTTTGTTTTCGTAAAACAAAGAGGCCGATTTGCATATATTTGGAATTTTATCCGTTGCAAATTCATAAAATGAACTGAAATTCAATTCAGTAACTTTAATGTCGTCTTTACCGACACGGCTATAACTTTTCTGCTTATTGATGAAAAAATCAATTTTTGCAGTCAGCTTATCAAATGTGTCACAATCCTCGTCATGGACTACTTCCGCCTGCCAGTCGGCTATCATTTTTTGGCGATATTGTTCGGCAAGCGCTTCCGTAAATTCATTTTGGCCGGCAAAATAATTTGCGTAATAAGCCATAATCGTTTCACGGATAATGTCCTGTTCAATTTTTTCCACTTGGGCGTTTGGATTTTTCCACAGCAAAAGGATCAGATTCACTAAAAAATCAACCTTTTCTATGTTATACTCCACCTGACGGATATAGAACGGATTCATTGATATCGGTTTTTCTTCCGAATACGTGATATACCGTCCGTTAAAATAGTCGCAAAGCCCTTTGTAACTGTGTCCCACATCAACCATGATAACATCACTGTCCGTCAACAGGTATTGATGCAACATCGTATTCATCAGGAACGATTTACCTGAACCTGACGGACCTAGAACGAATTTATTTCGGTTATCAATCCGATTCGTGCGCATGGGCAAGTCCGAAGGATCAATAGCAATAGGAACGCCCGAACGATCCGTAAACCACATCATAAGATTGGATTCTTCCGTCACCGGAATAAATTCCTTGTACATCATGGAAACCGCTACGTCGGCGGTAGTTAGAAAACGGTCGTAATTGCGAAGTTCATACGCATTACCCGGCGCTGCTGCTCTAAACAGTTCGTATTGATTGAAAGCCTGTTTTGACATCCGTATGTTGATGTTCGCCAGAAAGGATTCTATGGTATTTTTAGCGGTGGCCAGATTCTTCGTATCACAGATCATAATGTCAAAATGGCTGTAAACTAAAATTTGTCCGTTACGTTCAATGTCGTCCATCGAATTGGTTATATCTTCAACGCACAGGTTATTGGCAGGATCAGGAACGGACTGATGTTTTTTCATCTTCGCTTCCAACTTGGCTTTTTCCGTTCCCTGACTTACCGTAAAAATAACCTGATTGAACAAGACTGTATCGGCGTCAATATACGGTAAAAACTTTACCAAGTCATGCGGAAATAACCTGTTATTGATAGTTTCGTTACAAAAAGGCTTGATATACGATGGCATCTCTACTAACTCAACGTCAATCAAACTGAGACATTGTAAATTTTTCGGGCCAATCTTTACGCCGTCGGATGATACCGAAAAGTTATCAAAACTACAGGCGTCATCTTCAAAATCCATAGCAAAATAACGGTAAATATAGTTTACCATCTCTTTTTTAGTCATCACCGACGCTTTTATATCGAAGTTATTGAAGAAGCCAAGCGCTTTCCCGACATTATTCATAAAGTCGTTGTATTTTCGTTCATCATATCCGAAAAAGGCGGAACGCTTTAATTCGCAAGTAATAATTAACGTTGTTGTCTGATACTTGAATACCCTGCCGTTATACTGATCAAAATGTTGCCGCATTAGGAAATCGTCAGTTTCGTATGGAACAGTCCATTTACGTTTGGAAAAAATATCGTGTTTTTGGATAGCGTATCCTGTATCCATGGATTTGACAAGATTAGAGAATATCGAGAGAAAGGCATAATAGGCATCCTTGTCGCCATTGTACTGCATACAGGGATTACGCATTTTGATGAACACGGAAAAGTTGCCGCGAACATCAAATACTATCGGAAACATCCCTTTATCATCTATCCCGATAAAAGGCGTTTTAAATATTTTCTTTCCATGTTGCATATTTAATTAATATTAAATATATTATGTATTACAAAAACTCCTTTTACAGTGTTTTTTCGATACAGGCCGTATTTCCGCTGATAAAGCGCCATGCCGATAATACCGCCGAAAGCAAATATCGCCATGGCAAAACAGCCTGTAAGAAAACTTGATAAAGTAGAAACGATTATCGAGACAAACAAAGAGCCAACCGCAATGCTAAAAGCAATGTAGATATAACTACCTTTAAGGCCTTTGAATTGGATTGGCCTTTGCAGTCCTTTGTAAACGTTGTACGTTTTTTCGTTGTTCTCGGTCATAACATTAAAGGAAAAAAGCCTTTATGACCAAAGCGACAACAACAAGAAAGATACAAGCTCCCCCCCACCCCATGACGCTTTTCATCACGTCTTGGTCGCCGGTATTCCACTTGATATAACAACGGATACCTCCTATCAGACCAACGATGGCTCCGATAGCAAGAATGAGATTAGATGCAGGCTCAAAATAGGTACGTATTTCCGAATCTGCCGCCTGAAGGCCTGCCGTCCCTTTGCCCTGCGCAAACGCTGCTGCCGAATAAAGAAAGCAGAGCGTAACTCCGATGGCTAAAATATAGCCTTTTCTGAATAAATTACATAATTCAACCATAACAACAAAAATATATATTCAACATAAAGAAAATTAATAACTTACGCTATTGCGCAATGCTGCGCGGTAATCCGAATCCTCGCCCATGGCAGCAAGGATAAATTCGTCGGTTAATTCCACCAACTTTGCAATTTCAAGAGGCTGACCGCTAACAGGAAAGCCGCCCATGATACCGTTTTCAGCAACAGCCGGCTTCCCAATAACGGTTGAAGCGTCATCGGTTAATTGTATTTTTTGAGAAACGGCGCTGCCGCCGTTTCCATCTTCGTTGTCATCAGTTGTTAAGTCGCTTAACTTAAATGTATTATCATCAATGCCTGTTGTAACTGTTTCGGTAGCCGTACAGGTGGTTTCTGTGACGGCTTCTTGTGGTACAGGTGGTTTCGGCATGTAGTTTTCATGGTTGCTTGAAGAAACGTGCAGCGCACTGTCTTCGGGACGCTGCACAGTGTAGTTTTCTATGCCTGTGGTTATTTGAACGGTGCGGCTCGTAAGCGCATCGTACAATAAAACGATTCCGTAATAGATTACATAAATTACCCCAATAAAAAATAAAGAATCTCCAAATTTCATGTTATGTATCGTTAATTATCAATGTCTTTCGCGCATTGATAATTCCGTCTATTGATTCCCAATGCGCTTGTAGCCAGTCTGCAAGAATACCGTTCATCAATTGATTAGCCGGTATCCCTGTTGTAGGACGAAGCCATTGGAAAACCTTAACAACGTTACAATCCAAATACATCATTTGTCGGTTAGCGGGTTTGATCGGCGACCTTTGTTTTATGCCTTTAAGCCATGTCTCAAAATCGTCGTCATTCGGTGTTGGTTTTCCGACGTCTTCGTTTTTACCAGAAGCCAATAAGAAATTTTCCGTTGTTCTTTTCGGCTTCTTTTTTTCTTTCTTTTCAGTCACTGTTCCTGCCTCTGCGGGAACATTCTTTACATCAGTATTACCACCTGTGAGCGCTGCCACCATTTGTTCCACTGAAAGCGGCTCCCCACCCGGTGTGCTTGTAATACTTTCGAGCGTGTTCATAAAACTGTCATTTACAGGATTATTGGCTCTTTTAATTACATTTTTTCCTTTATTTTCCATGACAAATATATTTATATTATTTATATTTTCAAAGTTTTTATTCGTTTTATTAATATATTATAGTTGTTTAACCTATTTATACATATCTTAACAATACATAAACGGTAAACGAGTAAAGCCGTATCAACAGAATATCGCGTTATATATAACATCAAACGCGGGACTTACAAGCTCATACTGCAACTTGGAAATCGTAAGGGTAGAAATCTTTTTCATCTCGCTTCGCGAATATACGATTGGCGTAACTTTCCTGCCGTTTCGTTCCAATAGTTCGTTTGTCCTGCTGGCAAAAGACATCTTTTCTCTTGCATCAATACGATTTGGTATAAAGAATACTTTGGCAGGGATACGGAAACTGTTAAGCACCTGAACGAACACACCGGTACTGTCTAACGTAACCGCATCGTATTGAAATGGCGTTATAATAACATCCGAACGCAAAAGCGTCAGGACAATGTCTTTGTTTGCAATGTTTCCGGGTGCATCGAACAGGTACACCGATTTCTTGTTTTTTTCAACCGTTTCCAATACAGGCGCAATCGAATCCGTATTGACATATTCCACAGAAAACTTTTGTGGATTATCAAACGTTGCATCTTCATTGTGAATGTCTTGAACGGATTTGCTCACTTCATTTGACCGCATACGTTCCAGCGTCTTTTGAAAATCCATGTCAATTAAATGAATGTCATAGCCTTTGTCGCTCAGATAATGAGCGAACAGGACGCACAGAGTAGATTTTCCGGCTCCTCCCTTTTGGTTTGCGAATGTTACTATCATACTAATTACAAATAAATTATTATTAAATTGTTCTTTTTCTTCTTCGTTTACGCCTGCGCTCGTTGTCATCGTCCCTCTCGCCGGATGAACCGCCTCCCGATATATGTCCGACAATCCCGAACAACCCCGCAAGCGCTTCTAATCCAACATCGGCTACATGCTCACCAGCTGGCGCATACTGTTCCGGATACTTGTCAAGATCAATGCCGCGTTCCAGCCCTAAACCGCTTACGTCGGCTATCATCTTATCACGCATATTGATAATATAGGTATTATTCATAAGGCTGACTAACTCCATTTGATGATTGCCAAGAAAAGCCTTTATCATCTCCCGGTCGCTGCCAAACATGGAAATTAATTCTCTCATGGCGTGATCATCGCGGATGGCTTCTGGCTGTATGCGGATGTCCGATGCCCGGACAAAAAATATTCTTGACAACGCTGATGCTTCGGTAGCGTTGCGAACGACAAATTGATTTGCGGTATGCAGACGATCATTATAGCGCAGCTTCTTATAAATGTCTTCCGGAAGTTCAATGAGCGGCTGATCATCACCAAAAACAGTTACGATATTTTTCTTAATTTGATAGCCGTTACGGTACAGTCTTTTATTTAAGTCGGAATACAGCGGGTTATCGTCACGCGACAGCACACTGTTCACAATATCCTGTGCAAGCCGAGTATGTTCCGCTGTACTTAATTTTTTAGTCAGCGCCTCAAGCGGCATTATCTCGCCTCCTTTCATAACCAACTTATGAGTATGGTCTATGACCGTATATCCATAAGGCGCTGTTTGTCCCGCTGCGGTATGAAAAATAACTTCTACGCCAAAATTTTCTCGCATGAAATTCTGAAACTGAGATTGAGGCAATCCCCTGTATTTGTTGAATATGGCGCGTAATTGGCGAATACGGTTGTTATTTTTCTCATACCGTTCCGCTTTTAACATCACATCATCCACCGAAACGCTTCCCTGTTTGACAAACTTGACTACATGTATCTTTCCGTCTTTCTCTCTCGTTTTCCAACCTCGACGTTCCAATGCAAGTTTAAATTGCGCCTTTGTTGAAAATGAGTAATTATTGAGAATGTCGGACAGGTCTGCCTTTGCTTTTTCGGCAAGGTTTTCGTTCATCAACTCTCGTATGGCGATGCCTGCCCTGCGTCCTTCCATATAAGGCTCAATCCGGTTACCCTGTATATCAATCCGGCACGAAACAATATGCACATGATTATTTTCCGTGTCACCGTGAAAATAGACAAGGTATGGTTGGTCGCCATATCCCATTTTACGCATCCACTTTTGCGCGATATCCGTTAAAAACGCCTGATCGTGGTCATGTCCTTTGGTACTGATGACCGCGTGAAACTGACGGTTTTTAATGGAATGTTTCTTATGGTTTGTCTCCGCAAGTTGTTCAAGATAGTTCACATACGTATCCGTCTGCACGTTATTCTCCGCAAAAGGGAAGTTAAACGCGCCACAGAACGCGGCCTTACCTGCGTCTATTTTCAGTTCCGAGTAAAGGATACCTGAAAATCCGGTTGTTGCTTTCAATATCTTTGCTATCATCGCCGCAAAGATAAGAAAAAATATTAATATATATACATGTATCTTTATATATTTCTTAATATGGATATATATTTATACATTGCTATATTTAGTTATAGACTTATTTATATATTTATTTGTTTATATATTTATACGTTTAGTTATATAGATATTTATATCTTTAGATATATACTTCTATTTATATATACATGTTTATTTATATTCATGTTTATATATAATCATATATCTATGTAAATATTCAGATTTTTTCCATTTTTAAAGAATACACCTTTTCAATTTGCAAATTGACTTCACGTAAGAGGTTCATATACTCTGCAAACAGTTTATTCCACTCACGCATCAACGCAATATTTTCTACATCCTTTGTTTTATTCATAAACTTCGCGTACTGGTTGATATTATTTCCTACCCGATTAACGGCCACCGTAAGTTCATTCATTCCTTGAAGATAGGCTTTGGGGTCAATAAGATTTTTCCTGTCAGAAAAAAGATAATGACGAACAAAGTCCGATATGGTATCAAACTGATATTTTATCGTCAATGCCTGAAGTTTTTTATACTCCTCGTCTGTTAGGCGCACCCGCAGGTACTTTGTAAGGTTATCTTTCATATCCGTTTTTATTAGTCGCGTCAAATATCCCTACCCCATCATCTGGGGGTAGGCAGTTATTTTTGGGGTACAAAAATACTACTTGCATTTTTAAATTCAAAGTCTTTCTTATAATTCATCGTCTCGTAAGCATCTATAAGACAAAAGGGAGAAAAAAACGTTTGCATCTTGATTGCGGACGTATCAATAAAAAAATGACTGATGCCTATGATAATACATAGAGAGTGGGGGGGGGGGGAATAAACAAAAATAAAGCCATTTTTAAAACAATCGTATGAATTTATAATCCACTCTTTATATAATAATGAACGCGCGTGCGTACATTATTATATAAGGTAAAATTAGACTGTTGTTAGAGTAAATCATGTGTAGCGTTTTGAAAGAGAGAATGTAATACCGCAGGAGTACGCAAATGAAAGACGTTACAATTGCTTGGGTAAATAAATGGTGGCCGTGTGAACTGGTATCACCGAAACACTGGCGAGGGTATCGCCGAAATCCGCAATTTTGGCAAATTGAATACTACACAATTGTATAGATTTTCAATCCAAAAATTAATTTCTATATAATTGTGTAGTATTCTTTTAAAAAATTATGCTGTACTTTGCAGTCGATTTTGAAGATAGAACGATAAACAAACATATAAAATATTTACAAATTTATAAAAATTAACAATTATGAAACAAAGATTTTTTTATTTAGTATTGCCGTTAATTGCACTGTTTGCTTTTGGCTCGTGCAACAGTCAAGTTGAAATGGAAGACATTGTAGTTGATAATGAGAAGTCATTTTCTGAATCAGCTACGTTCAAAGTTTCCGAAAATGAAGCAAAAGAAATTCTTAATGCCTTTGTGGTAAATTTTGATGTAAACTCGTCCAGTGCTACATCAACAAGGGGTGCTTCCAAGAGATTAATTAAAGACGTTCAGGCATTGCGCGTTGATAAAGAGGAAGTCAAAACCTATGCTTCTGATGCTGGCGCAGACATGGAGTTATATGTTAATATAGATACAATGATGTATCTGATAAATTTTGAAAATGATGAAGGATTTGCACTTGTTTCAGCTGATAAACGAACAACTCCGGTACTTGCAATCATTGATAAGGGTAGCATTTCTGTTGATGCTCTTTCGAGGGGTGATAATCTTAATCCCGGATTTCTTATATTTCTGGAATTGGCAGTAAATCTGCAATTAAATGAAATAGCTACTTCGAGAGAAAAAAAATCGTCGGAACAAAATTCGCCGAATATGGTTGGAACAAGAGCCACTACATTAATAGATATTCCGGCAAGACTAAAAACGAGATGGGGTCAATCATCTCCTTATAATACTTATTGTCCTAATTTATATCCTACAGGATGTGTCATTACTGCTACCGCACAAGCATTAAGCCATTTTCAGACAATTGGTTCTGTTCAATGGAGTTATAATGGCACCTATGGGTCTTCCGTTCTAACTTGGAATCAAATAATAGCAGATAGTGAAAATGCATTAGGTGGTTATGGACGACTCAACAGTTCTTATTTTCCAACATCTTCCAATCAAGTAGCTCATTTGATGCGATTTCTTGGTATTGCTCTCAATGCAAGTTACAGTTCTTCTGGAACAGGTGCTAAAACAAGTGATGCTGTTAAATATTTGAAGAATTGGTGTGGTCTTTCTTCTTCTTCAGGAGTGAATAGTTACAATATCAGTAATGTTCGTAACGGACTTTTGAATAGTAGCACTTCGCTTGTAATAACAAGTGCTTATGCAACTAAAAAGAAAATATTAGGAATAACCGTAGGTTATACAGACGGACATTCTTGGATATTAGACGGTGCAAAACAAATATACTATAGCTCGAATGATATAAAAGATTATGTACATTGTAACTGGGGATGGAGTGGAACATGTGACGGATTTTTTATAAGTGACGGATTTGATACAAGTGTGAATCCTCCAATTTTAGGTCCAAATGATCTTGGCGGAACAAGACCTGAAAACTTTAAATTCGTGAATGAAAATGAGTATGCAATTCTTAATTATTAAACTTAACCATAAGAATATGAATCAAATAAAAATTATATCTATCATAGCCACCCTCTTTTTTTTATTTGGTTGTAATGATCATGGAGATGCAGGGATTCCAGACCCTATTGTACCTGAGGTTTCCATTGAATATGTTGATAGAGAAGGAAAGCCAATAATGAAAGAATCCGAGTTATTGCAACAATATGAAAAAGGTATCTTCTTAGACATACAATCGGTTACGGACGAAAAAGACAAAGATATAGAATTTAGATTTGGATTCAATTCGGAATTGCATGTAATAATTTCAGAGATGTTTACGCTCGAATCCCTTAATACTGCAAGAAGTTATTCTATTAAATACAAATATCCATATTTATTAGGAGAATCCGTTGAAGAACTAATAGTTATATTCAGTGTGAACGGTTGGGATAGTAAATTTACAAAGGCATGGTATAATGGTGAAAAAATTGATCGATTCGTAACGGAAGCAATGTTTTATCCTGAAAACACCATCAAGCCTATTCCAGAAGAGGACTTAGATGCAATAAAAGCATATGAAAATAGACGAAAAGAGCTTTTGTACAATGGAAATACCGTGGCCTTTATTGAAGGTTTTTCTATTCGTCTTATATTACCATTGAAAAATTAAAATGATGTCTTTACATTTTTAATGCACCCATTCAGCGCCGGAATATAAAAAATTCCGGCGTTTTTGTATGGTAAAGTGACTATTTCGGAGAAAGTGTACCAGCTGTTTCGCTCGAAAGTGTACCAGTCGTTTCGGTGAAAGTGTACCAGTCGTTTCGTTAAAAAGAGTACCAGTTTTATCCATGTTGAAATAATAGTGTGCA
>Ga0268262_10000663_pt1 | contig 44507 bp, 43 predicted proteins | sample TergutNc150P3_FD_190354 | JGI IMG/M metagenome (GOLD analysis project Ga0268262, IMG submission 190354) | Nasutitermes corniger P3 segment gut microbial community from laboratory colony in Florida, USA - Nc150 P3 (SPAdes) (version 2) | ecosystem: Host-associated > Arthropoda: Insects >...
AAACCTGCCGTGAAAGCCGCCGCGAAGCCTGCCGTGAAAGCCACTGCAAAACCAGCCGTGAAAGCCGTTGCGAAACCTGCCGTGAAAGCCGTTGCGAAACCTACCGCTAAGAAGCCCGCCGCGAAACCCACTGTGAAAGCCGCTACGAAACCCGTTGCAAAGCCCACTGTGAAAACCGCCGTGAAAGCCGTTGCGAAACCTGCCGCAAAACCAGCCGTGAAAGCCGTTGCGAAACCTGCCGCAAAACCAGCCGTGAAAGCCGTTGCGAAACCCGCCGCGAAGAAGCCCGCCGCAAAAGCCGCCGTGAAAGTCGTTGCGAAGCCAGTTGCAAGGCCCGCCGCGAAAGCTGTTGCGAAACCCGCTGCAAAGCCAGCCGTGAAACCCGTTGCAAAGCCAGTCGTGAAACCCGTTGCGAAACCAACCGTAAAAGCCGTTGCGAAACCTGCCGTGAAACCCGCTGCAAAGCCTGCCGTGAAAGCCGTTGCGAAGCCCGCCGCGAAGCCCACTGTGAAAACCGTTGCAAAGCCCGCCGTGAAAGCCGTTGCGAAGCCCGCCGCGAAAGTCGCTGCGACACCTACTGCGAAGTCCAATCTGAGAGCTGTTGCGGTAACTGGTTCGGCTGCTCCGAAGTCCGCCGCGAAGCCCGCCGAGAAAGCTATTCCGACAACTGAGAAACCAATGAAAACATGGAGAATAACGGTAACGGTGACACCTCTAAAAGGGACTTGGGATGATGATCGTGCAAGATGGAAAACACCCGTAATTGGAGAAGATGTTCAAGTAGAAGTAGCCAGAGACTTTACGCCGTTTGAGGAAATATTTACCGTTATAAAACCCACGGAAGCGGGGGCCATAAAAGAAGCTGTATATCTGGCATCCGTGAAGGAGAGTAAAACAGGGCCCAGGCGCGGGCCTCATAGATATAATTGTACAAGGTCAGAAGAAGTAACAACGCACCCTGGGACATCCGGCAAGGGATCCGATTCTTCGCTCTCGGATACGGATATACGGGCTATTACGGAGAATGTTTTCACCGCGCTTTCGAATTCGACTGAATTTGCGGGAGTGGTTGCCGAGGCCAAGAATCTTGAAAAAATGGTTGATAAGCTTGGCGGACTTGGGAAAGTGATGACAGGCGTCAGTGTAGCGACTGATTCTGTAAAATTCTTTGATTCGCTTATTAAATACTCACGCGCTAATAGTAAGAGCGAAAAAGAAGCCTTATATACTGATTTATTTTGGACTTGTGTCAGCCTTACCAGAACAGCGGTAACAATAGCGTTCCCCCCGTTGGCTGTTGTAGACGCGGCGATTTCCACTCTTGAATTGATATCCGGACTAGTGGACGACTATACGGATAAAAGACTGCAGGACAAGGCAATGGAAGAAACGCGGAGAGTCATGCAAGAGAAGTACGATAAAGAAAAGAAAGCGTTAAAACCGGGTACTCCGGGGTATAAATACGAAGTGAAGCTTTATGCATTCGGATTATCAATAGAGGACGTTTTGGAACGACGCAAATATTACACAACACCTAACCCCAGAAAAGATTCAAATCTGGCCTTTTTTAACCCATACAAGAAATACACCGAGAAGCAAGTACTACAAAAGTTGTCTTACATAGCCAAAATGAGGCTGAAGTACGGAACGTCATGGTATTATTTTGCTAATAAAGACATGAAGGTAAAGATAACCTTCGATGCCAACGGGGGCGACACACCCGACCCGGAAACCAAGACGGTATCTTTCGGCCCCGGCGCTACCTATGGCAAGTTGCCATATAGTTGCCACAGAGACAAATACTGGTTAAAAGGCTGGTATAGCATGGCTGAAGGCGGAAACAAAATAGAACCATCGACGCCTTTGGAAGAAATAGATGATCACGCGATTTACGCGCACTGGACTGACGAGAAAATTGCATCCGCTTACGAACAGGCTTCAAAACCTAAAGAACCAGCACCAGCTCGGTTACAAGGGAAGTACCAGATAGGCAATAGAGGCCCCGGCGGCGGCATGGTCTTTCTCTCCGGCGTGGAATGCAGCAATATAGATCTTGGCGATGGCAAGGTACCGGCGGATAAAGCTGAAAGCCTTGCCAAAAGTTGCATGAGCGGCGGTAAAACCGACTGGCGCCTGCCCACATTTGAGGAACTGATGGCAATGAAAGGAAGTCTCCTCAAAATAGGCATAGGCGGGTTTAAGACCGCTAGATACTATTACTTGTCCCCAAGCGGTTCTCGTAACGCGGCGGCTATTCCTTTCGTTGTTGACATCCACAAACTCGTATTTACTTGGCTTTATTTCGTTCGCCCCGTGCGATCTTTCGATCCTTATAAGGATTAGCGCTGGTATATGAAAACAAAGGAGATGTTTGTTATGAAAAATACGATACGCGCTCCGGTTGCTGCTCAGCCGCCGGACGCGAAGAAAACCTCTTTTGATCCTGAAGAATTTCTTAATGAATGGGTTTTTACATTCGCGAAAGGGATTGCCGCCGCTATTTTGCCAAACAAGAAAGCGATGGAAAGATGGGTTAACGAGAACAAAAAGAAATATGAGTCCCGTTCCTTTCCTGGCCTTACAAGGGATCGCGCCTATACCGCCATGACGGAAATGAAAGCCTTTATAAACGCCCTTAAATCCTTCCTTGCGGGCCTTGCCCCCGGCCCCTTTGAAATACCGGCCGCGGCGGCTGCGCTTGCGTCGGAATGGGCGATAAAAGCGGAGATAATATACGCAGTTGAATATCTTTATGGGGAACAGCCGGAAGACGCGGAAGATTTCGCGATGGATATATTGGCGGTCATCGCCGGGCCCTCACTGCTTGAGGAAGTTATTTCATATGCCGCTGACAAAGCCGTTGACGCTGCCGGGGATATTGCCAAGGAACTGGCAAAAAAAGCGGGAAAGGCGCTGTTAAAAAAGGTTTTAAAGAACGCCAAGGTTAAAAAAGCCCTGCGCACAGAGCTTGGAAAGAAGCTGCGTAAGAAGATAGCCGCTTTGGGCAACGCGGCCAAAGCGGCAAAAAAAGCGGCGGAAGAGATCGGCGAAGAATTGACGCCCGTTACGAAGGTTCTTTCGGCGGTTGCGGACGGATTTTTCGCGTACAATGAAATTGTAGAAATAGCACGTAACGCAAGGGCGCATTGTTTCAAATTCCCGTCCCTCTCCGGAACATACATAAACCTTACGGCGGAATATGGCGCCGCTTTAGTCTTCAACAAAAATGGCAGCGTCGCGGTAAGGCCCAGATTTCCAAAACAAGGCAGCGGCATCGGAGACATCCGCGAAGGTGTAACTTTGGGAGGCGGGGAATATACGATACAAAGGGACGTTATGACCATAAAGTTTGGGAAAGTCTCATGGAAAGATAGCAATTATAATGCCCCGCGCCCAACCGCAACTTATCCGTTTACAAACTGGGACTTTATTAATGTTGAACCGGATCTCTCCAACAAAACAATTAAACTTACTCTCTCTGGCGAATGTGAATTCAAAGGTCTCAGAGCGTCTAAATGGGAGTTATTGAGTTACATAGACGCGGATTCGTATAAGGCAATCCATCGGTCAGACGATAAAGCTACACCAACCAAGCCGACCGCCAAAACCGATACAAAGACAGCCAAGAAAACTGATACGAAATCTGCTTCAAAACCCGTGCCGAAACCGGCTCCGAAACCTGTACCAAAACCCGCGCCGAAACCTGTCCCAAAACCAGCCCCGGTTTCCATTGACGGCGTTTGGGCGATTGGTGATAACCATGTTGCTGTTAAAGGCAGTACAGGTGTTTTTAAAAAAGTTCCTGCCATAAGCGCGCTTAAAGACCCTGTTTCGCTGGATGCCGCAAAGAAAGGCTATGTTAAAGTTGGCACCACATATTGGCGGAACATAGAAAGAACGGGCAATTTAACCTGGTCGGGGCAAGTTATGATTATTGACCGCAAAAAATCCAGTCAGATTATAGTTACAGGTATAAGCTATAGAGATTGTACGTTCAAGATGAGTTCAAACGAGAAAACAATGACTTGTAACCGCGATACCTGGAAAAGGCAAAAGTAAAACAATGGAAAGGAGAAATTGCCACCGCGTTGCGGTGTCGTCCGATTAACATCGTCGCTAACGCGACGTAAATAGGAGTGATGAATGGGAATTGTAGACTCGATTAAAAAGGTCGCGGCAGACGGGCTTAAAACGACCGCTGAGGCTACGACAAAGGCCGTGTCGGCCTCGTCGTCTAAAGCGATAGAGTCAGTCATCGCCAAGACTACGGCATTGGTAGGATCAAAGGTCACGGATGCATTATTCAAGGACCTGGGAACCTCGTCGCCCAATACGGCGACCCCGCCGCTAAACCCGCCGGCCGCCAAGGCGGCGGCATTGGTAGGATCAAAGGCCGCGCCAACGGAACAGTCATACGCCGCGCAAAATCAACTGTCGCCCGCCGAGGTGGAGGCAGTTATCGAAGCCAGGGTAAGAGCGAAAGGCGTCTCCTCCAACTGGAGGTATTCGATTGTAGATCTTATGACAGCTTTGGACATGAACAGCAGCCTTGACTCACGCAAGGCGCTTGCCGCCAGGCTGAATTATTACGGCTATGACGCCGATGGTTCCGCAGAAAAGAACAACTGGCTTCATGCGGAGTTGTTAAGGATCATTGCCCAAAACGGAGGCGAGCTGCCACCGGAGCTGAAGGCGGCGGCATCGGTAGTATCCGCGGCAAATGTACCGTCATACACCGCGCCAAGTCAATCGTTATACCCCGGGGTGGAGGCAATCATCGAAGCCAGGGCAAGAGCGAAGGGCGGTCCATCCAACTGGAGACATTCGATTGTCGATCTTATGACAGTTTTGGACATGAACAGCAGCCTTGACTCGCGCAAAGAGCTTGCCGCCAGGCTGAACTATTCCGGCTATGACGTCGATGGTTCCGCCGAAAAGAACATGTGGCTCCATTCGGAGTTATTAAAAGTCCTTGCCGAAAACGGAGGCGAGGTACCATATTACCTGCTATAAAAGGAGAATTAAAATGAAGAACACAGGAAAAATTTTTGGCATTATCGTTTTAGTGACGGTAATCGTACTAACGGCCTCTTGCGGCAAATCAACCCCCAGCGGCACGTACAGCTATACCGAAGTCCCCTCGTGGACAATCACCTTCGGTCCAGGCTCGTTCACCATGTTTGTCCCCGCCTCGGTTTCCCCGTCCGGACTAAACATCACCGCCACCGGCATATTCACCGTATCCGGTAAAACCCTGCTCCTGACCGGTCTTGACCAGCCCATGATGTTCACAATCACCGATTCCAAGACCATTACGGAATCCGACGGGAGCGTGTGGAAAAAACAGTAAAGAGTGAGCTATCGCCACCGCGTTGCGGTGTCGTTCAATTAACATCGTCGCTCACGCGACGTAAACAGGAGTAAAGAATGGGTATTTTAGACTCGCTTAAAAAGGTAGCGAAAGACACGCTAAAAAAGGCCGAGACCACTACAACAACACCTAAGGCGGCCCCGCCGCCTAACGCTGCGGCAAAAGCCGCGGCATTGGTAGGATCAAAGGCCGCGCCTGGTATGTCAAATCCCGCGGCAGTACTGCCGCGCGCCGAGGTGGAGTCAATCATCGAAGCCAAGGTAAAAGCGAAGGGCGGCGCTTCCAACTGGAGGGTTTCGATTGTCGATCTTATGTCGGCTTTGGACATGAGCAGCAGCCTTGCCGCACGCAAGGCGCTTGCCGCCAAGCTGAACTATTCCGGCAATGACGCCGACGGTTCCGCCGAAAAGAACATGTGGCTTCATGCGGAATTATTAAAAGTCCTTGCCCAAAACGGAGGCAAGGTGCCATCGAACCTGGCATAGACATCGGTATCCGCGTTTGTTAAACGCGGTTTAAAGTTTTAAGAAGAAAGAAGAAGGAGAAGAAAAATGGGAATTTTAGACGCGATAAAAAGAGGCCCGACTGGTTCGGATAAGAATGATACATCGGGAGGATCAAAGCCCGTATCAAATGCACTGTCACGTGCCGAGGTGGAGGCAATCATCGACGCCAGGGCAAAGGAGAAGAACATGCAGCACGCCAGATGGCAGGTTTCGATTGTCGATCTTATGGCGGTTTTGGGCATGAACAGCAGCATTGCGGCACGCAGGACGCTTGCCGACAAACTGAATTATTCCGGCAATGACGCCGACGGTTCCGCCGAAAAGAACATGTGGATTCACGCGGAGTTGTTAAAAGCCCTTGCCCAAAACGGAGGCAGGGTACCATCGAACCTGCTATAAGGAGCATTATAATGAAGAACACCGGCAAAATTTTTGGCATTATCGCTTTTGCGGCGTTAATCTTGTTCATGGCCGCTTGCGCCACTTCAGCCCCTGGCGGCGCTTCAACCCCTGACGGCAGTCCAATCCCTAGCGGCACGTACAAATTAACCGAAGCCCCCTCGTGTACAATCACCTTCAGTCAAAACAATTTCACCATGTTCGTTCCCGCCTTGATTTCCCCGACCGGACAAAGCTACACTACCAAAGGTACATTCACCGTTTCCGGCAAATATCTGTCCATGACCGTTAATGGCGTACCTACGAAGTTCATAATCATGGACGATGAGACTCTTGTAGACGACGACGACGGCAGCATGTGGAAAAAGTAGAAGGAATTGAGAGATAACGTTGAATTAAAAGCCTACGCTAACAACAGCGTAGGCTTTTTTATTTACGTTAACTTACTTGGTAACTTCTGTTGACAAGCTTAATTATTCGGTCAATTTAATACTTATAAAATGTGAACAGAGTGCGGCTTTGGAGAGGCTGGAGAAAAGGAATGCGGCTTTTTTGGAAAGGCTGGCAGATCAGGAATATAACAGCGATAATGACAATATTTCCGCAATTTATTGTGAACCCTATCATCTTGCGTGGGTTAAACAGGCAGCCCTTGAGTATTTTAGTACACGAGTGATAATCTACTCGTTATAAGCCTGAAAAGCACTAATTTATAAGGAAGGAAAAAGGAGAAAAATAATGAAAATCAAAGTAAAGCTGAGCATTATGATGATCGCAATTGTGGCTATCGTAGCGGGCGGCATCGCCATAATTGAGTTGATGAAGTCCAGCGACATAACTTTAAGGCTTGCCAAAGAGAAAACCCTGTATCTGGCGCGCCAGCGCGCCCAGTACTGGGACGGCCGATTGAACGGCTATATAAGCACCTTACAAGCTTTATCGAATATTTTTAACTTTTATGAAAGTATACCGGTGGCGGACCGGCGGCAGCAGTTTGAAGATAACATAGAAGGTATGTTTGAGGACACGCCCGATTTTATCCGACTGGGTACAATCTGGAGGCCTAACGCCATTGACGGGCAGGACGCCCGTAACATAGGCCGCTCGGGCTCAACCCCCACAGGACAATTTGCTTTTACCATGTCACGGGATACCGGGCAGATAACAGAAGGCGCAAGTTTACTTGTTTCGGACGCAATGGCTTTAATGGACGGTCCCAACGCCAAAGTAGTCTCGATGGGCGACCCGATCCCAATTAAGAATCAGGGAAAAGATACCTATGCCGTAACAATCTACGTCCCCATTATCAACAAACGTCTCAATCAAACAGTAGGAGTCGTAATCGGCCGGTTGGACATTGCCATGATACAACCACTGGTAGAGAAGACCATCAAAGATCTTGATGAAGTTACCAGCGCGGTTATTTATTCCGACAACGGGTTTATTTTGGCGAATTACCTGCCTAGTTTTATAGGAAAACAAATTGACACGGAAACACAATACGGCAAACAATTAAGCGATGTCAAAACAGCTATTAAAAACGCAAAGGAATGGGAAGGGACAGAGTATGACCCCGAACTGAAAACAAACATGGTTATGGCAATAGCCAATATTCCCATAGGGGCATCTCCGACAACATGGTCGGTAATGATCGGTTCAACGGAAGATTACATCCTGAGAGATGTCAACGCTTTAAAAGATTTTGTCATTATTCTGGCGTCGATAGCCATTGTAGTGGCGGTGGTAATTATCTACCTTGTCCTGAGCAGCACTACCGCCCCAATCGTCAGGGTATCGGATACGCTCAAAGACATTTCCGAAGGCGAAGGCGACCTTACACGGACTATAGCAGTCAGTTCCAAAGACGAGGTAGGCAACCTTGCCAAATATTTCAATAAAACGCTCGATAAAATCAAAGCCCTTGTGATTCTTATTAAAAAGCAATCCCAAGTATTGGCGGATATAGGCACTTCACTGTCCAGCAACATGACCGAAACCGCGGCTGCGATAAACCAAATCACCGCCAACGTTCAGAGCATCAAGGGCAGAGTCATAAACCAGAGCGCAAGCGTAACCGAAACAAACGCCACAATGGAACAGGTTATCACTAACATCAACAAACTCAACGGCCATGTAGAAAACCAGAGCCGCAATATTTCACAAGCGTCATCAGCCATTGAGGAAATGGTAGCCAATATCAGCTCGGTAACAAACACGCTGGTAAACAACGCCGGCAATGTAAAGACCTTAAAAGATGCTTCCGAAGTGGGCCGCAACGGTTTGCAGGGAGTGGCTCAGGATATTCAGGAAATATCCCATGAGTCCGAAGGCTTGCTGGAAATCAACACGGTAATGGAAAATATCGCAAGCCAGACAAACCTGCTTTCAATGAACGCCGCAATAGAAGCGGCGCACGCAGGAGAAGCGGGGAAGGGCTTTGCCGTAGTCGCCGCCGAGATACGCAAACTGGCGGAAAGTTCCAGCGCGCAGTCCAAGACGATTGGTACGGTATTAAAAAAGATAGCGGAATCAATTAAAAAAATTACAGTCTCCACCGACACTGTGCTAAAAAGATTCGAGGCGATTGATACAAGCGTAAAAACAGTTGCGGATCAGGAAGATAATATACGCAACGCTATGGAAGAGCAGGGACAGGGAAGCAAGCAGCTTCTGCAAAGCGCGGGCGGTTTGAAAGAAATAACCTTACAGGTAAAGAGCGGTTCAGAGGAGATGCTTAGCGGCAGTCAGGAAGTAATGAAGGAAAGCCAGAACCTTGAAAGAGTAACGCAGGAAATAACAGGCGGCATGAACGAGATGGCAAGCGGAGCGGATCAGGTAAACATAGCGGTAAACAATGTTAATGTGATGACCGTCAAGAACCGCGAAGCCATTGACAGTTTGATAAGAGAAGTTTCCCGCTTCAAGGTGGATTAATCGACCACCTGGTAGTTGCGTACATGAGAGATCTGACAAAAATGTTAAGGAAGTTCCAAAAAAACTACTTACAGAGGAATTCTGTCTTAACTATTGTTCAAAAAATTTGTACGCTAGTATCTGCATTTGTTAAATGCGGTTTAATGTTTTACAATGAACGATAAAGGAGTAATAGCCACCGCGTTGCGGTGCCGTTCGATTAACATCGTCGCTCACGCGACGTAAAAAGGGGATAAGAATGGGAATTTTAGACTCGCTCAAAAAGGTCGCGAAAGACACGCTTAATAAAGCCACAACCACTACGTCAACTCCTCCGACGGCCCCGTCGCCAAACGCGGCGGCGGCCGCTAAGGCGGCGGCATTGGTAGGATCCAAGGCCGCGCCCGGTATGCCAAATCCCGCGGCAGTACTGCCGCGCGCCGATGTGGAGGCAATAATCGAAGCCAAGGTAAAAGCGAAAGGCGGCGCATCCAACTGGAGGGTCTCGATTGTCGATCTTATGTCGGCTTTGGACATGAGCAGCAGCCTCGCCGCGCGCAAGACGCTTGCCGCCAAGCTGAACTATTCCGGCAATGACGCCGACGGTTCCGCCGAAAAGAACATGTGGCTCCATGCGGAGCTGTTAAAAGCCCTTGCCCAAAACGGAGGCAAGGTGCCATCGAACCTGTTATAAAGGAGCATAATAATGAAGAATACCGGCAAAATTTTTGGCATTATCGTTTTAGTGACGGTAATCGTACTCATGGCCTCCTGCGGCAAATCAACCCCCAGCGGCACGTACAGCTATACGGACGTCCCCTCGTGGACAATCACCTTTGGTCCAGGCTCGTTCACCATGTTTGTCCCCGCCTCGGTCTCTCCGTCCGGAGCAAACATCACCGCCAACGGCACATTCACCGTATCCGGCAAGACCCTGCTCCTGACCGGTCTTGACCAACCCATGATGTTCACAATCACCAACTCCAAGACCCTTACGGAAACCGACGGCAGCGTTTGGAAAAAACAGTAACAGCGAACAGTGAGCAATGAACATTGCTCACTGCTAATTGCCCATTGATATTTTAGCAAAAGCCGCATATTAATATATCAGGACGGGTAAAGCTATGATAAAATTCGCGTTTATTGGGGCAGGCAGTTTCGGGTTTACAAGAACCTTGGTTCGGGATATTTTAACGTTTGACGCTTTTAAGGACGCTACAATAGCGCTAATGGATATTAACGAAACCCGTCTTGATTATATTACGAAAGCAGTTAAAAAGATTGTAAAAGCCGGAAACTACGGGGCGAAAATAATCTCCACCAAAAACCGCGCCGAGGCATTGGAAGGCGCTGACGGCGTTCTTTGCACCATTCTTAACGGTGATGTCGATATCTGGCGCTACGATATTGAAATTCCGAAAGAATACGGCGTTGATATTAACGTAGGCGACACCAGAGGCCCGGCCGGAATTTTCCGCGCCCTGCGGACGATCCCCGTCATGCTAGACATTTGCAAAGATATAGAAAAATACTGCCCCAACGCGGTATTCCTGAACTACACAAACCCGATGGCTATGCTATGCCGCGCAATGCAAAGTCAGTTTCCAAACCTGAAGATCTCAGGCCTTTGTCACAGTGTACAGGGAACTGCCGGTATGCTCGCCCATTGGATTGGCGCAAAAGACGAAGATATTACATACACCTGCGCGGGGATTAATCATCAGGCTTTTTACCTGGATTATAGATGGAAGGGAAAAGACGCCTATCCCCTTTTAAGGGAAGCGATGAAAAATCCAAAAATCTACAACGAAGAAATCGTGCGTAACGAAATGTTTTTGCTTTTGGATTATTACCCGACAGAATCTTCGGGCCATAATTCGGAATACAACGCGTGGTTCCGCAAGCGTCCCGAATTAATCGAAAAGTTCTGCACCCACGGGACAGGCTGGAATCCGGGCGTTTACGCTTATATTCTGAATGAATACCTCATCAAAAAGGATTCATGGCAAAAGGAGATTGAAGACTGGTTAAATGAGCCAAACGTCAATCTGAACCGTGGGCATGAATACGCCGCTTACATTTTTAACGCGGTGTTCGGCGATAGAACAATGTTTAAGTTTAACGGCAATGTTCTGAATAAAGGCTTAATCGATAATCTTCCGCAGGGCGCTTGCGTGGAAGTGCCTGTGCTTGCGTCCCCCCACGGATTTGAAGCGATAAAGATCGGCAAGCTTCCCGATCAACTGGCGGCCCTTGTACACACAAGTTCCATTTGTGAAGAATTGGCGGTTGAAGGCGCTCTTGCCCGCGACCTGCGAAAAGTTTATCAGGCAATCGCCTTTGATCCCTTAACTTCGGCGGTATTGGGCATTCGGGAAATAAAGGAAATGACAGGAAAAATGTATAAACAGAACGCCGGCTATCTGCCGGGGTATAATTGCGATCTATGATCATTCTTTAGCTTCACTACAGACGGTTGTTTAACATCCAATAAAAGGCTATTATACCCACATGATTTACAACCCTACCGCAGAATGTATGGAAGAAGAAGCGAGGAAAAAGCTTCAACTAGCAAACCTCAAGAACCTGGTGGAAACACTCTATTCAAAAGTAGCTTTCTACCGGAAGAAAATGGACGAGGCGGGTCTAAAACCTGCTGATATACGCAGCCTTAAAGACATAGAGAAGCTCCCTTTTACAACAAAAGACGATCTCAGGCTTAACTACCCCCACGGGCTGCGGGCCTGCCCGCCTGACCGGATCGTGGAAGTGCACATAAGTTCCGGCACTACCGGAAAGCCGGTGGTGGACGAATATACCATTAAGGATATCGACATCTGGCGGGAAGCTATGGCCAGAACTCTGGCAGGGGGCGGCTGCACCAAGGATGACATAGTGCAGAACTGTTACGGTTACGGCCTCTTTACAGGCGGCCCCGGCGCGCATTACGGCGCAATGACCATTGGAGCCGAGGTACTGCCCATGTCTTCCGGCAACACCGAGCGGCAGTTGATGGTCATGCAGGACTTCCATTCCACAATGCTTACCTGTACGCCCTCTTACGCCCTTTACATGGCCGAGGAAGCCGCCGCCGCGGGCATCGACCTCCGCGCGCTCCCCATCGCCAAGGGCTGCTTTGGCGCGGAGCCCTGGAGCGAAAACATGCGCAAGGAAATCGAGAGCCGCTACGACATGAAAGCCTACGACATTTACGGCCTTACCGAAATTATAGGCCCCGGAGTCGCCTTCGAGTGCGAAGCCCAGGACGGCCTCCATATCAACGAGGATCTTTTCTACCCTGAAATAATAGATCCCGAAACCGGCCGTGTGCTGCCGCCGGGGGAAAAGGGCGAGCTGGTCTTTACCACTCTTACAAAAGAGGGAACTCCCCTGCTCCGCTACAGAACCAGGGACATTACCTGCTTTTTGGACAAGAAGTGCAGCTGCGGAAGAACCACCGTCTTAATGCACCGCCTGCTGGGCCGTACCGACGACATGCTCATCATCCGGGGGGTCAACGTGTTCCCAAGCCAGATAGAACACGCCCTTTTCGGTATCGAGGGAACCGAGCCGGCATACCTAATCGTTTTGAGCCGTGGCGAATCCCACCTGGACGAAGTAGAGCTGTTGGTCGAGGTAAAAGAAGAATTCTTCAGCGATGAAACAAAGAAACTCGAAGCGCTCAGGGCCAAAATTCAAAGCGTGATGAAGTCCAAACTCCAGATTGGCGTTAAAGTAAAGCTGGTAGAACCCAAGACCATTGAAAGGTCAATTGGAAAGGCGAAAAGAGTAATTGATAACCGCAAAATATAGATTATAATGGGAGTAACTATGGACATAAAACAGATTTTCGTTTTTTTGGAAAACAAAGCAGGACGGCTGGGTGAAGTTACAAAAGCGCTTGCCCAGGCGCAGATCAATATCCGGGCTTTAAGCATCGCGGACACCGCCGATTTCGGTATTCTGCGGCTTATCGTGGACAAAGAGGCCGAGGCAATAAAGGCCCTGAACGAAGCCGGCTTTACAACCAGAGTAACCGATGTAGCTGCGGTGGAAATCGACGACAAGCCCGGAGGACTGGCCAAAGTGATGGAGCTCTTCCAAAAGAAAAACATAAACATCGAGTACCTTTACGCCTCCCTTGAAGGCAAGGAAGGAAAGGCGGTGGTTATTTTTAAACTTGAGGATCATCAAAAGGGACTTCAGATAATTAAAGAAAACGGCATCCCCCTTGTAACATCCTTCTAGGAGCGTAAGTTGAAAATACTAATGGCCTCCAGTGAAGCCGTCCCGTTTGCCAAAACCGGCGGGCTTGCCGACATGGTTTCGGCTCTTTCGCTGGCCCTGGCAAAAAAGGGAAACGAAGTCCGCATTGTAATTCCCAGGTATTACGCCATAAACAAGGACGAGCTAAAACTTAAAGCCATAGAAGGCCCAATGGGGGTTCCCATGGGCGGCGGCGAAGAATGGTGCAAGGTTTACGAAGGGACGCTAAGCGGAAGCAGCAAGAAAAACCCAGTCCTTGTTTATTTTATTGACCACGAAAACTTCTTTGGCAGGGACGGCATCTACGGCGTGCCATCGGAACCTGATTTTCTGGATAACCCCAGACGCTTTACATTTTTCTGCCGCTCTGTTTTTCAGCTTTGCAGAAAAATCACCTGGTATCCTGATGTTCTTCATTCCCATGACTGGCCGTGCGCTCTTGTTCCGGTGTTTTTAAAATTCGGGGAAAGGCAGGGGGCTTTTTCAAAAACCGTTTCTGTCCTTACCATTCATAACCTTGGCTATCAGGGAATTTACGACAGGGGTAATTTTTACGCCACCGGCCTTAATTGGGATACCTTTTACAACGCCGGCTTTGAAGACTGGAACATGATGAACCTCCTTAAGGCCGGTATCTATTCGGCGGACGTTATCAACACCGTTTCCAAAAACTACGCGGAAGAAACAAAGACTCAAAGCTATGGATTCAGGCTGGACGGCGTACTCCGCATCCGGAGTAACGATTACCGGGGCATACTCAACGGCATTGACAGCAAGATTTGGAATCCGGAAAAGGATCCCTATATTCCTGTTCCGTACAGCGTTAAAAACATGGAAGGCAAGGCAAAGGCAAAAGAGATGTTGCAGCAGGAATTCGGCCTGCCTTCCTCGCCGGATACGCCGGTGATTGGCCTTATATCAAGGCTCACCTTTCAGAAGGGCGTAGGCGAACTCTTCGGGCCTACCTATGGCTCGGCGTACACTATCTGCCGGGACATGAATCTTCACTTTATTGTCCTGGGTACCGGCGAGGCCTGGTGCGAAAACGAAATTCGCAGCCTGGCGGGAAAACTGTCCAACTTCAAGGCAAGGATCGGGTACGACGAGAAATTCAGCCACCTTATAGAAGCGGGTAGCGACTTTTTCCTTATGCCAAGCCGCTACGAGCCATCCGGACTTAATCAGATGTATTCTCTTGCTTACGGTACTATTCCCATTGTGCGAAAAACCGGCGGACTCGCGGACACAATTGAAAATTTTGATCAGGACACCGGCAGCGGCACAGGTTTTATGTTCGACGATCTTACCCCGCAGGCAATTTACAATACGGTGGGCTGGGCCATCTGGGCCTATTATAACCGCAAACCCCAGATAGAGGCCATGCGCCTGCGGGGCATGAAAATAGATTTTTCCTGGGATAAATCCGCCAGGGAGTATTTACTTATGTACGAGGAAACAATAAAGAGAATACATGGCTAAACGATGAAATACAGACATGAACGGTTTATTATTGGTAAATTCTGCGAATTCGAAAACCGCGAAGCAGAGTCTGAGTTTATGGAATATGAAAAAGAGACAAGTCTTGATATAGTCCGGATATTAATACTCGTAATGGGTTTTTCGTTTGCGTCGTTTGCCGTTTCAGACTACTACCATTACGGAACAAAGAGTGAACTCTTTATTTCACTTGCTTTGCGCGGCGCAGCCATAATCACTACGATTATTTCATCTTTTCTGGCCGCTTCAATTAAGCGTTACAATCACACGCTTATTCTGGTTACATTAACGGAGCTGGCGGTTTTTGTGATTTATCTTTTTAACATGTACGCAAGCGCGCTCCTGACTTCCGGCCGGCAAACCGGCGAGCTTGCCATTACGCATTTTATGTCGGTACTGATTCTCATCCTGGCTGTATTTCTGATTCCAAACCGCCTGAAGAATTGTCTTTTCGCGGGTCTTTTTATTATAACCTGCTATCTCATTTTTGCTTTCGCTTTCCTGGGACAAATTGATTCTCCGTCTATTCAACAGCAGGGGATATACCTTGGGATTTGCCTTTTTTCCTGCTCAATTTTAATTTACAGCAGGGAAAATTCCGAGCGCAAGCATTTCGCTGATAAGAAACAGCTTGAATTCATGACAATTACCGACTGGCTTACAAGCATTTACAACCGCCGCCGCTTTGAATATGTTTTGGGTCTCTGGATAAAAAATATGCGCCACGATCCGTTTTGTCTGTTGTTTTTTGACATTGATGATTTTAAAAAGGTAAATGATACCTTCGGGCATGAAGCCGGAGATGAAGTACTTGTGAAGACCACGGAAATCGTTTCATCCAAAATCCGGGATGATGATATTTTTGCCCGCTGGGGAGGCGAAGAATTTGTGGTTCTGTTCGGGGGAATAAATATTGACATGGGACGTGAGCTTGCAGAAAGGCTTCGAAAAGCGGTGGAAGACAATCCCTGCGGTGAAGCGGGAAAAATTACAATCAGCATCGGAGTTGTGCAGTATCACCGGGGCGAAGACAACGAAAGCCCGGAGAATTTCGTCAAGCGGGCTGACGAAAAAATGTACGAGGCAAAAAAGGCCGGAAAAAACAGGGTTGTGGCAGAAATGACGGCGGCTAAATGATGGTAGTTAAATGATCGTTCTGAAAGGAATTTCCAAACGTTACGGAGAAGTTACCGCGGTAAAGCGGGTCGATCTCGCCATCCCTTCCGGATGTATTTACGGAATCATCGGCAGAAGCGGCGCCGGGAAATCGAGCCTGCTGCGTGTTATGAGCCTGCTGGAAACGCCGGATACCGGCGAGGTATATTACAACGATGAGCGGGTGGATGGTTTGCGGGGCCTTTCTCTGCTTGAACGGCGCAGAAAAATGGGAATGATATTTCAGAATTTTAACCTCCTGGGATCGCGTAACGTGTCCGGAAATATCGCCTACCCTTTGGAAATCGCGGGCCTTACGCGGAAAGAAACAGACAAACGGGTTGATGAACTTCTGGAACTGGTTGATATTGCCGACAAGCAAAAGGCGCGTTTACGGGAGCTTTCAGGCGGTCAGAAGCAGCGGGTGGCTATTGCCCGCGCGCTGGCGGCAAATCCGGAAGTGCTGTTCTGCGACGAGGCGACCAGTTCCCTCGATCCCCAGACAACCCGCTCAATCCTGGCCTTGATCCGCGACTTGCAGCAGCGGCTGAAAATCACGGTGGTACTGATAACGCACCAAATGGAAGTTATCCGTGAGATATGCCTTGAAGTAGCGGTAATGGAAGCGGGACTTATTGTAGAAACCGGAAGCGTCGCTTCGGTGTTTGAATCGCCGAAAACTGCCGCGGCTCAGGAGATGTTCCATGCTTAATGAAAAAATCATTGCTATGCTGTCCATGCTGCCGGCGGCAACGGGGCAGACGGCCTACATGACCTTTGTCTCAACCTTTTTTGCCTGCATCTTGGGTTTCCCCCTTGGCGTATACCTTTACGCCGCTTCCCCCGCCGGCCTTGTCCCCCGCCGCGTACTTTACAACGTGCTTTCCCGAATAGTGAATCTATTCCGTTCCCTTCCTTTCATCATACTGATGATCCTGCTGATGCCTATGACGCGGATGATTATCAGAACCAGCATAGGCCCCACGGCGGTAATTATCCCCCTTTCAATAGCCGCCGCGCCCTTTGTGGCCCGCGTCGCGGAAGCCGCCCTGTCCGAGGTTGACCAGGGGGTGCTTACCGCGGCCCGCGCAATGGGCTCGACCAATTTTCAAATCATACGCAAAGTGCTAATCCCCGAAGCCATGCCTGCCCTGGTTTCCGGCCTGGCCCTGACCATCATCAATTTAGTCGGCTATTCGGCAATGGCGGGCGCTATCGGCGGCGGGGGTTTGGGCGACCTCGCAATACGTTACGGCTATTACCGTTTCAGAACGGACGTTACTATCGGCGCGGTTATAGTTATATTGATAATGGTGGAAGCGGTACAGGTTATCGGTACGGCAATCAGCAGAAGCCTCTTGTCAAAACGATGAATTCCCGCAAATCCTATTGACAGGTTTTTTGTTTGCTGTTACATTCCTACTAAACACATAGGATATATGTGTATACTTCAAAGAGGAGAAATACTATGAAGAAATTGATTAGCCTGCTAATCGCGGGCGTCCTGGCCCTGGCCCTCAACCACACTGTCGAGGCCAGAGGCAACACGCAAAGTCAAAGCTCCGGTTCCGTCCTTACGGTGGGAGCCACACCGGTTCCCCACGCGGAACTGCTTAACTTGATCAAAGACGATTTGGCGGTTCAGGGAATTACCCTGAAAGTTGTGGAATTCACCGACTATGTTCAGCCCAATTCGGCCCTGATTTCAGGAGACCTGGACGCAAACTTTTTCCAGCATATCCCCTATCTGGAAACCAACGCGGAATGGTCGTCAAAACTGGTTTCCGCTTTCGGGGTGCATGTGGAACCTTTCGGGCTATACTCGGCAAAGCACAAGAACATCAGCGATCTGCCCAACGGCGCTACAATTACCATACCCAACGATCCGTCCAACGGGGGCCGGGCTCTGCTTCTGCTCCAGGCAAAAGGACTTATCACTCTTAAGTCAGGGGTTGGCCTAACCGCCACTCCCCGCGACATTACCGGCAATCCAAAAAACTTCCGCTTTCAGGAACTTGAGGCCGCACAGCTTCCCCGCTCCGTATTGGATGTTGACGCCGCTACCATAAACGGCAACTATGCCCTTGAGGCCGGCTTTAACCCCCTGAAAGACTCCCTTATCATTGAAGGCGCGGAATCCCCCTATGTAAACATCGTGGTTGTGCAGAAGGGCAAAGAAAACGATCCCCGCATCGTTGCCCTTAAAAACGCGCTCCTAAGCCAAAAGGTAAAGAATTTCATAACCGGCCACTACGACGGCGGCGTTGTAGCGATCTTTTAGGGAAGCGCAAAGCGTGGTATTTTAGGCACAGGATAGTCGCGGGTATTTATTTTGGTTGAACTGACAGGGATATCTAAAACATTTCGAAGCTCCGGAAGGATCGTGGAAGCGGTTAGGGATGTTAGTTTGAATGTGGCGGAAAAAGAAATCATGGGGATAATCGGCTATTCAGGGGCGGGTAAATCCACCCTGGTACGCTGCGTTAATCTTCTGGAAATTCCGGATTCAGGCAAAGTTGTAATTGACGGCCGCGAATTGACCGCCATGAACGAAACTGCACTCAGGCACGAAAGGCGCAAGATAGGTATGATTTTTCAGCAATTTAATCTCTTGCGTTCCCGTACGGTTTATGAAAATATCGCTTACCCCCTTTGGAACAGCATACCGCGTGAACAAATATCGGGAAGGATCACGGAACTGCTTGAACTTGTGGATATGAGTGAAAAACGCGACGTGTATCCTTCCCAGCTTTCCGGCGGACAAAAACAGAGAGCGGCAATCGCGCGGGCGCTGGCAAACCATCCCAAGGTTCTGCTATGCGATGAGGCCACTTCGGCACTGGATCCCCAAACGACTCGATCCATACTCAGGCTCTTAAGACGCCTTAATGAAACCCTGGGGATCACTATCATTGTTATTACCCACGAAATGGGGGTAGTAAAGGAAATTTGCGACCGTGTGGCTGTAATGGAAGAGGGAAGGATTGTTGAGGAAGGGGATGTGTTCTCGGTATTCTCCACGCCCAGGCAGAATATCACCAAAGAATTTATCAACACCACGTCAAACCTTTCAAGGATTTTTGATCTTGTGGACGAGAAATCTCCGATGGTTTGCCTAAGGGGGGACGAACTTTTAATTAAGCTTATGTATACAGAACGGAATGTATCGGAGGCTCTCATTTCCCGCGCTTCCAGGCGCTTCAATGTGGAATTTAACATCCTGTTTGCCGATGTGGAAATAATAAAGGACGCACCGCTTGGCGGAACCGTTTCGATTCTGAGCGGAGAAAAGATCGAAGCCGCACTCAATTTTCTGAGAGAAAAAAATATTCATGTAGAGGTTATAGCCGATGGAAGAACTGCTGTTTAAACTGATTCCAAACGTAATGAAAAAGCCCGGAGAATTATTAACGAGCTTTATTCAGACCCTTGTGATGCTGGGTATTTCCGGTTCCATCTCTTTCTGTATCGGCCTTGTGTTTGGCGTGCTTCTTGTAACTACGGCTCCCGGGAGAATTTTACAAAACCGCGTGGTATTTACCTGGCTTGATAAATCAATTAACCTGTTCCGATCCATACCTTTTATCATACTTCTGGCGGCTCTTATTCCACTTACCCGTTTAATTGCGGGAACCGCGATTGGTACCAGAGGGGCGATTGTGCCTCTGGTCTTTGGAACTGTACCTTTTTTCTCCAGGCAGATTGAAAGCGCTCTGTCAGAGGTGGATGGCGGCTTTATTGAAGCCGCCAAATCTATGGGCTCAAGCCCCCTGGGGATCATTTTCCGGGTATACCTTAGGGAGAGTATTCCGGGTATTACCAGGGTAACAACCATAACCTTGGTCAGCCTGACGGGTCTAACCGCCATGGCAGGGGCCGTTGGCGCCGGGGGCCTCGGGGACTTCGCCATCCGGTACGGGCATCAGCGCAATCAGTTAGATGTAACGTTTGTTACGGTTCTGGTGCTTCTTTTTTTAGTCAGTATCATTCAGGGCATTGGTTCCTGGATAATACGGCGGACAACACATTAAGTGAACAACCAAAACCTCAAAGTCAGGTTTTGGCATTTTTTAGGAGGATACATAACATGAAAGTTAATTTTGGAAAGATTTTGATTCTGGCTTTGCTTGGACTTCTGATTATAAGTCCGATTTTTGCAACAGGCGCCAAAGATACAGGGGCGGGAAACACAACGGTAATTAAAGTAGGCTTGGTAGGTGAACGCAATGATCAGTGGGATCATATTGTTACAATGCTAGCCAAAGATGGCATCACTGTCCAGCTTGTAAAATTCGGCGATTATACTCTACCCAATCAGGCTCTGGCGGACGGCGAGATAGATCTAAACGCCTTCCAGCACTACGCCTTTCTTAACAACCAGATCAAGGATAAAGGTTACAAACTCAGTCCCATAGGAGATACCATCATCGCCCCTTTGGGACTATATTCGGTAAAGATCAAATCCCTGGGTGAACTTAAAAACGGCGACAAGATCGCTATCCCAAATGATCCCACCAACGGGGGTCGTTCTCTCAAAGTGCTTGAAACCGCCGGGTTAATTAAGGTGGATCCCAAAGCGGGTTATGTACCTGAGGTCGCGGATATCATCGAAAACAGGCTGAACATTCAGTTCATTCAGGTAGAGGCATCCCAAACCGCAGGCCTGCTTCCCGATGTTGCGGCGGCTATCATTAACGGCGGCCACGCGACCGATCACGGACTTGTCCCCGCAAGGGATTCTATTTATCTTGAAACCCAGGGCACAGGCTCCGATAACCCATATGTTAATATCATCGCAGCGCGCACCGCGGAAAAGGACAATCCGCTTTATAAAAAGGTAGTAGACGCCTATCACAGCGCCGAAGTAAGGAAGATCATTGAAACGGTCTTCAACGGCATCTATATGCCGGCATGGAAATAGGGTGGTAAAAGATTAGACACGGCGCAGAGCGAATCATCTGCGCCGCGTGTTTTCTTCAATATTATTACTGTTCATCATTATTACTGTTCATCAATGATGGAACATATTTGTGAAAAATACTCAAATAGCATGGTTTTTATCTTTTGTTTTTGTTCTTTCTGTAAAGCCATAAACCCTTCGTCTTCCTTGTTATTTTCGTCATAAAACAAGCGATAAGGTGCAACTTTAAGAGCGCCAGCGATTCTTTCAACGTAATCCAATGAAGGACAGCGAACTCCGGTCTCGATTTGCCCAATGTAGCGAAAGTCTGTACCGCAAATTTCAGCGAGCTTTTCCTGTGTTAGTTTTGCCTTTTTCCTGTATTTTTTCATATTTTCCGTAAATACAGTCTGAATATCCATATACCCATACTAATAGCTAGATTCTCATATAAAATACCAGCTTGACGCTAGAATTATTGTATGAAATAATAGCGTTATGCTAGATTTTTCTGATAAAACAGAGCTAACCGCATGGAATTGTACGCAATGTTATCCTTTTTTCTGGATAAAAGGTTGGAAATTTTCAGCCTTAAAATATCCCTGTTCTTGAGGGCAGGTCTATATTGGTGATGAGCCGCTCTCCAGTGGCTCATCATAAAAAAGGAGTTTTTCACCATGAAGAACTTTACAAGGCTTTTCGGCATTATCGCAATTCTGGCGGTAATAGTATTTTCTGTTGTTTCCTGCGATAACGGCACAACATCCCGTCCAACTATCAAAATTACAGATGTACCATCAAATTGGTCCGGTACAATTGGGGTATATATATTTTCTGAATTTAAAACGAGCGGACGGCCAGATTTCGTAGCAGGAGGTACTTATGCTTTCTCAGGCGGCGTTATTAACGCTGATTTATCTCCCTTCACCGGAAGTGGCATGTACTATATTACAATTCAACCAACTAATTCTACTGTGGACGGCTATGCATATTTTGGTAGTGGAAGTTCGCCTGTAAAAAGCAATATAAGTGAGGCACCTACAACTCTTTCATTTAATGGATTCAAAAAATATAATATTTGGCGTTAAGCTGTTAAATCTTGAAGGATGACACAAACGGTGCCTGTAACTCTTTTCGGGTACCAGGCACCAAAAGTGAAGCATTTTGTATTGCAATGTTTAAATTGGCGAGCTTATTTCCTTATTACCACACCCACCGAATTAGGCGTTGCATAAAACATCACCTTGCTTTCTTTCTCGTCAATTGAACTCCTGTAACTTGAATCCCGGTAACTTTTTCCTACCGTTGTGCCTATCGCGAATCCAATTAACGCGCCGGCAAATACATCCGACGCCCAATGATCGTATACTGACATACCCAAACCAATCAGCGAGGCGTATGTAAATACCGCGACTTTTAAGGGTGTATTGTCATGGTAAATCTGCGCTATTGTAGCCGCCGCCGTAAACGCGTTTGCCGTATGTCCGCTTGGCCAGCCTCCTACGGCGTCCAAATCAAACCAGTTAAATTCGCCGCTGTAATCGTCTGTCCTGTCGCTTCGCTTGCTTAAAGGCGAGTCCCAGCCATCAACTATTCCCGGCCATGTACGCCCGGTAACTATTTTCAACGGCGACTGAATTAACATGGTCAGCGCAAGCGATTGTGTTAACGCCATACCGGTTATTTGTAACTTCTCGTTTTTTATCGCAAGGCCTGTAAAATATAACGCAAGCGGAGCTAGTCCAGGGACTACATATCCGACATAATTCGCGTTTCCGCCAATCATTGGCATCCAACCATTGTTATACGCAAGTCTGTTCCATTTCCAGTCAAGTCCCGATTCAATAATAACAAATGATCCCAATCCGGCTCCGATAAAGTTTAATCCGTAATTGTATGTGAAGGAATGTAAGACATTCCATCCGATATCGTGAAAAAGCATTGTTAAGGGCACAATTCCGCTGTCTGTTTCATTGGTTTGTTCCTGCCCAAAAGTGTGCAAGCACATAAAACAGAGGAGTATTAGTAAAACAACCCTTTTAAATTTTGAGGCTTGAATTCTGTTTTTACAATAAAACTTAGCTGTCATTTTGCCTGATTCCTTGTCATGGAAGCCATAACACCGAAGGATCAATATGGCGTATATCAGGTGAATTTGTGGCCGCCATCGCGCCTGCCAGTTCTTCCGTCATTCCAACAATTGTTTTTCGCACCCCTTCGGCCCCCTCAGCGCGGAGAGGCTCCATAATGATCCGTCCGGCCGATACGGCGTCAGCGCCAAGGGCAAGAGCCTTAAATGCGTCCATTCCCCTGTCGATGCTGCAGTCAACAAAAATCGAAATCTGTTTTCTGACTATCTTCGCGATGGCGGGGAGAATGTACAGGGGCGGTAAGGCGTAATCAATATGCCCGTGATGATGGGACACCACTATCCCGCGCACGCCTGCGTCAAGGCATTTGTAAGTATCATGTACGCTTAACACCCCCTTGATGATAAACGGCAGTTTTGTGGCTTTAACAAATTCCCTTATTTCATCAAGGCTTTTAGGCCTCATTTTCAGATCATGGATCACATCGTAATTCCCTTTCCGGTTAAAAGCGTGATCGACATCCATGCCTACCGCAATACAGCCGCATTTTTCGGCGTGTTCAATCTTTTTGAAAATATCCTTGTTATCCGCGTATGGCTTGATAATTTTTATGGTTCTGGCCCCTGTGGCGGTAATGGCTTCAAGTTCCGCATCGTCGCCCATGCCTGCCCACATTACGGCGTCCGCGGCCTTGATGCCGCGGGCAGCTTCTACCATGCCTTCAGGATGGCAGCTCTGCAAATGGGACAGGGCAGCCAGCATCACCGGAGTTGAAAAAGTCTCTCCGTAAAGTTCCAATTTGGTCGAGGGCAGAACACTGTCAATATGCCTCATTTCCACAAGAATCGAATCAAAATAATCCCTTGTAAATTGCGTTGAATCCCCAGGATTTGCGTTATCAGCCATAAAAACCTCCGTTTACGGTATGCTATTATGATACCATAAGTTAAAATATCTTGCATCAGGCGTCTTAACCGGTTATAATTGAGCATGGAAAATTTTACCGGCAGTTCATTTACAAAGGTTCATGTCCTGCGCCTCGACAGGGGCGAGTATCTTTTGGAAAACATTGAAAGTTTTATCAAAAGCAAAAACATCTGCAACGCGGCTGTTGTTTCGGGGATAGGCACGCTTGATTACTGCGTCTTGCACATGGTGATGACAACTGGGCTTCCGCCTGTCAACCATTTCGAGAAATGGGAAGATAAACCGCTTGAGGTAGCGTCAATAGACGGCATTATCGCGGACGGCGTTCCTCATCTGCACATGGTTATCTCCGACCATGAACGCGCCTATGCCGGCCATTTGGAAAACGGCTGCAGGGTCTTGTACCTGTGCGAAATTGTCATTGCCGAAATGGAAGGTCTTAACTTTAAACGAATAAAAAACAAAGACGGCATTTTAGAATTAACGAACAAATAATTAAGGAGGCTCTTATGGACAGGAAAGAAATTCTTGAAATGTACAAGGATTTTCGCGTAACCGATGTGCGTGACGGTATGGATTGGTGCGGCTATCATCATTACGGCACGGTACACCACAGCATCAAACCGCTTTGGAGGACACGCGCCATAGGTTTTGCCCGTACAGCCCGTTATCTGCCATACGAAGGCCCTGTCCCAATGGTCACAGGCGCTGAGTATACCAAATGGGTCGGCTGGTATTACGGCAATATCTGCACCGACAAGTACGTCGATGATATTATCCCTGGGGATTTTATCTGTCTGGACATTTGCGGGCTTGATGTCGGCCTTTTGGGCTCCAACAACACCCTGAATTGCACGAACAAGGGAGCGGTCGGCTTCCTCCTTAACGGCGGCGGCGTCAGGGACACGGACGAGGTTATACTACAGAAAATCCCTGTGTTTACAAAGCATGTTTCCCAGCCGATGGATCAGGCGCGTATTCGTTATTACGAAAAAAACATACCCATAGCCATAGGCGGAGTCGCAATATACCCTGATGACTTAATAGTGGCCGACGGCGACGGCGTTATTGTTGTTCCGCAAAAAATCATCTACGACGTTCACAAATACGCGTTTCAGGAAATGAAGAACGACAAGATTGCAAGGCGCGGTTTATATATATCGGGCGGACGCGAGCTTGATGAAACGGTTGATACTTCAGCGTTGTAACAAGACTGTAATACAAAAACCAAAAAAAGGAGAATAATATGACTGCTCAGGAAATCGTATCCAAATTAACCCTCGAAGAAAAGGCGTCTTTGTGTTCGGGCAAAGACCGTTGGCTGCTTAAAAGCGTTGAGCGTTTGGGCTTGTCTTCCATTATGGTAAATGACGGCCCCCACGGCCTGCGTAAGCAGTTAAGAGCAAAAGATTCATTAGATTACGATGAAACCCTTCCCGCCACCTGTTTTCCAACCTACGTAACCGCCGTTTGCAGTTTTGACAGGAATTTGCTGCATCAAATGGGGCAGGCATTGGCGGAAGAATGTTTGCAGGAGAAAGTCGCCGTCATTCTTGGCCCGGGGGTAAACATTAAGCGCAGCCCTCTATGCGGCAGGAATTTTGAGTATTTCAGCGAAGACCCTTTTGTCGCAGGCGAAATGGCCGTGGCGATTATTAACGGAGTTCAGAGCAAAGGCATAGGCACGTCCCTTAAGCATTATGCCGCCAATAGCCAGGAAAAGGGACGTTACCTCTGCGATTCCGCCATTGACGAGCGGGCGCTTCGGGAAATATACCTGCCGGCTTTTGAGACGGCGATTAAGCAGGCTCAGCCCTGGACGGTTATGGATTCGTACAATTTGGTAAACGGCGTTTACGCCTCCGAGAATTACAGGCTCCTTACAAGCATACTGCGGGACGAATGGGGCTTTAAGGGCATAGTGATGACCGATTGGGGCGCTGTCAACGACCGCGTGGAAGGACTAAAAGCGGGGCAGGATCTGGAAATGCCCGGCATCGACGATTTTAGCGATAAAAAAATTGTAGCGGCGGTAAAAAGCGGCGCTGTTGACGAAAGCATCCTAAATAAAACCGCGCTCCGCATGGTTGAGCTGATCCTTAAGTCGCAGGAAAACCGGAAGGATAATTACCAATACGACAAGGCGGCGCACCACGCGCTGGCCTCCAGGATTGCGCTTGAGTCCGCAGTCCTATTAAAGAACGACGGCGACGTATTGCCGGTTAAGCAGGGACAGAGCCTAGCGGTAATTGGCGGTTTCGCCAAAAAACCCCGCTATCAGGGGGCGGGGAGCAGCAAGATAGTCCCCAATAAGCTCGACAATGCCTACGACGCGTTCAAAGCCTCGGGCGTGGCATTTGACTTTGCGCAGGGCTATAACGGTACAAAACCGGACGCTACCCTTATAGAAGAAGCGGTCAAAGTTGCCAAAGGCAAAGACAAGGTTATTATCTTCGCGGGGCTTCCCGACGAATACGAAAGCGAAGGGTATGACCGCTCTTCTTTTGACATGCCCCCAAGCCACAATAAACTGATAGAAGCGGTTGCCGCGGCGAACCCGAATACCGCCGTTGTTTTACAGCTCGGCGCTCCTGCCGCGCTGCCCTGGGCCGGCAAGGTAAAGGGCATTCTTGCGGCGTATCTTTGCGGACAGGCCGGAAGCGGCGCTATTGTCGACCTGCTTTTGGGCAAAAGCTCCCCTGGCGGCAAGCTTGCGGAATCATGGCCGCTCTCTCTGGAAGACACCCCCTGTTACCACTATTATCCGGGAAGCGTCCGAAACTCGGAGTACAGGGAAAGCATCTTTGTGGGTTACCGCTACTATGATCACGGCGAAAAACCTGTTGCCTTTCCTTTTGGGCATGGCCTTTCTTATACCAGGTTCGCGTACAGCAATTTGAAGCTGAGCAGTAGCTCTTTTAAGTCAGGCGATAAGCTGGAAGTCAGTTTTGACGTTAAAAACACAGGGGATGCAGCCGGGGCCGAAATCGCCCAGATATACGTTGCGCCGAAAAGCACGGTAATTATGCGTGCTATAAAAGAACTCAAGGGCTTTGAGAAGGTATTTCTGCAAAAGGGCGAAAGCCGGACTGTAAAAATTTCCCTGGACACCCGTTCCTTCGCCTACTACAACGTTCCGAAGGCAACCTGGGCTATCGAAGGCGGCTCTTATGAGATCCTCGTAGGCGCTTCAAGCCGTAACATTCCCCTGCGGGGCGAAGTCCAGGTGGCAGGCGACGGATACGAAGCGCTGCTGAAGGATCAGCGCAAGAGCTCGCCTGAGTACTTTAACCTGGGCGCGAAAGGCTTAAAAGTCAGCGACGCGTCTTTTGAGGCCTTGTACGGACACAAGCTGCCTTCAAGCAAACGTGAAGCTGGGCAAATTGATCTCAACAGCACGGTGGATGATGTCAAACATACGGAGTTAGGTAAAAAATTAGAAGCCTACGTTCGACAGGAAATGTCGAAGGCGTTCACCGGAGATAATCCGGACGATCTCCGCGTTCAGATTGAAAGGAGGCTCACTGAATTGCCCCTGCGCACCTTTGCGAGGTTTGGCAAAACAAAAAGAATGTCCCCTTCCATGATTGAAGCTGTGGTTGATATGCTTAACGGCAAGCCCTGCTCGGATCCGAGATTGTCGGAATTTTTATGATTCGTGGCGAGGGTTTCATACCTTATGCACGCTTTCGTGTGCGAGCCTCTGGGCGATCATAAGGTATGGAACCCGAGACCAATACCTTATGAACAACATACCCCGCCGAAACGAAGGTTCGCGCTTTGCGCTATACTTGACCCACAATTTATAGAGATAGGCCGGCAAAGGGCAATTACCAGGAATGCTGCCTTCCCTGGGCGTCACGGAACACCAGGTTTTCTTCATCGTCCCGCAGAGGATCGTGATTCTCAGTACCGCGCCTTCGCGTAATGTAGTTATACGCGCTCTCCGCCGCCGCTTCGGGTGAAACATCCCTGTCCATGGGATCGAACACGCGGAAGGTATACCCTTTGGGGGCAAGCTTGTTGCGCGTCATCTGTATAAACTGGTGCAGCGCCGCCTTGCCCATGTTATAAGCGAAGTGATCGATACGGCGCGTTTCATTAACCGACGCCTCTGCTCTTGTCAGATAGAAGAGGCGTTTGCCTTCGCCCTGATCCAGCAAGAGCAGAAAGGCTTCCAGCAAAGCCATGCTGCTAAGTACGTTTTGACGGTACACCTGCTCCACCACCGAAGTATCTATGCCGTCGCGTACCGTGAAGGTATCTTTCGGGGAGCGGACATCGGTGGTGTCCAGGAGGAAATCCAGTTTGCCGGCCTTCTCCTTGAGCGCTGACGCAGCCTCGTTCAGGTCAGGGGGTAAAAGCGTAACTTCTTCTATTGGCTTATTGCCAAAGGCGAACACCTTGAAGCCTTCGCGGGCGAAGACAGCCGCCAGAGTTTCGCCAAAGATTGTATCGGTACAGGTAACAAGTACAGTTTTATTCATATCGCAGCCTCAATACGTCCATTCATAGCCGGAATAATCCACCATCACAAGCCGATGCTCGTCGCAGAGCGGCGTCTCGAAATATATCGCCGCTATATCGCCGATATAATCGGGATCGTACAGCGCGCTTTCGGAAAGCGAGCCGTCCTGCATACGCCGCTTCATCCAGCCGGGGTGGAAAAGGCGGAAGGTGTAGCCCTGGGAATATAGTTGGTTGTGAAGTATACGCACCCCCATGTTGAGGGACGCCTTGCTCATGGGATAGGGGTACGGGCTGTCGCCCCGATGCTTCATCAGCACGATGCAGGAAACCTCGCTTGACACAAAACAGAGCCGCCTCATCCTGCCCCGATCCAGAAGCGGCAAAAGTTTTTCTACAAGAAGAACCGGCCCCAGGGCATTGACCCGAAACGAGTTCCATACCGCTTCCAAATCCATGGGAGGCTCATACAGATTGCATTTTGCAGGGCCCATTAAAGCCGCGTTGGAGATTAGCATATCCAGGGTATCCGTCACTTTAAGCAAGTGATCCTTTGCGGCGGCTATGCTGTCCGCAGAGCCCATGTCCAGTTTAACGATATGCAGATTGGGGTTCTTTTCAGCCGTTTCTTCCAGCAAGGAATAGTCATCCAGATACTTGCCGGCAAACACTGTCCATCCCCGGTTCAGGTACTCTTTGCACAGCGAAAGCCCCAAACCTCTGTCCGCGCCGGTTATTATTACACTTGGCATATTCAACTCACTTTTAAATTATTGACCGCCGCACCATTTCAAAGCGTTGGCAATGGCGCGTTGGTATTGGGGATTGAGCCATACAGGCAACAGATGCCCAGGCGTCAGGGCGCAGATCCGCCCCTTGCCCTGAGTGCGCACATACCCGGCAGGACATATCCACGCCTGAGTGTTGTGATAGGGGTCTTCCTGATACTTACTCTCCTCCCCCTGGGGCGGGGAATAAGACGCTATTAAGATATCCGCGTCCTGTGCCGTAATTTCAAGCCGGTAGTGCTCGTCGGTCTCGCAAAAAACCCCTACACCCTCGGTAACAGGATGGCTCTTAATGGGCTGTACAGTCACCGGACAGGCGTTAGGGTGAGTGATAAAGCGGCAGCCAATCAACTTGTCCAGGGCCTCTGTTTCCTTGCCCGTCACAGTACCGCTATGAACAACCAGCAGCCCGCCTCCGTTCTCCACATACGCGATAAATGCCCGCTGTACCGCCTCGGTTTTCCAGCTTGTCTTGCTGTCCTCACGGCTGACCTGATCGCTTTTTGCCATCAGGACGACAGGGTAGTTTGAAAGCATATCAGGCTTGAACTCTTTCGCGTTGGTGATTGTATCGAATTGGAATCCCTGGGCGGCAAGCGGAGCAACACCCTCAATTGGTACCTCCCCCGGATGCCAATAATCGTCACAAAGTAATAGCACCTTCATGATTACTCCTTAAATCCCTACGATAACCTGAAAAACCGGTAAGTGCCGCCTGGGATGAATGCCCGCGCCATTTTGAACGGAACGGGCTGTCCGCCAAAGTATCTATTATTTACCGAATTGGTAAAAATCGTAATTTCCTCGCCTGTTTCAATATCGCGCATCGCGGAATATTTCAGGGGAAGAAAAATCACAACATCGTCCGCGTATGGCTTTTGGGAGTATATGCCGATAACGTCGTTATCGTACAGGAACATGCACGTTCTGGGAGTGCTTTGTATATACGGGCCGCCGTTGGCGAAAACCTTATTGATGAAACCTGTAACTTCTTTGGGAAGCGAACACAGATCGCCGAAATCGTTCGGCACGTTGAGTATATACAAACTTCCCTCTCCGTAAAAATCATGGGTTAATATCGGGAAGCTGTTATACCTGGTCATCATGGAAACCTCGCACCAGCTCGCGTTGGTTTTGTAGTCCAGAGCCTCAAGCTGAATTTTTTCCGCACCGGTAGAGATCATGCGTCTTTCGCCGTAAGGCTGAACCCAATACTCGTTTCCGGTGACGGTCCGTCCGGTAGGGCGCACCGATGTCATGTCCTTCAGGCCGCGATTAAGGCACTCATTAAAAAAACCCGCGGTAATTACGGCGGTATTGCCGGATCGCACATATTTTTCAAGTTTTTGCACTATATTTTCGTCTTTTGCCGCGCTGAGCGGAAGGAAGACAACGGATCCCGCTGAACCTTTTGCGTCGAAATCCGGTGACGGCTCAAAAGGAACGCCGATCATGCCAAGGTAATTTACAACCTGATCCTCGCCGTCGGCGTTATACGGCTCGTACAGACGGACGCCCTTAGGCTTGCCGCACTGCTTTATGATCGAATTAAGCCTGTTAAAACGCGGGGTTAAGGGCGGCAAAAAAGCCGAACCGACCATATCGAAGAAGTTGAACAGCATCATCTCCTTTGCTTTGGCAATTAAGGTGAATTCAGCCTGCTCCATCCAGCCTGAGATGTCGTCCGACAGGCCGTAGGAGTCTATCCAGCCGCCGCCGTTCCTGTCAGGCGATACGTTTTCCAGATACCGGATGATGCTGTAACTCATATACCTTTGCAGATGCTGCTGTTCATATTTCGGGTTGCGGGTTTCAGTCCCCGTATAAATCCCGTCGAAAATGTCCTTTTGTTTTTCGGGGTTATAGCCGGTTTCCTGATACGACTCATACCAGTTCGGGTATTTGATGATCATTTTTATTTTAGGGTTGACTTCTTTTGCCGCTTTGACAATTTCATGTGAAACTGATTCCATCAAACCCAGCCGGTATTCAGCCCAGGTTTTTTTGCCTTTGGCCTCTATGCAACGCTCACAACGGCAGGCGGTGAAATAAAAATCGTCCAGGATTATTTCGTTAAACAGGGCGGCAGTACGTTTAACAATCTCCACCAGGCGTCCCCGGCAGGCGGGATCCGTATAACAAAAAGATTGTAATAAGCTTTTTTTCTCATGTCCAGGCATATTTATGGTCGTCGTGATTCCGCCCGCGGCCTCAATGCCGCGTTCTTCAAACAGGGCCTTTACCGCGCGGATCTTTTCATCGCCGACATCGTTATTGTTTCGGTGCGTCTCGATATACACCTTGTCCAGGGGGCAATACTTATCAAAATAATCAATACCGGCCCTGATGTCTTCCAGGGATGTATCCTCGATTCTGGCGGCAACCAGATAAGTCGCCACGCTGAATTCATACTTGTTTCTCATGCTAGTCTCCTTTTAGTTTCTTTCTAACGAATCAAAATAGGCCGCCACAAAGACAGCCGGGGAATTCCAGTATATGGCAATTTCGTTTAACGAAGCTGAGGGCGTATGATCGATGTAAAATTTCGCCGGGGGCGTGTAAGAGGGTATGATCATTTTTGCCGTGTTGTCGGGAAATTTCTTGTTGGGCCCCCCGGACACCAAACCCGGCACTGGGTCGTCCACCCCGTCGGCGTAAGAAGGCCGGTGGTGCGGGAAGCGGTAGGCCCGCTCTCCAAAGCCCGTTACAAAGCTGTAACCCGTGGCGTTTATCCCCAAAAGGTAATCCAGTTGATTCTGGGCGGCCTTCGAATATTCGTCTTTCCCCGTAAGAAGGCGGGCGCAGATCAGGGCTATGGCGTTGTTGAGTATTGGGAGTATGCTTCCCCAGACATAACTGTCCGCGGCCAGGGCCGTACCGTAACCGCTTTTTTTGGTCAGCTCAAGGAAGGAATCGGCGCCCCGGAGAAACCTCTCTTTTATAGAAGCAAACAAATTCTTGTCCAGCTTGTCTTTCATGATGAAAAGACAGCAAAGGGCTCCGAAGCCCGCGGTATCCCGCCAGCCGAAACTGGAAATATCTATATCTTCCTTGTCCGCGCGCTTCTTCAGAGCCGCCAGGTAGCGATCCTCTCCGGTAACGGAATACAGTTCCGCGGACGCCCAGAAGAGTTCGTCCTCGCAGCTGGAATCCCCATATCCGCCGGAACGGAAATCGGGCGGATTGACGAAAGGTTCGAACACGGGGTTCGCCTCCATCCAGTCCCAGGCTTTCTTCGCCGCCCCAAGGAGCCTGTCGGCAAAGGCGGCGTCGTATGCCCGGTAAACCCGGGACGCCTGGGCCGCCGATGCCGCAAAAGCCGCGGTGGAACAGTGGGTCACCCTGAAAAGAAAGAGCTCGTCCTTGTCATCCTCGGGCATAATGAATTTGGCGAAATACCTTGTAGCCACCTTGTGGTAAAGCCCGCCGTCGGCCCTCTGCATCTTGAGCATCCATTCCAGCTCATACCTACATTCGTTGAGAATGTCCGGTACACCGTTGCCGCTTTCCGGGATGTTTAAGCGGTCGTTATATACTTTTGGAAAGAATTCGTATGAGTAGAGCATGTGGGCCACCGTTACCGCCGCCGGGGCGATATAACGGCCGTAATCCCCGGCGTCATGCCAGCCGCCGGCGCATTCGATCACCGTATCCGTGTCAACTTCCCCGTTGGCTTTGACCAGGGTGGCTTTTCCCAAATGGCAGGCCGCGTGGCGGAAGGGGCCGGCGTGCTTTTCCGGCAGTTCACAGCCGCAGCGCTGATAGTAAAGCCCTTTCACCAGGGCCTTGCTAAGTTCGTGGTAGGGCTTTTCCTTTATTGTGATGGTAACCTTCTCCCCGTCGGCGATGAGGAAATACTTCCCCGGCTCCGAGAGGGCTGAAAAATCCACGACCCGTACAGTGTCCCCCGAAGCCTCATCGTAAGCCGCCCCGGAAAGCTCAGGAGCGCAGGCCTTCGCCTCAGTTTTGCGATTGGCGTCAAGCTCCCGCTCATTCAGAATCACGCAACACTCGCCTTTACCGGTTATAATTGCTCTTTTCGGCAGCCGTGGATCATAACCTACCTGGTTGTAATGAATACTCATTGTTCTATTTAACTCCAGGTGCGGTCATGGGAATATTCGTTATTCCACTGATCCGTTGAAACCCAGATGTCCTTTTGGGTTGAATCCAGGTGGGCGCGGATCACCTCGTCGTTTAAGTTATCAATGCCAAGGCCCGGCGCTTCGGTCAGCTCGATGTAGCCGTTGCGGATTATGGGCCTGGAAGGGGCCTTTACCAGATCGTCCCACCAGGGCACATCCACGGAATGGAATTCCAGGGCAAGGAAGTTTTCCGTTGCCGCCGCGACATGGGCCGCGGCAAGGGCGGCGATGGGGGTTTCGGCCATGTGAATCGCCATAGCTGCCCCGTAGTTTTGGGCCAGGTCGCCGATCTTCTTGGTCTCGTAGATTCCCCCTGAGGTCAGGATGTCCGGGTGGATGACCGCCAGAGCGCCGGACTCCAGCAGGGGCAGGAAGTTTTCCTTTAGATAGATGTCCTCGCCGGTCGCCAGGGGCACGGCTATGGCTTCCGCCAGGCGCTTGTAGAGGCCGGTCATCTGCCAGGGCAGAAGATCCTCGAGCCAGGCGATGTTGTACTTTTCCGCGCGTCTGGCCAGTTTGATACATTCGTTGAGGCCGATGTGCCCGCAGTGATCGATAGCCAGGGGTATCTCGTAGCCGATGATGGAACGCACCTCGGCAAGGTAGTTTTCAAGGAAATCCAGGCCCTTTCCGGTGATCTGAAGCCCTGTAAAGGGGTGGGCGATGTTGGTAACGTCGTAGGCCCGGTTGAACTTTTCCCGGTCGGTGAGGAAGTACTTCCGCGTACCCATCGACGCTTTAAGTTCCTCGGCAAAACCCAGGGGAGCGGAAAGGAAGCCGCTTTCCTCAAGTTCCATCAGGGTACCGACGCCCCAATCCATCTTTAGGAAGGTAAAGCCCATTTCCATACGTTTTTTCAGGGCCTCGCCCATCTTCTTCCCGTCCGGCCTGCCGTGTACGTCGGTATCGGAATAGATCCTTACCCTGTCGCGGAACTTTCCGCCGAGCATCTGGTACACCGGAACGCCGAAGGCTTTCCCCGCCAGATCCCAGAGGGCAAGCTCAATGCCGCAAACCCCGCCGGCCTGCCGGGAAGGGCCGCCGAACTGTTTGATCCGCCGGAAGAGCTTGTCCACGTTGCAGGGGTTCTCCCCGATAAGCCTGCTCTTGAGAATCAGGCCGTAGGTTTCCGAGCTCCAGTCCCGAATCTCCCCGTAGCCCACCAATTCGCTGTTGGTCATGATTTTGACCATGATGCAGCCCATTGGAGCCCCTGAGATTTTTGCAAATCGAAGGTCTGTGATCTTCAGCTTTGAGGGCGCCGAACACCGGTTAATACTATTCATGCCAATTTCGCTCATTGCGGTATTCCTTATGGATTATGGGTTGTAAGGCAGGCCCTCGCGGCCGCGGTTCCTCTTCTTGGGGGCGTCGGTCGAAAGCTGCTCCTCGATCTCCTCGCCGAAGTCAAGGTAGCGGTAGGCCTCGGTTTCTTTGCTGGCTTTGAACCAAGCCTGGAAATCGTCCCACATCTCGCGAGTCCACGGGTTATCGATCTGGGAGGGGGTGTACTTCCGCTCCCTTAGGCGCTCGAAACCGAAGATGTCCTTGATATGGAACTTCTCCGCCCGGTCTACGGTAATCTCCGCCAGATGGCAGGGGATAAAGGCGACGCCCCCGGCACTGCCGAAAACCACGTCACCCGGCATGGCGACCGCCCGGCCAATCATTGTGGGCCGGTTATAGCCGGTCATCACGTAATCCCGGATTGCAGTGGGGTGGGAGCCTCGGTAGTACATCTGTAAACCCGGGATGTTTTTTACCTGATCGATGTCGCGGATGCCGCCCCAGATGACCGCCCCGCCGCCCTGTGTCCGGTTGGCCACGGCGGTGGAAAGGTTCCCACCGAAGTAGGTGCCGTACTCCACCTTATCGTAGAAATCCACCACCATTACGTCGTTTTTGACCAGCCTTCCGACCGCGGACTTGTTGTAGTGCCCCTCAAATCCGAAAGCCCTTGATTCCGCCTTGGCTACTTCGTGCAGATCCGGCCTGGTTGGCATACATTGGATGGTCAGGGCACGGCCTACAAGGGGTTTTTCGGTAGAATGGGTGGTTTTGAACTCCGTTTCGATCTGGAATTCGTAGTTGTCGTTCCACGGCAGGCTCCAGACCTCTTCAATGGTCAGCTTCCGCATCCGCTCGATAATGGAATCGGACACCTTGGGCCGGCCGTCCTCCATCCGCTCCCCCTTCCAGAGAGGGGTTAAATACGCAACTTCTTCCTTAGAACTAAAAAACATAACAGCACTTCCTTTCAAATTTGAAGTCTTAAAGGTCGCAATTTTATCTCAATTTTATTTATAGACAAATTCTCATTTTATTAAAAATTTTTGTTGAATATTTTTAAATATGGTTTATAATACCATATATCACTCAGATCATCAATAGGATGATCCGGGATATGTATTTTTTTAGGAGGCAAAGAATGAAATCAATGAAGATTTTATCAATCAGTCTGGTCTTGCTGTTGGGCATTTCCATGATGGCTTATGCTAGTGGAAACCAGCCGTCGGCTGCCAGCGGTCCGGTAACCACCTTCACGGTTTGGTCCAATGACGCCCACAACAAGGCGGAATTTGACGATTTGGTCGCAAAGTTCAACGCGGGAGTGGGGGCCCAAAAAGGCATCAAGGTTGAATACACCGTTTACGGCGCGGACTGGCAGACGGCCATGGCTCTGGCAGTCGAAACAGATCGGATGCCCGATATGATGAAGACCTTTAACAATTATGATACCTATGTGGACGCAGGAAAATTCCTCGCCTGGAACGAAATTCCGGGAACCGAGCAAATCCTGAAAAATCAGCAGCCCTACCACAGGAATCAGAGTTCGTTGTTTAACGGCGTACCCTACAGCGTGATAATGTACGGCTGGTTTTCAGGTCTCCATTACAGCAAAGCCCTGCTCCAGCGGGCGGGGTATTCCACTCCCCCCAAAACCTGGGCGGAATTTGAGGAAGCGGCGATAAAGATCAGCAAGCTTGACCCCGGAAAAATATACGGTTACGCCATGCCGTTGGTCTGGACCCCGGACTTTACTACCTGGCTGGGCGAATATATGGCCACCAGTTCAATAGGCCACATGTTTTGGAACTATACCGAGGGCAAATTTCAGTTCGTCGATTTCACCCCCTATTACGAGATGCTTTCGCGGATAAGAGACGCCGGCGCTATGTTCCCCGGAATGGAGACCTTGAGCGACGATCAGCAGCGCGCCCAGTTTGCCGCAGGCAATATCGGATTCATCGGCGGAGCGGGCTGGAACGTAGGTGTACTCTACGAGCAATTCCCCTTCAATCCTCTTGACGGCTGGGATTATACCCCACTACCAGTTCAGAACCTGAACAATACCTTCGCGGTTCCCGTCAGCGCAGGCGCGTCCTATGTGGTCAACGCCAAGGTCAAGGCTGACAAGGATAAGTTAGCCAAGATGGGGGAAGTTATTAACCTTTTCTGCGGGGACGAGACCCAGATGGTCATGTTTACCAACGGTAAGCACGTACCCCTCCGCCCGGATATTGCCGCCAAGGCCCAGCCCGCGAAACAGTTCCAGTATTCCAACTACGGCAAATCCGCGCCGCGTCAGGTAACAATACCTTCAGGACCCATTTCCCGCTTGACGGTGGAAGGCGCCGACCGGGCTGCCATTATCGGCCAGATCCTTACCGGCCAAATCCCGATCTCCGGCATCCGCGCCGCCCTGACCGACCTTGACAGGCGCTATAACGCCGCCTTTGATCAGGCAGTTCAGCGCGGTCAGATAAAGAGGGCGGATTACATCGATCCTACTTTTGAAACCAGGTTAAGGGCAAGATAAGGGGCTTTTTCTCAGAGTTTTAAAAAGACGGGGCTGTCCAAACCAGGGGCAGCCCCTTTTCGTTAAATTTTAAGCACGGAGGCATTTCCATGGGAAAAACAAAAAGACCTGACCTGGTTGGGGGGCATATACAGGAATTTTTTATGCTCATCCCGTTTTTCATCGGCTTTGTTACCTTTACCATCTACCCCATCCTTTGGGCGCTCCGCTGGGTTCTCTTCGACTATGCCGGATATGGAAAGCCTTTCTTTGTAGGGCTGGACAACTTTGCCAGGGCTCTTTTTCGGGACAAGGAATTCTGGCGCAGCATGGCGAATACCTTCTACCTGGCCTTTATGAAACTCATCATCGAATTGCCCCTGGCCCTTATGCTCGCGTTTTTTGTCAACAACAAGGTCAAGGGAAGTTCTGTCTTAAGGGTTATCTATTTTCTCCCAACGGTATTCAGCATGGCGGTTGTAGGCCTGATCTTTACGATCCTCTTCAGCGCCTATAACGGAATTGTGAATTCCGCGCTTATGGCCATAGGGTTCCTCAAACAGAATTTCAACTTCTTCGGCACCCGCTGGTCCGCAGTAAATATGATCCTCATGGTTTCTACCTGGGCTACCTTTGGAATCAACATGATCTACTTCCTGATGGGACTGCAAAACATCCCCAATGAACTTTATGAGTGCGCGACTCTGGACGGCGCTTCAGGCCCAAAACAATTTTTCTCTATTACCATACCGCTTCTGGCCCCGGTGATGCAGATGATCATTATGCTCAGCGTATTGGGGACTATGAGGATCAACGATGTGGTTATTGTAATGACCAACGGCCAGCCGGGCGGAACCTCGGAAGTAGCGATGACCCAGATCCTCAAGCTCTTTTTCAGTTTCAGCGTAGGCGGCGGAAGGCGGCAGCTAGGATACGGCGCGGCCCTGTCCATCATAATGGGGGTGATTCTGGCAATAATGACCGTTATTTACCTCAATACTTCAAAGCGGATGAAGAATATCTATTAGGAGGAACCATGAGAAGCAGCCCTCAAACCAAATTCCTGTATTCAATAGTGTATATATTTTTGGCGGCTATGGTATTTATTTCCCTCTTTCCGGTAATATACATCTTCCTTGCTTCGTTTAAAACCAACATGGAAATAATGACCGGAGGGATAAAATTGCTGCCCGCCAAGTGGCAGGCTAGCAACTATGTACGGGCCTGGAAACTGGCGAATTTTTCCAAATACACCTGGAACAGCGTATATATGTGCGCCTGTATCGTGGGAGGCGCCATCATCGCCTCAACCGTGCAGGGTTATGTGTTTTCACGGGGAACAAGCAAATTCACCAAATTGGTCTACACAATGGTAATGGCGTCACTTTTCATCTCCGTTGGAAGCATGAGCCTCTACCCCCAGTTGCAGGTAAGCCGTGTTATAGGTCTGGATCGCAGCCTTTGGGGGGTAATCGTTATCCAGGTATTCGGCCTTAACGTCGCCCAGGTGTTCCTTTCCACAAGCTATTACAACCAAATTCCCAGGGAAATAGACGAAGCGGCCCGTATAGACGGATGCAGTTTTTTCCGTATCTACCGATCCATTCTCTTTCCACTGACCAAGCCCCTTATCGCCACCATCGGGCTTATCACCTTCCGGGCTTCCTGGAGCGAGTACCTTATGCCCTATATTTTTACCCTGGGCGATCAGAGCAAGTGGCCCTTGGTAGTAGGCGTTGTGTCCCTGAAATCCATGGGTGGGGAATCCGCAGTGGCCTGGGATCTGATGCTGGCAGGGATCAGCATTTCCATCATCCCCATGATGATAGTTTACCTATGCCTGAACAGATTTTTCATCACCGGGCTTACCGAAGGTTCTATAAAAGGTTAAATCGAAAGGTTAAGAGAGCGATAGTTTGAAACTGAAAGACAAGGTGGTTCTCATTACCGACGGGGCTTCGGCAGTGGGACAGGCAATAGCGGAATGTTTTAAGGCTGAAGGGGCGGTCCTGGCGATGAATGAGCGCCCCCCTGTCAGTAAAAAGGAAGTGGACGCGGCTGTAGCCTCGGTTCTGGAAAAGTACGGACGCATCGATGTTGTGATCCACAACAACAACGAGGTAATCCGGGCGGATCTGGAAGATTGCAGCGATGAGCTTTTCGATCGGGCCCTTGAGATAAACCTCAAGAGCGCTTTTCATTTTGCCAGAGCCGCGGGGGCCTTCATGAAGCAGGCCGGAAAAGGCAACTTCGTGTTTATTAGCTCCATCCACGATGAAAAGCCAAACGGAGCGGCCTTTACCTACAGTATAGCCAAGGGCGCACTCAAGATGCTGGTTAAAGAGATGGTTCTGGATCTGGGGCCTTTCAACGTAAGAGCCAACATCGTCAACATGGGCCCTATGGAAGGGCACGATAAACTGTTCTACAGCGATCTTTCCCCGCTCTACGAACACACCAGGGAACGGACCGTCAATGCCCGGTATTGTACCCTTGAAGACGTAGCCAACGCGGCGCTTTTCTTTGCCGCCGACGATTGCGCTTCGGCTAATGGCAGCGAACTCAAGCTGGACGGCGGATTCCTCCTTACATACTATGCCCGCAAAAGAATAGTTCCGCCGCCAGAGAATAGTTCTGTGGGGAGGTGAAGCGTGAGCATTAAAGGGAAAGCCGCCGTAGTAACAGGTTCGGCCACAGGAATCGGTCAGGGAGTCGCCCTGGCGCTTGCGCAGGCAGGGGCCAGAGTGGCGGTAACGTTCAACCGGAATCCCGCCGACGAGACCATGCGGCTTATAAAAGAAGCCGGAGGCGAGGCGATTCTGGTCAAGACCGATGTCCGCAGCCGGGAAAGCATTCGCAATTTAATGGAAGAAACCCACAGCGCGTTTGGCCGCCTCGATATTCTGGTGAACAACGCCGCTGTCCAGCCGAACCAACTCCTGTTTGACTATACCGAGGAAGAATACGACTCGGTCATCGAGGTAAACCTGAAAGGCTACTGGCGCTGTATTCAGGAGGCCCTGCCCTACCTGAAACAGGCGGAACATGGCCGGATCATCAATGTGGCCTCGATCCACGCCAAAAGGCCGACGGGATTTGACCCGATCTACGGAGCAGCGAAGGGCGGCATCAAAATGCTCACACGCGAGGCGGCTTTAGCCCTGGGCAAATACGGAATAACAGTTAATACTTTAAGTCCCGGCTCTGTCCAGATAACTCTCCATGAAAACCGGAGATTGATCACTAAAAGAACCAACCGGGAAGACCTTGAATTTAATAATTTTCCGCCTGGCGGTTTCCTTTCCGGGCGGGTAGGCTTTCCACATGATATGGGATATTACATCGTCTTTTTGGCGGACGAGCAAAGCCAATTCATCACCGGCTCTACAATCCGCGCGGACGGCGGCGCAATGATGAACTGAGCAACTAGTGAGGATATTATGACCGACACGCGAATTATAAAAAAAGTTTTTTCTACCGAACCATATACGGACTGGCATTGGGATAAATTGGCGGACGCGTTTGGGCCAGAGGTGGAAATAGTCCGGGCCGCGCATTCCGATACACAGGCGGTAAAAGAAGGTATCAAGGACGCAGATGTCGCCATTCTGGCCGGGGACATATCCAGGGAAGTATTGGCGGCGGCGAATAAACTAAAGTGGGTACATTGCGATCATTCGGGGGTCAATAATTCCGCTCATCCTGAAATCTTTGAAAGGGGAATATTCCTCACCTCATCTTCAGGCCGATCCGCTCCGGTTTTGGCGGAACATATCTTCTTCCTCATGCTTTCCATGACGTATAATTCCCGGACATTGGAACAGCAGCAGCGGGATCATAACTGGAATAGCCTCTACCGGAATTGCCGGGGGCTTTATGCGAGAACCATCGGCATCATCGGTATGGGCTATACCGGAAAGGCCCTTGCCGTCCGGGCCAGGGCGTTTGAAATGACCGTCCTCGGGTACGGCCGGACTCCGGGGCCGCTCCCTGAGGGAGTGGACAAGATGTGGTACTCCGGTAGCGGCGATACAATTGACGCTCTATTGAAGGAAAGCGATATTGTTGCCCTTACGGTGCGGCTGTCGGATGAGACCTACCATTTAATTGATGAGCGGGCGCTCAGGCTGATGAAGCCCACCGCCTGTCTGGTGAACATGGCCAGAGGCGCTGTAGTAGACGAAAAAGCGCTTCACAAGGCTCTGGTAAACAAAACCATTGCCATGGCTGCAAGCGATGTATTTGAAACTGAGCCCCTTCCAAAAGAAAGTCCGCTTTGGGATCTGCCCAACTTCATAATCACTCCGCACTGCACACCTGAAGTGCCGGATCTCGCGCTTAACGGCCTTAACATCATATGTGAAAATATCAAGCGTTACCGCGACGGAGCGCCGCTGCGCAACTGTCTTACCGCTCAGGATGTATACACCAGGGGAACGGAGAAATAACCATGAAAGAAAAATCGGGCAACTATCAATCGGATATTCATAACGAAGATTACGAAAGCGAATACCTGGAGTCCCGTCTGGACGCTTCAACGTTGATCAACATCGCGGGCCGGGAAACGGAATCCCTGAACGGCAAATGGAATTTCGCGCCTGACCTTTACGACACCTGCCGCCGGGCGCATTGGTACACTGAGAAACGCTTTGACACGGACGGGAGAGAGCGCCCGCTGGACTATGATTGGGAAGGCTGGGACAGGATCAAGGTTCCGTCGCCCTGGAACCTTGAAAAGCCGGAACTGCATTATTTCGAAGGCTCAGGCGTATATACCAGGACTTTCCGCTATATTCCGAAATATGAAGGCGAACGCCTCCTGCTCCGTTTTGAAGGCGCGGCGTACCGCGCCACGGTTTTCCTCAACGGAAAAATCATAGGAACGCATGACGGAGCGTCCACCCCCTTTAACGCCGATATCAGTGATGTAGCCGGGACAGAAAACCGCATTGTGGTAGTTGCTGACGCCCGCCGCATTCATACGCGGATACCAATGGAAAACACCGACTGGTTCAACTACGGCGGCATTTACCGCGACGTTTACCTTCTCCGCCTTCCGCCGGTATTTATCAAGGACTGGTTTGTACGCCTTGCGCCTGACGGAAATTATTCAACGATTTTGGCGGACGTTACTGTCGCAAGCGCTTCTAACGTCAATGGTCAGGCGCAGGCGAACGGCACAGCCGTTTTGAAAATCCCCGAGCTTTCTATCAAGCAGGAAATTGTTATAAAAGAAGGAAAAGGCGAGGCGAAAATTTCCGCGCGGCCGGAACTCTGGAACCCTGAAAACCCCAAACTCTACGATGTCTCCGTTTCTTTCAACTCAGGCGATTTTACTGATACGGTAAACGACCGTATCGGCTTCAGGGAAATAAAAGCCAATGGGCATGAAATTACACTCAACGGCAAAAAAATATTCCTGCGCGGCGTCAGCGTTCACGAAGACCATTTCGCCCTGGGAAAAACAACCACAGAGGAAATTATCCGTCAGACCATTTGCGACCTTAAAGAGATGAACGGCATATATCTCAGGCTTGCGCATTATCCCCATGACGCGCGTTTTGCCCGCATAGCGGACGAAGAGGGGGTGCTGCTCTGGGAAGAAGTGCCCGTTTACTGGTCTGTCGCTTTCGATAACCCCGATACTTACGCCGACGCGGAGAATCAGTTAAGCGAGCTGGTACTGAGGGATCGCAACCGGGCAAGCGTTATCATCTGGTCGGTGGGTAACGAAAACGCGGATACCGATTCCAGGCTTGCCTTTATGTCGAAGCTGGCGCAAAAGGCGAAAGCCCTGGACAGTTCACGGCTTGTTTCGGCTGCCTGCCTCATCAACCACGAGAAACTTCAGATTCAGGATCGCCTTGCCGATTTTCTTGACGTGATTGGAATCAACGAATACTACGGCTGGTACAGTCCGAATTTTGAACAACTGCCGAAGATATTCGCGAATTCCAATCCCGGGAAGCCCGTGCTTGTTTGCGAATTCGGCGCGGACGCCCGGCTGGGACAGCGGGGAAGCGTTGACGAGCTTTGGACTATGGACAAACAAAAACGGCTTTATGAACAGCAGGTGGAAACTTTCAAAAAGTGCCCATACATCGCCGGTACGACTCCCTGGATACTGTACGATTTCCGCTGTCCAAGGCGGCTTAACCGCTACCAGGAAGGTTTTAACCGAAAGGGTCTTATCGACGCAGACCGGAAAACCAAAAAGCCCGCTTTTTATGTGATGCAGAAATTCTACGAGGAAATGAAGCGGTAAGACGGATTTTCGGTTGCAAGACTCCGACAAGGAGTGGGCGGAAACAATTTTTAAAAGCTCAACGCAAAACTGAAAGCTGAATGTACCAGGATGGAAGCTGCAATCAACATACCCCTCCGCAGAGCACTAAACTTGACCCACAATTTTTCTAAATAGGCTGGCAAAGGGATGGCAGCGGGACGCAAAAATTTTCTGGAGTTCTCTATCGAAACAGACCAGGGAAAAAGCAAAAACTTAAAGTGTAATAATGGCGTCCGGCATGAGAAACATGAAGATGTCGCTGATCCAAGAAATTAGAAAATGTCCTGTTGCAGAAAAAAAGCCGGACGGGGCTGTAGCGATAGGTTCTTCCAGCTTTTTTGCCGTACCGCTGCCCTACCCTTGCCTGATTTTTACAAATCTGTGGGTCAAGTTTATGGCTCTGCCCTGCGTTATTAATACTTTTTATTACAGAAAACCAAAGCAATTTCCATCCCCGTGCAGTAACAGGGTATGAAACTAATAATCCCTTTTATCCGCTCCTATCGTGAAATCAAGCGCCTTGCCAGGGAAAACGCCGCACGGGCGACGCCCCTTAACCCCACAATCGACTTCGTCTTCAAAACCCTCTTCTCCGGCAAAGACGAGGACTCCAGGGAAGCCCTCAGAATGTTACTCTCAAGCTGCATCCACCGTCCGGTTCGGGATCTCAGGCTGCAGAACACCGAAATACTCCCGGCCTTTCTCCTGGGAAAAGTCTTTCGCCTGGACGTTCATGTCACCTTTAACGACGGCGAGCAGGCCGATGTCGAAATGCAGGTGAACCGCAGCAATGACGACCTCAAGGCCCGTTCCCTTCTGTACGCAAGCCGCCTGCTTGAAAGCCAGCTAGGGAGGGGAGAAGACTTTAAGGACGAAGCTATGATAAAAATATGCGGTTATTCGGTATAGTGTAGGTGTTCGGCAGGATCTGGATCCGAGAACAATTACCGGTTGTAACCTCTGCTGGGGCAGAAAACTGACCCCGTGAGGACGAATAA
>Ga0268262_10000664_pt1 | contig 44497 bp, 45 predicted proteins | sample TergutNc150P3_FD_190354 | JGI IMG/M metagenome (GOLD analysis project Ga0268262, IMG submission 190354) | Nasutitermes corniger P3 segment gut microbial community from laboratory colony in Florida, USA - Nc150 P3 (SPAdes) (version 2) | ecosystem: Host-associated > Arthropoda: Insects >...
AGGTCGAGGTCGGCTTTGAATTTTGCGGTGGTGAGCCAGTGGGGGAAGTACTGCGGGAAGTTGGTCGATATGCGGAAGGCGGCTTCGATGAAGCCGAGGCGTTTAAGCCCTACGCCGTTGTGCCTCATTCGGTCAAGCGCGCGCAAGTTTGCGGCATATTCTTCTACCAATTCGATTATTGTCAGCAAATCTTGCGTTATTTCATCGATAAGATGTGGACTGGGCGGCAGATTGGGATCGGGTCTGCGGATTACTGGTAGCTGTAATGCTGTTGATTGATTTGCCTTTTTTGCTTTTGCGTTAGTTGATTTCGGTTTCGCCTTTGATTTGGGGGCGGCTTTTGGCTTCGCTTTAGCGGTTGCCTTCCTTGTTACTTTTTTGTTAGTTGTTTTTTTTGGTCTTGCCATGATTTTAATCTCCTTTACTTTTCTTTGTTATCTACTCATACGAGCGGATTTTATTTAGAGTGTTTTACACTGTTGCATCTACTATCTATTGCGCTCTAACATGAATAAATGATAATGTGTTTTTATCTGATGTTGTTCCTTCTGCATTTATAAAATCCAGTTCAATTCTATATGAAATATCATCTGCAACATATAATATCCATAAAGTAGCGTTAAATATTTCTTTACCATTACGGTTTTCTTTTTCTGGTTTTTTTACAACAAGTACTTCCAAATTATGCGCTTTTGCAAAATCAAACCATTGATCATAAGAATTTGAAAAAGACATTCCTAAATCAGCCCATTTTTGTGGTATTGGCTCGAATCTTGTAATATCATATTGTATTGCCAAACCTGATCTTGGGTTAAACCATACTTTTTGACCTTTAACTATAAAATAAGGAAATGGTTGATTATCTTTGCTACTTCTACTTGTTGTTCTTGTACCTAATTTTTCCAATTCCTCTACAGTTGTTTTTCCAAGAGTTACACCATCGCACGGAAATAACAGATTGGAATTTGTTGTATTATCTGATTTTGTTTGAGCATTTATTACTGCGCTTATGCTTAATCCTAAAACACAAATTAAAACTAAAATATTCTTTTTCATTTCTTTTCTCCTATAATTTTTTAACACGCTATATATCGTTTTCTACCAGTGCCTGACACCGTGCGCTCTTACAATTCAGGTATCGTCTCGGTTACATTCTTTCCGAGCGTTATTTCTCCAGACGGAATTTTATCTATTCTGCTTCCGATACTATTATCACTATTAACCGCATATATACGATTAAAAACTGACCCATTCATTCTTACTTGAAACTTGCGACTACCTGCTACTTCTCCTTTATAATAAAAAGTTTGAGTTATGATAGGACTACTATCACTGCCATACGCGGAACTAGATAACACCCCATTAGAAATATATGCGTTTAATTCCGCGGCGGTTTTAGTAGGGTCAATAGAAGATAAAGTGTAAGTAATATCCGCGAAATCAATGCTCGAGAAATAACCACTTACTTCCGCAAAAGAATAGTTGTTATTAACTCCGCCGGACACTTCAAGATTCAGCGACGCGCTAGGAAAAACAGTACTAGCTACTTCTCCCACCGTTACTTTCGCTGTTTTTGTCTCGGTTACAGTCTGCGGATTAACCACCACCGTTACCGTTTTCGTAACAGCAGTACTGCCGGTATTGCTAGCTGTGAGTTCAAACACATATGTTCCGGCTTTCTTTACGGTAACCGAAGCATTCTTGGTTCCGGCATTGTTAATCATGCCAGTTACAGCATTCTCCGAGTAAGGATTATTAACACCCGAAGCTTTGGTATATGTTTTGCATGTCCAAGACAGATTATCTGCCGTAACATTGGTACTTAAATTAATAGTAGCCCCACCGCTTGCCATGGCAACAGGTGTCAAGGTTACCGCAGTACTTTCGTCGCCAAAACTCGGGGGTATTGGTGGATCATCCTCGTTACAGCCGACCATTGCCAGTGCGATTATTACAATTAATGCAATAATTAGTAATGTTTGTTTGTTTTTCATTTTAAAAACTCCTTTTGTTGTAACTCGGGCATAGCCGAATTGGTTTTGATGTATAAAAAAGCCTTAATAGGCGTTTTTCCGAATAGGAAATAAAGTATATACAGTGTTTTCATTTGGACAGACCTATCCCTTGAAAAAGAGTGTAGAGGGGGATATTGATTTTTTTCTTCCTTATAAGAGAGAGAGAGAGAGAGAGAGAGAGAGAGAATTCATGTTGGAATTTATCAATTTATAAACTTTTTGTTTCATTTAGAGTATTTTAGCATTTTGTTGGAAAAGTGGCAAGTGGCTAAAAAAGCCCATTTTTTTGACAAAGGAAAGCGCAAGGTATCGGATACTAAAATTTTATGATATACTTATCTTATGAACGTCATAATCAATGAATCAGCCTTAAAGCACAAGGACATAACCGAGGAAGATATACTTCAGGCGTTGGCGTTTCCTCTTGTTGACTGCCTTATGCCAAAGTATCAGAATAAATATTTGCTCATTGGTTTTGACCGGAATAGCAATTTGCTTGAAATTATGTATAATATAAGAACGGATGGGAGTTATAATGTCTTTCATGCCATGAAATGTAGGAAGGAATTTTACCATTTAGCGGAGGAGAGCAATTATTATGTCTGATATGACCGAACAAGAAGCATGGGAACTGGACGATCTTTTAACTAAAACTACACCGGAGGTAAGCCCATCAGTCGAGGGGCCTTTTATCAAACACCGTAATATGATGGTTATTCTTGACCAGTTTTCAGCGCAATACCTTACTGCGAAAATGTTATCAACAAAACAAAGTCCTACAGAAATTATCAGCGGTATGATCCGCCGTGAATTGGGTCTTTAGGAAAGCGCAAGGTGTTCAATATCAATTTTCAATAAAAGTCTGGAGTTTTGCCAAAGGGAAAAGTCCTAAGCGATTCAGCGAAGCTGAATTGCCCTTGATTCCCCCTTAATTTCATGTTATTTTATAAATATGGACGGCGATCTTGATATTATTTTCAAGCAGTCGGCTTTCAGGCACGGTGTTACTGAAGCCGATATTCGTTGGGCGTTCAATGTAATTGATTATGGCGGAAGAAGACATGACCGAAGAAGAAGCTCAATACTGGAGTGATTACTTTATGAAAAATCCCCCAAAAACAGACCCGTCAAAGCCCGGTATTTTTGCACGTCGTAAGGCAAATCGTTTTTCTGGAATGGACAATTTAACTGTTAATTATCTTTTAACCAAGTCTATAGAAACTCATAAATCACCGGAAGAAATTATTGGCGATCTTGTCCGCAAAGAAATAGCGTTGGTACAAAATAGCGCATAAATGAGAAAGCACAATGTATCAGACACTAAAAGAGCTTGGAGTTTTGCCAAACACGAACCATCATAAAAAAGCATAGAGTCTAAAAAGGCAAAAAAAGGTAAGCGGACGTTAGCCCGCAAAAACTGGAGTTTGCTCTTTGGCAAAACTCCTAAGCAATTTGGCGAAGCCAAATTGCAATCAGCTCTGCTGAATTGCAGCCGCCATATTTTCCAACTGCCCTTTTAAACTCGCGTCAACATAATGACTGCCAATTCGCAGAAGGTAACCGCCCAGCAGCTCAGGTCTAAGGCGTGTTTTTAATTTAATATCCGCCGCGCCTGTTTTCTCTTTTATCATTCGCGCCATCTCTTGTTCAAAACCGCCGTCCACGGGAGCCGCAGTTTCGACAGTAACGTCAAGTATGCCGCTCTGTTCATTCAAAGCCTGTTCAATTTTTTGCAGAACCAGAGCAACGTGCCCGAAGGCTTTTTTTTCAACTAACAGACATAGGAAGCGTATCGCATACTCTATGGCTTGAGTTTTGGGAATAGAAGTGGCGCTTTCCCTAAGTACTTTTTCAAGTTTTGCCGAGGCGTTGTGTCCAAAAAAAACGCCATGTACGGTTTTTATTTGCGCGGAAAGCGCCTTGAGGCATAGATACGCCTCGTTTGCGTCCGTGCCCGACACGGTCATGAACGCAGTGGCCCATCGTTCTGCGTGAAACACTTTAGCCTTTTCCTTTTTGCGCCGAAAGCTCGTCCAACAGCATATTCACATAACGCCTGTTGTCGTCGCCTGAAAAGTCCTTTGCGGCAAGTTTAGCGGAGACGGCGATTATTAAAGCGGCGGCTTCAAGTTTGAACTTCGCAAGCGCCGCCTGATGTTCCATCTCAATCTGTTTAAGTGCGGCGGCGGTCATGTCCTGCACTGAACGCTGACCATCGGCAATTATCGTCTGAGACTGACGCTCGGCGTCTTCATGCGCTATTCTTAAAATCTCATGCACTTCTGATTCGGCTTTTTTCAACTTGTCTTCGTATTCGGCAAGTAGTTTCTTCGCCGCCTCTTCGTCCTTCTGCGCCTGCTCAATTGTCTCCTGAACTCGTTTTGTCCTGTCCGCCATGAACTTCGTTATAGGTTTGAACAGTACCGCTTTCAGTATCAAAAACAGTATCGTGATATTGATAATTGTAATTACAAATGTGACGGTAAAATCAAGCATGGTTAACCTCTATCTTGTGTGGTTGATAAACCACACAGTCAAATCGAACATGAAACGAAGTTTCATGAAACCCCTATCTTGTGCGGTTAAATAACCGACTTATTTATCCCAGTTTGTTGATCAGAATTATTGAGATAACCAATCCATATATAGCCGTCGATTCAGCCAGAGCACAGCCGACGAAGAACATCGGCGTAAACTTATTGGCCGCCTCGGGCTGTCGGGCTATTGCCTGTATAAGTCCCGCTGTCGCAATTCCTATACCGATACCGGCTCCAATGCCGGTGATTACCGCAATGCCTGCTCCCACACCTAATAAAACAGTCAAGTCCATATTATCCCCCTACAAATATTTGTTATATAGAAGTATACAGTAGTATAAGGTAATATGTCGAGTGTTAAAATGACGATATTACCTTTATGTTTCATAAAAAACCGCTTTTTCCGTCACCAGACACTTTAGGAGGAGTTTTCTGAATTCTTTTAATTGTGTTTCTCTCTACTTGTCAACTATCAGTCACCAAACTAAAGTCATACCAATCGCTCTTTGAAACATCAACCGGCGGTTCTTTCGCTTTATCGTCAAATGAATTGGTTTTTGAACATCTGATTCTTAGCGGTATGTTAAACGCTACGCACCAGTAACTGTAAATGCGGCGTTTGGCAAGAAGCTGACGGCCTTTTTTTGTCGATGCAAGGCGCGAGAGCGCGGCGGTACATAGCCAGAATTTGCAGGATAATGATTTACAATTACAGCCTGTTTCAGTCAAACAGGGGCTTGTATATGGTATTTTGCAACAAATACGGTCACGGCGTAAACATTCGCCGTTGTACTCTTTCCAGCCGCATACGTCAAGTTTCTTTTCGGTAACGTCAAGTTTATTGTAAAAATAATCGTATAGCCATTTACGCACGTTAATAAAATTGGGATAGTTTTTTTCATAAGCTCTTAATATTTTGGATATTGTTCTTTGAAAAAATTTTCCAATGGTGGCGGTTACAGGGTAATAAAATGGCTTGTATCGTTCTTTTTGCATATCGTATAAAATGCCGCACAATTCCCATAGTGTTAATGTATTGCGTTGCGTGTACTGTCTTATTAAAATCGAGTATATTTTGTACCATTGATAACTGCCTTCTTCTAAGGGCTGCCACAGGTTTTCCGTATCTCCGTCAAGTTCACGGTTCATGACTTCTATATTTTCATTTTCACACGCTATAAATTCAAGAATTTTTTCTGTAGCCGCTTCCAGTGTGAGCTGTTTCCCGTAAGTGCTTTCAATATATTCATTAATTCGTGAAAGTGTTTCTTCGTTTGCTTCACTTATATTAAAAATACTTTGTATCGGTTCAATGTACCAAAGCATAATTTTATCGTATAATTTATTTTCTTCGGTATCAGATGATAAATTAAAATCCCTTTCATTTTTTGGCGGATAATACGAGTCTATAACTGAACGCAGACGGATTTCAGCCTCATTGTCTACGTACTTAAAGCGCAGGTATTCTCTTCGTATAAAGGGGAGAGCCAATTTTTTATATTTAAACAAGACGGCAGGGATGCCCATGCTGTTGGGAAGCGAATAATCAAGTATTTCTATAGAGCGTTTTATTGTATGACTTTTATCTTCCATATCATGGAAAGTCCTGAACGCTAACGATACCCATTGCTTTGATAAAAGCGCGTCTCCGTTTGCGCCAGATATTGTTAAAGGGAAATTATATAAAAATTTACGGAATTTGGGCATTGTTTCAAATATCGCATTGGATATTTCTAATATTGTTCTGTATTCATATTCAACGTCCAAAAAACGTAAAGCTTTACATATTGAATTTGCTAATTCAAAGATTGTAACGTCCATTATAACCGGCACATAAACAGGGTAAATTTTAAAAAAATCGCTTCGCAATTCCAATATTTTTTTCCAAAGGTAATCTTTTTTTGCATAACGTAAACTATTCATGGCGGCTTGTCTTATAATCGGAGTAAAATGTCCGGATTCATCAAGGGCGATAAAATATATTAAATAACAAAGAGGTATATCGATATTGGCAAATAAAAACTGCTGAAGATCATTTTCCGCAAATAATATTTCAAATGTTTTAATATCTTCTGTAAATTCTTCATCATTTGACGGAAAATTCAGATAAATAGCGGTTGTTTCTATTAACTCTGTAAAAATATGTTCCGTAACGGTATTATAGGAATTAAGGTACAGATCAGCCTTGCCGCAAAATTCGAGAAAATTATTATACAGGTAATCAAAGCCGCATAATTCGGGAAAATGGCGTATTAATGTAAGGCAACGTACTGTAATGCTTTCGCCCAATTTTTCAATGGATTGATTTTCAAACCAACCGCAAAATTCAGCGGTTTCTGTTAAATCAAATTGTATTTGTTCTGTAAATAGGGACTTGAGAGCTATATTTATTCCTTTTAGGTCGTCTTTTTTAATATATTGCAATAATTTACTCATTATTAATTATTATACATCAAATTTTTTTATTTCATTAAAATATTTACAATGTAGGGCAAGATGTATACCTAAAGATTGTAATCCGGCTGCGCCGAATTGCTAAGGAGTTTTACCAAAAGGAAAACTATAGTTTTTATTGTAATTTTTGCCTTTGGTAGAACTTTATGTTTTTTTATAATGGCTTGTGTTTGACAAAACTCCCTCGTTAAAAAACCGTAGGCTTTTTTAACACAGTACACGCCATGCTAACAGTTGCGACAAAACGATGTCCTACATTGTCCACCATTACGCTAAAGCCTTCAAGCGTCCGCACGCCTAAAAGCGACATATCGCTTTCTTCGGCAAATACAATCTCGTCAATCGTGGAGTAGCCTTCGGCGTTGAGTATGGCGTAGCCGATGTCCCGCTCGATTATACGCTTGTCGGCCGTCACAAACTGTTTTTTGAATTCCGGTATGATGCCTGCGTCCAGTAATAACTGCCTTGGTAGCCATGACACTTCCGCACCTGTATCGACCATTACCTCAACAGGCGGTGTACGGCGTTGTCTATCAATTGGATTTACGGCTGTCAAGTTTACCATGAATTTACTCATATTCATTTCTCCTTTGCTCCGTGTCTGTCACCTATGGCAATAATCTTTCGTATTTTTATAATAATGCAAATAAACGTTGTTTTCAATCGCTCTTTTTATCTCGCTGATATATGTTATTGTTTGTGATCTTATTGAAAATTTTTAACAAATTAAACTTTACCGCGCCTGTTTAGCCACATCGCAAATACGTCGCGCCATATTATTCAAAGAAACCTGCTCCATGACATGGCCTAATTCATAAGCGACACGGGGCATTCCGTAAACAACCGCGCTGGCTTCATCCTGACCGAGCGTCATACCGCCTTCCTTGTAAATCGTACCCAAGTGCTGCGCTCCGTCGCGTCCCATACCCGTCATTATTACTCCAAGCACATGATTTGTAAACGCCATCGCTACCGACGCGAAAAGCACGTCCGCCGAAGGTCTGTGTCCCGAAACCTGCGGAGAGTCGGAAAGACGGGCAACCGCGTTGCCGTATCCTTTTTTTTCTACTTCAAGATGTTTGTTGCCCTGCGCGATAAGAATTCTGCCCGGTTTTATTTCATCGCCGTCTTCCGCTTCTTTTACATCCAGCGGGCAAATGCGGTCAAGGCTTTTTGCAAATTCATTTGTAAAGCCTGCCGGCATGTGCTGTACTACGACAATCGGCACTTTTAAATCCGCGTCTAAATTAGAGAACACTACACGTAACGCGTCAGGTCCCCCTGTACTGATACCGATAGCGATTATCTCTGTAGTAGATGGATAACGCGCCCTTACAGGAGGTTGGGCGGGAGCGGCGGGTGTCGCCGCCGCCAGTTTAAAATGAATAGCTACGTCTGAATTTTTCGCAGACGGAGTTTTTGGTTCATATTCCGAGGGGGTAAGTACTTTTTTACCCTGCGATCTGCGGTATGAGCCGCCATAACCCAGAAGCTTGCTTACAAGAGTGTCTTTTACTATATGAATATCTTCCGATACGGAGCCTGAAGGTTTTTGTATAAAGTCGCTCGCGCCGAGAGAAAGGGCTTCCATTGTTATTTCCGCACCTCGGGAAGCGATAGAAGAAAGTATTACAACAGGGATTTCTATTCCTAATTTTTTTCGTTCTTTTAAAAATTCAATACCGTTCATTTCCGGCATTTCAAGGTCAAGGCAGATAACATCCGGATTAACACGGGGTATCTTTTGAAGAGCAAAACGACCGTTCATGGCTTTCTCGGCAACAACTAAACCCGGCGTGTCTTCGATCATGTGACCTATTAAATTTCGCATTAACGCTGAGTCATCAACAACCAAAACTGATATTTCATCTGCCATTTAATTTTCTCCTAGACTTTTTTACAATATAAAGTTGCCCATTCGGTCTTTAAAAATTCAAATTTTGTATTCATTCCGAACAATGACTCGGAATGCCCGATAAACAGGAAAGACCTAGATGCCATAGAATCCCAAAAACGATTCATAACCGCAGTTTGGGCCGCTTCATCAAAATAAATAATTACATTACGACAGAAAACAACATCAAGGTTTCTTTGCATAGAATCGTTTTTCAAATTGTGATAGTCAAATTTGATTTTTGCCTGAATATCAGGATGTATCTTAAACCCGCCGTCTACTTTGTCAAAATATTTTGCAAGGTAGTTATCGGGGATTCCAACGATTCTGCTTTCGGCATAAAAACCTTCTTTCGCCGTCATTAAACACTTAAGTGAAATATCGCTTGCAAGAATTTCAAAATTCCATGTTTTTGGGAGAACTTCGCTTAATAACATGGCGATAGTGTAGGGTTCTTCACCCGTAGAGCATCCGGCGCTCCATATCCTGATTGTTCCCGGCGTTTTTCTGATGTTGTGCATCAATTCAGGAAGAACATATTTTTCCAATGCGTCAAAATGCGCCTGGTTTCTGAAGAACCGCGTAAGATTGGTTGTTATAGAATCCAAAAATCCGTTGAGTTCTTCTTTACTTGATTTAATTGTATCAAGATATGAAGAAACGGAAGCAATGTTTTTTTCGCGTAACCGCTCCTTTAACCTGCTTTCCAATATTGAACGGTTTGTAGATGTAAATGTTATACCGCTTTCCCTATAGATAAGGTCGCGATACAGATCGAAATTAACATCGTTAAGAAATTCTATTTCAGCCATATTTATATAATAAGTTACAATTTAATAACTGTCAATTGGTAATGGTCAAAATTATACACAATAAGTGAAAATTAAAAGGAATAACGAAAATTTGTCTTTCTTTTACCATGCTGATATTTACGTTTTTTTATTGATTTTTAGGTATTTTATTAGCTTTTTTAATGTTTTTTTCTTTATCCGGCAATAATGGTTAAATTTTACAAAATTTGGCTTTTCAGCCCGTATTAAGCATAATCTAAGGCAAAATTTTCATGGTTTTTCGCAAAATTTAGCTCAATCTACCTTAAATTTTGATACTTCGCTGAACAATGTGTCAATACAGTCCTTATTTGTTTTGCTTATTCCTTCCACCCGATTTACAGAGGAATTTATCTTTTCCGCTCCGTTTACAATCTCATTCATACCTGTAGAGATTTCAATAGTCACTTTTTCAAGATTTCTACTTTCCATAATAACTTCTTTACTGCCATTCAGCATCTCCGTAGAACCGCGCTTAACCATTTGAGTCAATTCGTTTAGCTTACTTATGGCATCATGTATCTGCTTACTGCCGCGTCCCTGCTCTTCCATTGCGGAGTAAATATTGGTTTCCTGGTCCGAAACCGCGCGTACCTGTTCGTCAACAACTTTAAAATTATCAAGCGCCGTGTTAGTCGAACCGGTGATGGTATCAATTGAGGTTTTTATTTTTTTAAGTACATCAGAAATGGTTTTTGACTGTTGGGCGGCGCTCTCCGCCAATTTGCGTATTTCTCCGGCTACTACGGCAAAACCCTTCCCCGCTTCTCCGGCATGGGCTGCTTCGATTGCTGCGTTCATCGAAAGAAGATTTGTCTGGCTGGAAATGTTTTCCATTACCGAGTTAATTTGCATTAGCCCTTCGGATTCCTTGGCGATTTCCTGAATATCCTGCGTAACTTTTTGCAAACTGTTTCGCCCGTGATCCGATACTTTGATTAACTCCTGTACGCTTTGCGCGTTGCGTCCTAAAGTTTGGGTAACGTTTTCTATACTGGCGAGCATTTCTTCTATTGCGGAAGAAGATTGGGACACGCTTTCGGTTTGGGCCTCGACATTCTTATCAAGCTTGTCAATGTTAGCTGTCACATTATTCATTGTCGCGCCTGTTTGTGAAACCGAAGCGGACTGGCTGGTTATTTTCTGTTTAATAGCATCGATGTGGGCTGTAATATGATGTATCGCCCCCACGGTCTCCTGCATATTTGAAGACAGATTGCCGCCTACATTACGCAGATTTGCCGTTTCTCCCTTGATGACGACAATTAAATTCCGTATCTTGTCCAGCGTCATATTAAAATAAGTCGCCAATTCCTGAATTTCATCATTACGGTGGATATTGATCCGTTTGGTTAAATCTCCCTCGCCAAGTGATATTTCTTTCAGAATGACGTTTATATTGTTAATAGGCGTGAATATCATCCGCATGAAAAACAACGCAAGCGCAATGCCAAAGATAATGGATACTCCGCCGATAATTGACTGTTGCTTTATTTCCGAAATAATTGAATTGTGAAGACCTGTTCCGTTAAAGTCGCATCCCGCGATTCCTACTATCTTTCCCGCGGAATTTTTGATAGGGGAGTAAATTGAGACTATCCAACCCCATCCTTCCTGATTCACCAGCTCGCCGTTTTCGGTTTTTTCCGAAATCAAGACTCGTTTAAACGCTACATCATAAGAACTGGTATCTTCTTTTTCCCCAATATCAGAAAAGTTTTCGCTGTCTTCCGGATCGCCGCTACCGTCAATGATATACTGCCAAGTGTTCCCGTCTACATGAGACATGGTATACAGATACCGACAGCCTGACAATTCTTTAAGCTCAAAGAGCTTAACTCTGGTTTCTTCAAAAAAGGGATCGTTCTTATCCAGTGATTTGACAAGGGTTTCGAATGAGTCACCGTTAACAAAGGAAACCGCTTTCTCCACTATGGCGATACCCTGCGCGGAAAAAACCGCCGACGCCGCTTTTGATGTTTGACGTATTCCCAATAGGGACATTGTAACGCTCAGAACAATTATAAAAACAGAAAAAATAAACGCAAACCGAAATCGAAGAGAATGGAATAGTCTCATAAATATTCTCCATTAATAATAAATATACTTAATTTTACATTTAAATATTTTTTTAATATTGGTCAAGATTAATAAAAAACAGTTAATATTATACTAATTTATCGAATTGTACCGTTTTCCGGTCTCTAAATATTTTTCTTTTACTGCGGCAAGTTGACCGACCGTCATAATCCAGAACCCTTTTTCCCTAAGACCGTTGATTATATCCGGTAAAGCGCCAAGCGTATCGCCTTTGGATGTATTGTTGTCATGTAAAAGAATAATGTCGCCGTCCCTCGGATTGGCAAGAACGCTGTTTTTTATCGATGTCGGCGTATGACCGGTTCCGTCCCAGTCGTTATACGCGTTTCCATCGATTAGCGCCATACCCCGCTCCTCGCAAACCTTTGACAAATTAGCCCCGTGGTTTAAATTGGGAGCGCGGAACAGGCAGGGATATTTTCCGGTTATTTCTTTTATTGCCAGCGAAGCCGCATCAAGGTTTTCGGCAATGGCGCTTGTTGACGCTCCGCCCAGACTGCCGTAACCGTCTGAATGATTGCCTAATTCGTGTCCGCCGTTAAAAATAGCCTGTGCGGCGGTTTTGTTAGAGCGTACATTCTGCCCAATTACAAAAAAAGTAGCCTTTACTTTTAATTCATCAAGTTTAGTAATTATGGCGGCAGTTCCGCTATAATTGGACACGGGACAAGGACCGTCGTCAAAACTTATGGCGATGTATTTATCCGGTTTTGCCTTGTATCCGTACTCTCGCCATTTGGCTTCAATTTCCGCTTCTATACCGGATTTTAAATAGGCATAGCTCACAATCTCGCCTCCATGCTCGTCCAGCCATGTCTTGGGAATCTCTTTATAATTACCGCTATTATCCGTAACGCACCCCGTTATCGCCGTCGTAATAATAATTCCCGCTAATAACCTTATTAATAACCTTATATAGATACTTTTCATTTTTTTCCCGTATATTCAAGAGTACCGCATAATACCGCATGGTCTGGCATTACGTTACTTTTAAACGGTGATGATTCTAAATATCGGTCTCAGTCGCAGGCTTGCCCATATCCCTGTTGCGTATTTCCGCGCGGCGAATTTTTCCGTTAATGGTTTTTGGTAGTTCGCCGACAAACTCAATTACTCTTGGGTACTTATACGGCGCGGTGTTCTTTTTAACAAAGTCCTGCAATTCCTTTTTAAGCTCATCGGATGCTTGGTAATTTTTGGCAAGCACAACTGTCGCCTTTACGTTAAAGCCGCGTATCGAGTCGGGTATGCCCGTAACCGCAGTTTCGGCTACGGCGGGATGTTTCAACAGTACGCTCTCCACCTCGAATGGACCGATGCGGTAGCCTGACGATTTAATAACGTCATCGTTGCGTCCCACGTACCACAGATAACCTTGTTCATCGTAATAGGCAAGATCGCCCGTGTGGAAATATCCGCCATACCACGCCTTTTCCGTGGCTTCGTCATTTTTGTAGTAACCCATAAACAAGCCGACCGGACGGCGGATGACTCCCGGTTTTAAGTGTTCGGCTTTCATGCAAATTTCGCCTGTCGCGCCTGTCGGGACTTTGTTGCCGTCCGCGTCAAGAAGGGCGATTTCGTAACCGGGGATTCCCATGCCCATCGAACTGGCATGGGGTTCAGTGAAGGGGTACAGCGTTCCACAGCAGAGCGTTGTTTCCGTCTGCCCGAAACCTTCGTAGATGTTAAGCCCCGTTAATGTTTCCCACTTTTTAAACAGATCCTGACTCAATGCCTCGCCCGCAGCCGTGCAATGTTTAAGACTGGAAAGATCGTAAGAGGACACATCCTCGTTCATTATAAAGCGGTACATTGTGGGCGGGGCGCAGAAACTGGTTACTTTATATTTTTCCAGTACTTTTAAAATATCGCGGGCGTTAAATTTTTCAAAGTCGTAGGTAAGGACCGCGCACTCACCTAGCCACTGTCCGTACATTTTGCCCCACAGCGATTTAAGCCAGCCGGTATCGGAAATGGTAAAGTGCAAACCGCCTTTCTCTACCCTGTGCCAAAAAACTCCGGTTCCCAGATGGCCTAGCGGGTAGGTATAATCGTGCGCTACCATTTTAGGATAACCTGTAGTACCTGACGAGAAGGACATGATCATAATGTCAGTGGCGCAGGTAGCTTCCGCTCCTGTGGGACGTTGCCAAACATCGGAGGCGGCTTCCAGTCCCGCTTCAAAATCGAGCCAGCCGTCCCCAGCTTTTTTGCCCTTGGTTACCGCTTTAATTTTTACCGTCTCGTATGCGCTTAATCCGCCGTCAAAAGCCTCTGTGCAATTGTTGTCTCCAGTGATGACTGCCATTTTGATGCCGCCTGAGTTACAGCGGTAGATATAATCGTCTTTTGTTAAAAGATGAGCCGCCTGAACCGCGACCGCGCCGATTTTATGCAGACCCATCATGCAGTACCAGAAAAGATAACTTCTTTTGAGTACCAACATCACAAAGTCGCCCTTGCGTATGCCGAGGGATTTAAAATAATTTGCGGCTTTATTTGAGTACCGCGCCATGTCGGAAAATGTTATCCGTTTTTCTTCGCCTTCATTGGAAATCCACAACATGCACAGCGCGTCCGGCTGTTTCTTTGCCAATTCGTCAAGTACGTCGTAGGCAAAATTAAAATCGTCGTTATAGGTGATATTATAATTTCGCGTAATATCTTCGTAAGATTTAAAGTCATCCCTGTTTTTTCCGGTAAATTTTTCGTATATTAGCATAATTTATCCTCTATATTACGCCGCATGAGCGGCGAAGTTAATCAAACATCTCCGCAACGCGGAGATGAAAATTCCTCTGTTATTTTATTACCACGGCAAGAAATTTTACCGCCTGATCACCGGCGGCTTTCATGGCGTGCGGCACGCCTGAATCGAAATACACGCTGTCGCCCTCGCTAAGTTCATAGACTAAATTGTCAAAGTGAAATTCCATTTTGCCGGAAAGCATATAGTCAAACTCCTGCCCGTCGTGAGCGTGCAATGTCGGCACTTCATTCTGTTTCGGCTCTACCGTTACAATGAAAGGTTCGGCTTTTTTATTGCTGAAGGTAAACGCAAGATGTTTATAGTCATAAGCCTTACGGCGTTCTATGTCGAAGCCTTCGCCTTTTCTGACAATGGCGCATTTGGTAAGTTTTGGCGATTCGCCTGAAATAATATCTACGACATCCACGCCGAAAATTTGCGCGGCGTTTTGTAAGAAGCTGAACGAAAAATCCTTTTGACCGTTTTCATAGGCGGTATATTCCTCAACGGAAATTTTCATCGTCTGCGCCATTTCCTTAATAGGAATGTCAAAAATGTCACGTAACGCCCCGAGCCGGGCGCCGATTTCCTTTAATTGTTCGGTCATAATTTTCCTCCAATATCTATTTTAACAGGCCGGATATCCGTATTCGGCGTTTCCGGTTTTTATTCCCGCTTCTACGGTTTTAGCCCCGGCACATCAAACTCCGGCGGTATTCTCGCGGGCATCATTCCCCTTAAATCGATAAACGCCCATGTTACTTTCGCCTCGATTATCAGATCCTCTCCGCGCCAAATTTCCTGCGCTATGGTTCCGCTGACCGCTCCTTTTTTAATAGGCCACGATCTTATTATCAATTCGTCATCGGTAAAGGCGGGCTTTTTATAATTGATTTCTATCCGCGTAATATAAGTCCCATAACCGGACTTAAATGCCTTATCATAGTTAAAACCAATGTCTTTTAAATATTCCCAACGGGCATATTCCAGATAATTCAGATAATTGGCGTTATTTACATGGTTATAACTGTCACACTCGTACGATCTTACTATTAATGAACATTCTGTTTTCATGGTTCAATTATATTATTCATAAGGGACTTTGAAAAGTCCCGTATTTTTAGTATTATTAACCATGTTTAATTTTTGCCCGTCATGCGCCTCAAAAAAAATCGCTTTTGTAAATGGAAAGTCCTTCCGTTGTCCCGATTGCGGTTTTGTTTATTATCATAATGTCGCCGCGGCTACAGGCTGTATTATCGTTGTGCCGGAAGATGGAAATTCTACGGAAACGGTGCATCCGCCTAACCATTTACCCGGTAGGGAGTCAGATAGAATTATATTTCTTGTACGGGGCAAAGAGCCGTCTATCGGTAAACTCGATCTTCCCGGCGGCTTTGTCGATCCCGGCGAAGGCGTTCTAGACGGACTCTACCGCGAATTACGGGAAGAACTTAACTGGACGCCGCATATTTCCGAAGGCGCAAGGTTATCGGATGTTTTTAAATTATTTGCTTCTTTTCCAAACATTTACCGTTATAAGGGCATAAATTACAATACATGTGACATGTATTTTTCAGTCCGCGCGCCGGGTCTTAAACCGGAAGACCTGTGTCGGGAAAAAGCCGAAATCTCGGAGATTAGATTTTTGAAACCCGAGGAAATAGATTTTTCCGAGTTCGCCTTTCCCTCTACCGTGAAGGCTGTAAAAACGTATCTTAACATCCTTGACTAAAATTGACATAAGTTATCAAATTGAATTATGTATCGAGGTAATATGTCTGCTAATAATTCAATCCCCGGCGAATACCGTAGAGCGGCTGAACGTTTGTTTTTTAAAGACGGATTCTCCAAGGGGCATAAACTTGATGTAAAAGCCGCTTGTGAATTTGCCAAGTCACTTGGAATCGGCATTGAATATCAGCGTTTGCTCGCGCTCGAAAAAAACAGCGGGGAGTTACGGACTTTTCTTGATCAGTTTCAAAATAATTTGGCTTTGTTAATTAAAAAAACATGGGTAGAAAAATCCGATGAAAACCGCAAAGGAAAATTACAGGATGAAATTCCGTTATTTATGTCCACGGTTGAGCAGACGGATTATATAAAAGCCATAAATGAATTTAGCGGGATTCTTGATGAATTAGCCTATCTGTTTTTTGGCTCCCAAAGCGAAAGAGAAGACTTTGCGGAGTATACTTTCCGTATTGACGTGCAGATGGGGCTTTTTTGGTGGTATGGAAGCAAGCTTGAGTTGTTAAAAGATATAAAAACTCAAAATATAGACAGCAATGATAAAGTGTTATGGGCAATTTTGCTTTTGGGACTTTGTTATCTGACGAATTTTTAAATTAAAGGACATATTATGATTGATTCAACCGGGACTGAAACTGAATCGCCAAACGGCGATGACTATCGCGCGGATTTTATCAGCGAATTTATAAAAGAAGATTTAGCCGCTGGAAAGTACAGTTATGTGCTTACGCGCTTTCCGCCGGAACCAAACGGATGGCTGCATATCGGCCACTGTAAGGCGTTCTTTATCGATTTTAGCATGGCTGAGCGTTTCGGCGGAAAATGCAACCTGCGCTTTGACGACACCAATCCCGAAAAAGAGGATGTCTCTTACGTTGAAGCGATTAAGCGCGACATTAAATGGATGGGCTTTGATTGGGAAGACCGTGAATTTTACGCTTCCGACTATTATGAGTACCTGTATGAGCTAGCGATTAAAATTATTAAAAAGGGAAAGGCTTATGTTGACGATTTAACGGAAACTGAAATCAGCGAGTACCGGGGGACGGCGGTAGCGGACAAAAACAACATAACCGTAACGCCGCCGGGAAGAAACAGCCCGTACAGAGACCGTTCTATCGAAGAAAATCTTGACCTTTTCGCAAAAATGCGCTCCGGCGAATACCTAGACGGGGCAAAAACCTTGCGTGCGAAAATCGACATGACCCACCCTAACTTAATCATGCGCGATCCCGTCATGTACCGCATACGCAGGGAAAACCATTACCGAACCGGAAATTCATGGTGTATATATCCAATGTATGATTTTCAACACCCTCTTTCAGACGCGAAAGAGGGAATTACCCACTCTCTTTGTTCGCTTGAATACGAAATACATCGTCCCCTATATGAATGGTTTATCCGCGAGGCGGAAGTTTTCCCTTCGCGGCAGATTGAATTTGCCCGCCTTAATTTGAGCCATACCGTAATGAGTAAACGCTGGCTTTTAAAACTTGTGCAGAATAAATATGTTACAGGTTGGGACGATCCGCGAATGCCGACAATAGCCGGTCTCCGCAGACGGGGTTATACTCCCGAGGCGATTCGCAGTTTTGTCTCGCAAATTGGCATCGCAAAGACGGACAGCATGGTAGACATCGCTTTTCTTGAATACTGTCTTCGCGAGGACATGAACAAACGCGCATTGCGCGTAATGGCGGTCTTGCGCCCCCTCAAATTGATTATCGAAAATTGGGAAGAAGGCAAAAGTGAACAAATGGAAGCGGTAAACAATCCCGAAGACGAATCCGCCGGAAAGCGCCTTGTGCCATTTTCACGCGAACTGTGGATTGAACGCGAAGATTTTGAGGAGACTCCGCCGCCCAAATATTTCCGGCTCTTTCCCGGAAACTCCGTCCGCCTGCGGTATGCGTATATTGTTACATGCACCGGTTTTGATAAGGACGCAAACGGTAATATAACAGCCGTTCGCTGTACCTACGATCCGCAGACAAGAGGCGGTAACGCGTCTGATAATAAAAAAATAAAAAGCACAATCCACTGGATATCCGCCGCTCATGCCGTTCCGATACAGGCGCGTATTTACGATTACCTATTCAGCGCGGAAAAACCGATGGAAGTATCCCAGCGCCCCGACGGCTCTCCCGGCGAATTTACCGATAACTTAAATCCCAACTCATTGGAAGTAATTGAAAACGCGTGGGGCGAACCGTCGCTTGCAAATGTATCGCCGGGCAAAGTTTTCCAATTTGAACGCCTCGGCTATTTTGTCCGCGACCCGGACACAGGCGCGGACGGTCAGGCTGTTTTTAACAAGACTATCGGTTTACGCGACACTTGGGCAAAGATTGCAAATAAAGGGTAATAGTTTTCCATAAAATATACCCAAAAACAATGTTTAAATTTTTACTCAATGATTTTTTATGTTATATTATATAAATTCAAATAATATCAAATTCAGGGGTAATATGAAAAATAGACTTTTTTTACTTTTTATTATCGGTTTATCGGCGTTCAGTTCTCTAAAGGCCCAGACGCGAAAAGAGGTAAAAATAAATACGGTCAACAATTCTACGCTTATTAACGGATTCAAGGTTACTGCCCCTACTTATGATCTTGTAAATATAGACGGACGGACAAATGTTGTAAAAATAAACGGAGCCGCCGTTCAATGGAACGCGATGGAATATTCCCTTGCGAATTACAGAAACAAACCTATTACCATATATTTCTCGGCGGATGTAATGAGGACCGGTCCTAAAAAGGGAATGTCCTGGACTGTGAACAATGATCCCGAATACCCTTCCATAGCCGCCGCGCCTAATCCCCAATCGGGGGTTTGGTATAACATGAGCGGGAATTTAACTATTATTCCTTCAAATGAAGCTCCATTCCTTCATTTAAATAAATGGGAACAAAACAGTTCTAATACATTCTTCTATATAGATAACATTAGCATAAGAATTGAAACATGGGATTATATCCCGGCCTCCATAGCCGCAACAGCAGGACAGGCAAACAGTAACGGCACACGGAATATTTATGTCAGTGCCGGCAAAGGGTCAGACAACTGGAATGGTACGCAAGAGCGGCCGTTTAAGAAAATAGCCGACGCGATGTATTATGCCAAACCGGGTGACACCGTACTGGTAGATTCAGGAATTTACAACGAAAGATTTAAAATGCCGACCGGAGCGGCGGGGAAACCTGTTACGCTTACCGCAATGCCGGGAGCGGATGTAATAATTTCACCAGCTATCCCGATTAAGCCGCAATGGAAGCGGCATCAAGGAAATATTTATGTCGCCGATATAAGCGAATATGTTCAATATATTGATACGAATTTCCCCCAGCTTTTCGCCGACAGGGATTCTATGGTAGAGGCAAGATACCCCAATATGGGCTCTACAATGTCAACCATGTGGGATTACAAAAGAGATGTCGCGCAAAAGGGAACAAATAAAAATACTGTCGTCGCAAGCGGAAATATTCCCGCAAATATCGCAGGAGCAAGGTTAATAATTTGGCCGGGAGACAGTGAAGTTCCCGGTTGGAGACCGATTATCTCTCCCGTTGGAACGGTAAAAGGAAAAACAATAACTCTTGCGAATGAAATAACAGGTAATTCCAGTCCGCACACAAAGAATGATCCCGATACGCCTTATCCGGGTAATCCATTTTATATTACCGGAGCCTTGGCTTTGCTGGATGCGCCCGGCGAGTATTATTTTGACAAGCAAACCAATCTTCTGTATTTTTATCCTTCATGGGACGGTACACCTGAATTGCGTACTCTTTCTATGCGCGGCAACGACATCGCAATTTTTTCTGCAAATACTTCTTATGTGACTATTAAAAATATTACCGTTTTTGGCGGCGGTATAAATATGCGCGACTCCAAAAACAATACGCTGGAAAACTGCCGTGTTTTTTACGCCCAGCATTTTTACGTCAGCGATTTTTCACAAATTGAAGAATACAAGTGGTGCGGCAGTATGGTTGTTACGGGATCAAATAATAGGATAACGCAATGCGAGTTTGGCAATACAGGCGGTAACGGAATTGTTCTGGGGGGCGATGATAACGTATTTACCAATAACTATATTCACGACACAAATTACGCTGGTAATCTTTTTGACGGGGTTTATGTTTTATCCTCAAAACGATTGGAAGTTTCACATAACACATTGATAAATCAGGGACGCGCCCATATTTATTTCGCGTATGGACACTCTTTTGAACAATGCGTAGTTCGTAATAATTATTGTGAGAACCACAGCATACACGTTCCCGACGGAGCTGGCGGATTTTATACCATTAATACTAACGGCGGCGGCAGTGAAATATTTAACAATTTTATCGTTGTCGGCGGCGGTAAAGGCGACAATGGGACAATGAAAAGACTTCTTTCCGGTTTGTACGTTGACGATTTAAGTTTTAATTACAAGGTTCATCATAATATCGTTATAGGCGGCACCGACGCAGGGATACGGCACGGTCTTACACATGCGGTTATTCCGCAGAAACAGGGAACATACTTTTTTAACAACACTATTATTGGTTCGCAAAATGGTTTTGGGTTTCATTACATCTACGGACAAAACACCGACGCGAGAAGCGTTACAATTACAGACAATCTGCTGGTAAATATTAAATCTCTTGATATAACAGGCGCAGGTTTTGAAAACGGAAAATGGATCAACTACGACGGTAATTTTGATAACGGCGCTATAACTGTAACAAAAGACACAAAAAGACGAATGACTTCATCCGGTAATGCCCGCGGGACTATAGACGCAAAATACCGTCCTACAGACAAAACTCCCGACATTGGCGCAATCCCAAGAGACGGCGCATTATTCACATTCGGAGCGGATTGGGGTCAAGGCGGAACAATCGCAGTTACGGCTAGGGAAAATTCGTTGCAGTGAGAATTTGTTTAATGAGTTTTTGAAAATTTTTTTATTGTAAAGTGATAATATTAATCGGGTTTAAAAAATAATTTGAAAGTGAATGTCGTTCTATGTGTTGTTTGGGAAATTTTGGAGACAGTTTGCGTAAAATTATACTTGATAAGCTCGTAGTTTTAATATACAATTATGTATAGACAGAAGGTAACCTGTGTTTGTACTTATCGGAGGTTGTGGATGTTTTTGACGATCCACATTTAATGGAATTTTATAATAAAGCACATTCATCTTTAGATGAAGACCGCTATATCAGTTTGGGGCGTTTGCGTGATACGGTAATATTTTTTGTGGTAACTACGGATAAAGCTGATGGCAACACGCAAATTATCACAGCCCGGAAAGCAACACCCAAGGAACAGGAGATTTATAATGCCCATTACAAAGAAGAGACTAGAGGAAATTAAGGCGTTCAAAAACACCTATTTTTCCGATTGCCCGGAAATGACCGATGAGCAATTAGCACAATTGAAACCTTCCCACTACCGGAATATGGCAAACTATAAGCCTATTAAGAAGACGGTAAATGTCCGGCTTGACGCTGATATTATTGAATGGCTACAGAGTGCAGGGAAAGGTTATCAGACTCGCATGAATGCTATTTTACGGGAAGCGATGTTACATTCGGGAGCTTAATCAAACCTATAATAAATATATTCAGGAGTATTTTATATCTTTTATTGAAACTTTTCAACTTAATATTCCTCCTATTGTTTTTAATTCAGAGGATTGGGGTGGAAAAAACTATGATGGTGAAGTACCGGAAGAAATAATTACATTCTTACAGAAATCTCGGTATAGTAAAATTCTTATTCAAAACATGGCTTATGATTTCGGTGATACCGAGGTTCATCCTATAGTAATGATAAGTTCAGACGATTATGACGGATTCAAATGGACATTAACAACTTTTATAAAAGACGTTGTTTACAATTTATTACCGGAAGATTATTATGACTATCCACTAACGTTTGATTAATCTAAATTATCGGTAATGTATTCCTGATGGTAGTAACATTTTATCTGCTGAACCTTTAAGTGGTAAACCGCTTAATCTGAAAACATGACGATATTTATTAATTGTAACTTCGGGAACTTTCGGACCAAAAAAGACAACATCTTTGTCATCTTGAAATAAGACAGTTTCTGTTTCTACATAGATACCTTCACAAATATCATTTTTAACAAGAGTCTTAATATATTTTTTTTCCTTTTTTATAGAATCAATGAATAAAAGTCTGTATTCTTCTTCATGTTCATATGCTTTATCTTTTATAAGATGTGTAATACTGAAAAACAATTCACCAAGTAATTCGCTAAATCCTTCTTTTCTAAAGTCTGTCTTTTCAAGACGAGATAAACAAACAATAATGTCTTTAAACTCATCTTTATAGTTATTCTCATCAACATATAAAATTTTATATAATCCCATTTTCCATAGTGGAACTTCTTCCTCATTATGTTTAATTATAACATTATTCCTAATTCCTGTTTCTGTTTTTTTATTTTTAATAAAATCAGAACTGCGTATAGAAGATACATTATTAATTAATATTTTATCGATACCCTGTCCTCTATTTATTTTCCATGCTGATATACCAACAGAGATACCGTTTCCATTATCACCATAAGAACTATTCCACATCACCAATGAATTTTTACAAAGAGTTAAGCTCCTTATGAATGCTGCTGTTTCAGAATTTATATTGGATAATGTTTCTATAGTATCAGTAATATCACTGTCTGTTGTTTTAAAGTGATGCATAATTTGTCTGTAAAAAACTTGACCTTCTTCAGGATCATTTTGGTAAGAAGCAGGCTTTAAATGAAATCGGCGATTCTCCAGCATTTTATCTAATACATTAAGCGGTGAATACTGATACACTGTTATATCATTTTTAAAATCACGACAATTTTGCCAAATGGAATAAACAGCTTGAATCAACTCTTTATGGGGTAAATTTTCAAATCCTTTTTTTCGAAATTTAATGATTATTCCAATAAAAAAATGAGGGATGTTTTGAAGTTTATCAATAGGTAATTCCCAAAATAATTCATATCTTTTTGGCAATGTTTTATCGGCTAAGTAGTAAAAAAGTTCTATGTTTTTTGGATTCAATGGATCAATATATTTATCATCACTTTCAATCATAATTAGCAATGCTTTACTATAATCATCCAGTGCTTTATCTTTTTCCTCCTTAATTTCATACATATTCCCTCTGTGAAGAAAAGCACCAAAGTGATTTTCTTGTAATTCAATTGTTTTACTATAATTTTCAATAGCTTTATTATGATCACCTTTACCCCAATAAGCATTCCCTTTGTTAAAAAAAGCATCTACATAATCAGTTTTTAGCTGTATAACTTTTTCATAATCTGTAATTGCAGAATCATAATCACCTTTAGCAGCAAATGCGGTTCCTCTAGAAAAATAAGTTTCTTCGTCATCCAAACCTAAATGTAGAGCTTCGGTGAAATCTAATATTGCATTATCATATTTTTTTATACAATTATAAATGCATCCTCGATTATAAAAAATATACGCATCACCTTTTTTTAATCGTATAACTTCTGTGTAGTCTGCTATAGCTCTGTTATAATCAAAATTATCAGCATAAATGCTTCCTCGGCTGAGAAGGGCCTCAACATTAGTCGGTTGTATTTGTAATCCTATGCTGAAGTTCAAGATAGCTTTATCATATATGCCAATATCGGCATATATATTTCCTAGGTTAAAATATGGAGATGCATTATTCGGTACTAATTGTATTGCTTTATTAAAATCCATGATAGCGTTGTCATAATTTTTTATTTTTGCAAAAACAATACCACGATTGTTTATAGCATCCATATAATTGGGTCTTAACCGTATTATTACAGAAAAAATGGCAATTGCTATTTCATATTTGTCTCTTTTACCATATTCAAGCCCACGATCATTAATCATATATACTATGTCTGGTTGTAATTGTATTGCATTAGAAAAATCCGCAATAGCTCTATCAATTTCACCTCTACTTGCATACGCTACTCCACGATTATAATAAATAAGAGCTAGATTTGGTTCCAGTTGGCTTGCTTTATTATAGTCAGCAATAGCATTGTCAAATTCGCCTTTATTAATATATGCATTACCCCGATTAACATAAGCCTCTGCATAATTAGGTTTAAATCTTATTGCTTCATTACAATCTGCAATAACTCTGTCATTTTCACATAAAAATAAATATACGCCTCCACGATTAACATAAGCTTCTGCGTAATCTGGCTTCAATTTTATCGCATAACTATAATCCTCTATGCTTCTATATAATTCTCCTTTATTTAAATAAGCATTGCCCCTCATGACATATCCATAAGCGTATTCAGGCTTTTTTTCTAAGGCAGTATTTATGTATTCAATTGCAACCTCATATTTTTTTTCAACAAGATTATATACGTTTCCTAAACGTGCCAAGGCTTCTGGCATATCCGGACAAAGTTGTAATATGTATTCAATCCATTCTTTACTTTCATTAAATTTATTTTGTTTCTGTAAACATTGTGCTTTTTTAAGGTATGCTACAGAAAGTGTATCTTTATTAACATTTTGAGATTTGATTATTATATCAGCTTCTATAATTATTTCATAAAGTTCTTCATTGGAAATATCAAAGCTAGGAGTAAGATAATCCAGATCACAATTATATTTCGACATACATAAACCTCCGATTTATAATAAGTATGACAAATGAAGAAAAAGAAATAAATAGTGCTTATTGACTTTTCTCATATATTATGTTTAATATCTGCTTAACTCGGAACACCATTCTTGAACCACTCATAAGCAACTTTGATTGTTGCAGCTTCATCGGTCTGTCGTGTGCTAATTGGCGGTAGGTAGGTTCTAGTCCGTTCATTTTTGAACGCAACCACGTAACATGGGCGATTTGCCCTTTTAAAAACAGAAAAAGGAAGAGGTTTCTTCATTTTCCTAACCTTCGCATGAATAACAATGAGAACAAATTTTGAAACATAGTCTCTATGTCATTCTATATGTCATTCAGTCTTTGCAATGGTTAGAAACACCCTGTGGAAGGGGAAGTCTCCCACCTAAAATAGTTCAACGAACCTCTTTAGGCGTTCAGAAATAATAGAAAAGCCCATTTCCGGGGCTTCTTGTTATTAGCAATGACAGGATTCGAACCTGTTACCTCCAGGTTATGAACATGGTTTTCTATGCGCTATTGAAACCCATTACGTGTTATCTAGGATTATTATAGCATTCCTGAATAATGCTTTGCAAGTTATTTGAGTGATTGAAGATTACCAAGACATACCGAAGTTTTTCTGGTTCCCCAATCCTTTGTATCGTTCTATGTGTCGCTTAGGTAATAATCTATAACTCATATTTTTAATAACATCTGGTTTTCATTGAATAATTCTTCATCAAATTCCTTTATTACTGATTTCATTTTTCTATCAAATGTAATAATTTTATATTGAGGATATAATTCGAATAATGCATTATCAATTAAGTCATTTTTTAAAGGCTTTCTTCCTTCAAAAAAACTTTTTTTAATAAGATTCAAAGAAAAATATAAAATCCCAATAGGTATATCTCTTTCTAATACCCTGATTGTTTCACTTATTGCTTCCTCGAAATATTCACTCTTTATAATTTTATTCAAGGATATTATTTCACTTCCATTAAGCCTGTTTAATATTTCTGTCTTCAACTTTCTTGATTTGATTGGATTTTCAAACAATTTAATTTGTTCTTCGGAAAGCCTTTTTTTAAAATCTGGAAAAATATCAAAAGGTTTTCCATCAACCACTGCATCATGATATAAAGTTATCAAATAAATTAATATATTTAAGTTATTGAATATTTTATCACCTATAAAACTGTCTTTTTCTCCATGATATTTCGAATCAATTATTTTTCTGCTTTGCTCTAATAAAAAATCAAGATTACCAGAAAATGATGTTGCTGATAAAAATGACAAAGCACCAAGTGCGTCATTAGAGGCTTTATCCTCTCTTAATTTTATATATAAGGCAAAATAAAATGTATGTCCTCCTGCAAGAAGAATAAATCTAAGTAATTTTGACTCATTTTCTTTCTTTTCGGAAAAAATTTTATTATACGTTTGTTGTTTATATTCTCCATATGTCAATTCAGCAAGATTTCTGGGGATTAATTCATGAAATTCTGTCTCACCAGAAAAAGGAATTATTCTCAATCCATTTGCAACGATGTATTTAAATACATTTTCTTTCTCATTTTCATCTAATTTATCGGTCGTAATCAATTCTACTAACGACCATGACGATAAATATATGTCTTTTTTATAAACTTCAACTTCAATTTTTTCCCAATTATCAAGACCACTAGGTTTAACTCTGGACATATAATACAGACAATTGGTATCAACAATATATTTCACAGTTTCCTTACAATGAAAATAAAGATTTTCCTTTTTAATTAAGATTAAGAATATAATATATCAGAATATAGATAATATGTAAATAGTAAAATAACTGTTTTTGATTCCTTACTTATCATTTTTCGCATTCCACCGTACCATGTTCAAAACAAGGTCCACTAATTCTCTAATTAGAGGACTCTTTTCAATTGATTTATATTTTTTCTCCCTTGCCTAACCTGCCGCCCTGATACGTTCAAGATTCCTGTCTGTTAAAGCCCCGGACTCTTTCAAGACTTTAAGAAAATGCAGATACTCTTTCGGGAAGGTTTGTCGGTATTGTTCTGCTATTAGTACATCGAATACCTTTGGAGTAACTTTTTCTTTGGTTTCAATATTACACTGTCACCCAAACTTTGGGATTGCATGATATGCTTCAATAAATAATTCTTGTAATTTCTGGTATACACAAATATCTAATAAATCATAAGCTGTTAAATCTCTTTTGAATTTTACTTTTATTTTTCAAGTTAATAATAAGACATCATGGATTGTTATCCAATACATCTTCCAAGCCACACGGCGGTATTTCTCTTGCACTCGAAGCCCCTCTGCCATATCCGCATAGGTCTGCGACAGTTCCAATTCAAGGAAAATACCTTCCTATACTTATCACTGATGTTTTAGTACAGTTCCGAAAAAGTCCTCTTGAAATCCTCGAAGACATTTTCCAGTCCAGTAAATCCACTTGCAGTATCATCTGCATTCTTAGGCATTTTCGCTCCAATAACGACCTTTTCACCACTTCTGGTTTTTAATTTGCTTTTATCATAACCTTTAGGCTTCCAAATATTGTCTGGTATCAAGTCTTCATTCAAAGAAACAAGGTATAATTCGCAATAATCCGAAGCAAAATGAATATCTGATATGGCTTTTGTCTTTGAAAATGCCGAAACAGTCTTTACTTGAACAAGAACAACTCCATTAGGAGCAAGCCCGAATGGATATTTTATATCCCATCCCTTCTGTGCGGCATTGCCAAACTCCAAATTAGGGTGTCCCTGCCGTTTCAAGTACTCAAATATGAAGGCTTCCCCGATTATCCCGGTTTTTTGGTCTCCAATTTTTGGAACAAAATCAAAGTCCGGAGCTTTCTGTATTTCCTCAAAATCTCTGTATGCTTCTGCGTATTTCTTTACCACATCAATAAACCTGTCAAAATTTCCCATAATTTCTCCGTATATTTAGTGAATTATTTCTATATTTTTATTCTTAACCAATTTGAATATATTTTTTTATTTTTATCTTCAAATCTAACAGAAAGATCATTAATAGATAAATTAGTAGGAACCAAAATCACATACCAACTACGATATATATCACCTTTTAATATTGCAATAATCACATACCAACTACGATATATATCACCTTTTAATATTGCAATATATTCATCAAAATAATGATCTACTAAACTAACATACATAATGTTTTGTTCATATATATAACCATCTAAATCTCTAAATACAAGCTTATTATTCCAAAGACCAAACTTTATATCAGATTTTCCATTTATATTATCAACAAGTATATCAACGGCCACACATTTTTTACCTTCAGGAATATCAACAAACATATTACGTGAAATAACTTCCTTTGCTCCCATTATTTTTAATTGACCTCCTGCCGGCAAATCAAGTGATTGTCCAAAAGCCTGCCCGATTATCATACCAAACAACATAACGAACATCAAAAATCCCACAAATGTAATTTTTTTCATTTCTTTTTCTCCTTTTTTAATTTCAATTTATAGCCTCAACACTTGAAAACCGCATAAGATAATCAGATGTTTTCATAGCTCCCCGAATAGTCACACTTTTTTCCTTAAAGTAATCAAGATCGGAATTGAAAAAACTGCCTGAAAATTTTACTTTTTGTCCAGTCTTCATATTGATTAATGTTTTATAAAGAGCAGAATCCATAGATATCAATGTATTATCCATAATATCTGAAAGGGCATTATTCCATGTACTAATGGTTAAATTATTATTGAGTTTTATAGAGATATAGGCTTTACCTTCGGTGTTTGTTTTCAACTGATTCAAAGTTCCTATCCATCCGTTAATCTGTGTATCAATTTTTAATTCCTTGATAGCATTCATACGATCTTTTCTGTATGAAGATTCTTGGAGTTCATTTACTGCTTTATCAAATTGTTGAGAAAATGTAGCAATTACAGATTCAAATTGCTTTTGCTCTTCGGGACGAGAATCAATTATGGTTTGATTTGTTGTATTAGATGATCTGTTAGTATCACTTTTATTAATTGAACTCTTTAATCCTGAAAAAAAACCTGATATTGTTTGTGGGGCAATCGCAATTATTAGTATTCCTATAACAATTTTGAGCCATAACGCCATTTTTAACCGTTTTCCACAATGGGGACATATTTTTGTGCTTTTAGCAACCTGCATACCACATACCTTACAATTAACTAAATAATCAGCCATAAAAACCTCCTTAATTTCCGTTTCATCAAACTTTCTTCAAAAAAACATTCTCCAATAGGTAATTATATCATTCTCTATAGGGTGTTTGTCAATATACTTGCCTAATAATAGGATTAGGCATTCTCTAAAAGGGAACCCATGACCGAACAGGAAATAAGGAACATTTTAAGCATAAATATTAAGCGGTATCGTCAAAGCCGCAGCCTCTCTCAAGCCGATTTAGCCGAAGAACTCGACATTTCGGTCAATTTCCTGTGTAATATCGAAAATGGTAACCGTTGGATTTCTCCCCAAACTCTGGTCAAGTTTGCCACTGCTCTGAATATCGAACCCTATGAACTGTTTAAACCTGCGGAAGCATTACCCTCTGATGTAACTAACACTCTAAACAAATGCCTTGATGAGGCGGTAGTAGCCGTTACCCAAACACTAAATCAAATCCGGGGCTACTACCTCCCCAAAACAAAATCACGGTCTAAGCAATCGAAACAATCTAAAAACTAACTCGTTTTTACTGCCTCAATTCGCCTAAAATTGCTACCCACATATTTTCGCACGTCTTCAATGCGTTTCCGTGTGTCCGTAATGAGTATTTTTACCCCTTTGGGAGTTCCCGGTTCCATATCCTCATAGTTGAGGAACAGCTCCGGAATCATATCCCCTAATGCCGTTAGTTCTGCGGCTATTTCAGACAGTTCGTTCTCCACCTGTTCACATTTACCTGTGTATTCAGTCATAAAAACCTCCTACATTGTAGTTGCATCGAGGAGTCCTTCCGTTTACCTCAAAATGCAATTTTTTGCATTTTTTCACGATTAAGCCCTACTCTGAGTAATGTACTTGTAGTTTACGGAGACCGTTAATAAACAGGTTTGCTTCCACAAGACCGTAAAAAAGTTTCGAGTCCTGCGTTTATCGAAAAGTGATAATATTATTTGGACTTAGAAAAATTTTTTAAAAGTGATAACTTTTATTAGCAAGGACAGGACTCGAACCTGCGACCTCCGGGTTATGAGCCCGACGAGCTGCCAACTGCTCTACCTTGCGTCGTTCTTTAAAGTTACTGATTTTCGTCAGGATTGTCAACACTTATGCCGACGGATTCCCAGCCGCTGCGGATAGATAATATCGTTGTTGTTATGGCGGAGAATGCTATCAGTATCGCCATAATTGACGACAGACCCGGTATTCTTACCATTAAGTCATAAACACCGTGAATGGCGACAGCGGTAAAAAAACGCATAAGCGCCTGTACGGGATTTTTTCGGAACATTACTACGGCACTGCCAACTCTGGAACTACAGGCTCCATGCAATGCGGCGGTAAGGATGCGTAATAATACAAAAATAACGCTCATGTCCGAAGCGGCGTATCTTGCGCTTTCAAGGATTGCAAATCCAAGTCCGGCGACAAGACCGATGGCGGTTCCTCTTTTAATAACATTGGAGGTAAGCGGTTGACTTTCATCGGTATTCGGTTTAATGCGGAAGCCGATAAAAAAGAGAATGAACAACATAAGAAATCGGCTCAATTCCTCGGTAAGGGCGATTCGTATGAAAAAATTATAAAACAACGCTCCTCTGCCGTGAGTGAGAGATGAAAAAGTTAAAATATCCTGTAAAATAAGAGCGGGAAAAAACGCCGCCGCACCCGCAAGAAGCGCAAATAAAAATTGAACGAGAGTAATTTGATACTTTGTAGTACGGAACCAAATATATACGGCAATCACGGGGAGCGAGGAAATTAAAATTAAAACTATTAAAAACCATGAACCGTACATATATAGCATTTTATCAAATTATCAAATATTCTTGAAGTGTAAAAACTATGGAAGATATAATTCTGACAGGTCCGAAACATTCCGGTAAAACAACCACGGGTAAAGCGCTTGCCTCGTTATTTTCATGCGATTTTATCGACATTGATGAACTGATTTTGCAAAGAACCGGAAAAAGCCCACGTCAGCTTTTTAGCGAAGCCCCTGCTATTTTTCAAAAAGCCGAGGCCGAAGCACTGGCGGCTCTTGTGGATTCAGGTGGCGAAAACAGAGCCGGGGCTAAACTACGTGTAATTGCCACAGGCGGCGGAATAATCGACAACAGTGAGACCTTATCTATATTGAAGAAATCAGGCGCAGTAATGGTTTACCTCGATATTTCCGCCGAAGACGCATGGGACAGAATCGCCGCCACTGGGGAATTGCCGCCATTCCTCAGAACGGAAAACCCCAAGGAAACACATCGCGCTTTACACGAGCGGCGGGCGGCGGCTTATTTACAAATTGCCAATATTGTTATAAAAACCGAAGGAAAGTCGCCACAAGAAAGAGCCGCCGAAATTTTCTCGCGTTTGAATTAATATCCCTATAATGGAACTTATTACATTTTTCTCACTTGTGTAAATTAGCCCACTACTGTATACTTCTATATAACAAATATTTGTAGGGGCACATGAAAGCGCTGGATATAAAAACTGTATTTACTCTCTCCTTATTCAACATTGAAATACCCATAACCGAAACAGTCATAATTTCATGGGTGGTAATGCTCATACTCATTGTCTTATCGCTCATACTAACACGCAAGCTCAAAGAAGTTCCCACAGGTTCGCAGGCGATTTTGGAAACTGCGGTCGAGGCCCTGAACAATTTTGCAAAAAATCAATTTGGCCCTTTCGCAAAATACCTTGGCCCCTACATGGGTTCGCTCTTCTTATTCTTGCTCTTTGCCAATATCATCCCTGTTTTGTCGCCTCTGCCGCTTAAAGCCTTTGGTCACGAGTTTAAACCGCTTTTTGAAATCCGTCCTCCAACTAAAGATATCAATGTTACGGCATCGCTTGCGGTCATTTCAATTCTGCTTGTGTTAATCTGCGGATTTGCGGCGAGGGGATTTTGCGGCTGGTTTAAAAACCTGCTGAACCCTGTCCCCATAATGCTGCCTTTCAATTTAATGGATTATGGCACACGCCTCATCTCACTGGCGCTCCGGCTTTTCGGAAACATGCTGGGCGGTTTTGTGCTGATGTCCATGATCGAAGGGGTGCTTCCAATAGCGCTTCCTGTCGTTCCGTCGCTCTACTTTGATTTCTTCGACGGAATTGTGCAAGCGGGAATTTTTGTGTTCTTAACCAGCCTATATATTTCAGAAGCTGTTAAAATTGAAACAGACTTAACGTAAAAACAGACAAAAAGCAAAACAATTGGATGATTTTATTCGGCATAGTGTACACGGTCGGTATTAGACACTATTGTATTATTGTTTCGTCCATGTTTCGCCGCCGCTTGGTCTTGTGTACTTCCCCGGTCCCCCTTTAAGGTATTTGTCACGCAAATCACCGGGGAATGTGTTGTTAGGACTAAAATTTGCTTCAGTAATTGTGCCTTGAAAGGTTACGCCGGTAAGACCGGAATCGATAAAAGCATGACTTCCGATGACGGTAACACTTTTCGGTATCGTGATGCCGGTAAGGTTGGTACAATATCCAAAAACCCCATAAGCGTTAGCCTCATCAAATTGAGCATTATCAATACTGGTAACACTGTTGGGCATGGTTACGCTGGTAAGATTGGTACAACCGTAAAAAGCGCCTCCGCCGATACCGGTAACACCGTTCGGTATAGTTACACTGGTAAGGTTTTTACAAGAATAAAAAGCTGATTCTCCAATTCTGGTAACGCCGTTGGGTATGGTTACACTGCCGCCTTTACCCTTGTATTCTGTTAATACCGTGCCGATCGTTTGAAAATCTGCCGCGAAAGCTATGGTAAAATAGCCGGAAAAAACCCAGCCTGTTGTTCCATCCGTGGTTTTAACCTTGAACCATGGAGCTTTTATACCATCAATAATTTCTGTTTTACCTACTTCAATTAATTCAACACTGCCGCCTTTGGGAATACCCGCAATTCTATTATTTTTACTTGTATCCGGCTCGCTTCTTAAGCGTACATTTGCGGTCGCGTAAAAAATTGCCGGTTGCGCGGGAGCTTCCTCTATGTCACTTGAAGAATCGTAGGATTCCTGTTCTACCACGGGCGTTTTCTTTTTGCAGGCGGTAAATGATAAGGCTATTTCCAACACCAGCATGGTTACAATGATTACTGTTACCATTCCTTTCTTAAACATACATTGCTCCTTTTTTTTTATTTTAGCACAAAAGTATTTTGAACTCAAAGAAATTGTGAAACCTGTGATTTTGCCATAAAGGAATATATTGAAAGAAAGGAGGCCCTAAATAAGCGGGAGGATTAACCGTTGCCGGAATTTACCTATACCAGCCAATTTGAAAAAATCTCTTTTTAGAGTCAGTTATCAATTTTTTACACCTAGCGTCCGGTTCGTCGCATTAACTTTGCGTTACTTGGTTTTAGGGCGTTGTTTAGCTTTTTGTTTCGCCTTTGTCTGTGTTTTTGCCTTCGGTTTCGCTCTGGCGGTTTTGGTTATGGCTTTATTTGTTCTCATGTTTCTTTCTCCTCTATAAAATGTTTGACCACTTACAGTGATCATATTATCTAAAAATATTTACCTTAAAATAATATCATAAAAAAATTTTTATATCTATAAAAAGCAAAAAATACAATGTTTTTTATTTATATATACGTTTATAATAAAAGAAAAAATGGTATACTGGTTATGCGGGGAGAAATTTCATGAATATCCTGATAATAGACGGCATGGGCGGCGGCATCGGCAAGTCCATAATCGAGCATATTAAAAGTGAATTCGCCGACGTTGTAATAACGGCGGTAGGGACAAATTCAATCGCTACATCGGCAATGCTTAAAGCGGGAGCGGATTACGGCGCGACAGGCGAAAACGCCGTGGTTTTTAACTGTACAAAAGCCGACCTTATTATCGGAGTAACCGGTATTATTTTCGCAAACGCGATGCACGGGGAAATAAGTCCCAAAATGGCGGAAGCGGTTTCCTCAAGCTCCGCGCATAAGATATTACTGCCGATTGACAAATGCAATGTAACAATCGTAGGTGTTGACAACAGGCCTATTCAATCATATATAAATGAAATTTCCGTAATATTAAAAACAAGCGTTAAGGATAAATAAAGTGGAAGAATCGTCCGTCATTTTTCAGAAACATGAAAAATTAAAACAGTATTTGCGTGAACTTGGAAGCGTAGCGATAGCGTTCTCTGGCGGAGTTGACTCAACTTTTCTGTTAAAAACAGCGCATGATGTTTTGGGTGATCGCGCGATAGCAGTTACAGCCCGTTCCTGTTCTTTCCCCGAACGCGAATTAAAAGAGGCGGCCTCCTTCTGTGAAAGTGAAAATATCCGTCATGTGATATGTGATTCCGAAGAACTAAGTATTGAAGGCTTTGCGCAAAATCCGGTAAATAGATGCTATTTATGCAAAAACGAATTGTTTACAAAAATTTGGACGGTTGCCCGTGAGCATGGCATAGGGAATGTCGCCGAAGGTTCCAACATCGATGACAACGGCGATTATCGTCCGGGATTGACGGCGGTTGCGGAACAGGGCGTTAAAAGCCCCCTACGTTATGCGCAACTTACAAAGGAAGAAATACGCTTCCTTTCAAAAAATATTGGTTTGCAAACATGGAATAAGCAATCCTTTGCCTGTCTTTCCTCGCGCTTTCCCTACGGCGAGACTATCACGCCGGAAAAACTTGGAATGGTAGACAAAGCCGAACAACTCCTTCTGGATATGGGATTAAAGCAGGTAAGGGTAAGGCATCACGGCGGACTCGCGCGTATCGAAACCGACGAAGACGGCTTTTTAATATTGGCTGATCGAAAAAACAGGGAAAAAGTTTATACGCGGTTTAAACAGTACGGCTTTAATTATACGGCGATTGACCTGCTAGGGTATCGGACCGGAAGCATGAATGAGACTCTTGAAAATCTTTAATGATTTTTGATATAATTACAAATAACGCATATCATGAAGATATGTCTCAATTTCGCAATTTTTCCAAATATAAAATGATGCCATGAAGGTGTCTTGCGTCTCAGAAGCAATGCAAAGTCGATTTTATTTTTAGGAGGAATTGTTATGCACATGGCGGATTCTTTACTATCCCCCGTCGTGGGAACGGCAATGTGCGCGGTAAGCGCCGCCGCTCTTGCCCTTTCCGTTTCAAAAATTAAAAAAGACGATTTATGCGAGAAGAAAATCCCAATTATAGGCGTAATGGGAGCGTTTGTTTTCGCCGCGCAGATGATCAATTTTACCATTCCCGGCACAGGCTCAAGCGGGCATATCGGCGGCGGAATTTTACTCGCCGCCATGATTGGCGGTTTCCCCGCCCTGTTATCTCTTTCTGCGGTATTGATAATACAATGCCTGTTCTTTGCCGACGGAGGTTTACTTGCCCTCGGTTGTAACATCTTTAATATGGGCGTAATTCCCTGTCTGATCGTATATCCCATACTTTTTAAACCGCTGTTAAAAAAAGACATGACTATTGGAAACATAACGGCGGTCTCTATCATCGCAGTTGTCGTAAGTTTACAGCTCGGCGCGTTTGGCGTGGTGTTTGAGACGCGACTTTCCGGCGTTACTGAACTGCCATTTAAAGTCTTTGTTCTTTTAATGCAACCCATTCATCTCGCTATTGGCATTATCGAAGGCATTGTAACCGCCGCGGTTCTTTTCTTTGTCTATAAAATGCGCCCGGAAATTATGGAGAGCAGTTTTAAAAGAACGGCTATTAAAAATAGTGTGCCTGTAAAAAATATTATTATTACGCTTGCCGTAATCGCGTTGATTACAGGAGGCTTATTATCACTGTTCGTTTCCTCTCACCCCGACGGGCTTGAATGGTCAATAGAGAATATAACAGGTTCAACCGAAATTAAAAAAGAAAATGCCTTTTTAAAAGGAGCGGCTACCATACAGGAAAAAACCGCTTTTCTGCCCGATTACAATTTCCCCGACACGGGCGAAGAAGGCATGGCGGCGGGAACAACTATTGCGGGTATCTTAGGCGGTATCTTTACTTTTTTGCTTGCCGGGATTACCGTGTTAATAATTTCAGTTGTTAAAAAGAAACGAAACGGAATACAAGGGACATGAACAAACAGGAAACTTTAAAAATATTAAAAAATATTCAAGACGGTACGGTTACTCCCGAAGAGGCGTTATTAAAATTTTGTACGGAACCTTTTGAAGATTTAGGGTACGCAAAACTTGACCACCACCGCGAATTGCGCAAGGGCGTTTGTGAGGTAATATACGGTCAAGGAAAAACGCCGGAACAAATAACAGGCATTATAACCGCCATGCTGGATAAGGGACAGCGGTTAATAATGATAACCAGGCTATCGGCGGAAGTAGCCGAAATTGTAAATAAAAAAATTCCTTTGCGATATTATCAAACAGCGCGAATCGGGATTTCAGGCGTTATGCCCAAACCTGACGGCATCGGGAAAATCGTAGTCGCCACCGGAGGCACAAGCGATATTCCCGTCGCGGAAGAAGCGGCTATTACCGCCGAAACCCTCGGTAACGAGGTTGTCCGCCTGTACGATGTCGGTGTCGCAGGGCTTCATCGGCTCTTATCACAACTTGAGGCAATAATGGACGCGCAGGTAATAATTTCCATAGCCGGAATGGAAGGGGCGTTAACCAGTGTTATAGGCGGTCTTGTTGACTGTCCGGTTATCGGCGTTCCCACCAGCGTAGGATACGGCGCTTCATTCAACGGAATAACCGCGCTTCTTGCGATGCTTAATTCATGCGCCAGCGGCGTAAGCGTAGTAAACATAGACAACGGTTTCGGCGCCGGGTATTTGGCTAGTATGATAAATCATACAAGGGGCGATAAATGAAAACGCTATATTTTGAATGTAACATGGGCGCAGCTGGCGATATGCTAATGTCTGCTTTGCTTGAATTACATGACAATCCTCAAGATTTTTTGAAAAAATTAAACGGTATTGGTATCCCTAATGTATCGGTAAGCGCCCGGCAGTCCGTAAAGTGCGGTATAACCGGAACCCATATAACCGTAAAAGTCAACGGAGAGGAAGAAGACTCTCAAGCGGACAGTCAACAACATGAACAACATCATCATAAGCATCCACACGATGAGCATGATCATAATCACGAACATTCCAATGGCGAACATGAACATCGCGAGCATACACATGGCGAGCGTTACCACAGCCATAATAACTATCACGATATTGAACATTTAATCAGCCATTTAAATGTTTCCGATACCGTAAAAAATAACGCTCTAGCGGTTTACAAACTGATAGCCGAAGCCGAAAGCCGCGCGCACGGCGTTCCGGTAGACAAAATACATTTTCACGAAGTTGGAGAAATGGACGCGCTTGCCGATATAATCGGCGTTTGTATATTAATAGAAGAACTTGCGCCCGACATAATTTTTGCTTCTCCGATTAATACCGGAAGCGGGCACGTCCGTTGCGCTCACGGCATTCTGCCGGTACCGGCTCCCGCAACCGTCAATATTTTACGGAACATTCCCATGTACAACGATCAAACGCAGGGCGAACTTTGTACGCCAACGGGCGCGGCTCTGCTCAAACACTTTGTAAAAGAATTTCGCGCAATGCCGGTGATATGCGTCAATAAAATCGGATACGGTATGGGGAAAAAAGACTTTGAAAAGGCAAATTGCATACGGGCATATATCGGTAACACGGCGGATAATGTTGAAGATGTTACGGAACTTGTATGCAATTTAGACGATATGACACCGGAAGCCGTTGCTTTCGCGCAACAGCTTTTGTTTGACGAAGGGGCGCTTGACGTTTACACAACCCCAGTTTACATGAAAAAGGGGCGCATGGGTTTAATATTTACCTGTATGTGCCGCAGTGAATTAAAAGACAAGATGGTTTCGCTTATTTTCAAACATACAAGCACGCTTGGAATGAGAGAAAATACCAGCCGCCGTTACACGTTGCAAAGGGAACGAAGTGAAGTTCAAACAAAATACGGGACTGTAAGAATAAAAACCGCTTTCGGTTACGGAGTACAAAAATCAAAACCCGAATATGATGATTTAGCCAAAATAGCAAAGGAAAGGGGAATATCAATACAGGATGTGTTGAAAGAGATATGTAACGCCTAAACTGACCCCGTCTTTCAAGATAAAAACCCGTAGGCTTTTTTATCAGCTTACCAAAATTTGAATACTGTTATATATGATAAATTTTGTCGCACATTTGTCGCGCTTTACTTGGTAGAATATTTACATAATAAACATGGCAAGGCAGGAAAAATATGCGTAATAAAAAAGTAAGTTTTAAAATTAAAGTATTAATCCCGATATTGGCTATATTTATCGTTTCTGTTCTAATTATTTCATTTATCAACTACAGGCTATTGGACTCTTCCGTGAAAACGAAAACAAACGCCAATATGGAAATTTTTGCCGATAGCATTTTGGCGCAGATTAGGCATTTGAATATCATACTTGACGCTACCAAACAAACGCTTAACGAAAAACATATAGCGATAGCGAAAACGGTCGTGGATATATTGGACAGTACGCCCGGTGAAATGTCGCCCGAAAGATTACTGCGGATTGCGGAATCGTTGGATATTATAGAGTTGAGCGTCGCTGATTCAAACGGTATCATTACAACCAGCAGTGTCCCTAAATATATAGGTTTTGATTATAAATTACACGAACCCACCAGCGTATATATGAAACTGACAGACGGAACTCTGACCGAATTGAGCGAGGAACCGCGCGCATCCGTGTTCGAGAACGATGTCGGCGACATCAATCATTATACCGGTATCGCTCGAAAAAACGGCGGTTTTATCCAGATTGGTTTTAATGCGGGCGTAATCGGCAGGTTACAAGAAGAAATCAATATTTATAAAACCATAGAGGAAACGAAAATAGGACAAAACGGTTTTGGTATAGTGTTATCGAAAGGATTTATAACAGCGCACCCTAACGGAGATTTGTCAAACGACATTTTGTCGTACGTATCCGGCGAGGATTGGTATAAAACAGTAAGTTCCGGCGACGGGTTCGCATGGCTCAATATTGACGGCAAGCAATATTACGCGGGTTACAAAAACGAAAACGGTAATACCGTCGTCGCTCTTGTGCCGGAGCATGATTATCATCGGGAACGCAACAGCCTTCTGTTTGATTCGGTAATGTTCCTGCTTATAACGGTCGTCATCATAACCGTCGCTATTTATCTGGTTGTGGGCGGACTTCTACGGCGTGTTAATTATCTGGTTACGGGGATCGGAAAAATAGCAAAGGGCAATTTAGACGCAAAAATTGTGGGCAGTTACAATGACGAGTTTGACATAATCAAGGACGCTGTGAACTCTATGGCGGCGGATATAAAAACAAACATGGAAGAAAAAGTCCAAACGGAACGTAAACTTGCCGAAAGCCGTATCTCCATAATGCTTTCCCAGATACAGCCGCATTTTATATACAACGCCCTTGCCGTCATATCAAGGCTGTGCGACAAAGACCCTGCCGAAGCAAAAAAAGCGACAATCAATTTTTCCAATTATTTAAGGGCAAACATGAATTTATTGGAGCGCACGGAACCAATCCCATTTGAAAATGAACTAAACCACACAATAGGCTTTTTGAATTTGGAAAAAGCCATGTACGGCGAAGCGTTAAAGGTAATATATGACATACAAACAAAAAATTTTAAGCTTCCGGCTCTCACCATGCAACCAATCGTTGAAAACGCAATCAAACACGGAATAGGGAAAAAAGAAGGCGGCGGCACCGTTACCATTTCAACGAAAGAAACAGACAGCGGTTATATGATGATTATTACGGATGACGGCGTAGGTTTTAAACAGGAAAAAATTTACGATGACGGACAACAGCACATCGGAATTAACAACGTCCGTCTCAGGCTTTCCGCGCAATGCGGCGGATCGCTTGATATAGAAAGCAAATCCGGTACAGGAACAACCGCCACGATAATAATTCCGAAACAGGAGGCGAAGGTAAAATGAACATACTCGCCATAGACGATAATGTTTTGGCTCTGGAAGAACTTGTCTCGTCAATTAAAGAGGCGTGTCCCGACGATGATATTCACAGTTTTTCAAAGCCATCCGAACTTCTTGACTATGCGAAAGAAAACGTATGCGATATAGCGTTTTTAGATATTGAAATGTGGGGTATGAACGGCATTGAACTCGCGCAAAAACTTAAAGAAATTCACGGCAAAATCAACATCGTATTCGTAACCGGATATTCAAAATACGCGCTGGATTCCTATACGGTCAAGGCAAGCGATTATGTAATGAAGCCCGTTACCAAAGAGGCGGTTAATGAGGCTCTGGAAAACCTTCGCTGCCCCGTCAAGACGGAACCCGATAAAAGGGTGAGGGTGCAAACATTCGGTAATTTTGAGGTTTTTGTTGATGAAAACCCCGTCTTATTTACCCGTTCCAAGACAAAGGAATTATTTGCCTATCTTGTAAGCAGAAAAGGGGCGTTATGCAGTAACAATGAAATTATCGCCGTAATTTGGGAAGATAAAGATGACTCGTCCGCCACGCAAAGCCATTACCGGCATTTGGTAGCGGATTTAATCAAGACGCTAAAATCTTTGAATGTCGAGGACATAATAATCAGAAAATGGAAACAATTAGCGGTTGTACCGGCTAAAATGTCATGTGATTTTTATGAAATACTTGACGGCAATGTAAAAGCGGCTAATTCTTACGCGGGTGAATTTATGTCCCAATACAGTTGGGCTGAAATTGACGCCGCCTATCTGGGAAACAAACGAAAATAAATTTGAGTTTGTCGCATATTTGTCGCGCCCTGTTTGGTAGAATTCAATATGGAGTTATTATGTCCGTTGAATTTCAACCTGTTACCGTCCACCTGAAAAAAGACGCATATATCTTCGTTGAAGGAAAACAAAACGCCGACAAATTTTATATTGTCAAACATGGCGATGTAAGGATTATCCGCGAAGCGTTAACTGATGATGAAATAGGAAGCGTATTAGGTTCCGGAGAAATGTTTGGTCTGATTTCCACAATGGCGGCGCACGGCTATATTGAATCGGCTATAGCAATGTCAAATGTTACCTTACTGGCGGTAGAACGGAAACAATACGGAAACCTTATCCGTAAAGTTAATTCAATCGCCATCAACAGTATAAAGGCTTTTTCCCAAAGACTGCGTGAATTGGATGTCGCTTTCTCACAAAGGGCGTTAAAAAACACAGCATCGGCCGATCCTTCGCACATCGTTCAAATAGGCGATTATTACAAAAACTCAGGAAAACTAAAATCGGCATTATACGCGTACCGCCAATACCTTGCCCTTTGTCCCGACGCGCCGGATAAAGACGATATTAACGCGAAAATCGCCGAAATGGAAAATTACGTTACCGAATTAAGGCTTGAATATGCGCCTAACAAAATGATACAAGCCTATCCAAAAGAGCACCTGCTTTTTGCCGAGGGCGAAACCGGGCATACCATGTATATCATTCAGGACGGTTCGGTAAAAATAACAAAGATTGTTGACAATAAAGAAATTATCCTCGCGGTTCTGGGCAAAGGCGATATTTTCGGTGAAATGGCGCTGTTGGAAGACAAGCCCCGCGCCGCTACCGCCGAAGTTTACGAAGACTGCACATTATTGGCGGTTAACCGTGAGAATTTTTCAAACCTTATAAAAGATCAACCCGATATGGTAGTCCGCATGGCAACCTTAATGTCCGAACGCATTTGGCTGCTCTACCGCCAACTTGATAACACTTTTATAGATAACCCGTTAGGGCGCATTTATGACGCTTTGCTTATCCAACTTGAAAAAAACCGCATTGACATTAACAGCGACGAATCGTATCAATGTAACTTCGGTTTTAAGGAATTAATGGGTATGGCCGGTATACCTGAATCCGAAAACAAATACCTTGACCGTAAAGTCGCCGGTGACGGAAAACTGACATTTAAGGACGATAAAATCCAGATAATTAAAATCTCGGACATACTAAAAGAATCCTCATTCTACCGTAAAGCGCAAAAAATAGCCGAGAACAGAAAAGGAAACCTCTAAAAAACCACGGTTAGGTTTACGAAAACTCCCAAAAGTTAATCTCCGTTTTTTTCTCTTTTTTTTAGTATCTGTCGCATATTTGTCGCGCCTTGTTTTGTAAAATAATCCATAAAAAGGCGGATTTTTTTGTATGAGAAACAGCGCAAAATTCGGCGAAATGCGAAGTCTCGTAACGGTGAGTAATAGCAATAAATTCAAAGAAAGGCGTAGCGGCTCAACAATACGTTTTTCCATAGGCACTAAATTAATAACAATTATTTCTATAATCGTATTGGTTTCACTTGGGTCTATAACCGCGCTCGTGTCATGGTTGGTTCATGGAGACCTGAAAGTATCCGCGGAAGAAAATAACTTCGAGGCGAACCGCCGCGCGTCCGCTGAAACCGAACAAATCCTAGAAAAAATGCGGCTTCTCTCTCTTGCCTTCTCCCGCACTGCGGTTCTTGCGGAACACGGCGGTACATTACGGGAAGAAACCGATTATTTCTTTTCTCAGAATCCGCAGATTGCGGCTCTTTTCTATACCGCAGGCGGAGCATCCGCGCGGAAAGACAAGGTATTTGTCAACGAACGTTTTTTCCTTACACGGGGAATTGACGCGACGCTTGCCGACACTTTCCGCGACAACACCGTGAAAATGCGGGAAAACGCCGAGATGGGACAAACAATACTTGTCAACGCCTCGCCCTTGTTTAACAAGACGCAAAGTTCAACGTCTCTTGCGGCAATGTTTTTCCCCATACAGGAAGGAAGCGGTTGCGTTCTGTTCTCAACCGAAAACCTTAACGAAAGTTTTGGCATGGGCGTAAATACTTCATATCTAATAAATGCGGACGGCGAAATTATAGCGGACTCCGACATAGAAAGGGTAAAAACTCAGGTGAATTTGTCTGAACAGGAAATAATAAAACAAATTTTTAACAGTCCGGACCGAAGCAAGCAGATGTTGGCCGAATTTGATGTTCAGCTAACGCAAAATATTCCGTCTTCTTCCTCTTTATTCTCATACTTGTGGGAAAAAATCAATAAAAACAACAAACAGAAAGAAATCAAAAAAGTACGCCGCTATCTTGCCTATACCCGGCTGGGTACCGCCGGAAGCGTCGTAATAACCACAATCGAATACGATAAAGTTTTTGAAGGCATAAACGCTACAACACGGCGCAACCTTTATCTGACCGCCGCAATTTTATCTCTCTCGATAATGTGTATCTGGTTTTTTGCAAAAAGTATTTCCGTGCCGCTTAAAACACTGGCGGCTGCGGCGCATACGATAGAGGGCGGAGTCTTTGACGTTGAACTTCACTCCGCAGGCAACGATGAAATCGGCGTGTTAACATCCAGCTTTGGGAAAATGTGCGCCGCTCTAAACATTTTCGGCAAGTTTACCAACCGTGATATCGCCGTTCAGGCGATGCGCGGGGAAATTAAACCGGGCGGTTTGTCAAAACACGCCACTATCTTTTTTTCGGATATACGCGGGTTTACGGAAAAATCGGAAAATTTTGTAAAGGCTTTCGGCAGTGAAGCTTCCGACCGTATAGTTTTTTGGCTTAACGAATATTTATCAAGCATGGTCTATTGCGTTGAAAGGACCAACGGCATTATTGATAAATTCATCGGCGACGCCGTAATGGCTCATTGGGGAACGGCCACTACCGCGGGAAGCCCGCAGGGAGACGCTTTTAATTGCGTTAAGTCGGCGCTGATGATGAGGAATATGCTGAAAAAAATGAACAAAAACCGGAAAGAGGAAAATATGGGCGATCCGCCTATCCATATCGGCTGTGGAATCAACACCGGTATAGTTACCGCCGGACAAATCGGCTCCGATCTCCGCATGGAGTACACCGTCATAGGCGATCCCGTGAATCTTGCGTCCAGAGTTGAATCGCTTAACAAACCTTTGGGCACTGATATTCTTATCACCGAAAACACATGGAATTTGGTAAGAAAATATTTTATCACCGAAGAAATGCCGCCGGTAACGGTAAAAGGAAAAGAAAAACCTATACGCCTCTTTGCCGTTATAAATTTTAATTTTACCGCATTAAACAAAACTCCCAACGCTTCGGAACCCAGGAACCTTGCCGAATTGCGGAAATATTTGGGCATTAAGCCGCCGGATATTTCAAAGGCGAATGTCAACGCCGAAGAACTTAAATATAAAATTGGCGGTAAATGAAAATGAGCGGGAAAAAGAAATCAAACGGCAAATTCCGGCTTGTGGATTTTCTTGT
>Ga0268262_10000665_pt1 | contig 44479 bp, 34 predicted proteins | sample TergutNc150P3_FD_190354 | JGI IMG/M metagenome (GOLD analysis project Ga0268262, IMG submission 190354) | Nasutitermes corniger P3 segment gut microbial community from laboratory colony in Florida, USA - Nc150 P3 (SPAdes) (version 2) | ecosystem: Host-associated > Arthropoda: Insects >...
GTCCGACAATTGCAGCGCCAACCAAAGACGCTACGCCGCCGACCATGTGTACTGTGGTAGAACCGGCAAAGTCATGGAAGCCGAGCTCTCCAAGCCAGCCGCCGCCCCATATCCAATGGCCGGAGATGGGATAAATCACGGCGCTAATGAGGAAGCTGTAAAGACAGTAAGCCGAAAACTTTGTCCTCTCCGCCATCGCTCCTGATACGATGGTTGCGGCTGTCGCGCAGAATACCGTCTGGAAGATCAACAAGGCCATCGTGGGGAAAGTGTCATTGTAATCTCCCCTGACCATAAAGTCGAATTTGCCGATAAAGCCATTGATGGCATTATTGGTTCCAAACATGATCCCAAACCCTACCAGCCAGTACGTCGGGGTGCCGATACTGAAATCCATCAAGTTTTTCATGATGATATTTCCGGCATTTTTGGCCCGCGTAAAGCCTGTTTCTACCATAGCGAAACCAGCCTGCATAAAGAATACAAGAGCTGCTCCTATGAGTACCCACATGGTGTCAACTGAAGAAAATTCCATAAAATCCTCCTAAATAAAATTAAGGCATGTGCTTTAAAAACACACGCCTTTGTGTGCAGTAAATAACCTGACCATTTTCAAGCGGTCAGAAATCAAATTATATAACGCTGTACAGTATCTGACCGTAACTCGGGTACGGCCAATACTTTTTCGCCACAAACGTTTCAAGCCCGTCAACATCAAGCCTGAGTTCCACCATTGCGGCAAAGACTTTATCGCGGTAGAAACGCGCCTGCTCCGTAATACTGCGTTCTTCTTTGGTCTCCAGAATAGCTTTTTCAAGCGTTGTTAGTTTGTTAAGCAGACTGGCGGATAGTTTTGAAATATTACTTATCAAATTTTCCTCCAGCGAAGAATCAAAATAACCCAACGCTTTCTTTTTCTGAAGAAGCTCCGTTAAATCGTTTTGGTAGCTTACGCAGGCCGGGAAAATATCTCCCTTAACCATATCCACCATGGCAAGCGCCTCTATATGGATAGTTTTGCAATATGCTTCCATAAGTATTTCATACCGGGAGTGAATTTCCACTTCGGTAAAGACATGGTGCTTGGTAAATAACTCTATGCTCTTTTTGGTAATAAATTCAGGAAGCGCTTCAACTGTGGTTTTCAGGTTGGACAATCCGCGCTTCTGCGCTTCGACTACCCATTCTTCCGCATAGTTATTACCGTTAAAAACGATCCGCTTGTGTTCGCTGATTGTCTTCTTTACCAACGCCGCAAGGTCTCCTTTAAAGTTCTTTGATTTTTCAAGAGAATCGGCAAACTCACTTAAAGTTTCGGCGACAATCGTGTTTAATACGATGTTCGGTCCGCCGATTGAGAACGCCGAGCCGAGCATGCGGAATTCAAACTTGTTGCCGGTAAACGCGAAGGGAGACGTGCGGTTGCGGTCTGTCGTGTCTTTGGGGAAATGCGGTAATACGGATACGCCGATTTCCATATCAAGTTTTTCTTTGTTTTTATAACCTTTGCCTGATTCAATAGCTTCGATAATTTCAGTTAATTCTTCGCCGAGGAACATGGACACGATGGCGGGAGGCGCCTCGTTTGCGCCGAGCCTGTGATCGTTTCCCGCGCTTGCGACGGATACGCGAAGAAGGTCCTGATACACGTCTATGGCTTTGATAACCGCTACCAGGAACAAAAGGAACTGCGCGTTGTCATTCGGCGTATCGCCCGGTTCAAGCAGGTTAACGCCGGTGTCGGTACTGATTGACCAGTTGTTGTGTTTGCCGCTTCCGTTAACCCCGGCAAACGGTTTTTCGTGAAGCAGACAAACAAGCCCGTGCTTGTCCGCGATGCTCTTCATCAGTTCCATCGTTAATTGATTGTGGTCTGTCGCGATATTTGTCGTTGTGAAGATCGGCGCAAGTTCGTGTTGGGCGGGCGCGACTTCGTTGTGCTTCGTTTTAGCGTATACGCCAAGTTTCCAGAGTTCTTCGTCAAGTTCCTTCATAAAAGCTGATACGCGGGGTTTAATGGTGCCAAAATAATGATCTTCAAGCTCCTGGCCTTTGGGCGGTTTTGAGCCGAATAGGGTTCTGCCCGTGTAGATTAAATCGGGGCGTTTAAGGTAAATTTCTTTGTCAATAATGAAATATTCCTGCTCGGGACCGACTGTTGTAAGAACGCGCTGAGCTGTTGTGTCGCCGAAAAGCTTGAGTACGCGGATTGCCTGTTTGCTGATTGCTTCCATTGAACGGAGCAGTGGGGTCTTTTTATCAAGCGCTTCGCCCGAATACGAACAGAACGCGGTTGGGATGCATAAAGTCCCGTCTTTTATAAACGCAAAAGAAGTTACGTCCCAAACGGTATAGCCCCTGGCTTCAAAAGTGGCGCGTATACCGCCCGATGGGAAGCTGGAAGCGTCCGGCTCGCCGCGGACAAGCTCTTTCCCTGAAAACTCCATGAGGACTTTTCCATCGCTTGTCGGTGAGATAAAGCTGTCGTGCTTTTCAGCCGTCGTACCGGTCATTGGCTGGAACCAGTGCGTAAAATGGGTCGCGCCGTTTTCAACCGCCCAATTTTTCATTGCATTGGCGACAACATTGGCGATATCATGCTCCAAATGCGTACCTTTTGACATTGTCTTTTTCAATGCCTTAAAAACATCCTTAGGAAGCCTATTCCTCATGACAGTTTCATTAAAAACCATGCTTCCAAATAAAGCGGGAATGTCCTTCATTTTAATTTCCTCCAAAAAATGAATACCTGTTATAGGTGTTTTATTAATAAAAAAATAGCGCTCATCGATAAAATGACCAAAAGCCAGCTATCGATAAACGCCTTTGTTTATCTTGGGTAAATATTATAAAAAAAGAGTTTTTATGTCAAGCGTTTTGCAAAGAATTTCACACAAAGATCGGAAAGGTTAAAAGAACACAAAGTTAGAAAGAGAAGCCACTGAGCCTGTCAAAGCGGCCTTTTGTTACAGTAATAAACCGACTTCTTCGTCACCGTGGGCGCCTACCAGCATTTGACTGCCGGGATCGACTATTAGATCCATGTTCTCAAGAGGTATCGCGCCTACTTCGACTGCCTTACTTTGATATGCACCTCGCGAAGCTGTTGTTCCGTAACTTCGCAGGGAGCCCCCATTAGCAGATCTTGCGCGGAGCTGTTCATTGGGAAGGCTACCACTTCGCGGATATTTTCCTCTTCCGCCAACAGCATGACAATTCTGTCAATGCCGGGAGCCATGCCTGCGTGGGGCGGTGCGCCGTAGTGGAAGGCGTTGTAGAGGGCGGGGAATTTTTTCTCAATGTCGGCCTGGGCGTATCCGGCAATTTCAAAGGCTTTTATCATCACTTCGGGCAGATGGTTTCTGACGGCGCCGGAGGAAAGTTCTACGCCGTTGCACACAATGTCATACTGCCAGGCTAGAATGTCGAGGGGGGGCTTTGTTTCAAGAGCGGTAAGTCCGCCCTGAGGCATTGAGAACGGATTGTGGGTAAATTCAACATCGCCGGTTTCTTCATTAATACCGTACATGGGGAAGTCTACAATAAAGCACAACTCAAACTTGTTTTTGTCTATGAGGTTCAACTGATTGCCCAACGCCGTGCGAATCTGTCCGGCAAGGCTGTTTACCCTGGCGGGCGTGTCCGCGATAAAGAACAATGTGTCGTTTACTTTAAGATTGAGGTCTTTTTTGAGCGCGTTTTGTTTTTCCACGGAAAGGAATTTGACGATTGGCCCTTTAAGACTGCCGTCTTCCAGAATGGAGATGTAGCCAAGTCCCTTCATGCCGATTTCCATGGCAAAGGCGAGCATTTTTTCAAAGAAAGTTTTTGACTGCAATGCGGCGCCGGGAGTTGCGATACCCCTGACAATAATGTTTTTGAACGGCTGGAAATCAACGTCCGCGAAAAATGAGGTTAGGTCGGTAATAACAAGGGGGTTGCGGAGGTCGGGCTTGTCCGTTCCGTATTTTAACAAAGACTCGGCGTAGGGGATTTTTATGAAGGGCACGGGGCTTACCGCTTTGTTTGAGAATGTTTTAAAAACGCCGTACATTGCATTTTCCGCCACTTGGAAAACATCTTCTTGCGCCGCAAACGCCATTTCAAAATCAAGCTGGTAAAACTCTCCGGGGGAGCGGTCGGCGCGGGCGTCTTCGTCGCGGAAGCAGGGGGCAATTTGAAAATAGCGGTCGAAGCCTGAAACCATCAGAAGTTGTTTGAAAATTTGCGGGGCTTGCGGCAACGCGTAAAATTTCCCATGGTGCTTTCTGCTGGGAACGAGGTAATCCCGCGCCCCTTCCGGAGAGGAGGATGTCAGTATCGGGGTTTGAAACTCCGTAAAGCCAAGTTCTTCCATTTTTGCCCGCAGGAAACTTATTACTTTTGAGCGCAGAAAAATATTTTTTTTCACTTCGGGATTTCTCAGGTCGAGAAAACGGTAACAAAGGCGGACTTCTTCCCTGGTGTTTTTGGATTCGCCGATGTCAAAGGGCAGGGAGCGGACGGCCTTGCTTTGGATAACCAGAGTTTCGGCGTGAACTTCGACGGTTCCCGTTTCAATTTTTGGATTGACGGTTTCCGCGTCACGTTTTTTTACCGCGCCTGTTACCGTGATAACGCTTTCTTTGCCGGATTTATATTCCACATGCAGAACTATTTGAGTAACGCCGTATTGATCGCGGAGGTCAAGAAATGTCACTCCGCCGTGGTCGCGGATGGTGTCCACCCAGCCTGAAAGCGTGACGGTTTGCCCTGTATGTTCTTCCCGCAGTTCCCCGCAAGTATGCGTCCTGTATTGATTCATGTTGATTCTCTTGTGTAATTATGCCAATTATTGCGGAATTGTGGAAGGGCCGCCCGCTACCTTGGCCAGGCGTCTTCATAATAATCCTTGCGTATGTCCACGCCTTGCTGTCTGGCTTTTTCCCTGAAATCTCTCATTTGCTTCTGGCAGTCTCTTAAATTTTTTTCAAGCTCCCGAATGCGGGATTCATGGCTTTGGGTGGCGGATGAACTGTCAGTCCTTTTTGCTTTTTCAAGATTATCGTAATGGCCTTTCGCTGCCCTTGCATAATTGTGATAGGTTCTCTCCGCCGATGCGGAGTTATTGGCGATGTGACGGTCTTCACTGGGTGACGAGCCGCTTGACGTTCCCGACTGGCTTTGCTGTCCCCCGGCACTTCCCCCGGTGGCGCCGCCTTGGTTGCCGCTTCCGCCATTGATAATAGCCAGAGCTTGGGTTGTCGCGTTCAAAATATTGAGTGCCGCCTCCCGGCTGGCTTCTTCCTGCCGCCTGCGCTCTTCTTCCGCCAGCCGTTGGCGTTCCTGTGCCATCCTGACCTGTTCAGAGTGATTTTTTTGCGCTAACTGGAGGTTTTCCCGCGCTATGGGGTTTCCGGGCATTAATGAGTATATGACCGCCGCGTCATTGTACAGCCTTTTCATGAAAAGACAGTTTCCGTAAGCGACTAACGCTTCGTTGTTGCCCGGATCGACTATCGCCGCTTTAATTAAATATTTACGCGCCGCGTCATATTGGCCTTTTTCATATTCGGCATAGCCGCTTTGTATTAACTGTTTAATTTCATTATCCGAAAGATTGGCAAGAACCGCCTGTTTCATGTCCTCAGTAAACGACCGCCAGGTATTGTCCCGCAAGGAAAGCGCGTTGTTAAGCTCATTCAAACTTACAGCCGAAATGACATAATCAGGTTCAAAATTGATCCGGTATTCATCGGGTTTTGTGGTCACCCGGACGGTGCAAAAAGCGTTGTTCATCAGATAATCTCCGATTACCTCAAAGCTGGACTCGCCGTCTTTTTGCTTGATATACCTAAGGGAATTGGCGGTAAAAGACGCGTAATTGAAACCTTTATCCCACATAAATAAAGTTATCTTAAAATCAAGATCGGACACCCCTTTGGCGTTAACCGTTTCTGAATAGATTTGCCGTTTTTCTTTGGGAACGCGGTAATCCCATAACGTCTCGCATGATGTAAAGATCAGAACCGCCGCAATTAACGCCAATGTAATTTTTTTCATAAAAACCTCCGTTGGTAATAGATTTATCGCCGCTAAAATATAAACCCGATTGTTATTTTTAATTCCAGGCCGTGATTGACAATGCTTGTAACATTTCTGGAACCGTCAGAATATCTGTACTCAAGCTCGTCTTTCTGGAACATGTCGTTGGTGCCGATGCCGTACAGGAGTATGGGACGGATGTATATGGTATACGCTGAGTTTAGGGGAATGTCCATGCCGACGCCGAATTTGACCCATAATGTGTTCAGCGCTGATATCGGATAATAATCCGGATCAGAATAATCGATATCTTCCTCGTAGGTGGTTGTTTTCCCGTCATACGTTAAATCATTGGCAAAGACCATTTTCAAGTTAATGCCGAACATGGGGAATATCGTCATTTCCAACGGCAGGTTAATGGGGTATTTGCCCAGTATTTCGATTTCAAACGTGTTCAGGGTTTGCCGCTGGTACTTTGGTTTTTCCGAATCGGGAGGATTAGTTATTCCCCCGTACGGCGGGGTGATGTTATGAAAACCAAGGCCTAAAGATACCATGATATAGTGATAATCAAGATACGCAAAAAACACGGCTCCCGAAGTCTTATAATCATAGGCGGTATTCATTTCCATATAATCATCTATTTGGTAGTCAAACGAATAATCCGTAATATAGGAGGGGAATGTTATCCCGAACCCAAAGCTGGGCTGGGCGGCGGCTGTCCCCGCCAGCATCACCGCCATAAGTAATGTCAATGTAATTTGCTTTTTCATGACGAATCCTTTAATAAAGGTTACGCCGCCAATTTCCTGACGGCGCTACTACCGGTCTTTGTGAACAGCCATTATGATGTAGGCGGTGTTGTTGACGACGCGGTAAATCCAATTTTATATGTGCCGGTGCCTTTATAATTATAAGGCGATACCCTGATGTAATACTCACTATTAATAGTTACCGAATTAAAATTATAAATAGCATTATTGCCAGTACCATACAGAAATGCCCCCCCCTTTTTCGTCCCGTTACTATCGTAAAATTGCACCATCACACCATCACTATTCAGAGTACCCTTCGCATAATATATGTACTGGGTAGCTGCGGTCGCGGTAAATTTGAACCAATTTCCGCCCATGCCGGAAATATTGCCGTTTGTATATACACTCGCAGTCAGTGTGGTTATGTTTTCGGTTGGCAGCGTAACAATTATTGCATCTTGTGAAGTTGACGTATTAAACGCTATCTGATATGTGCCGTCGATGCCGGAAGGCGTTACCTTGATATAATATTCACTATCGATTGTCAGTGTTAGGGATGTATAGCGAGTACTATCATCCAGTTTTCTCCGGTTACCAAATTCTGCCCCTGAAGCTTTATACAGTTGTACATACACACCCACATAAATGAAGTCTGGAGCAGTGTGTATATACTGGGTCGCCGCTGTTGCGGTAAATTTGAACCATTGTTCACTTCCTGAAGCGACAAGAACGCCATCAGCCCATGTATTGGCGGTGAGTGTTGTTATGTTTTCGGTTGGCAGGGTAATAAATACTTCAGGCAGTTCAGGCCGCGTTGTTGATGACGCTGTAAACCCTATCATATATGTGCCGCTTGAGGAGGAAGAATAAGGACCTATAGCCATATAGTATTCCTTGCCGGTTGTTAACGTAAAGAGAAAAGGCGTACTGCCAAACAAATTGTTCGAGTTCGCCTCAAATACGCCGATATCATCCCAAATTGTTACAACCACGCCGGTAAGGGTACCCGGGTTAAAATATATATACTGGGTTGCCGCAGTCGCCGTAAATTTGAACCATTGTCCGCCTTTATCAATATTGCCGTTTGCATATACGCCTGCAGTCAGCGTGGTTACACCTTCGGTTGGCAGGTCAGTAGTTTTTGCCGCCGTATTAAACTTTATCCGGTATGTGCCGCTGTAGTCGTTATAAGGTATTACTACCTTTATATAATACTCCCTGCCGATTGTTACTGTCCGGCTAGTTTCGAGATTATTACTAGCGTACAGTAATGTACCACTACTATCTCTATAATCTAAAATTATACCGGAATCATCATACAGTTGTACTCTCACAAAGGGAAGGGTGCCAGGAGAAAAGTGTATATACTGGTACATTACCGTTGCAGTAAATTTGAACCATTGTTCACCGCTTGAATTGGCAATAAAGCCGTCAGCCCAGGTATTGGCGGTAAGCTGGGTTATGTTTGTGGTCGGCAAAATTACAGACGGTTCAGATTCAGGCGGTGGTGTGCTTGACGTGTTAAATGCTACTTTATATGTACCATTATATTCAAAGTATACTTTAAAATAGTATACTTTGCCGATTGTTAACTGCACGGGACCAGCAGCCTTTATTCTGGTATATATAGACGCGCCGGTACTATCATATAAATATATAGTTTCGCCAGTGGAATAACCGTCTTTATTAAAGTGAATATACTGATAAGTCGCCGTCGCGGTAAATTTAAACCATTTTTCGCTGTATGATGTGGAGGTGGCGGTATTAACGGTAAATTTACTCCATGTATCAACGGTCAACGTGGTTACATTGGTTGGCAAAATTACGCTTTTTTCAACCGGAAGTGTTGTTGATTTATTAAAACCTATACGAAACGCGGTGCCGCCGTGGATTTGGTATTTATATACATGGATATAGTACACACTGCCGACTTTTAATGTCTGGGAAATATAAAGCCGTGATTGATTCGGATACGCTCCTGATCCGCCTATTGAATACATACTTGTATCAGTTATAGATTTACCGGTATTATCAAATATTTCTACATACACATAGATCTGTCCAGGTTCGTAGTGAATAATTTGGTTCGCCGCTGTCGCGGTAAATTTGAACCATTCCCGTGTGTTAAGATCGCCTTCTTCCCATATATTTTCTGTTAGCAGGATTGCGGTTTCGCGTGATTGACCGTTGCCGCTGCCGCCGGTCCCTGTACCGGGACCTGTTCCAACGCCAGGACCGGAACCATTGTCATCTGTTGAGTCGTCATCATTGCTATTGAATAAACCACACCCAACAACCGTCATTGCGAATACCAGTGCTATTGCCAGTATTGCCGATAAAATAATTTTCTTTGTCATTTTGTTTCTCCTCGTCTCCGCTTGTGCGGTTTTTTTGTTTATGATTTTGTCCATGTTTCACTTGTCCCGTTCGGTCTCGTATATGTTCCCGGCGTTCCGTTGGTTGAGTTTGCCGCGTAAAACTTTGTACGTAAGTCGCCGGGGAATGTTAAAGAAGAAGTGTTGAAACCGCTCGAAGGAATTGTCCCCGCAAATGTTACACTGGTAAGGTTGACGCAGCCTTGAAAAGCGCTACCACGAATGCTGGTAACGCTGTCCGGTATGGTTATACTGGTAAGGCCTTTGCAACCTTGAAAAGTGCCATCCACAATGCTGGTAATGCTGTTCGGTATGGTTATGTTGACAAGACTGTCACAGTTGAGAAAAGCGTATATTCCAATACTGATAACGTTGTTCAGTATGGTTACGCTGGTAAGGTTACTACAAATCTCAAAAGCATACTCCCCAATGCTGGTAACTTTGTTGGGTATGGTTATACTGGTAAGGCTGGCGCAACGGGAGAAAGTGTAATTTTCAATGCTGGTAACTCTGTTGGGTATGGTTATACTGGTAAGGTTGACGCAGCCTTGAAAAGCGCTACCACGAATGCTGGTAACGCTGTCCGGTATGGTTACACTGGTAAGGCTGGTGCAACCAGCAAAAGCGCTACCCCCAATGCTGGTAACGCCGTTGGGTATAGTTATGCTGGTAAGTTTAGCACAGCCATTAAAAGTGTTAGCCCCAATACTGGTAACGTTGTTTGGTATGTTTACGCTGGTGAGGTTACCGCAACTTTCAAAAACGCCATTCCCAATATTAATAACGTTGTTCGGTATGTTTACACTGATAAGGTTAGTACAATTGTTAAAAGCGTTATCTTCAATACTGGTAACGCTATTCGATATGGTTATACCGGTAAGGTTGGTGCATCTGGAGAAAGCGGATTTCTCAATACTGGTGAAGGTACTGCCGGAAAGGTCAAGGATGACATATTTAGAGGAGTTGTTTCTAAGAATTTTTCCGAGGCTTCCATCAGTATCGGCATTACCGCCAAAACTGCTCACGTTCAGTTTGACAACGTATGGAGTAGCGGCGGTATTGGCAGGTTGAGCGGATAAATACGTGTTTAATGCCTGAATATTTTCAGCGGTGTGATCAAGCTTACCGAAAAAGACGGTTACTGTCTTCGGCGAACCTGTTATAGTGTAGCTTGATTTTGCAACTGCTACGGTCAATATACCGCCTGCGGTAAAGCCGCTGATTGGCAAGGTGTAATTCGCTCCTGAATTGCTGAGAGTTCCTTTGGTTACACCCGCTAAATCGCTAAGGGTGATGTCGTCTGCAGAAAGCCCCGCGATCGCTTGACTAAAGGTCAGCGTCAACTGCGTGGTAGTCTGTGTAATCGAACCGTTGGCAATTACGCTGCTGAATGTAACTGCGTTATTACCGTTTTCATTGCCGCTATTATTTTCCGGCGAGAGCGTTCCCGGGGCAGTTATCGGTTCTTCGCCTCCTTCAAGGGCTATAGTTCCGGTAATAGCCGTCATCTTCCCACCGCTAATTGTTACGTTGAATGTGTCTGAACCGTTGTTTTTCGGCTGTAGTGTCAATGCGCCGTTTGCGCCTACGGCGGAAACAGTACCTTTACTAACTTTGTCCGGTTGATCTGTCTTTTTAATGGTCAATTCATAACTATCACCCGCTGCGACGGTAGAACCGTTTTCCGTGATAATTAAAACGTACGTATTACCGGCAGTATCAGAGCTTTGATACTTTTCCGTCCGCGTTTTGTTATTTTTATCTGGTGCGGCGTCGTCACTTTTATTTAATAAGTCACACCCAACAACCGTCATTGCGAATATCAGCGTTATAGCCAATATTGCCAGCCAGTTTCTTTTGTTTGCCATTTTTTTTCTCCCTCTGCTTTGGCAGTAGAACATAAAAGATGTTTAAACAGCTCATACGAGCGGTTTTTTCCAATTCACCATTTCGGCAATTTTTCTTAAAATAGTGCCTCAAATAGTAAAATCATTACTTAATATTATTGGCATATAGCTGATAATTGTCAAGTAATTTATGATGTCATATTGCCCATTGTACAATAAATCTCTTGGCTTTTAGCTTATAAAAAGATGACGTTGAAACAAATTTTCATAAAAAACTTGAGAGAATTTCGTAAAAAAGAAGGTCTTTCACAAATGCAACTGGCGGAATATTGTAATACCGCCACCAGTTATATTGGGGAGATTGAGATTGGGCGGAGGTTTCCTTCCATGGAATTGATAGAAAAAATCGCCGATATATTGAGGATAGAGCCGTATCGCTTTTTTAAAAACCAGAATGATAATGACGTTAATGCCGGCGCTGAAAACATTTTTCCCCTTATGCCAAACTCGATGAAAAAGCAAATTGTAACGCAAATTAAAACGCAGATTAACAGGTCAACGAGCGAAATCTTGGGTGAAATTAACGAAATAATAAATAAATACTAAACTATGAAATTTCCATGTTCAGGGTTACCGTTTGCTTTCCACTGCATAGGCCTGTGAATACTCCGCGCTCAATGGAACTGTCGGCAAAGTCGCGCCCCCTTGAGACGGCGATGTAGACCTTATCTATGAGTTTGTCGCGAGTGGGGTCTACGGCGCAGTACTGGTTTCCCGTCCATGCTTCTACCCAAGCGTGGGTTTCGCCGTAACCGGAGGCGAGACCCGCGACATAACGGCATGGGATTTTGTCCAGGCGCAGGAGGGCAAGCAGCATTTGCGCGTAGTCCTGGCAGACGCCCGCGCCTATGTCAAACGCCCGCGCCGCAGAAGTTGAATTATTTGTCGCGCCGCGTTCATAGCGCAGATGGGCGTGGACGGCATGAGAGTAATATTGAATCCTGTCCGATACGTCTTTCGGAGCGGAACTGCTGATGTCATTGTAGAAATCGGTAAGTCCTTTATGCGCGCGGGTCAATTCCGTAGGGTAGAGCAGTATGCGCGGCGGTTCGCCTGAGGCGGTGTACGGTTCGTCAGATATTTCCGCGGCGCCCTCTATCCCAAAGCGGAAATGGCCGTGCGGCGCTTTTATTTCCCCCGCAAGCGCGTCATTGCCGAAGCTGTCTGCTGTTTGCCAGATCGTATCGGGCGCGGGGTCTACGCGCCACGACAGATTTTTTATTTTCTGCCTGTTGTCGCTTCGTGGCAATATCCTGAGCAGAAACTGGTGATCTGACGCGGGCGATGAAAACGCCAATTCCATTTGATATTGAAAACGGACTGTTTTCATTTCAAGCAGCCTGCTCCTCAAATAGCCTGCTCAGGCTGTCGAGTATGTCGTCCATGCGGTTTTTATAACTTTCCTCCGTGGCAAGAACTTCGACCAGCGCCGCCAGATGCTGGGCGTTGCAAAAACCTTTGCGTACCCGCGCAAGAACATGGCACAGTTTTTCGTACTTGCTGTTGATAAGTTTGTAGTCATAAGAGAATCTAAAGTACAAATCAAGCCGCTCGACAAGTTTGCCGCACTTGATAATTGTACGCGCTTCGCCGCTGGAGATTTTGTCGTCAATACTGCCCCAGAACGCGAGCAGGTAATCAATGACCGGCATCAGCGACAGGCGGAGGTTTTTGGCGCTGCGGCTTGTGTGGAACGCGTCAACCGCAAGCTGGATATAGGCAAGCGCCTCACTGCCGATCACGTTCCGGCAGACAAGCGCGTTATCGTGCGCGAAGCGAAGCGTCGAACTGATGGTAAAGCAGTCCACATTGTCGTACAGATACCCTTTTATAAAATGGCTGTGATCGCCGTATTTGTCCTTGATGTCCAAATTATCAAGGAATTCCCTGTAGGAGTTTTTGTCCTTGTCGAGCGAAATGTCGTGATAGTTGAAGAATGTTTTGAGCGTGGTATAGGCGCGCTCCGTGTATCTTCCGAGCCAGTACAGGTTTGAGCTGTATTCTACTGAGATAGTACCCATGTGTCTTTAAACCCTCCTCCTTGTGAAGAATTGACAATAAACGACCCCTCAATGCGCGAGAAGCGCGTTAATCCGCTTGCCCACACGCGCGTGGTTTTGCCCGTAAGCACAAAAGCCCTTAGGTCAGCTTTTCGGGGAATGGTGCCGCCGTTTTCTTCCATAATATCAAGGTCAATAAAGTCGATAACCTCTTGCGATATAAAACGCCTTGGCTCTTTTTTTATAAGTGCCTTGATTTCGTCTAATTTTTCTTCCGACAGTTCTCTGCCGAATACTACGCCGTAGCCGCCCGCTTCCGACACGTCTTTTATGACAAGGCTCTTGATGTTTTCAAGCGTATACTTGAGGTCGTCCTCGTAGTAGGGCAGGTATGTCGGCGCGTTTTGCAAAATAGGCTCTTCGCCCAGATAGTATTTTATCATTTTCGGCACGAAGTAATAAATGCCCTTGTCGTCCGCTACGCCGTTGCCCGGCGCGTTGATTATAGCGACATTCCCCTTGCGGTAGGCGTCCATGATATGCGGTACGCCGATGAGGGATTCCGCCATAAATGTTATGGGGTCAAGGTACTCGTCGGAGATGCGGCGGTATACCGCGCCCACTCTGGCTTTTACGCCGAGGTAGTCTTTTATGTACAGAACCGCGCCCTCAACAGTTAATTCCGCCGCTTTTACAAGCAGCGCGCCCGTGCGCTCTGCAAGGTACGAGTGCTCAAAATATGCGGCGTTGTACCTTCCCGGCGTGAGTATGACGTTCAATCCGCCGCGGTTCACAAAGTTCATTGTTTCGCGCAGAAGGTCGGAGTAGTCGCGGTTATCCGTGACATTGTTATTTGAATAGGCGTCGGGGTCGGCGATTCTGCTCAGTTCTCTGGCAATAAGCGGATAGGACGCGCCAGAGGGGATGCGCAAATTGTCCTCAAGTATGTACCACGCTCCGTCCTTTGCCTGAACAAGATCGATTCCGGAGATGTGGCTGTACACGCCTTCCGACGGGACGATGTTTTCGCACTCCGGCAGGTATCCTTTGGAGATATAGACAAATTCTTCAGGCACGACTTTGTCGGCGATAATCCTGGCGGTGGAGTAGATGTCCCTTAAAAAGCAGTTCAGCGCGTTTACCCGCTGGACAAGCCCTTTTTCTAAAAGAGTGAATTCGTTACGCGAAATAATCCTCGGTATGGCGTCGTAGGGAAAGAGCTGTTCGATAAACTCTCCATTTTTATAAATGCCGAATTTTACGCCGTACCGAGCCATGAGCTTGTTAATTTCATAGGCTGTCGCCACCGACATCTCCATCCCAATAATCCCCTTATTTTCGCCGTGAACGGCAAGTTAATGCAAAAAAAAAAGCAACGGCGTCCATCTGGATTTGAGCGCCATTGCTCACCCTCCATAATACTATAATTCACCCTAAAAAGCAAGTCTGGAATTGGGGAAAATAATACGGTTAAGATGGGAATCTCCCCATCTTTTTCTCCCTTTATTATTTATTATTTTTTATTTATTATTTAATAATGGGGGGCTTTAATGATAAAACATGTGTCTGTGGCGGCTCTGCCTGTCGCTGAGAATTTTATTATACAGAAGAACCGTATTGAGAATAACACGGGCAAGGCTTGCAAGCGCGTTTGTATTGTTACCGGGACCCACGGCGATGAATTGGAGGGGCAGTATGTTTGCGCCCGGCTTGCAAAGATTCTTAATGAAGGGAAACAAAAGTTAACGGGAATTGTGGATATCTATCCCGCCGTAAATCCGCTGGGGATCGATTCCATTACGCGGGGATTTCCGATGTTTGATCTGGATATGAACCGCATATTTCCCGGCTCTTCATCGGGGTCGCTTGCGGAGGTCGCGGCATACGATATTATCCGCGACATTGAAGGCGCGGATATGTGCATAGACATACATTCCAGCAATATTTTCCTGCGCGAGATACCGCAAGTGCGTGTGAGCGAACTAACCCAAGCCGCGCTTTTGCCGTACGCCGTGATGCTCAATGTCGATCTTGTGTGGATACACGCATCGGCGACCGTATTGGAATCGACGTTGGCCCATTCGCTCAATATTCGCGGCGTAAAGACGCTGGTTGTCGAGATGGGCGTGGGAATGCGCATAACGGAGAGTTACTGCACGCAACTTGTGGACGGCATATTGAACCTTCTGCGCGAACTTGGAATGTGGAGCGGGGAAACCGTGCGGATGCGCCCGCCGCTTGTCTCAAAGGATCACAGCGTCGGTTTTTTAAATTCTGACGCGGGGGGAATATTTATTCCTCGCGCCGCGCATGGCAGTCATGTAAACACGGGTGATTGCGTCGGCATCGTCATAGACCCGCTTACCGGTTCCGTTGTGGAGGAAGTAACCGCCCCGTGCGACGGTTTGTTGTTTACGTTACGTGAATACCCGGTCGTCTTCGGCGGATCGCTTTTGGCGCGGATTATGGAGGACTCAAAAAATGGTTAAGGAAATTATTTATTCGATCAAGTCGCCCTACCGTCAAAGCATGGACATTGTAGGGTACACTTTCGGTTCAGGCGAGCTCTCGTGCTGCGTGGTAGGGGCATTGCGCGGCAACGAGATTCAGCAGATGGCGATCTGCGCCCAGTTGGTAGACACGCTCAAACGCATGGAGGAAAACTCGTGTGTTTTGCTGGGCAAGAGCGTGATGATCATACCGTGCGCAAACCATTACTCCATGAATATCGGTAAACGCTTTTGGACGATGGACAACACCGACATCAACCGGATGTTCCCGGGGTATGATCAGGGCGAGACGACACAGCGCATTGCCGACGGGCTTTTCAAGTCGGTCAAAGATTATGTCTACGGCATACAGATGGCGAGTTTTTACCGAGAGGGCGAATTTCTGCCGCACGTCAAAGTGATGGACACTGATTGCAGAAAACCGGAAACATACGAGTCGCTGTCAGACTTCGGCCTGCCCTACGGTCTGATTAGAATACCCCATCCCTACGATACCGCGACGCTCAACTACAACTGGCAGATATGGGGCTGTCAGGCCTATTCGCTGTTCTCGACATACACCGAGCACATCGGGAAGCAATCCACTCAGACCGCCGTGAACGCGGTACTGCGTTTTCTTATCGCCAAGGGTGTACTCAGGTGGGCGCTGCACGGCGGAATGCACACGCGCATATTAAATGAAGGATTGATACAAAACGTCCAGACAAACTGCGCCGGCATATTAAAAAAATATGTCGCGGTGGGCGACGAAGTCGCCGAGGGCGATCTGCTCTGCGAGATAATTCATCCTTTAGAGGGGAACACGATAGGCCGGATAGAATCGCCGATGGAAGGGACGGTGTTTTATGCCTACAACAAGCAATTGGTGATGGAGCATACCGACGTGTTTAATATTGTGCCGTTTTCCAATGTATAAGCAGTTTTAGTTTTTGTTATCCTTTTAACGCGTCTTCCAGCATTTTCTTCGCCGTGTCGGGGTTCCCTTTTCCGCCAAGTTTTTTCATAACCTGTCCCATTAAAAACCCGAAAACTTTTTCCTTTCCGGCGCGGTATTCCGCGACTGAGCTTTGATTTTCAGTTATAACGGTTTTTACCGCTTCTATAACGGCGTTGTCGTCGTTGATCATGAGCAATCCCTTTTCGGCGATATATTTTTCCGGATCAACATTGTTTGTAAATACCGCTTCAACCGTTTCTTTATACGCGCTTCGGTTGATTTTCCCGTCTGTAACAAGTTTAATGAGCGCTGAAAATTTATCGGTATTAAGCGACAGATCTTCCGGCAAAACATTGGCGTTGTTCATCAGCCGCATGATTTCACCGGTTAAAAGGTGCGCCGCTTCTACGGGCTGTCCGCTTTTCCGCGAGATTGTTTCAAATAAATCGCAAATGTTTTTGTGAACGGTCAGAACCTCCGCCTCGGATTCGGGGATTTTAAAGTCGCGGAAGTACCTATCGCGTTTTTGATGCGCCAGTTCCGGCAGATTTTTTCTGACGTTTGCAAGCCAGGAGTCGTCAATCTCCATTGGCAGTAGGTCAGGCTCAGGAAAGTAACGGTAGTCCTGCGCGTTTTCTTTTGAACGCATGCCGTAAGACTCAAGTTTTTCATCGTCCCAGCGGCGCGTTTCCTGAACAATCTGCCCGTTGTCCTCTAATATTTCAATCTGACGCGATGTCTCATATTCAATGGCGCGGGCAATCGCCTTGAACGAGTTCATGTTTTTTGTTTCGGTACGCACGCCAAGCTCTCCGCCCGCCAGGCGCACGGACAGATTGATGTCTGCGCGGATGGAGCCTTCCTGCATTTTGCAGTCGGACACGTCAAGGTACAGAAGCGTTTCGCGCAATTTTTCAAGATAGGCGATTACTTCGGCTGCGCTGCGGAAGTCAGGTTGCGAAACAATTTCCAGAAGAGGCACTCCGCAGCGGTTGAAGTCCATGAAAGTGTTCGCGCCGTTTGCGTCGTGAATCAATTTTCCCGCGTCTTCTTCCATGTGTATCTCTCGTATGTTGATTGTCTTTTTTTGTCCGCCGACTTCGATGTCAAGATGACCGTCTCTGCAGATTGGGGCGTAGAGTTGCGATACTTGGTAGGCCTTCGGCAGATCGGGATAAAAATAATTTTTACGGTCAAACTTGCAGTATTTGGTTATGGAGCAGTTAAGGGCAAGCCCGAGCCGGATAGCGTACTCCACCACGGAGTGGTTAAGCACGGGCAATACGCCGGGCATTCCGGCGCAGACGGGGCAAACATGGGTGTTTGGCTCACCGCCGTAAGACGTGGTACAACCGCAGAAAATTTTTGATTTTGTTGAAAGCTCGGTGTGAACCTCAAGGCCAATGACGGTTTCCCACTTCATCTCTTTTTTCCTCCGGGCTTTTGCAAATGGCAATTGGTGCGGGATTGATAAACCCGCGCCGCATCAATAAGTTTGTTCTCGGAGAAAGCGTCCCCGATAAGCTGGAAACCGATTGGCAAACCGCCAGAGTCAAATCCGCAGGGAAGCGCGGCGGAGGGGAGTCCCGCCAAATTGATCGACACTGTGTAAATGTCTCCCATGTACATCTTCATTGGGTCGCCGGAATTTTCCCCGATACGGTATGCCGTTGTGGGCGCGACGGGGGAGAGTATCATGTCATACTTTGTAAACAACTTCGTGTAAGCGTCTTTGATAAGGGAGCGTACCTGGAGGGCTTTTTTGTAATAGGCGTCGTAGTAACCGGATGAAAGAACAAACGAGCCGAGCATTATTCTTCTTTTTACTTCCAGCCCAAAACCTTCGTTACGGGAAAGACGGTAAACTTCTGAAAGAGACTGCGCTTTTGAACTGCGGTAACCGTATTTTAAACCGTCATAACGCGAAAGGTTTGACGACGCTTCGGCGCAGGCGATGATGTAGTAGGTTGGGATCACATAATCCAAAAACGGCATTTCAAATTCTTCCATAATTGCGCCTGATGCCTGAAACTCCTTGGCCGTCGCAAGAACGGCGGTCTTTACTTCATCGTCAATGCCGCCCGCAAAATAATTGCGGGGCAGTCCTATCTTCACGCCTTCCAGTTTTGATTTTACCTCGCCGAATTCAAACGGCTTTTCTATGACGCATGTGCTGTCCCGCTTATCAGGCCCTGAAATGATCGACAACAGGGCGGCGCAGTCGTTAATGTTTTGCCCGATGGGACCGATCTGATCGAGGGACGACGCATACGCTAAAAGCCCGTACCGCGACACGGAACCGTAAGTCGGCTTGATACCGGTAACGCCGCAGAAAGCGCATGGCTGGCGTATACTGCCGCCCGTATCAGAACCAAGGGCGATGGGTGTTTCCCCCACGGCTACAGCGGTGGCGCTGCCTCCTGAAGAACCGCCCGCGACACGCGCGGTATCCCACGGATTATGCACCGCGCCAAACGCTCCGGTCTCACTTGAGCCGCCCATAGCGTACTCGTCCATGTTGAGTTTCCCGATTATTACCATGCCGGCTTTTTCCAGCTTTTCAATAACCGCGGCATTAAACACGGGCGTATAGTTGCCGAGCATTTTTGACGCGCATGTTGTTTTTATTCCCTCTGTGGAAATATTATCTTTAATGGCGATTGGCACGCCCGCAAGCGGTGAGATCTGTCCGTTTGAGTCAATCTGGGACTGAATTTCTTTTGCGCGCGCCAAGGCTTTCTCTTTTGATACCGTAAGAAAAGCGTTATAGTTGCCGTCGTTTTTTTTGATTGATTCAATGTACGCGCTCACGGCTTCAACAACGCTGAGTTTTTTCGCTTTAATGAGAGCGGATAATTCTAAAGCACTGCTTTGCAGTGGTACGCTTGATTCAAGCATATTCATCAACCTTTTTATTCAACCGTCTTGGGAGCGATAATCATTTGATCGTTCCTGACAGGAGCGTTTTGCAGTATCAATTCGCGATCAAACGAAGGGCGCGTTTCATCGTTGCGGAAATAATTTACATTATCAAAAGGATGGCTGCGCTCAACAACGCCGTTAGTGTCAATTTCGCCGAGCCGCGCCATGTAATCAAGAATCTCCTGCAAATCGCCGGTCAATCTTGTTTTTTCACTATCTGAAAGCGTAAGGCAGGATAAATCTTCCAGATACGCAAGCAGTTTATCGTCTATTTGCATAGTAATCTCCGGTTATTTTATAATAATGCGATTCCGGCGGACTTACAGCCTGATACTGTTTTTTCGTCCCACACGGAAACCTGCACTTCTCCGACATGCGCTTTTTCAAGCAGAAGCATACACAGCCTTGATTGCCCAATTCCGCCGCCCATTGTCAGTGGGAGTTTGCCCTCAAGCAGCATTTTGTGGAAGGGCAGTCTTCTGCGGTGATCGCACTTCGCTTTGGTAAGCTGAGTATCCAACGATTGTTCATCGACGCGGATTCCCATCGATGAAATTTCAAAAGCACACCCTAGGACATCGTTCCAGAAAACAATGTCGCCGTTTAATGTCCAGTCGTCATAGTCCGGCGCGCGTCCGTCGTGCTTGACGCCTGATTTTAAGACATCGCCTATCTGCATGATAAACGCGGTTTTATTTTCTTTTAAAAATGCGTTTTCGCGCTCTTTCATGGACAGTTTTGGGTATGCGTCCTCAAGCTGCTGCGTAGTAATAAATTTTACGTCGCGCGAAAGGTTGACTTTTATGGCCGGATATGCCCCTTTGATTTTATCCGCCGTGTCGCAAATGGCGTTTACAATCGCGGTTACGGTTTTTTTTAACATATTCTCATTGCGCGAAGCTTTGTCTATGACCACTTCCCAATCCCATTGATCAACGTAAATTGAATGAAGGTTGTCCATCTCTTCATCGCGCCGCACCGCGTTCATATTCGTATACAAACCTTCGCCCACGGGAAAACCGTACTGGTACAGCGCCATGCGTTTCCATTTCGCGAGCGAATGGACAATTTGCGCTGTCCCATTAGTCTCCTTTATTGCAAACTCTACCGGGCGCTCAACGCCGTTGAGGTTATCGTTCAAGCCTGTTTGCGGATCGACAAAAAGCGGCGCGGAAACGCGCTTGAGGTTAAGAGCACCCGCTAAATTGTCCTCGAATAACCGCTTTATCATGCCAATGGCGATTTGTGTCTCATAAACCGATAAAATTGACCGATAACCGTCCGGTACAATCAATTTACTCATTCTTCCTCTCCATTAACAAAAAAAATAGACGCGGCAGACCCCAGTCCACAGCGCCCTTGCTGTTTATTATTAACTTATAATAGTATAAAGCGATTTATATTGTCAAGTATACAAAATGATACGGTTTAACCTGAAACTTTTGCAATGACTTCAACTTCAACCAGAACTCCACGCGGCAGGGCGGATACGGCTACGCAGGAACGCGCAGGTTTTCCTGTAAAGTACTGCGCATAAATTTCGTTGAACGCGGTAAAATTTTCCATGCTTGTCAGGAAGCACGTCGTCTTTATCACTTTTGTAAAATCGCTTTCAGCAGCCGCAAGCACCGCGGCGATATTTTGCATAACCTGCTCGGTCTGTTCTTTTATGCCACCTGATACTACGGCACCTGTTTCGGGCGACAGTGGAATCTGTCCTGAGGCAAAGAGGAATCCGTCAGCTACGATAGCTTGGGAATATGGACCGATGGCTGCGGGTGCGGAATTGGTAGAAATAATTTTCATAACTTAAAACTCCTGATAACTTTAATTTCTCGGCTATCCAAAAAAAGAATTTTACCACGAACCACACGAACATCACGAACTTTTAACACACATCTTGTCGTTGTTCGTGCTGGTTCGTGTTGGTTCGTGGTAAAAAATAAAATACCCCTATATCTCCTGATACGTTCCCAAATAATTAAACATATCCGTCTCCTGTTCAAGCTCCGCCAGCACTTGTTTCAATTCATCAGAGATGACTGGCGTGTCAATGTCAAAATAAAAAAGAAACTCAAAAGCCTGCCCGGAGATGGGGCGGCTTTCCAGTTTGTTCATGTTGATCCCGTGCGCGTAAAATTTCGCGAGGACATGGTAAAGGGAGCCGGGCTTGTGCTTTAACGCCAGCATAAGGCTTGTCTTGTGCGCCCCCGAATAGATTTCCGGCTTTTTGGAAATACAGATAAAGCGCGTGTAATTATTGTCGGTGTTCTGGATGTTGAATGACAGCGCCTGCAAGCCGTACAACTCCGCGCAGTCGCGCGATGAAATAACTGCCGCGTCAGTCCGCCCGGAATTTGCCGCCTGCATGGCGGCCATTGCAGTATTCGCGCATTCTGTAACCTTGACGTTTTTCCATGATTTTAAAAATCGGCTGCATTGGCGAATCGCCTGCTCGTGTGAAAACACTTCCTTAATATCGTCCATCTTCGCGCCGGGCGCCGCAAGTAACGTGTGCGTTATCGGCAGCTTAATGCTTCGCACAATGTAGAAACGGTAGCGGTTCATCAGATCGTACACTTCGTTGACTGAACCGGCGGAACTGTTTTCCAGCGGCACTACGCCGTAACGGCACAAGCCGCCGTCTACCGCCTGAAACACTCCTTCAAAATTATTAAAGTATGTGATGTCCGCGGGAGAGAATAATTTGTCGCAGGCGGCTTGTGAAAACGCGCCTTCCACTCCCTGACACGCGACAACGGCGCGCGAAGGAAAACTGTCACTCTTGTGCTGAACCGCGTCTTCAAGTAATTTCTTTACGGCTGAATCATAATGACTCTGCGCCTTCTGATGACTGTGGCATATCTCAAAAATGGAAGAAAACAAAACCTTGACATACCCCGAAAGTTCAGGCCGCGCCTTTTCGCAAAGCCGGTACAGAATTTTCCGCTCATGTTCCGTGTCAATAACAGGCTGTGAATTTTCTTTTTTATCCTTTTCAATATCCAGCGCAATCTCCATCCGCTGTTCAAACAAACTCAGCAACTGGTCGTCAATACTATCCGTTTTTTGATTCAACTCATCAATCCCCATAATCTTTCCTCTCTTTTCTATTTAACTAACTACTAACCACTACTCACTATTCTTCCCAACTATATCTAAAATCTTCTGAACATCGTGCGCTAATGCGGCGAAAGCGTCCGGCTTAATCGACTGCGGTCCGTCGCACAGGGCATGGGCGGGGTCGTTGTGTACTTCAATGATCAAGCCGTCAGCGCCTGCGGCGGCTGAAGCCATTGACAGCGGGTACACGAGCGCCGCGTCGCCCGCAGCGTGGCTTGGGTCTATGATGACGGGCAGATGGGTCAGCCGCTTTAACATCGGCACGGCTGAAATATCGAGGGTATTACGGGTGGCTGTTTCAAAGGTGCGGATGCCGCGCTCGCACAGAATGATCTTTCCGTTACCGCCTGACATTATGTACTCGGCGCTCATTAAAAGTTCTTCCAGGGTATTGGCAAGACCGCGTTTCAACAGGATTGGCTTTTCCTGCCTGCCAAGTTCTTTCAGAAGTTCAAAATTCTGCATATTGCGCGCGCCTACCTGAATAACGTCAACCCGCTCGAACATCGGCAGATGGTTAGCGTCCATTATTTCGCTGACGACGGGCATTCCTGTAAGTTCCTTTGCTTTCAGCAAAAACTCAATGCCTTCGTCGCGAAGCCCCTGAAACGAATAGGGAGAAGTCCGGGGCTTGAACGCTCCGCCGCGCAGAAGATTCGCACCCGCGTCTTTAACATTCCGCGCGATATTGCAGATCTGTTCATTCGATTCCACAGAACAGGGACCGGCGATAAACTGAAAATGACCGCCGCCGATTTTATACCCATTCATGTCAACAACGGTATCGTCCGTGTGGAATTTGCGGTTGGCGTTTTTGTACGGTTCGCTGATCCGCTGTACGCGCTCTACAATGTCCATCCCGCTGACAAGCTCGGAGTTAAGGCTGTGCGTGTCCCCTATCAGTCCCAGCACCGTTTGATAAACTCCCCTGTTCACATTGACGCGCAGTCCCTGGTTTTCAAGCCACGAAATTAAGTTTTCAAGGCTCTTTTCATTTGCGTCTTTTTTAATAATAACAATCATAATCAACCTTTAATAAAAAATTTTATTCCCATTCAACCGTAGCCGGAGGTTTTGAAGTAATATCGTAAACAACGCGGCTTACGGACGGTATCTCAGCCGTTATCCGCGATGAAATACGGTCCAGTAACTTGTGGGGCAGGGGAGCGTATTCACAAGTCATAAAATCATCCGTCTTTACGGCCCTGACCGCGATTACATAATCATAAGTCCTGTCGTCCCCTTTAACGCCAACAGAGCGCGTATTTGTAAGGACGCAAAAATACTGATCGGGTCTGTTTTTAATTCTGTCCAGTTCTTCGCGGAGAATCGCGTCGGCCTTTCGTAAAAGATTGAGCTTTTCTTCAGTAACTTCGCCGATGACGCGGATGGCAAGTCCCGGTCCCGGAAACGGCTGGCGGTAAACAATTGACGAAGGCAGACCCAGTTTTTTGCCCATGACGCGCACTTCGTCTTTGAAAAGCCGGGACAAAGGCTCTACAACCGCGGTAAAGTCGAGTCCTTCGGGAAGTCCGCCGACATTGTGATGGCTCTTGATAACGGCGCCGTGCTTGCCGCCCGATTCGACGACATCGGGGTAAATTGTTCCCTGCGCGAGATACGGAATATTTCCAAGCTTTGCGGCTTCTTCTTCAAACACGCGGATAAATTCCTCGCCTATGATCTTGCGCTTTGTTTCAGGATCCGCCACTCCGCTTAATTTTGCAAGGAATCGATCTTTTGCGTTAACGCGGATAAAACTGAGTTTTTCTTTTGAAAACACGCGCTCTATCTCATCACCCTCATTTAACCTCATTAAACCGTGATCGACAAAAATGCACGCAAGCTGTCCCGGTATTGCCTTGGATAAAAGACCCGCGCATACGGATGAATCAACTCCGCCCGATAGGGCAAGCAGGACATTTTCATTGCCTACTTTTTTTTGGATTTGTTTTATCTGCGTTTTAATATAATCGTCAAGTTTATAGTTACCGGACGCGCCGCATATGTCGTATAAAAATCTGCGGATAATTTTTTTACCGCCTTTTGTGTGTTTTGTCTCAGGGTGAAACTGCACGGCGTAAAGTTTTTTCGCTTTGTCCTCGCAGGCGGCGGTACAGACCGATGTTTTTGCCGTTTCGCGAAAACCTTTAGGCAGGCGTTTTACACAGTCTTTGTGGCTCATCAGCGCGGTAAAACTTTCCTTCCTGCTTCCAAATAACTTTGAAGCATTTTTGGGCGTTACCGTAACGCGCCCGTATTCGCCCTTGTCGCCGGACGCGACTTTGCCTCCAAGCGTATGGCACATAAGGTGCATTCCGTAACAGATACCCAGAATGGGGATACCCAGCGAAAAAATTTTAGGATCGCACTTTGGAGAATCGGGTAGGTATACGCTGTTCGGCCCTCCCGTCAGAATAATGCCGATGGGTTTTAATTGCAAAATTTCATCAACTGTTATGTTGCCCGGCTTTATTTCCGAATAAACTGACAGGCCTCTGACAGTCCCCGCGATTAGTTCCTTATACTGCCCGCCGAAATCCAATACCAAAACAAGCTCGCTCATTGATAACTCCTAAGCTTACTATACCATTGGCGGGGAACAATGTTAAGGGCGTTTGACAATGGTATTAAATCCGTTATAATCATAGTATGACTATTGAACAGACCATTGAAATTCCGCCCAATCACCGTCTTGTGTTGGATTTACCGTTTGAATTGCCTACCGGTAAAGCAAGAGTGGAATTAACTGTTATCCCTGAAAAAAAGAAAACCGCCAGTAAAAGAAAATCAGTTTTTGGCTGCCTTCATCGATTTGCCGATTCTTCAAAAATCGCCGGTGAAAAAAGCGCATGGGAACGGGTTGTTTTAAGTAAATATGCAAAAAATTGATTAATAAAATCAGAAAAGCCAAGTCCTGATCACACACAACACGCCAAAAAAAAGACGGACCCCGCGGCCCGTCTTTTTAATTAGCGCGGCCAATTTTGCCGTTGCCCTTTGCTAGGGTCTTGTATTGGTTGTACTGAACACAATGGCGAAAGTGCCGGCGTTGGTGCTGGTATTTGGATACACTCTCAGTTTTACAGTACCATTTGAATTAGGTGTAAATTGCTGTGGAGCAGTCCAAGCGGCATCTACATTTGTAAAAATAGATGAACCGCCACTGTAAGATGCGTCAACTCTAACATTCAATGTTTTAGATCCATCTCCACCAGTGTTGGGAACCCTGTCATTCCACCACACATAATATGTAGTTCCCGATTTTACAGTGAATGAGTACCAGATTTCTTTGTTAGGAGTGTCGGATTTTATTTCATCGTTGATCCAGTTATTTGCAGTCAATGGCTTTGGATTGTTTTCGCCACCTTGACCGTTATAAGTCCACTTGGCGTATAGGGTGACATTGCCGGTAGCGGTATAAGAAGCGCCCGCGTTGTAATTGGTTCCTGTGCCGTCAGTCTTGGTATTCCAGCCGCCGAAAGTGTAATTGGGTTTGGATAACCCGTTTCCAGCGGGCAGATTTTTGCTGGAACCGGCGTTTGTTGTTATTTGAGCAGGAGGTGTTCCGGTTCCGCCATTGACGTTAAAAGTAATAGTGTAAGTATTAGAAGATTGAGATGGTGTTTTTGCAGAAACATTTGCAGATTGAGAACTTTCCCCAATACTATTGTAAGCGGATACTTTATAATAATAGGTCGTATTTGGATTTAGTCCGGTGTCTGTATAAGAGGTGTCAGTCACAGTTCCTGATTTGTTATATTGACCGTTAGCGTTTGTACTTTTATACACATAATATCCACTTGCTCCCGATACCGCAGGCCAGCTTATTTTAATGCTGTTTGAAGATTGCGCCGAAGCTGTTACTCCAGTGGGAGTGACAGGTTTTGTTTTGGGTTCACTGCCACTCGAGTCTCCGCCAGGACCTTTGCCGCCGCTAAAGCCGCCGCCCGGTTGGTCCATCATACCGGGGTCTATAAATGAACCGCTGCATGCGGCCGCAATAAACAGAACCGCCACCGCTAGTATGATAAATAGTTTTCTCATATACCCTCCTTATTAAAATTCAAATCCAAAGCGCAGTCCGCCGTTCCAGCCCAGAGGTGTTGGAACATTGAAAAAACTAACGCCTATGCCGCCATCACCGGATAGTGATCCCAATGAAGGCATGGAAGATTTTGACAGGACATAAGCCAGAGAAGGCTCCACATACATATTCTTGCCCATTGTTATTTTGTATCCTGCCTTAAGCGAAGCGATCATTCCTAGAAAACCGCCATTATCCGAATTGTATGATTTGTTAATAAATAACCAGTTAAACCCCACTGTTGTACCCATGAAAAACTTATCAAAGTCAGCTGCGGGATAATAACGTCCCTCTACGGCGCCGCCTAAATACATGCCGTCTGTTTTGTCAAATTTCATAATATAAACATCAACGTCAACTCCAATACTAAAGTGAGGAACGATAAGCCTCTCATAGGCGGCGGAGATAAGGAAGGCCATTGTCTTGTCAGAGTCGTAGGCTATTAATCCCTTGAACAGCGGGAATAAATCCAGTGCAATAGCATTTTCATTCTCTTTTGCGGCAGAATTTGCCGGAGCTGCCGGAGCCGCCGGAGCCGCCGGAGTTGTCGGAGCTGCCGGAGTTGCCGGCTTTTGTTGTTGTTGGGCAAAAGCCGCGTCCATAATTACGTAAGTCAATACCAGGGTAAACAAAATTTTCTTCATTTTCATCCTCCTAAATTTTCCTAAAAATGAAAATTTGCTATATCTCAACCGTGCCATCAAAAACTTTGATGCAGTCGCCGGTCATGTATACGACTTCATTGGTGTAACGGATTATTAAATTTCCGCCGGGAAGGCGCACTTTAATGTCGGTGTCCTTGTCGCAGAATCCGTTCAGTATCGCGGCTACCGCCGAAGCGCAGGCGCTTGTTCCGCTTGCCTGAGTCTCGCCGCTGCCGCGTTCCCATAAACGTATTTTTAAGTGGTTCCTGCCGACAACATTGACAAATTCCGCGTTTACCCTGTCGGGGAACAGCGGATCGTTTTCAAACAGCGGACCTATTTCGCTTAAATCAAGCTCGTCAAGATTATTGCAAAACACTACCGCGTGCGGGTTGCCCAAGGAGACGCAGGTAATTTCATATTCGCCGCCGCCGATGTTTACTTTTCTGGCGATTGCGTTATCGCCCTTTAAGTTGACGGGTATTTGTTCCGGGCGCAATTCGGCGTGTCCCATGTTCACTTTAACTGACGACACCAAGCCGTTGCGCGTTGAAAGATAGAGTTCTTTAACGCCGCTTTTTGTTTCAATCTTCATATCGCGCTTTTTAACAAGTCCGCTGTCGTACAGATATTTTGCCACGCAGCGGATTGCGTTTCCGCTCATGCCGCCCTCGCTGCCGTCAACATTGAACATCCTCATTCTTGCGTCGGCAACGCCCGCGGCGGGCGGCAATATCAGCACAACGCCGTCGCCGCCTACGCCCTTATGCCTGTCCGACAAAAATACCGACAGTGATTCGGGAGAATTAATTTTTTCCATATTAAAGCAATCAAAGTAAATAAAATCATTGCCGCAGCTCTGCATTTTTGTAAAGGTGAGTTTCATGCGCTCGGTTCGCAGGCTGTTGATGTCAACCAATTCGGTATTGATTTCGCTGTATCCGGAAAGCAAACCGTCCGCAAGCGCGTTTGCCGTATCGACCGATGTAAGGCACGGAACGCCGAGAGAGCAGGCTTTTCTGCGGAGTTTTACGTCGTCCAGCGCCGGGTCTCTTCCTTTTTTGGACGTACAGATGATATAACTTATCGAGCCGCCCGCCAGAAGAGTTTCCGTGTTGACTTCCTGATTATCGCAAATTTTGTCTATCGGTTGAACTTCAAAACCTTTTTCCTTAAGATAACGCGTTGTTCCCCGCGTCGCGTAAAGCGAGAATCCGGCGCGGACAAATTTTTCCGCAACGTCCCGTATTTCCGGCTTGTCGCTGTCCCGCACCGTTATAAGCACGCCGCCTTTTTTTTTCATTTTGTATCCCGCGGCGATAAGCCCCTTGTACAGCGCTTCTTCAAGGTTCTTGCCAATGCCTAAAACTTCCCCTGTGGATTTCATTTCAGGGCCTAAATGCGTATCAACGCCGGCAAGTTTTTCAAAAGAGAAAACGGGAACCTTGACCGCGACATACGGCGGAATTTTTCCTATGCCAGGTGAAATGCCAAGAGCGGAAAATGTTTGGCCAACGCTCATTTTTGTGGCAAGCTCGCACATTGGAATACTTGTAACCTTGCTGAGATACGGAACGGTACGGGATGCCCTTGGGTTGACTTCGATAACATAAATGTCGTTCTCATACAGGACGTATTGAATATTGACAAGCCCTTTTACATCCAGAGCCATGCACAATCTTTTGGTAACGTCAAAAATTCTTTCCGCTAACGCGTCGTCAATGTTAATGGCGGGGTATACCGCGATGCTGTCCCCCGAGTGAATGCCTGTGCGCTCGATATGTTCCATTATGCCGGGTATTAAAACATTCCCCCTTTTTCCGTCAGGGGAAGGGCAGCCGTCGCACAGGGCGTCAACCTCTATCTCAGGGCCTTCAAGGTATTTGTCTATCAGCACGGGGTTTTCCTGTTTCGAGCGCAAAATAATTTCCATATACTCTCGGATATCGTCCTGAGAGAACGCGATGATCATGTTCTGTCCGCCCAGCACGTAGGATGGGCGCATAAGGACTGGAAAGCCTAATTTTTCGGCGGCGGTCAGCGCCTCGGCTTCCGTTAAAACGCCGTACCCCTTTGGGCGTTTGATGTGCAATTTTTCAAGCAGAACGTCAAACCGCTGCCTGTCTTCGCAGATGTCTATGCTGTCCGCGGACGTGCCGATGATGTTTACGCCGCGCTCGTGAAGTTTCTTTGTAAGTTTTATAGCCGTGCCGCCGCCAAAGGCGACAATAACGCCGATTGGCTTTTCAATTTCTATAATGCTCATTACGTCGTCAATGCACAATGGTTCAAAATAAAGCCTGTCCGCCGTGTCAAAGTCGGTGGAGACGGTTTCGGGGTTGTTATTAATTACGATAACTTCGTATCCCAGGCTTTTCAGCGTCCAGATGCAATGCACGCAGGCGTAGTCAAACTCAATCCCCTGTCCTATGCGGATTGGTCCCGAACCGAGAACCACAACCCGTTGTTTGCCGCTCTTTTGAATAAACGGCAGGGCTTCGTTCTCCGTCCCATTTTGAATAGAATAAAAATATGGCGTTTTAGCTTCAAATTCGCCGCCGCAGGTGTCTACCATTTTGTATATTAATTGTGGACTTGAAGCTTTAACCATTCTTAGTTAATTAAGCTATTTAATAGTATATTTGTCAATACTTCCAATCCGGTAATAACGGTTGCGCGTTAATCTGAGTCGCCGCTTTCATCCTCAAAATTGTAATAATTGAGCGTCGGATTGGGTTTGTCATTGCTGAAATTAACCTTCTCCTTACTGATGTATTTTTCCCCAGCGGCTCTGAAACGCACATAATACAAACCATTTCCCGTCCACAAAACGGATTTAATACCTGACGAAGTATATAGAATAACAGTTACTTTATCATTTCTTATAGTGCCGCTTCCGTGAATTACCGGATTCCATTTTGAAATTGGATTGTTGTTTGTAAACAGGCCAATCTCAATATCTGTTCCATTGATGAAATTATATTGGGTAAGATCCGTAATGGTAATTGAGCGCGCCGTACCGGTTCCAGGTTGTCTGCTTTTATAAAAATTATCTAAGGCGGTAACCAGATTGTTATACGCGACATCAATGCCCGGAGGAGATTTCGCGCTGTTTATAGCACCGGTAAGCGAGTCCATAATTGCGTCTGGGACCCAGTATTTCTCCTTGCTGACATCCTTTCCATTATTACTGCTTGCTTGAACATCCGCTTTAGCGTTTTCCGCTTCTTTAATCAGGGTTGTAAGCGCTTGCTGGGTAAAACCGCTCGTTTTAGTTCCGTTTGTTTGTATTTGTGATTTAAATTTGATAATTGCCGTATCCAGTGCGGTTACCGCATCGTCAACTTCCGATTGGGAAGCCGCTTTATCGCGTGTCTTTTCTGCGGCGGTAATTGCCGCTTTAAAGGCGGCCATATCACCGGAGGTGACCCACTTTCTGACCGGGTGGACTTGTGACGCGTCTGCCGCGACATCTAGCCCTTCTTTTGCCGATTCCGCTTCGTCAATTTTTTCATCCAACCCGGTTAGATCAAAATCGAATTCGTCGCCGATAAAACATCCGGTAAACAGAATTAACATGGATAATAAAATAATCAGAGCCTTTTTCATTTTATTCCTCTAACTTATAATATACCGCTTTTTTTAAAAAAACAATAAAATAACGCAAAACTTCCTTTGTACTCTTTGTTTCTTTGCGCTCTTAGCGTAAAGCTTCGGCGATATTAACCAACCCATGCAAAAACCAGCGGTCTACTTTGGTGATTGCGTAAAGTTCATCCACGCTGACGCCGCGCTTGATTGCCTCATATAGCACAAACAGGCGCTCATCGGTTACGGTATTTAAAAGGGCGCGGATTTCTTCGTCTGATTTTGCGGACAGGCGCGGCATGTCAAGGCCGTTGAGGCCTATCTCCGCGCCGCGGACGGCTTTTACAAGGGCTTCTTCAAAAGTGTCGGCAATCGCCATCACTTCGCCCGTCGCTTTCATCTGGGTGCCAAGCTCTTTTTGCGCGTACACAAATTTGTCAAATGGCCATTTGGGGAATTTTACCGCCACATAGTCAAGGGTCGGCTCAAATGCGGCGAATGTATTTCCCGTAACGGCGTTTATTATCTCATCGAGGGTATAACCAATGGCGATTTTTGTCGCAACTTTTGCGATGGGGTAGCCCGTCGCCTTGCTTGCGAGGGCGGAGGAGCGCGAAACGCGCGGGTTTACTTCGATGACCGCGTAGTCAAAACTGTCGGTATGAAGGGCGAATTGGACATTACAGCCGCCTTCAACGCCCAGGGCGCAGATTATATTCAGCGCGGCTGAACGCAGCATTTGATATTCTTTGTCAGCCAGCGTAACGGCGGGAGCGATAACAATGCTGTCGCCCGTGTGTATGCCTACAGGATCGAAGTTTTCCATTGAACAGACGGTGATTACGTTTCCCACTCGGTCACGCATCACTTCAAACTCAATTTCTTTCCAGCCGGCAATGCATTCTTCCACAAGTATCTGATGAATCGGAGAAAGCGAAAGGCCGTTTGCCGCGATTTCCCTTAGCTGTTTTTCGTTATACGCGATGCCGCCGCCTGAGCCGCCCAAGGTAAAGGCAGGACGCACGACGACTGGGTACCCGCCCACTTCCTCCTTCAACAAGCAGGATGACCTTTTTTGCTTCAGTTTATTGAGTTGCTCAATAAAGGCAACCGCCGTATCAACGTCGTTTGCGATTGCCGAAGGGATCACAGGCTGGCCTATGCTTTGCATTGTCTCCTTGAACAATTTTCTGTCTTCCGCTTTGTCGATAGTTTCCGGCGAGGAGCCGAGCAGGCGCACGTTCATTTTGTCAAGAAAGCCGTCACGGGCAAGCTGCATGCAAAGAGTGAGTCCCGTCTGTCCTCCAAGACCGGATAATATGCTGTCGGGGCGTTCTTTTTCGATAATACGCTTGACGGTCGTAAGGGTTAATGGTTCGATGTAAATTTTATCCGCGATGTTGTTATCTGTCATTATGGTGGCGGGATTGGAGTTTACAAGGACGATTTCAATCCCGTCCTGCCGCAGTACCCTGCAAGCTTGCGTTCCCGCATAATCAAACTCCGCCGCCTGACCGATGACAATCGGGCCTGAGCCAATGACCATTGTTTTTTTTATATTTTTATCAAGCGGCATAGGATTGCATCCTCATACATCCTGCTCCCAGTAAATAAGCAGTTTTTGGTTTGTAATATCGGAATGTAAAATTAAACCGGGCGTCTGCGCTATGTGTATCACGGATTCCCATTTTTTTTCTTCCGGAAAAAATTCCGCGAACATATTTTTCCGCGATAAAATTTGTTGGGGACAGAATATTATGCCGGGCTCCCCGTCAAAAACAGCGGCGTAAAAAATGTCGGACTCCACAATGTCCTGAAAAAAGTGGCTGCCAAAAGACAACTCAGGCACTATACCCGCTTTCAGATACGATACTTCACATAACGCAGCCATGTTGCATAACTCGCTGAAATGAACGGGAACCCCAAGAGACGGCGTAGTCGTACCCCACCTTCCCGGCCCCATCAATAAAACCGTTTTGTCTTTTAACTTTTGATTTATAAGGCCGATTGTACGCGCCGCCTGATATTTATCCTGATCCGCCAGATCAAGGTATTCCGTCGCGCCGACAAAAACAACATAATCAAAATGCAGCCTGATATTGCCGCCCATAAAATCACCGGCGGATGAGAAAAAGATTTGCTCGCTTTTAGGCTGTGGGGCTTCCATAACCCTGCCAAGTCCTTTTGTCTGCAGGGGGCGGCATTGCAGAAGATTGAAGCGGAAGTCGCCGTTTGGATCAAAATTAGCCGTAAACTCAATATCCACGGGATAGTTATAGGCCGCGCTTAATGTTGAAAGTACCGTGCGGACAAATTCGGGGAAACCCGTTTCGGTCAGCAGTTTTCTAAAATCAGGTATTCTGGGAGTAAAGTTATATTTAATTCTAAGTTCCCGCATACGGTTAATTGCCGCGTTGTCCGTAGTAAAGAAAATATCTTTATCGGTTTTTAAATCGCCGTCCGCAAGTTTTTCAAGCGGCGCTTCCGTCAATTTATTGTTAACCAAGTCAAGAACGTCGGCTTTATGCTGGGAAAACTTTTTTTCATCGCCATAACTGACGGGCGGCCCCTTATTCGGGCAGTCCAAAGGAACAATTTTCGCGTAATCGCCTGAAACGCGGTCTACGGCGCGTGTTCCAAGACCGAACACGATTCTCAGCATACCGGCTTCCGGGTTCATTGACTTGTCCCACACATACAGATTGATGGAATTCCCAACGCCGGCAATGTGCGGAAAAAACAACTCGTCGTAATGGTTGCCTGATACGCGCTGAACAAGAATAGCCATTTGTTCATCCTGATTGGTAAGGCCTCGGCGCTGACGGTAAGCGAGAGCGTCATCGTTCATGGTGCTGGCGTAGACGGTGCGGACCGCCTGCTCAAATGCCGCGTAACGCTCCTCAGGCGTGCCCTGATTGGCGCAGAAGACGCTTTCGTATTTTCCGGCAAACGCGTTGCCGAAATTATCTTCGCGCAGTGAGCTAGAACGGACAATAATGGGCGATTGCCCGAAATGTTCAAGCATTTGAATAAACTGTTCCCTGATAATATCGGGAAATTTGCCCCTCTGCATCTTTTCCTGCAGTTCCTTCGCGACCGTAAAATACCCCTCGGTCGTTTTTTGCTTAATCCGCAAATCCCACAGCCCGTTATGCACAATGTAAGTGTAGAAAATATCCGCTCCCAGATAATACGAGTCGTGCGGCTCCCAATGATTTCGCATAATGTCCCCGGCTTCTTTCTCCAGAATCTTCCTGGCAAGAAGCATCCCTACGCTTTTTCCGCCGATAAAACCCGTTCCTATCTCCCTCTCCGCAATATCAAGAATATCACTGAGCGTAAAATATTTGTTAATAAGGCTTATTATGCGCAACTCCTTGCCGATAATCCAGCCTGTAAGCATCTTCTTCATTTCTTCCTGGGAGTCTTCGCCCCTGCTGAGTGATGAACGCGCGTGATCAAGTTTAATGAGCCAATAATCCCTGGGGTGTCCGCCCCTGCTGACCCGTGAAAATAAAGTCGCAGCGTCCGCGCTTGACGTAATGGTGACGGCCTCGTCGCCGTCAATCAAATGCGGAAAGAACATCGTGGGCGAATATCTTTCCCATACCTTAAGCGGATGAATATAAAATTTATTGTCAACATTGTACACGTCCAATAATAGCTGCGTGGTTTCCCTTATGCGCGCGATTGTGTCGTGGGTGAGGGAACCTCTGATAATGGCGAAATATGCCAGAGTGTCAAGGATAAACAGAAAGGGACAGGTAATACGGAAAAAATTGCCCACCATCATGTCGGAGCACCAGCTTTCAAGCAAGTCGCTAAGGCAGTCAAACACATAAAAAGCCTTTAATCCCTCGCGGTCGATAATGTCATGGACTTTAAGGGCGAATAACTCGAAACCTTCGGAAGTGTCCAATTTATAAATAACGGAAGGTTCGTCGTCCGCCATTAACTGCGCGTGGTTTCCGAAACGGAAGTAGACAAGCCTGCGCCTGTCCTGTTTTGCCTGGCGGATATACGGACGCAATACATGGAGATAATCTTCTATGGACTGCACCTGCCAAACCACATTATCACCTAACCTGAGGAGGTCTATGGCCTGATCAAGACCGGGCATTCCGGTGCTTACTCTTCTATCTAACGGCATAATCGTTTGCCTCCTCCGACGCTTTTATCATATCCGCAAATAAAAATATATCGTCTGTTATCGCGTAACAATAGGTGCATATCTTTTCTTTTGTCGTAAAATCGCGGTATGGGTTTGAAAGGCAGCTTTTTCTGCCGCGGATAATGGCCTTTATTGTTTCATGAAAAAATCCGCGCCATGCCCAGTTTTTATTTTTATAATCGCGGCATATAATTTGCTCCGATTCCCGCTCAATATTATTGGAAAGCTGGACGCCTATTTTATTGCACAGATAAATCCGTACCACATCCTGTAATTCACCGAAAAGCTTGATAAGGTATTCGTCGTTATTTATCTTTTCGTTGTCAAACGGGTTTTCAAGAAGGAAACGCTCAATCTGCCCATCAAGGGAATTTTTCAGGTATTCCGCGTCGGCTGTCTTATTTTGTATCGCGTTATAGGCGGTTGCGATTAACGCTGAAAAAACAAAAGAGTTGACGACAGGATCGATCATAGACGATTGAGGGGCGGCAAGCAGGAACCCCTGATAAAACCTTCCCTTTGAAGAGATGCAGATGTCAAGCTGGCGCTCAGTTTCCACTCCTTCATGCAGAACTTCGATTCCTACGGAATCGGCGAAGACCGCCATAGCCCGCAAGTACTCGCGGTAATGATAAGACTTCTCGCTGTTATGAATATAGTCAATATTAATTTTTATTATGTCAGGCTGAAGTTTTGCCAGCCTGTCAATATTACTGGCTTCCTTTCCATAATCGTCAAGGGCTATGCGGCAACCGGCTTTTTTATAGTGGACTATGGCACGGAGATATTCTTCGTTTGCGTTAAAATCTTCTTCGGTAATTTCTATAACCAGCCTGTCGTTGGGAATGCCGAATTCTTTTGCCCACTGTAAAGTTATCATATCTTCAGGTTTTTCCAAAAACGGCAGGAGCCACGCCAATCTGATATTGATAAACAGATATTCGTTCCGCTTTTCTTCGGCATATTTTTTCATGGCGTATCTTCTTACTATTCTGTCTACCCTGAGGGCTTCTTCATGTGAAATGCCGGGGTCTGTAAAAAAAGACCCTAAAGATTTTATCTCTCCGTCATCATCCATATAGCGTCCCAAAACTTCAAAGGCGTATATATTATTTGAATCGGCGGAAAGAATAGGCTGAAAGTAGGCGATAACATTGTCAGGCGTTAAATTCATTTGTTCATCCTTTCTATAAAACGGTCAAACAGGAAAGACGTGTCAAGCGGCCCGCTACAGGCTTCGGGGTGAAACTGCACCGAGAACGAAACGCCGTAGTCCATGCCCTCGCAGGTGCCGTCGTTTACATTTACAAACGAACCGTTATCTGCAACAACGGCGTATCCGTGATTTTGACTGGTAATGTAAACGCGCCCGGTCGCCAATTCCTTAACGGGCTGATTCGCCCCCCTGTGGCCGAATTTAAGTTTGCGCGTTGAATAGCCGTTTGCCAGCGCCATAAGCTGATGTCCCAGGCATATGCCGAAAATTGTAACCCCGCTTTTTTGCAAAACACGGAGCGTCTCAATTATTCCGTTATTGGCGCTTTCCGCCGGGTCTCCGGGACCGTTACTGAGCATGATCCCGTCAGGCTTGATTTTCAATATCTCCTGCGCGCTTGTGTCATGCGGAAAAGACCACACTTCGCAACCCCGCGCGGCGAGCGCGTTCGCTATTCCCCGCTTTGCGCCAAAGTCCATCAGCGCCACACGTTTTTTTACCGCCTGCGAATCACGTACGGTCTTTGTAACAGTCCGCGACGACACGGCGGCTACGGCGTTTTTAATTGAATACGCTTTTGTTTCCGCAAAGTCGGCATTTGTGGGAGGCGCCGCCATAATTTTTCCGTTCATAACGCCGTTTTCCCGGATGATTCTTGTAAGCGCCCTTGTATCAATTCCGTATAATCCGGTAATGCCGCGCTCTTTTAAAAAAGAGTCAAGGGTGCCTTCGCAACGGAAGTTGGACGGGTTTTTGCACGGATGTTTGACAATATACGCCCTTGCCCCGACATTGGCGCTTTCAAAATCTGGCGGGATAACCCCATAATTTCCGATGAGGGGAAAAGTTTGCAGGACAATCTGCCCGTAGTAGCTCTGATCGGTCAAAGTCTCCAAATATCCGGTCATACCGGTGGCAAAAACAACTTCCCCTGTGATTTCCCCCTGAGCGCCAAAATATTCGCCTTTCATTACAGTACCGTTTTCCAGAACTAAATATGCGGTCATTGCCTGTCCTTTATTTAGCCTGAATAATGCCATTTTACGGTATATTTGTCAATCAAGTATCCCAGCGAGCGTGTGCAGCACGGCGTTGATGTCAATGGGTTTTGACAGGTGTCCGTCCATTCCTGAGGCTAGGGCTTTTTCGATGTCTTCCTTGTATGCGTTAGCTGTCATGGCAATAATGCACGTTTGTTTGTGCGGTCCTTTATTGCCTTTAATTTTTTCATTTTTGATCATTTCGGCTTCAATGGCCCTGATCTGCCGGGTGGCTTCATAACCGTCCATTATGGGCATCTGTATATCCATAAAAATAAGGTCGTAATAATTTTGCGGCTTCCCGCTGAAAAGTGCGACAGCCGCCTCCCCGTCAAGGGCTTCGTCAATTTCCGCATGGGTATCCGCGAGAAGTTCCGTCAGAATAAAACGGTTTATTTGCACGTCTTCCACAATAAGTATGCGTTTGCCGGAAAGGTCGGGCGTAATTTCTCCGACCGTTATTTCCCGCTTTTCCTCAACTATTGGGAAACACAAGGTAAATTCAAATGTCGAACCTTCGCCCGGTTTGCTTTTTACCGTGATATGCCCGCCCATCATTTCCGTGAGATTCTGGCTGATCGAAAGCCCAAGTCCGGTTCCGCCGTACTGGTTAAAAATACCGGAATCAGCCTGACTGAAAGATTGGAAAAGACGGCCTATCTGTTCCTCGGACATTCCGATGCCGTTATCTGAAATAATAAATTGTATTTTTAAAAACTCTTTATTTTCTTCCAGCACATTAAGGGAAAAAGCTACGGCGCTGTCTTTTGGCGTAAATTTTACGGCGTTTCCCAGCAGGTTTATCAATATTTGGTTGAGTCTTAATTTGTCCCCCATGACGCGGTAATTTCTGATATTTTCAAAATTGGTTTCCAGCCGTATGTTTTTTTCCGCGCATTTAAGCGTGATAATCCTCACCACCTCATCCATGGCGGTCTTTAAGGAAAATGATTCATGGATAAGCTCGAATTTACCCGACTCGATTTTTGACATATCCAGTACATTGTTCAGTAATCCCAAAAGATGTACGGAAGCGGTTTCTATCTCGTTAATTGCCGACAGCGTTTTTGGGGTTTCGGCGTTTTTTCTGGCGATAAGCGCCATGCCGATCACCGCGTTAAGCGGGGTGCGTATTTCATGGCTCATGTTCGCAAGGAAAGCGCCTTTTGCCATTGACGCCGCTTCCGCTTCCTTGCGAAGTTCCGCAAGCCGCGCGTTTTTCATGTTTATTTCCGAAATCATGGAATGGTAAACGCTTACGTCAGACATGATAAGGATGCAGCCTTTGGGTTTTTTTCTGGCCACTATGGTTTTAAGGGTTACCAAATAAGTTTTTATTTGACCGTCTTTCCTGTACAATTTGATCTCTCCGCTTCGTTCCGTATTTTCTTTTTTAAGCGGTTCAAAAAGATCATTCGGCGTACATTCGACGTTTTGCTCCCGTAAATAGGCAAAAAACTTTTCCAGCGTGCTTTGGCCGGTATCAAATGAAAAAGCGTTAAAAGCCGATAACGCGGCTGAGTTCGCGTCCATTATACGGTTCTGCTCATCAATAACGATAATCGCTTCCTTGATTAAAGCGTAAATATTGTTCATGGTTAAAGCTTTTATATTTAAAAGTTGCGATCTGTATGAAGTAATGGCGAATAACATAAAGGTAATAAAGAATCCCAGAGGGGTTATGTCATAAGGGATGAACCGTTGTATTTCGGCGGTATACAAAATATTCAAAATATAGGGAAGAAGCATCCCAAATACGGTGATTATTACCAGAGGTTCATCACGGGCGTGCTTTAAAATATACCGTATAAGAACGACAAAACAAAGAAACACCACAAAAAAATCTATGCTTGTGTGTATCCAGAAGAATGGTCCCCGCGCGGGAATGGGAAACGCGTAATCCGTAAACATTAAATAATGCAAAGGATTGGTTAATATAAATAAAATATCCAAAGCCGGAATTATGATGAACGCCAGCTGTGCAATTCGATATTTAGCCATCTTTATACGCGCAAAGTTAAGGATAAACCATAAAACGCTGAAAGGAATAATACAGACAAAACTAATCCGCAACGTATATATAAAAGGAAAAAATTTTTCGTCGGAAATGATGGAGATTGCGTTTAAAAGCGTCCAGAAGATGACAAAGATACCCAAACAAAAAAAACTTACGGTACGGCGGTTTCTTGTATTGCCAAACCATAAAAAACACAGAATATAAACGATGACGGAGCTGAAAATAAGAGAAATTATAAATATGGAGGCTTCTATCCACATAACGGCTATATTAGATATAACATAAATTATGGGACAAAAGACGCCCATTTAGGTTAAACGGTGAATTTCTACAAAAATAATATTCATATTCTCCTGTGGATATTTATAATATACAATAGTAAAAGGAATCGGAAAGATAGTATGTTGAAACGAATAATTTTAAAGTCCGGCGAGGAAGAGCGCATCCTTCTTGGGCATCCCTGGGCGTATGGCAATGAAATTGACAGCGTGCTGGAAGGTAGGGAAGAGGCGCGGCTTGTTCCCGGCGAATGCGCCGATGTTGAAAGCAGCCGCAAAAAATATCTTGGCAGGGCGATAGTAAATCCAAACTCAAAAATTACCGCGCGTATATACAGCCGTTCAAAAGAAGGGCTCGACAAAGGTTTTTTCAAGCGCCGTATCCGCGAAGCCGTCCTCAGGCGTTTATTTTTCCGCGATCTTTCCCGTGAATCCGCGCGGCTTGTTTTTGCGGAAGCTGACTTTTTACCCGGGCTTATCATTGACTGTTTTACCGGCTGGCCGTTATCTGAAATTAACGCCGCCGTTTCGCGGCGTCCTTTCACTTTTGAGGACGCGCAGGCGGCCCTTGGTCCTCCGCGCTTTTGGCTTTCCGCGCAGTTTCTTGTCTGGGGAATGGATTGCCGCCGTGAGATGATAATCGAAGCTCTGCGCGAAGTGGTAACGGATATCAATGCGCCGGATGTGAAAAATGGCGCGGCAGTCACCGAAAACTCAAGCGCGGATAATTCCGGCGCGGTAAATGCCGCCGCGGCGGATACGGCGAATTGCGGCGTTATTAAATACCCCGCCGCGTTTATCCCGGGCGGCGCCCTTTGCGGCATTTACGAAAAATCCGCCGCCCATGTCCGCGAATTGGAAGGGCTTCCGCTGCGCGAAGGCGTACTGCAGGGAACATTTCCCGAAGGCGGTATTGTCATTTTTGAGGGAAATTTGCCTTTTATCGTAGATTTGCCGCAGGGACAAAAGACCGGATTTTTTCTTGATCAAAGGGATAACCACCTGCTTACCGGCAAATACGCCGCCATGCTTCAAAAAGAAGCGGGAAAAAACTTACGTATTCTTGACGCCTGCTCTTACACTGGCGGCTTCGGCCTTCACGCGCCGGGAGAAGCGGGAATTCTCACCATGATTGACATATCGCAGGCGGCGCTTGAAACGGCGCGAAAGAACGCCGCGCTGCACGGGGCAGCGGATCGCGTAACAACGGTTGAAGCCAATGTTTTTGACGAATTGCGTAATTTGGCGCGGCGCAAAGAACAATTTGACATGGTAATACTCGATCCGCCCGCGTTTGCAAAATCGCGAAGCTCTCTTGAAGAAGCCCTGCGCGGCTACAAGGAAATAAATCTGCGCGCGATAAAACTTGTCCGCTCCGGCGGCGTCTTTATAACCTGTTCATGCAGTCAGGCGGCGGACGAAATCCTCTTTAAGCGCATGATAGCCGAATCCGCCGCAGACGCTCAGCACCGCCTTGTACAGCTTGATTTCCGTTTCCAGGCGCAGGATCACCCCGTACTTGCGGGCTATGACGAATCACTGTACCTGAAGTGCGGGTTTTATCGGGTGATTTAAGTAGTAAAAAAATAAAATATTTTCATTTTCGGTCAAGCAAAATGGCAACCTCGCACCCATATAGGGTATGCAGTTTTTAAAACCGTCCTGCGGCGGTCAACTGCAAATCTATTTTGAGAGGTTACTATGGAAAATGTAAACGAAAAACACAAGGACACAGTTTTTACTTTCCTTTTCAACGACCCGGCTCTTTTGAGGGAACTCTATTCCGCGATAGAGGGCATTACCCTTCCGCCGGACGTGCCCATCGACATTAACACGCTTTCAGACGTGCTTTTCAGGAGGCAGAGAAACGACATTTCGTTTTTGCTGGACAACCGGCTTATCGTCCTGATTGAACACCAGTCAACCGTCAACGATAACATGCCGCTCAGGTGTCTGATGTATGTTGAAAAACTGTACGAATTAATAACTGACCCTGATGATAAGTTTAGAAGAAAACTTGGAACAATCCCAAAGCCGGAGTTTATCGTTTTGTACAACGGCATGGAGCAGTATCCCGATTACAAAGAGTTAAGGCTTTCCGATATTTTTACAAAAACTTACACAAAGATTGATTTGCCTATGGAACTGGTAGTGCAGGTATATAATATCAACAAAGGGCGGAATCAGGAGATATTGGGCAAAAGCCATACGCTTGACAGTTACAGCCGGTTCATAGACAAGATACGGGAGTATCAGAATGAGTGTAAGAATGAGGATCAATGGAAAAATCTCGATAAGGACGACAGGAAAGAATTACTTGATAAAGCGTTTAAATCCGCGATAGAATATTGTATAAAGAACAATATCCTGAAGGATTTTTTAAAGAAACATGGTTCGGAGGTGTTAAGTATGCTGTATGCAGAGTATGACCCGGAAGTGGAAATGAGAATAGTCCGCGAAGAGGCGCTTGAAGAAGCTCATGAAGAAGACCGACTGCATTTCCTGGAATTAATAGATCAGGGGTTGACAATAGAAGAAATAAAAGAGCGGCTTAATCAGAAGGGAGTTTTTGATGAGACGCGGGATTGATACGTAATTAGCAATTAGCAATGGGTTTTTGTCCGAAGGTTATGCGTGGGCTTTACAATATGATAACGGACAAAAATCTCCATGCGCTGTGTTGTATTACAGGCATGGAGAATGATTTTTTGTTATTGTAATATCGTGAATTTGTTAAATTCTAAAGTTGTTTTGTCTTCAGTAATATTTATGGTAAGTGGGACGGTGCCTCCAGCTTGGGCTGTATAACTATAAGTTATATCATCTGAAAGATCAGTAGGTGTGTCAGAAGTATCGAAATAAAGTAAAACATAATACTGACCAGTACCGGTAAATTGTACTTTTGTTGTTGCAGATATCAATGCGATCTCAATAGTTGCTCCTGTCGCTCCCGGCGAAGTCCCAGGTATCGTTATTTGATTGAAAGCATATAACTCGAAATCACCCTTACCTTTACCTGTTGCGCCACCCTTTTGGTTACAAAGGGCTACTGTGAGTTGCTTACCTTTGACATCGGTGGTAGCAGTTGCACTTGTATTAAGAGTATCAGTCGGAATACCTGTGATAACTAAAGATTTTTGTACACCGTCATTACCTGGATCTTCGTCTTCGCAACTTACAAAAGAGAACGCTATTAACGCAACCATTGCGATAATGCTTAATACTTTAAATATGTTTTTCATAGAAAAACTCCTTTTTGTGATGCCACCTCCCTTTGGCGGTCTATCACTTAAAATTGGCTATCCATACGGACAGTCTGTTTAAAACTTAAAATTGCGGAATTTCCTTTCATTTGGAAACCCTTAAAAATCGGGTTAACACGGAATTAAGAATTAATCTTACAGCCTCCGGCGCACCTCCTTTACGTTGTACCATAGACTGCATATTCCGTATTAACCCGTATTTTCCACTAATATAAATCAACATTTTTATTCCTAACAGGTTATTACTTAATCGTTACTTTTTCAGTACTGCCCAATGTCAGAGTAACTGTTTTAGTAAACCCTGTCGGGAATAAAGCGACGACCGTATAAACTCCGATATCATCATAATGAAATTCTTCTGTAGCTCCTTTGGCTATTTGCGTTCCATCACCATTCTTAAGATCGTCAAGCGCTTGCGCAAACTCTAATCCTTTGACAATGATAACTAGGTTTCCACTACCAAGAACACCTTCCGCTTCGTTTGTTACCTCAATAGTCCCGCCTTTTGGAAATAAATCACATGAGGTCAGCAGACATGCCAGCGCCATGACTATTACTAATAACAAGTATTGTTTTCTCATTCTAAGCCTCCAAAATTATTATGTTTTCCGCCCATACGGGCAAGCTGTTAAACCGCCGAAAAACGGCGCTTTTATGAAAAGGTAAATCTGTTCCCCTTCTAAAAACTAATATAACACAAGAAAAACTTATTTTCAATAAATAGTTATTAAAATGCGGAGTTTATTATCAAAATTGACAAAAGAAACTTTAATGTCAAATAAAGAAAGTAAATTCCCACATAGAGAGTATGCTCTCTTTGTGATCTAAACCTCTGTTCTAGTCTAACTTTATTATATGTATTTGACGCGCATCTTTCTTGGTTCGTGTTGGTTCGTGTGGTTCGTAGCCATTGCTAACACTTGCTTTCTGGTATGCCTTAATTACCCTAATTATATACCAGATAAAGAATTAGTCAAGTCTTATTTGTTCCCTTTTATGTTCTGTTATGCCCTGTTATTATCAAGAATTGCCTACATATTCGCCTACATTTATTATCATATGTCGCATAACACCAATAAAATATTTATTTTTTTGGCATAACAGCCATAGAAAAAACACCCCTAAATTTAACGTGTAGAAGCCCCTAGAATCGTTTCAATAACAGTTGCCGTATCATTTTACCTTTTGCCCATAAAAAACTGTTCTAAGGCTGTTTTTACATTTTCAAAATAAAGAGGCATAGAGCTTTGTAAAGTTGATTGTATTTACCGCCTTCGGCGGTAGGGCTTCGCGCTAACTGATTAAGAAAAGAAATCTCTTTTTGAAAAAGAAAATCGCTAAAATCCCCGCCATTTTTCGCATACTACCCACTTTATAGACCGTGAAATCATTATCGGTCTAAACCTACCCACCCGTATGCGAAAAATGGCGGGGGTAATTCGTCAGTCTCCGCTACATAGCAAGGACAAAATTGCTCCGCTTGCGCTCCGCAATTTTCCCAAATCATTATCGCAGCCCTTTTTTGTGCCGCAACAATCGGCAATCAAAAAACGGATAGGGCAAGGCGGGACTAAAAAACATGGCTTCGGAATTTTGCAAAAACCAATCCCAAATGAAAAACA
>Ga0268262_10000666_pt1 | contig 44469 bp, 34 predicted proteins | sample TergutNc150P3_FD_190354 | JGI IMG/M metagenome (GOLD analysis project Ga0268262, IMG submission 190354) | Nasutitermes corniger P3 segment gut microbial community from laboratory colony in Florida, USA - Nc150 P3 (SPAdes) (version 2) | ecosystem: Host-associated > Arthropoda: Insects >...
TTTCAAATTTAACTCCATACGTACTCCGGTAATTGTTCTTGCCGGAATTATTTCATTTCCCGTATGGTTTGATTTTTATCTTGAGGCATCAGCTTTGCTACGGTTCGATTTTACGTGAGGCATTGCGTAACCTTGTCTTTTTTATCATTACAGGGTATAATCTTATAAATCTATCCTTAAATAAATTAAGAGGAACAATATGGCTGAAAAAACCAAAGTTATGATTGACGGCAATAATGCGGCTGCCTATGTAGCGCATGCGTTAAGCGAAGTAATTGCGATTTATCCGATTACCCCTTCCAGCCCAATGGGGGAACTTTCTGACGAATTTTCCGCTCAGGGGCGTAAAAATATTTGGGGCGCTATCCCCGATGTTGTAGAAATGCAGTCCGAAGCCGGAGCGGCGGCGGCAGTGCACGGAGCTTTAACCACAGGCGCTCTTTCTACCACTTTTACCGCTTCTCAGGGGCTTTTATTGATGATTCCGACCATGTATAAGGTTGCCGGTGAATTAACTTCAACAGTCTTCCATATATCTGCGCGCGCTTTGGCGACATCGAGCCTTTCAATTTTCGGCGATCATCAGGATGTAATGGCGTGCCGCCAGACAGGATGGGCGCTTATAGCATCCAATAACGTGCAGGAAGTTATGGATATGGCGTGTATTTCCCACGCTTCAACCCTGCGCTCCCGTGTTCCCTTCCTTCATTTCTTTGACGGTTTTCGTACAAGTCATGAATTACAGAATATAGAAGAAATTTCCTACGATGTAATGCATCAAATGGTCGATGACGATCTTGTTACCGCTCACAGGACAAGAGGTCTTTCGCCTGAAAGACCTCATATTCGCGGTACTGCGCAAAACCCCGACACTTATTTCCAGAGCCGCGAAGGCGTAAACAAGTACTACGAAAAAGTTCCGGGCATTGTACAGGCGGAAATGGACAAATATGCCAAACTGACAGGCCGCGCATATCATATCTTTGATTACTACGGCGCAAAAGACGCTGAAAAAGTGATCATTATAATGGGCTCAGGCGCGGACACCTGCGAAGAAACAATTGATTACCTTAACAACAAAGGTGAAAAAGTCGGTATGGTAAAAGTAAGGCTTTTCCGTCCGTTTGACGCAAAACTTTTTGTAAAAGCGCTGCCTTCAACCGTTAAGGCGATTGCCGTTCTTGACCGCACAAAAGAACCCGGCTCCCTCGGTGAGCCGCTTTATGAAGATGTCCGCACTTCCCTTGCCGAAATGCAGGCTAGCGGCGAATTCAAGGCGTCTCCGCTTGTTTTGGGCGGACGCTACGGTCTCGGTTCAAAGGAATTTACCCCGTCAATGGTCAAAGCGGTATTCGACAACCTCTCCGGCAAAAAGATCGCAAACTTTATTGTCGGTATTCATGACGATGTTCTCGGAAAGAGCCTTGATTATGATCATGATTTTGTGCTTGCCGAAGAAGGCGTAAATGAAGCTTTATTCTACGGTCTGGGCGCGGACGGCACTGTCGGCGCGAACAAGAACTCAATTAAAATTATCAGCGAGGCGAAACCGGAACTTAACGCGCAGGCGTACTTCTCTTACGACTCAAAAAAGTCGGGCGGTTTCACCGTTTCGCACCTTCGTTTCGGCACCGGCGTTATCCGCAGGCCGTACCTTATAAATTCCGCCGACTTCCTTGCCTGCCACAAATACTCCTACATGGAAACTTACGATATGCTCAAGAAGATCAAGGAAGGCGGGACATTCCTCCTCAACAGCCCCTACAAGGCGGCGGATGTATGGAAACATATTCCCGAAGAAGCCCAAAAACGCATCATTGATAAAAAACTGAAGTTCTTTGTTATAGACGCCGCCGAAATTGCGCGTAACACCGGAATGGGCAACCGTATCAACACGGTCATGCAGGCCGCGTACTTCAAGATTTCAGGCATTATCCCCGAAGGCGAAGCCGTAAAACTCATGAAAGAGCATATTCAGCACTCCTACGGAAAGAAAGGCGCGGACGTTGTGGAAAAGAACTACAAGACCGTAGACGCCGCTTTGAACGCGATAGAAGAAGTTAAGTATCCTTCACATACCGAAGGAAACAACCACATGAAAAAACCGTTTGCAACCGCAAAGGACAACTGGATCAGGGATACGCTCGGGACTATGTCTATACAGGAAGGCGATACTCTTTCTGTCAGCCAGCTTCCTGAAGACGGAACTTTCCCAACCGCTACTACACAGTACGAAAAACGTTCTGTCGCGGAAAGAGTGCCGATTTGGAATCCCGATGTTTGTACACAGTGCGGTATCTGCTCTTTGGTTTGTCCCCATGCCTGTATCCGCATGAAAAATCTTACAAATGATCAGGCTGCGAAAGCTCCCAAGGGCTTTTTGACCGCGGAAGTTAAACCTAAACCGGTTGACGGTCATAAAGCGGCAATGGTTATAGCCTGCGAAGACTGTTATGAATGCGGAGCGTGTTTTAACGCCTGTCCTATGTGCAAAAATGACGGCAGTCCTCAGGCTCTTACCTATAAATCATATTCCGATAATCCTGAATTCCACGCCGAACAGGTTGAGGTATGGAATTACTTTTTAAGCTTGCCTGAAACTCCGGCTGCCGGTGAATTGAGCAATCCCAAAGCTCTTGCGTACAAACGCCCGCTGTTTGAATTCTCAGGCGCTTGCGGCGGCTGCGGTGAAACTCCCTATATTAAACTTATGTCGCAGCTGTTCGGAGACAGGGCTCTTATCGGCAACGCCACAGGATGTTCCTCAATTTACGGCGGAAACCTGCCGACTACTCCCTACTGTCAGCGCGCGGACGGACGCGGCCCTGTATGGTCAAACAGCCTTTTTGAAGACACTGCGGAATTTGCGCTGGGCTTCCGCTTAACAAGCGACAAGCTCGCTGTTCATGCGCGTGAAATAGCCGAAAAAGCAAAAGGCGAAGGCATCGCCGCCGCAATTATAGACAAGATTCTCGGTAACAATCAGGCTGACGACGCGGCAATTGACGAACTGCGCAAAAACATTGACGAGCTGAAATCCTCCCTTAAAACCGACTCCAGACCCACGGCGAAACTGCTGGTTTCATTGGCAGACTATTTTGTAAAACGGTCTATATGGGCGTTCGGCGGAGACGGCTGGGGTTATGACATTGGATTCGGCGGTCTTGATCACGTTATCGCTTCCGGCAAAAACATAAATCTTTTGTGTATGGACACGGAAGTTTATTCCAACACCGGCGGACAAATGTCCAAAGCGACGCCTGTCGGCGCAATCGCGAAATTCGCCTATGCCGGAAAGGAAATTACCAAGAAAGACCTTGGCGCGATAGCGATGAGTTACGGTTATGTGTATGTCGCCAAAATTTCATTAGGTGCGAATATGGCGCAGACGATTAAAGCGTTCCGCGAAGCGGAATCTTACAACGGTCCGTCTCTCATCATCGCGTACTCGCACTGTATCAATCACGGCATAGACATGAGCAAAGGACTGGATCAGGGCAAGGCGGTTGTTACAAGCGGTCTGTGGCCGCTGTACCGCTACGATCCGCGTCTCAAGGAACAGGGAAAAAATCCCTTCCAGCTTGACTCAAAAGACCCGACTACCAGCATTGAAGACTTCATGTACAAGGAAGTCCGTTTCAAGAGTCTTAAAGCCGCCAATCCTGACCGCGCCGATGCCCTGCTTGCAAAAGCTAAAGCCCAGGTGGAAAGGACATGGAAAGAGTACAAGTATCTGTCGGAAAGACCGTTCTAATTAGAGTTTGTCCGTAATGCAGACGCATTACGGACGCGCGCTATTAATCGGAGTTGTTCGGGAAATGCGTACAAAAAGTACAATTTTTCTGAATAACTCCGTTTTTTTGTATACAGCCTGTCAGTTTTTCCAAAAACCTGAAATGCCGGTCTTTCCGCCTGTGCAAGAAAGGATTAATAGGGCTGTTTTGCCGTTTTTTTCATTGCCAAGTTGAATAAATGGATTTATACTTTTCTTAGAAAAACAGCATTTTTGTTAATTTGAGTCTGTCTAAAATACGGACGCATTATGGACAGGCTGTCTAAAAATCCCCGCATTTTCGCGGCTTTATGGCGGGAAAATGCAATGTCTGCGCGCAAAGCGGCCGGCTTACGTACAGGCGCTAATTAAGAGTTAATAATGATGAAAACCATATTTGTGGTGGATGACAGCGATACCAATCTTTCTATGGCCGAATCGGCTTTGGAAGACAATTACCGTGTAATGACAATGCCTTCCGCCGCTAAAATGTTTGATCTTCTTGAAAAAATTATCCCTGATTTGATTTTACTTGATATAGAAATGCCTGAAATGAACGGATTTACGGCGCTCGAAAAATTAAAATCCGTCGATTTATGGTCGGGTATTCCTATTATGTTTTTAACAGCCCATACTGACGCCGAAATTGAGGTGCGCGGTTTTGAGCTTGGAGCGGTGGATTTTATTACAAAACCGTTTTCCACGCCTGTTCTGCTAAACAGGATAAAGACGCATTTGGATATTGATAAAATAATCCGAGACCGGACAATGCAGTTGAGCCGCCTGCAGAACAGCATTATTACAGTTTTGGCCAATATGGTGGAAAACCGCGACAAGGGAACAGGCGGCCATATTGAAAGAACGTCCGCGTATATAAAGATTCTGATAGAAGAAATGAATAAGATGAATGTGTACGCGGATGAAATACATAAATGGGATGTTGATAAGATAATTTCTTCAGCGCGGATGCACGATTTGGGAAAAATTTCCATAACTGACATTATTCTGAATAAACCGGACAAACTGACGGTAGATGAATATGAAACTATAAAGACTCACGCTCTTGAGGGCGAGCGGATTATTGACGAAATTATCGCTCAAACCGGAGAAGCCGAATTTTTGCGTAACGCCAAATTATTTGCGGGCTGCCACCATGAGCGATGGGACGGGAAAGGTTATCCGCACGGGCTCAAAGGAGAGGAAATCCCGCTGCAGGGGCGTATAATGGCGATTGTTGACGTATATGACGCGCTTGTTTCCGAAAGACCGTATAAAAAGGCGTTTTCCGATGAAGAAGCGGTAAAATTAATAATGCAGAACGCGGGAACTCAATATGATCCGCTGATTGCGGATGTTTTCTTAAAGGTAAAAGACAAATTTAAAGCTGTAAGAGCGGTAAAGACAGGAGTATAATATCTAGTTATGGGAATTAAACAGGTTATTCTCTCTAAATACGCTCAAGTGATTTTTGTGCTGGTTTCGTTTTCCTTAATGGTAATATCAAGCTACTATTATACAAGCAAGATAGAGCGTAAACATCTTAAAAGCGAAGCTGAAAACGCCATGTCTTTTACGGAAGTCAATATTAAAAATAATATGCTGGAACCTGAATCATTATTGGGAGGAGTATCTGAAACAATACGATCAATGCTTATTGACGGAGATACCAGGAAACAAATAAACAGTTATTTGCAATTTATTAATCAATGGCTGCTAGGCGAAAAGCGCCTGTTCGGCACTACAGGTTTTTACGGCGTTTTTGATACTTTCGGCGGAGAAATGCTTATTGGCGCTGATACATGGAATCCGCCTGAAGATTTTAATATTACGGAACGTCCCTGGTACACTGGAGCCGTTAAGGCGGGCGGCGAAATATATATGACACAGCCTTATATGAATTTATATTCAAATGAAGTTACCATAACATTATCCCGCCGTATTTTCGATTTGGACGGCGTTCCGTTCGGCATTGTCTGTTTAAATATGGAACTGAGCAGAACAATGCAGTATGTTATTGATACGCATTTTACCCCGAATGGTTACGGATTCCTTTTAAGCGACAGCCTTATAGTAATAGGTCATCCTGACGCTTCAATTATTGGCATGCAATACGAAAATGTAAGAAGCGAAGTGGCTGCGTTTATTAAAAATATAAAAATCGAGGACAGCCTTTTTGAAATAACGGCGATAGATTACAGGGGCAATAATTCAGTAGTTTTTATTAAAAAACTTGAAAACGGCTGGTACATGGGGATAGTAACGCCGAAAAAAAATTATTTTGAAAGCATAAGAATACTGTTAATAATACTTATTCTGCTTGGCACTGTTTTTGCGGGTCTTTTAATTTTTATGCTTTTAAAACTTTCCGGTGAAAAAGCCAAATTGGATGAACGTATGCGGGCTGTATCCGAACGGCACTCCCGTTTATTGGATACGGTAAACACGGCCGCCGCCATATTATTGACAAATAACAGCATGGAAACTTTTAAGCCTTCAATATTAAAATGTTTTGACCTTATCGGACACTGCATTGACGTTGATCGCATTCATATTTGGCACAGCGAAGTTATTGATGGAGAGCTGAATTTTATTATAAGTTACAGATGGCTCAGTGATTACGGCAATTGCTGCAAACCGGTTCCCTATAATCTTCAATTTCCGTACAGTATCAGAAGGGAATGGGAAAGGCTGTTTTTAAACGGCGAATATATCAGCGGTCCTGTTTCCGGTTTAAAGGAAGAGTATAAAAGTTTTCTAGGTGATCTTGACGTTAAATCGGTTGTGATGATACCGATATTTTTGGAGAGTGAATTCTGGGGATTTTTCGGCATTGATGACTGCCGCCTTGAACGTACTTTTTCCGATGAAGAGATCAGCATATTGACTTCCGCGGGGCTGATGATGAGCAACGCCATTAACCGCAATATTCAAATGGGAAAGATTCGTGAGGCCGAACAGCGCACGCAGCTGATGCTGGATGCCGCACCCTTAAGCGTTATTTTTTGGGATAACAATTTGGAGCTTCTTGACTGTAATCAGGAAGCGGTTAAAATGTTCAACCTTAAAAACAAAATTGAATTTATATTTAAATGGAAGATGCTTTCTCCCGAGTTTCAGCCTGACGGAATGAACTCGCATGAAAAAGGAGTTGCTCTTGTAAAAAAAGCGCTTGATGAAGGTTATTCCCGCTTTGAGTGGATGCATCAAAAGCTGGACGGTGAACAGCTTCCTGTGGAAGTTACCTGCATCCGAGTCAGGTACAAAAATGAATTTACAGTTACCGAATATGTGAGGGATTTGCGTGAACAGAAAGCAATGATGGCAGAGATGCGAAAAGCTGAAATTGCCGAGGAAAGCAGCAAGGCAAAGAGCGATTTCCTTGCGAAGATGAGTCATGAGATTCGCACTCCCATGAACGCAATATTGGGTATTGCCGAGATTCAACTCCAGAATGAAATGCATCTGCCGGTTACAAAAGAAGCGTTTGAGAGAATCTACGATTCAGGCAGTTTGCTGCTTGGCATTATTAACGACATACTGGATTTATCAAAAATAGAAGCCGGTAAACTTGTTCTTAATCCCGGCAAATACGATATTGCAAGCCTGATCAACGATACCGTGCAGCTTATCAAGATGCGGTTTGAAAGCAAGCCGATTGAATTTATATTGAACGTAAATGAATATTTGCCGTTAATGCTCTATGGAGACGAGCTTCGCATTAAGCAGATTTTAAACAATATTCTTGTTAATGCGTTCAAATATACCGACGAGGGATCGGTCAGTATGACAGTTTATGCAGAATCCGCTGAAACTGAAGAAGATGATGTAAAAACGATTGTTTTTGTCATTAACGATACAGGGCAGGGAATGACAGCCGAACAGGTTAGCAAATTAGGTACGGAATACGCGCGTTTTAACATGGAAGCAAACCGCAGAACCGAAGGAACAGGTCTTGGCATGAATATAACGCGGAATTTGATTCATATAATGAACGGCGGTATTTCCATAGAAAGTACGCCGGGAATGGGTTCCACGTTTACGGTGCGTCTGCCGCAGAAGTATTTGGGTTCAGACATTATCGGACATGAAATGGCAAATAACCTTATGAAGTTAAATGTTAACAATTCATCAAAGATCAGGAATATGCAGGTGCAAAGGGAATATATGCCCTATGGCCGCGTTCTTGTTGTGGATGATGTAGAGACAAACCTGTATGTCGCAAGGGGGCTTATGGCTCCGTACGGAGTGTCATTAGAGACCGCAATCAGCGGGTTTGAAGCTGTGGAAAAAATAAGAAACGGTTCTACTTACGACGTTATATTTATGGATCACATGATGCCGAAAATGGACGGCATAGAAGCTACAAAAATTATTCGCGGTCTAGGATTCAAGAATCCTATTGTAGCGCTTACCGCAAACGCTCTTACGGGGCAGGATCAAATGTTTCTGGAAAACGGTTTTGATGAATTTATTTCCAAGCCGATTGATATTCGCAGTCTGGACGCCGTGCTTAACAAATTTATTCATGACAGGTATCCGCCTGAAATTATAGAAGCGGCGCACAAGAGCAAAGAAAAATTAGCGGAACCCAAAACGGTAAGTAAATCCGTAGACCCTCAGCTTGCGGAATTTTTTGTCAGGGACGCAAAAAAAGCGCTGGCAATAATGGAGCTGATTTACTCAAACAAGTGCCGCAGGGCCGACGATGTTTCGCTTTTAATCATTAATGTCCATGCCATGAAAAGCGCGCTTGCCAATATAGGCGAGGCGGAACTTTCCGCCGAAGCGTTAAAACTTGAGCAGGCCGCGCGTGAGCAGAATATCATTTTAATTTTATCGGATATTCCGTCATTTTTTGAAAGGTTAAAATCCGTAATTGCCAAAAATGAGGCAAAAATTGTAGAGCATAAAACGGCGGAAGAATTTGAATCCGGCGACAATGCTTTTTTAAGGGAAAAACTTCTTGTTATTAAAACGGCGTGCGAATCGTTCGATAAAAAGACGGCAAAAGACGCTTTGGCGGAGACAAGGAAAAAGACATGGCCGCAGCCTGTTGACGAACAGCTTGCCAATCTTGCGGGATATTTACTGCACAGCGAATTTGACGAAGCTGTTAAATTTATTGACAATTACGTGAAGCAGCTCCAATAACCGCGATTATATACCTGTCCATAAGGATATTTTCCAAAGCCGCAGCCGGAGAACGAAGAAGTATGTCGTATTCGCCTGTAAGCGCAAGGCAGGTTTCCACGTCATCCATGCAGTACCGTCCTGCCGCGGCGGAATAATCATCCCTTGCTTTTGGAGAGGAAAGCCCTATTTTTTTTAACTCAAAACTGTCCGGGTTATCCGATGTTTCCAGCAGTGCAAGATAATCCCCCAGTTTTCTGAAACACCATGCAAGAGCCGCAAGAATGCCCTGTGCGCTTTCTTTTGCAGCTAACATTACGGCTGTTGACTCAAGTGATTTTGAAATATCCCCCGACGCTATTCTTGAAAAGAGGGTAAAAGCCGATTCTTCCCTGTTGTGGGAAATCCATTTATCCACATCCTGCGGGCTTACCGGTTTGTCCTTGGGCAGGAAATTGATCAGGCGGGAACATTCGCGTTTTAGGGCTTCTGTGTTGTTCTCTACCAGTTCAAGAATAGCGGAAATTCCGTCTTCGTTTATGATATAGCCTTCCCGTTTAAAAAAATTACGCACCCATTCGTTTTTTTCCCTTTCAAACAGTTCGTAAAAAACCTGACGGTTGGCTTTGGGAACAGCGTCGTCAATGCCGGAGGCAAGTTTAATTTCATCGGAAAGCAGGATTAACAGGGTGTTTTCATCAAGTTCTTTTATGCAGGAAACAAGAAGTTCAACCTCGTCCTTTTTTTTTATATTTTCCGCGTCCTTTACAATAACAATGCGTTTATCGGAAAAAAGACTCATGTTTTGCAAAGCGTCGGTTATTGTGTTTACGGATGTTTCATTCGCGTGAAAAACTGATTCTTCCGCGCCTTTAAATTTTTTCTTTACGGAATCAAAAGCGTCCTGCTTTTTTCCCAATTCGGGACCGAGAAAAATATAGGCGCTCATTGCTAGTAATTGCGGATAATTCCCGAAAGTTTTCCGAGAATTTTTACATCCTGGCTGTATATCGGCTTATAATCGGGATTCTCCGCCTGTAATCTGATCCTTGAGTTTTCTTTAAAGTAGCGTTTTAATGTTACGGCTTCGTCAATTACGGCAACCGCAATATCTCCGTTATTTACCGCGTTTTGTTTTTCGATAATCGCGGTATCGCCCTCAAGTATTCCGGCATCTTTCATGGAATCCCCTTTTACCTTAAGGGCGAAATATTCCCTGTTTTTCCTGAGCATGGAATGATGAAGCACAATGTTCCCGTCAAAATTTTCCTGCGCAAGAATGGGGATGCCCGCCGCGACGCTTCCGAGAAGGGGGATTTCTATCATCTCTGATGAGTCGTCATGCGTTACATGGGTTAATCCCATTGTACGCGGTTTTTTTCCGGATTGTTTCAGGAAGCCTTTTTTTCTGAGCGCGGTTATATGATCGTGAGCTCCCTTAACTGAAATGGAAAAATGATCCGCAATCTCCCTAATCGTAGCAGGGTATGAATTCTTTCTGAAAAATTCAGAAATAAAGGCAAGTACGTCTTTTTGGCGTTCTGTCAATTCTTTCATATTCTTTCCTTAATTTTCGGCGGATAATTCGTTGCCCGGTGAACCGGATAACGAAGGCGCTGTTATATTATGCTTTTTCAATTTTGCGTGAAGATTACTGGGATAAATACCGATGGCCTCCGCTGTCCTTGATATTATACCATTGTTTTTGGAAAATTGGAATTCCAAATAACATTTTTCAAATAATTCTCTTGCCTCGTTATAATTTCTTTCAAAAAGGCCCTGCGGCGGGATATTTCCCGTATTGTCATTTTTTTTGTTCTTTTTATTGAGTAATTTCTGAAGATCGGCGCCTGTAATACTGTCCCCCTGGTGCATAACCGTAATGCGTTCGGCAAGGTTTTTTAATTCCCTTACATTGCCGGGCCAGTCATGAGAGGCAAGCAGCTCAAGCGCGCCGTTTTCCAGCGTAATGTTTCTTTTTAATTTTTTAAGGAAATGGTAAAGCAACAGAGGAATGTCTTCGGGCCGCTCCCTTAAAGGAGGAACATGGATATTGATTACATTCAGCCTGAAAAACAAATCCTGCCTGAACCTGCCCTCTTCACAGGCTTTTTCCAGATCGTGGTTGGTCGCCGCAATGATACGGACATTGGTTTCTATCGTCTTTTCGCCGCCAAGCCGTTCAATTTTCTGTTCCTGAATGACCCGCAAAACTTTCGCCTGGGCGGGAAGAGCCATGTCCCCTATTTCATCGAGAAAAAGCGTCCCGCCGTGCGCCATTTCAAAACGCCCCTTGCGGGTAGATACAGCGTCTGTAAAAGCGCCTTTCTCATGGCCGAAAAGTTCGCTTTCTATCAATGTTTCCGGTATTGCGGCGCAGTTGACATCTATAAAGGGATTTTCAACACGCGCCGAACACTGGTGAATCGCCCTTGCAATTACTTCTTTTCCGGCTCCGTTTTCGCCTGTAATTAGTATGCGTGAATCGCTTTCCGCCGCCTGCTTTATTGTTTCGCGGATACTGTTAATTACAGCGCTGGTTCCTATCAATTCTCCGCTTTCAAAATTGCTGTTCTTTTTTAATTTTTTATTCTCTTCTTTCAGTTTCCTCATCGCTACGGCGTTTCTGCATACGGTAAGAATTTTGTCAAGTGAAAGCGGCTTTTCAAGAAAATCAAAAGCGCCCAATTTTACGGCGCGGACTGCCATGTCGATATTTGCGTGGCCTGAGATCATTATTATTTCCGTTGCCGTCCATTCTTTTTTTATTTTTTCCAAAGCCTCAATGCCGCCGAGTTTAGGCAGAAGTACGTCAAGAAATACAAGATCGATTATTTCGTGATTGAGTATTTCTATTCCGGAAACAGCGTCTTGTGCCGTAAAGACTTTGTATTTTTCATCCTCAAGAATTGACGCAAGGGTATTTCTTATGCCGGGTTCGTCATCAATAATTAATATTGCGGACATTTTAACCTTCCGTCGGCAAATCAATATAAAAAGTCGTTCCCATGCCTTGTGCGGAATCAAACCATATCGCGCCGCCGTGATCGTTAATAATTCTTTCGACAATCGGAAGCCCAAGCCCTGTACCGGATTCCTTTGTTGTAAAGTAGGGAGTAAAAATAAAATGACTTTCCTGTTCGCTTATGCCCTTTCCGGAATCTTTGATGCTCAGCCTGCAGTAGCTTATATCGTGTTTTTTTACAAGGTCAGTACGTATTTCAATTAAGCCTGTTCCGTTCATCGCGTCAATTGCGTTAATTAAAATGTTTGTAAGAATTTGCATTAAACGGTTTTTATCGATTTTCAGCAGAAAACCTGTTTCCACATAATCAGTATTGAATTTTACGGACGGGTATGAACTTGAGTACGTATTTATTACCTCTTCTATGGGTTCTTTCAGGCTTGTCCATGTTTTGGACGGTTCTGTCGGTTTGGACAGAGTCCTGAATTCGTTAAGAAGATTTGAAAGCCCTTCCGTTTCCTGAATAATCGCCATCATTGAACTTTCAATAATCTCTCCGATTCTTTGCGGTTCATTCTGCCATCTGCGCAGTACGCGTTCCGCAGAAAGTTTAATAGGGGTAAGCGGATTTTTTATTTCATGGGCAAGCTGCTGGGCCATATTCTGCCAGATAGATATTTTTTCGCTTTTTACAATGGCGGCGCGGGATTTTTCTAGGTCCTGCACCATCGCGTTGAATGAACGTATTAAAAGGCCGAGTTCATCGTTGCGGCGCGAGAGGATTTGAATTGAAAAATTTCCCTCCGCGACGCGCCTTGTCGCTTCTGTCAATTCCACTATCGGATGGGTAATCCGCCGCGTAAATGAAATGGCTATAATAACCGTCATAAACAGGGTAGGAAGGAAAAATACAACATAATAAAACGATAACAGCGGTTGAATATTCGCCCTTAAAAGATTGATAGTCTCGTATTTTTTCGCCTGATTTTCGAGGGCGTCTTTCCCTTTTTCAAATTCGCCGCCGAGATCGTAACTGATTACCCTGCATAAATTCTGCGCCGGTCTTTGCACATAACGAATTACCTCCCTGTCGCGCGGCAGTTCTCTGGCGGGAAAACCGTTTTCAAGCGAAGGCGGAACAGAAAGGCTGTATTGGTCATTGCCCGTGAATACTGCCTGTGTCCATGCGCCGTCAGAAAGGCGGAATGTCTGCACAGCGGCTATTTTTTGCGGCAGTCTTGAGCCGATACGGGAGAAATCGGTTTGTTTTATTATTCCTTCAAAGTGTTCCATGTGAAGTGAATAATTGTCGGCTACAAAACTGTTAGCCGCTTTTACCGCGGAATCGCTGTCCATGCTGTTCCAAAAACGGGCGATGGCGCTTAACGCCGTACTTGTGATAAGTATCACAGGCGTTGTGGAAAAAATGACTATGACAATAAAGTAACCCAGAAGCCTTGCGTTGAATTTGCTTCCCGGGCGGTGCATTATTATATCCGCAAAGAGTGAAAATACGGAAATCCCCAAAAAGATGATTAATACCGCCGGAATGGTAAAGAACACGATAAGGTTAAGCTGTCCGGGTACTTCTCCGTTTTGGAGGGTGTCAATAAAAAAATTGCGGGAAAAAAGAACGGTAAGAACGCAAAGAAGGGTATATATGAGTATCAGAACCCGTACTTTGATAATTGAATATTCGGGACGTGTTTTGACGGCTTTCAATAATGCCTCTCATTCTTCCTCAAATTTGGATTCAAACAGCCTTGATATGGTGTCTACCGCGTTTTTTTCATCTTCACCGTCCGCGATTATCTTTAAAACAGTACCGTAGGCCGCGCCAAGGGTAATAATACCCATAATGGATTTTGCGTTAATTCTGTCGTTGTTCTTTTCCAAATAAATATTTGACTTGAAATTTTTGGTTGTTTGAACAAGAAGCGCCGAAGGACGCGCGTGAATGCCTGCTCTGTTTATTACGGTAACTGTTTTTTCAATCATTTTTATTCCTATATTACGTCATCCTGTCCGAAAAAGACCGAACGGACAGTATCGCTTTCTATCCATTTTAAAATATTCTTATTAAATTCTTTTGCCGCATGATAACCCATTGATTTAAGCCTTTCATTCATTGCGGCTGTCTCAATTATTATTGGGATATTTCTTCCCGGTTTTACAGGTATTATCAGTTTTGGAATATTTACGCCTAAAAGCTCAATTGTATGATCTTCCGCGCCGAGCCTGTCGTAATTTTTACCGGAATCCCATTCTTCCAGTTCTACAACAAGCTGAATTTCATTGCGATCCCTGATCGCTCTTACTCCGAAAAGATGGGTTATATTAATTATTCCCGGCCCGCGTATTTCCATGTGATGTCCGATAATTTTATTTGCTCCGGCCCCCATCAATGTATTTCCGTAAATGCAGTTTATTTCTACGACATCATCCGCGACAAGACGGTGTCCCCTGTGGATAAGTTCAAGCGCCGTTTCGCTTTTCCCTACTCCGGAGTCTCCCATTATGAGTATCCCAAGACCGTAAACTTCCACAAGCACCCCGTGAATAATTTTCCGAGGGGAAAAAATCCTTGAAAGTATTCGCATTATTCTCGCGGAAAAATCGGCAGACCCAATCTCGGTTTGTAAAATGGGGCATTGGGCTTTTTCCGCTATTTCAAAAAATTCCTTGTGCGGAGAAAAATTATGGGTAAAAATACAGCAGGGTATCGGGTAGTTAAACATTTCTTCTATTGTTTTTGTTATCCCATCGCTTTCCAGGCGGCGTAAATAGGATACTTCCCCCCGTCCGAAAAGCTGGATTCTTTGGTAGGCAAAATCCTCGAAAAAACCCATAATTGCGCCCATAGGCCGGTTTAAATCGGGAATATTTATTGTTTTACCGAGACCTTTGCGCCCGCCGATACACCGTAAATTCAACGAATTGTGTTCTTTAAGGTCCATATCTATTAAGTCCAATACGGTGAAAGTCCGATCCGCCATAGTCTGATTTTATCTGAAATTTTAATGCTGTTCAACGGTTGGCAAAACTTTAATTTTTAAGTATAGTTAATATTATTCCTTTTAAAGGAGAAGATATGCGAGTTTATAATTTTTCCCCCGGTCCCTCGGCGCTTCCTTTGCCTGTTCTGGAAAAGGCAGCTGCGGAAATGACGGATACGAACGGTACAGGCCAATCCGTAATGGAGATGAGCCACCGTTCCAAGGACTTTAAGCCCATTATTGAAAAAACAGAGGCCCTTTTGCGGGAATTAATGGGGATTCCCTCAAATTACAAGGTACTGTTCCTGCAAGGAGGCGCTTCACTTCAATTTTCGATGGTTCCGCTTAACCTTGCCGCCGGCGATGCTCCGGGTAAGGGCAAAAAAGCGGCTTATATTGATACCGGCATCTGGGCTGATAAAGCTGTAAAAGAGGCGAAAAAGTACGCCGCCGCAGAGGTAAGGGCAAGTTCAAAGGACAAGGCCTATACCTATATTCCGTCCGCACCGGCGCCGACGCAGGATGACGCCTATTATCACATTACTCTGAACAACACAATAGTAGGCACAAAGTGGGACAAAATCCCCGATACCGGTTCCGTCCCTCTTGTTTCGGACGTTTCAAGCTGTATTCTTTCCGAACCGCTTGATGTAACCAAATTCGGCATAATTTATGCCGGCGCACAGAAAAACCTCGGCCCGGCAGGTACAACTGTGGTTATTGTCCGCGAGGATTTGATTGGTAAAGCTCCCGACTGGACGCCGGTAATGCTTCGTTACGACACCCACGCGGGCGAAGGCTCAATGTACAATACTCCTCCGTGTTACGGCATCTATATAATCGGCCTTGTTCTGGATTGGTTAAAAAATCTTGGCGGCGTTAACGCCATTGCCAAATTGAACCATGAAAAAGCGCAGCTTTTCTACGATTATCTTGACAGTTCAAAAATATTTAAATCTCCTGTGGAAAAACAGTACCGCAGTTTGATGAATATTCCGTTTGTTACAACAGAGCAGGATGAAGCGAAAAAAAGCGAAATTGAGGCGCGTTTTGTCAAAGAAGCCGCCGCCGCCGGTCTTGTAAACCTTGCGGGCCACCGTCTTGTCGGGGGCATGAGGGCAAGTATTTACAACGCAATGCCCATTGACGGCATTAAAGCGTTGATAAACTTTATGGACAAATTTAAATAAGGAATAAATATGTTTCGTATTCAAACACTGAATAAAATATCTCCTATCGGGCTGGATTATTTCCCGCGTGATAAATATGAGATCGCAAGCGACATTCCCAATCCGGACGCTATCTTGGTCAGAAGCGCGGATATGAACAGCTCACAGATACCCTCATCCGTGCTTGCAATAGCAAGGGCGGGAGCGGGGTACAACAATATTCCCGTAGCGCGATGCAGCGAAAACGGGGTAGTGGTATTCAATACTCCCGGCGCGAATGCCAATGCCGTAAAAGAACTTGCGCTTGCCTCCATGCTTCTTTCATCAAGGGACATTGTCGGCGGGATAAACTGGACTTCCTCTGTTGCGGACAAGAGCGATGTTACCGATCTGATAGAAAAAGAAAAGTCCAAATTTACAGGGCCTGAATTAAAGGGAAAAACGCTCGGCGTTGTCGGGCTCGGCGCGATTGGCGTAATGGTAGCAAATGACGCGATTGCTCTGGGTATGGACGTTATCGGTTATGATCCGTTTATTTCCGTTGAAGCGGCATGGCATCTTTCCAGCGATGTTGTCCGCGCCGATACGCTTGAAAGCCTTCTTATGAAATCCGATTATGTTACGCTGCACCTTCCTTTAAGCGATAATACAAAGGGTCTTTTTGACGCGGAAAAGTTCCGCATGATGAAAAAAGATGCGCGTATCATTAATCTTTCGCGCGCCGCGCTTGTTAAGGATAAAGACATAATAGAAGCGTTAAACTCTGACAAGTTAAGCGGTTATGTTACGGATTTCCCGAATAAAGAGCTTTTATCCTGTAAAAAAGTCGTGGGTATTCCGCATCTTGGAGCTTCAACGCCTGAAGCGGAAGATAACTGCGCGGTAATGGCGGTTAAGCAGCTTATTGATTATCTTGAAATGGGCGCGATACGGAATTCCGTGAATTTCCCGCGCTGTAAACTTGAACTTCGCGCGCCGTACAGGCTGCTTGTGGTAAATAAAAATATTCCGAATATGGTCGGACAAATTACATCCATTCTCGCGGGGGTGAAAATCAATATTACTGATCTTATCAATCACCACCACGATGATTATGCCTATAACATCATAGATACGGAACAGGAGATAACCGACTCAGTGTTGGGACAAATAAGCAAGGTCGATGGAATTATCAGAGTTAGAACGATCAAAAAATAAATATTCCCTGAATTTTCTTTTTCGTAATACAAATATGGAATTTGTATTACCCTTGTTTATGGGAGCATTGTGTTCTCTTTTTATCTGCGCGTTGGCGGGACTTTCTTTTAACGTATTCAAAAGCGCGCAAACACCGGAGAGTCCTGCCGTCATTATTGATTACAGGGAGAAAATCGGTAATTTCCTTTTGTCGGAAGCTGAGGTAATTCATGATCCTGTTCTGGAGTACTATTACAATCCGGAATACAATGAGTGGGTAGTGGAGTTCTTTTTAAACATCTGCGCTAACCGCGAAATTGTTTTTGCCATCCTTGAAAATTCCGAAAAATTTAATGTGCCGCCTTCTTTGGCTTTTTCTGTTGGTTGGGAGGAAAGCAGGTTAAATCCGAACGCGATAAACCTGCATAACCGTGACGGAAGCATTGACAGAGGCTTGTTCCAGCTTAACAGCCGTTCTTTCCCGAAACTTGAAATTGCTAATTTTTTTGACATCGGCGTGAATTCGTATTACGGGTTGGCTCATTTAAGGTACTGCCTGGATACGGGAGGAAGTGAAATTTCCGCTCTTGCAATGTACAATGCCGGAACAGGAAGAGTTAGAACTTCCGGGGCTCCTGAAGTTACTTTAAATTATATAAACAGGATTTTAGGCAATAAAAGCAGGATCGAAAACCAGTTTTATTCACTGCTGCTCAAGGAAGAAGAATACAGGCTTGCTAAAGCCCAGCTTGCGCAGGCCAACGCTGAAAGGGAACAGAAGGAAGCGAAAAACTTCCAGCCTCAGCTTAACCGGACTTTGATCTCCGCCTCTCCGCAATAATTGTCGTTGTAAATAAATAAACGCTGTTCTTTCATGTTATACTCACAACGCAGGCTTTTTGTGTTAGGCGTGGTTTTAATTTCAGGCGAAGCGCCGAAAATTTCCGCCGGAAGATAAATTACGCAGGGCGCTTTAATGTTATTGTCCGTTTCAAAACGGAAAGTAAAAATTCTGCGCTTTCTGTTCCATTTAATTGACAGAGGTTTGCCTGCGGTAGCCATCGGGTAGGGACGCTTCCAGCCTGCCGCCGCCCGTTCTCTGCCTTCGGAAAAAATCGAAAGGTCCTCATCGTTCCAGCCGTCTCCGTATTTATTTGTGTTGCTTGCCGAATAATTCCATATTGTCGAATGGAGAAGGTTGGCGTCAACCGCATCGTAGTACATGGAAAGGGCTTCTTCATGCAGTGAATAATTTCCGTTTTTAAAACCTATACGGTTATTTATATCGAACGCAAGGCCGAATTCTCCAAGAAAACCGGGAATATTTCCCATTTTTTTCTTTGTCCAAAAGAGTCCTTTTGCGAGACATCCCGCGAAATATGAAATTACATTTTTCTTGCCAAACACCGGTTTCGCCGTGTCAGCGTTGATTGCGAACCATGAACGGAAACTTTTGGTAAAAAGGGAAAATCCGTCATACCAATGAAAAGCGTTTATTACATTGGTAGGATCGTCCTTACTCCATGAAGGATGTGAATCTTCCTTTAAACAATTGGGAAGTCCTTCTATAAAGAAAAATGTATGTTCGGAAGTTTCCCTCATTGCGTTGATATATTTTTTTATAAACGGTTTCAAGAAATCATCGGTAAAGACCGCCTGCCGTCCCTGATACTTGTTAAAATGATCCCTTTTAACCAGAACAGGCTCTCCGCCTTCTTCCCGCCATACGTCGGCCTGTTTCCAGGGGCAGTTAAAGCCTTCTTTAAAAAGAGACGCGCCCTGCGGGTTGATAATTTCGTAATTTTTGATTTTTTTGCCGAATGAAATAAAACTGTATACTGGTACTTTTATCGTTTTACCGGAAGCCGCTCTTATTGAGTCCCATGGACTTAATCTGGGCCCTGTCGGAATTATATTATCTTCCGGCTGCTCAAGATTCCGGTGTCCTATTAAACCGTTGTGAGGTTCATTCATTGTTCCCCAACCCGCAATTGCCGCGCAGTTTTTCAGGCGGCGTTTTGCGTGGCAGAAGGCGGCAATGTACCGGTTTTGAAGAAAGTCCTGGATATTTTCTCCGTCTATTTGTAAATCGCCAGCATAGATTTTTCCGGCATAAAATAAACTGAACATGGTTGCCGCAGCATAACGGTTGTAATTGCTTGCCCAGATCATCTTAGGATACGGCTCTCCATCAGGATATTTTTTATTTTTATGATACAAACTGTAACGCTGTCTTGTAACAGCGGCTCCGCACGGCTCAACCATATCCAAATCCATTCCGAGTTTTTCCATTGTCCATGCGGGAGCGCCGTCTCCGCCCGTCCATCTGCTCCAGACATCCTGATGAGGATCGATAAAAACGAAAATTCCTTCTTTCTCGGCGGACAAAAGAATTTTACGAAGATACGCCAAATACGCTTCGTCATAAATTCCCGGCCCTTCGTGTTCAATAGCTTCCCATGTAACCAGCAGCCTGATAAAAGTCATTCCCGCGTACTTTAACCGTTTAAAATGACTTTCCGCTTCTTCCGGCGGAAACGGCCTTCCAATAAAGGAAACCTCATTATTTCTGTTCAAGAATGAAGGCTGGATTTCGTCCCCCGGCCCGCAAAAGGGTATTTTTGAATCTCCGCCGAGATTTACTCCGCGAAGAATCAAAACCCTTCCGTCATTGTCGAGAATCAAATTGCCGTTAATGTACATAACGCCCCCTTGTTGGGGTTAAATAGAGTCTGTCTATAATGTGGATACATTATAGACAGACTACCTTAAAAATCGTATTTTCGTAGCCTGCGAACCGTAGGTTCGTTGGCGAGAAAATACAAGGTCTGTCCGCAAAGTAACCGACTTTGTGGACAGACACTAAATAGACACGAATTCCCCGGATTGTCTATTACTCTGCCAGTATTTTTAAAATTTCTTCAGAAGTCTTTGCCTTAAGGATTTCATCCCGTTTTTCCGAACTTTTGAATAATAAACTTACTTCCGCAAGGAACTGCAAATGCGGACCTGTTTTTTCCACAGGAGAAAGAGTCATAATGAAAATTTGGCATGGCTGATGATCAAGCGAATCAAAATCCACAGGTTTTTCCGAGACACCGATGCATGCGACTAAATCTTTGGTTGCGTCGCATTTTCCGTGAGGGATCGCAATGCCGTGCTTCATACCGGTTGACATTTTTTCTTCTCTATCCATTATTGCGCTTAATGCGGCTTCTCTGTCCTGTATTTTTCCCGTTCTTACAAGAATATCAAGTAATTCGTTAATTATTTCTTTCTTGTCGCTGCCTTTCAGGTGAAGCTCAATGGTTTCTGTATCAAGTACTGTTTTAAGATTCATAATGTTAAATTTATCTCAAAAAATCCCAAAAGTCAATGAAAATATTGCGTATCCTATACATTCATTAAGTTCTTTTATTACTGAGCCACGCAGGATTCGCCTTTCATTCGGCAACATCCTGTTGCCTCATTACAGGCCGGGGTTTTCGCTAAACGCACATCCTGTGCGTTTGCCATAGGCCGCGAAAACCCTTCGAATCCTGCGCAGCTCACGAAAAACAAAAAAGCCCGCCTTGCGGCGAGCTTTTTTGTTTCTTTATTAGTGAGCCGCGCAGGATTCGAACCTCCGACCACCGCCTTAAAAGGGCGATGCTCTACCGACTGAGCTAGCGGCCCAAATCCGACCAAAATATGCTTTTATATGATCAGACAATATATCTATAGTAAAAATAGCAAAAAAAATCAAGAGGTTAAGCCGATTAATTGCTATTTTCGGTTTTTTAAATCGGTTTCCTTTTTCTCTATTGCATCGCGGATTACTGCAATTTCTTCCAGAACGGTTTTGATTTCCGTATTATCGCGTTCAATGGAATTCTCATTACGTTCAGTGAATGCGGTATATACAATGCTTCCCAAACTGATCATGAGCTTTTGAGCCTGGCTTTCAAGCTGTTTGATATCCCACATTAATACGCCGCGTTCACTGAGGTCCTGGGCTTTGGCTCCGGCTTTGGCCGCCAATTCCTTGGATGCGGTCCATCCCTGTTCCAGCATTCCCTTCATTCTTTCGCTGAATGTCATAATTTTCCTCCTACTTTCGTTTTATTCCCAGTATGGTTAAATCATCATACTGTTCGTCTTCCTCAACATGAGTATAATACATATATGCCTCATTTTCACGATATTCTTTTGTATGCGAACAATAATATATATATTGTAAAAAATGGTTTTTCAGGAATTCGTCCACTTTTTTATCGATCAAAAAGCGTGAATCTTCGCCCGCTTTCGGGTTTTTGTAACAGCGGAATATCTGTTCGACCGATACAAGAGCCATAATTACATCTTCTACATTGCCTGCACAGGCTGAAAAATCAAACTGCAGCCCGATATCGCCTTCCGGATTATGGAACTTTTTTAGGGTATAAACATCTTTCGCCATCACTGCGTTAATAATGTCTTTTACCCGCTCGGAACCCAGTTCTTCATCAGCCTGTCCGCATAGATGGTTTTCATGCGGCGTGTCAACAGGCCCGTGCGTACAGGTTATACTTTTAAATTCACCGCTGCGGAATTTACGTTTCGCTTCCTCAATCCCGTCTGTGTAGAGCAGCAGTATATCGCCGTGATCAATTGTGATAGTCTGGCTTTTATATCCTCCCACAGCTTCAATCATAAAATTGGGAAGAACTCCGGTTGCCGGAGTTTCGGGAAGCGTGATTGTTTTTAATTCTCCTTCCGATGCGTCGTAAAGATGGATAACATTGTCTCCCGCGTTGCAAAAGCGTACAATTCCGGTCAGAGAGTCCAGAATACAAAGGGTAAAAGCCGCAAATCGATCCTTGAATCCAAGCGCTTCGATAAAGTCATTTATCTGATAAACAACTTCCTCAATTTGCATTCCTTCTTCGCCGGGTTTCCAGTGTTTAAAATGATTGACGAACATTGTCGCGACCTGAATCATAATCAGGGCAGCGGGAATTCCCTTGCCTGCCACATCGCACTTGATAATTGCGTAGTAACGGCCGTCAAGGTCTTTATAGTCAAAATAATCCCCCGATACTCCTTTTGCGCCTTCATAATAACCGAAAAAATAAAGGTTCGGCGTTTTCTTGAAACCGCTGGTTTGTTTATTGCCGTATTTGTCCAGGGCAAGCGGAATGAATTTTTTCTGTATCTCCTTGCCGATTGAAAGGTCGGAAGCGGCAAGCGCGGCTTTTACAAGACCGTGAGTCATGTCGTTTATTGTGTCGCCGAGAATGGCAAGTTCGTCTTTTGTTTTTATTTTTATGTCAATGCCGGAAAGTTTTGATTTATCTTCCGTATCGCGGACAATTTCAATATAGTTTACCAGTTTCTTTATCGGACTGATGATAAACGCGGAGAATACGAATGCGCCGGCAATTCCGATAAGAAGCGCCGCAAAGGCGACAATCGTAATTGTTTGCATAAGGACGATCTGACCGTGAAAAATGTCCTCCGTAATTATATCAAGAGACACTTCCAGCCTGATTAAACCGTGAAAAAAATTGTCTTCCGTTCCATGCCTGTACATAATCGGTTTATAGAAAATGAAAACTCTTTCTTTGTTTTTTTGATAATCTTCCGGAGAGAAATTCGGCTGAGAGCCTATTTCTGCGGAAATCTGCGCAAGTATTTCGTTAAGCCTTACTTCAAGAGAACGGATTGTTACCTGAATATCATCAAACCGGCGCCGGCTTGATTCGTCGTTTTCAAGAGCCAGTGACGCGCTTACCTGCGTAAGTTCAATAATTATCTTTAAAAGACCGCCGGCCTTGGCGCGCGCAAGTTCATTCAATTCCGAACTTATTTTCTCATAACGCGGCGTAAGGCTGTCCGTAATGCGCGAAACGCCGGGACGGAATTCTGTTGTATCAATTTTGGAAAGTATATCGGGATCGTTTGTCGCCCAAACATGATCGCCGTATTCTGAACCTGCGCGGAATCCCGTAATTGTTATATAATTCGCTTCCGGAAGAACCGAAGATTGCACGGGGAGGAAGCTCAATTCAAACGCTCCCTGTTCTTCCATAGGAAGATACGCTCTCGCGCTTGTGGCAAGCCCTTCAAGAAGAACTTTGGATCGATCCCATAGACTCTGTAAGAGCGTCTCCCTCTGCATTGTTATCATCATCAGGTACATGGGCGTAGAAATACCGATAATTATTAAAAGGACAAGTCCAATCGTAAAAGAAGTAAGTTTAAATCTAAGTCCCTTGCCTTTCCTTTGCAGATGTATCATTTTCCGTTTCTTTTCCGTAGGCATAAAATCTCCTGTAATGATCGCAAGCGCTTCCTGCTTAATTGCCGCGCTTTCATTAATAATCCCGCCGATGCCCCTGATTGAGACAAACGCTCCAATTACGCAAAAAGCGGCAAGTATTACCGCAAGCGCGGTAACGGGATTTATCGTTATCTTTTTATGTATTTGTATTGTCCATGAAGGTTTCCATTCTACGGAAAAACTGCCGCCGTTCAATTCAGGTTCATTGTCCGTTACCGCTTCTGAATTTAAATACTGAACGCCGCCGTTAATTTTTATTGAATAGCTATCCTGTATTGGGGAAAAGACGGCGGGCTCTTTCTGTAACAACTCGGCTGCCGGGAGAGAGGAAACGGTAAAAACCGCAAATAACGCCAATATTAATAGTATCTTTTTCATTCTTGTTACTATATATACTGCGGTAAAATACTCTTTATCGTTTGCCTCATTTTTTTCGCCTGAAAACACGGTAGTTGATATTCTGGAACAAATTGTGCCGGCGCTCAAGAGTGGTCAGCCATTCGGTGCTGATGTAATTGCTCCCCAGCGCTTCATAAATTGTAGTAAAGTTGCGTAAAGCGTTTTCCGCTTGATTGCGGGCGTATTCGGTCGCTTCCTGCCTGTACAGAAGAGACGGCCAGTCGGAAGACTGCGCAAGAAGTATTTCGCGGGCTGCCTGATTTAAAGCGCGCTCTTTAAGGCCGGTATTATCGGGGAAACGTTCCGCCAATTCGGTCATTCGTTCCATTGAGCGCTCAAGGTGACGGTAAATCCAGTCATTTGAAACGTCCAGCCATGTTTGCGCATAACCGTTGTCTCCGCAGGATGAAAATTCCGGAGACGTAATCTGTATTGATGAAAGATTCTGCCTAAAAATGTATTCACTTGGGGTTATAAACTGTAAATCCCTGTAGCCTTCCGCCATACGGAAAAGCGTTTCTATAAACTGCGGGCCCTCGTACCAGAACCTTCCGAAATTATCCGCGTTATGCGCGTAGAGGCAAAGCGGCGCTTCTTCCATGTGTTTTGACGCCTCTTCCAGCCTTGCGGTTGTTTTTTCAAGGAACAGTCTTGCGTGTTCAACCACCCTGTCGCCTGCCGCCTGCGGATTATAAAGCGTGTCCCCGTTTTTACTGTGTGTCCAGTATTTGTATCCCGTCCTGTGCCGTTCTCCTTCCGCGCTCAGGAATTGGCTTACAACTTCCGAGGGCAGTTCATATCCCACATCACGATCATTATTGCGGTACAGTTCATCGCTTGATATTTTCTTTATTTCCTGAACGGCGTAATAATCCCTGCCTAGAATGAAAGTTCCGTTGTTTGTTTTTACGGGGAAAAAAGTTCCCTTGTCCGGTACAGGGCTGCCGAATAATAGCCCGTGAGTATCTACAATAGTATAGTTGAAATTATAGGCGTGCAAGTACGGTTCAATAGCGGAAGTCCATCCAAAAGCAGGAAGCCAAAAACCCTGCGGGCAGTTGCCGAAATGACGGCGGTAAATAGAAACCGGCACTTCCAATTGAGCCTGAACGGACTCAGGGTTATGGCTGATAAACGGCAAAAAAGCGTGAGTCGCGCAGCTCGCGAGAATCTCAATTTTCCCCCTGCGTTTATAGAAATCAAACGCTTTAAGAAGGTTTTTCCCGTATCTTTCCGTGAAGGCGATTCTTTTGTCTACTAATTTGTTATAGTAAAGCGCGGCAAGTTTATTAAGATCGCCTTGGCCTGATGTGCGTTCAAGTTCCTGTTTGCCGAATTCAATTTGTTTGTCAATGTAGTAAAGGTATTTTTTTTGCAGCTGCTCATCGTTGAGCAGCTGGCAGAGAATCGGGGAAATTACCAGCGCCATATTGAAAGGCACATGATCATTTTCAAGCTTATCCAGCGCTTCAATGAGTGGAAGAATTGTTTCCGTAACATATTCAAAGAAACGGCCTTCTTCGCCGGACTGGGAAAGATCATCTTCCTTGAACTGTTCCCTTACATAGGGTATATGAGCCTCAAAAACGATGGAAATCGCATAACGGGAATCCATATTACTGCCTCTTGCTTCTTGACTGACGATCAGCGTTTTTTAAAATTGATAAATCCGCTACCGCCGATAAACGCAGTAAAGGGTTTTCTTTCATACTGTTGATGTTTTCATTTTCAATCAGTTTAGGCAGGCAAAACGGCTTTGACGCCGCAATCTGCAATTCTGATCCGCCGCGTATTACGATAAGTTTTATTATGTACCGCCCATTAGTCCGGGAGGAATGTTCAGCCAAACCTATATATCTTGCGCAGTCTTCCGTATCGACAGGCACTGTAAAGGAATTATCCGATAATTTTGAATCTGTTTCTTCTTCGTTTAGGGGAATAATACGAAGACAGTACCCTCCGAAATCGTCTGCGTTTTCATGTAAATCCCTGTCATTTCTCTTGATTTCCCAATACGCGAAAACCCATAGGGGGTCTCTTATAATTACTTCGATATACGATATATTGTACTGTTTTGGAAGGGCTGCCGTTTCCCGGTAGGAAGGATCGATCTCAATTTCATCTTTTGTATCCTGTCCGCTTGTACTGTAATAATCAAGCAGTTCTTCTATTATAAAAATTCTTTCCAGACTGTCAGGAATATCAATACCGAAACTGTCAGCCAGTTTAACTAACTCACCGGTACTTAAACCTTCCAACCCTGTACGTGATACAGTCTCGTTAACGTGTTCATCCATAATTCACATAATTGTGAAAAAAAATCTGAATAATGTCAATCCAACGAAAATTGATGTAAGGCAAGGCGGATGTTACTCAAATAAAAATTTTAAAATACTGCGGAGGCGCGGCGTATACGTCAAGCCGATGTCCTTCTTTGAATGTCAGCCTCGCAGCGTGCAGGAGCAGCCGTTTTATTCCCGTTTTGCGCAGTTTTTTGTTAAGCGAGAAATCGCCGTATTTGTCATCTCCCAACACGGGATGTCCAATCATCGCAAGATGGCGGCGTATTTGGTGCATCCTTCCGCTGCCAAGCTCAATCTCCAGAACGGAATATTCCGTTTCCTGCTGTTCATTAATCAGCGGCAGCTTGCCGCTTTTTATTACCTTGTACCTTGTTTCCGAATTTTTCATGCTGCCGCGGATATCAAGATCAAAAGCGATAACGCCTTCTTTCTTTGCGGGGATTCCTGAACAAACCGCGGTATATTGTTTTACGGTTTTACCGCCGCTTTTTAAAAGGCCTGAAATAAGGGCCGCGGCCTGCTTTCCCTTTGCGGCCGCCAGTATTCCGGATGTATCCTTGTCCAGTCTGTGTACCAATAGAGGAGCCGGAGCGCGGATTTCAGCAAGGATTTTATCAACTGACGACTTAACTCCTTTTCCGCCCTGTACCGCAAGTCCTGCGGGTTTATTTATAATAATTAAAAAATCATCCTCAAAAAGTATTTCTATATTCTTCACAATACACGATAATAATAGCATGAAACGTTATTTTTTATTACTGCTGCTGCTTCCGGCTTTGGCTTTTTCCGAATCCCTGTTTTCGCCTACATGGGGATTTTTAATTGATCTTCCGGAAGGCTATGAATATACAGACGGGAACGACAGGGATCGTTATTCATTTTCAGGGCCCGGCGGATCGATGTTTGACATTGTTGTCTACAATGGCGTTTACAAAACAATGAAAGAACTGATAGATGATGTAAACAGAAGATTAAGAAACTCCGGTGAGTTTGATTTTTACGATTACAACGGCAGACAGGCCGCGATTTTAAAATTGAATTTTAATAATTTCAGCGGATGGGGTTTTTGTGTTGAACTTTCGTCTTCCGCCGCGGCGAAGCCTATGTTTCTCGCTCTCGCGTACGGTCCCGCGGACATGGAGGAACTGGAATTATTTCACGTTTCGGCGCTGGATTCAATCTGCCCTTCAAGAGAAGAACGTTATTATCCCGGCCCGATAATCGAATACAGTTATCCCAGAGGAGAGAATAGACCTGTAACGCTTAAAGGCGGGATCAGCGCGGCTGTAAGGGAAAACGATGAAGAAGCGGCTCAAGTGCTGGTAGAGCGTGAATTTATGATTCTTAAAAACTATATTGATACCCCGTATTGGAAAGAAGCGTGGCTTCGTTACTACCGGTTTGTTTACCGTGATTCCTGGATTCGGATAGCGGGTCCCGTCTCCGCTCTTGTCAATAATTTGGGAGGTAAAAGTACAGGCAGCGACGAAACAAAAAGGGCATTTGCGCAAAAGGCTCTTACTTTTGTACAGGGTTTTAATTACGAACGGAATTTAACCGAGAGTGATTTTATTAATCTGGTAACCGCTGTTGTTAAAGGCATCGGGGACTGCGACAGCCGCGCAATGCTTTGGGCGATAATTCTCGCGCAGGCTGACATTCATTCCGCAATCATGGTCTCGCCTTATTACAATCACGCTATGGGCCTTGCCGAAATCGGCGGGATTGGAGCGCGTTTTACAATTAACGGAATCGGATGGCTTGTGGCTGAAACCACCGATAAAGTTGACATCGGCCTGATTGGGCAGGATGTTAGCGATCCCCGATACTGGATAGGCGTTATCTTTAATTAAGTGGCGCTTTCACGGTTTATATAATCCTCCGCCTCTTTTGCGGCCTCCGTAAATTCACTGTGCAGCAAATGTTCGGCCATTTTTTCCAGCATTTCCGTTACGGACCGCGGCCAGGTTTTTTGCCTCAGATTCGACAGAGCGTCTTTGGCGGTTTTTTTGTCATATTCCGCGCAGGCGTCTTTTATTACGGTTAGTTTTTCGCGCAGATAAGCCATGTCATCATCCGAAATAATATCCGTATTTTCATTGTCGGCGCCGTCTTTAATTAACCTGTTTTTTTCAATCACCATACGCAGCGCGGACAAAAACGCGGACGTTTCTTTTGACACTAAGGGAATATCCTGCTGCCGGGCCGCTTCTTCCAGTTTAGCGGCAAATGCGGATAATTCCGTTTCGCCGATATTCGCCAGCGCGCTTTTCATGGCGTGAACGTTTATCATATACGAGTGTATATCATCATCCCCGTATTCGTTCCGTTTATCTATTGCCCCGAGTATGGCAAAAGTTTTTTCAGCGTCCCGTGTGAAAATTCTCGCAAGTTCTTTATTAAAAGACGACTGCGGAACGGAGCTTTTTTCCATTTCGTTCTTCTTCCGCCATGCGGCTTCAATCGTTTCCGCCGGATATTTGTCGCGTATCAGTTTGTTAAGTACGGCGTTCAACTGGTGTATATCTATGGGTTTGGAAATAAATCCGTCAAATCCGCTTGCAAGGAAAACCTCGGTTTGTCCCGCAAGCGCGTTAGCTGTCAGCGCGACAATGGGCTTTTTATATCCCAAATCGCGTAAATTTTTTTCCGCTTCTATCCCGTCCATTTTCGGCATGAAATGATCCATAAATATTATGTCGTAAACCGCGCCGTTCTTGATTTTTTCAATCGCTTCAAAGCCGCTGCCGGCTGTATCTATTGACAGTCCGTAAGGAGACATAAGCCCCTTTGCGACATAAAGATTCGTTTCCACATCGTCCACAATAAGAACTTTTCCGTAAGGCATATACTCGCGCATAACCTGCGGCGCTTTTTTCATCTGCGACATCTTGCCGAGACGGAACTGCATGAGATTTTCAACTATAGTCTTGCCCAATATGCCGGCGTCAACGATTTTCTGAGGCAGCCGCACCGTGAATTTAGAACCTTTGCCGGGCTCGCTTTCCACGGAAATTTCGCCGTTCATTAAATCGGTAAGCCGTTTCGTGATGTTCATGCCCAGCCCGGCTCCTTCAGTTGTGCGGTTGGCTTCCAGATTAAAACGCGTATACGCGTCAAACAACTGAGTCAGCTGCTCGCCGGTCATGCCTTGTCCCGTATCGCTCACGCAGAACGCAAGCGTTACCGCTTCCGGCTCATCGCCTTGTTCAACGTTTATTGACAGCGAAACCTTTCCTGATTCCGTATATTTGAACGCGTTTGAAAGCAGGTTGTTAAGAATCTGCTTAATGCGCAGTTCATCGCCGAACAGCGTCAGCGGAATGTTTTCGTCCACCTGAAGATCAAAAACAATCGGTTTATTGTCGAACCGTATGATATTTAAATGAACAACATCGTTGATCAGGCTTGGGACATCGTAATTAACCGGCGTGAGTTCCAGCTTGCCCGCTTCTATTTTGGACAGGTCCAGTATATCGTTTATAATGCCTAACAGCAGATAGCCTGAATTGTAAATTCTGTTTAATGCTTCCTGCATTTCATGTGAAAGCGTCTCATTCTGCAGTTGAATTTCCGTAATGCCCAAAATAGCGTTCATAGGGGTGCGTATTTCGTGACTCATGTGAGACAGAAATTGGCTCTTGAAACGGCTGCTTTTTTCGGCGTTTTCTTTTGCTTCCATTATTTCGGTTATATCGACTGTATGTTGAATTTGCGCTGTTTTTCCGTCTGTCCATTCAATGTATCTGTCGGTATTGCGGTATATACGGTTTGTAAAGGGGTTTCGTTTTTCCCATACAACAGTTGCCTGCGGGTCTTTATCCAGTTCGTAACAGGGACAAAAATCGCATAGTTCGTCCTGATCTCTTAAAAAAAGTTTATAACATAATTTTCCTGTACAATCGCCTTCAATGCCGAATTGTTTTTTCATAAAGTCGTTTATAAATAGAATTTCGCCTGTATGAGGAACGACAGCGTATATCTGCGCGTCAATTCCGTTCAGAATATTTGTCAGAATATTGAGCGACTGCTTTGATTGATACATTTGCGCTTCCGCGTCAGCCTGTTTTTTTATCATTATTTTTGTATTGGCAAGCATTTCTTTTTGTTCGCGTAAATCGCGCGTGTATCCCATAACAATAAAGCCGTCTTTGTATTTTACGCGGACAAGCGTAATTTCGCATGGAATGGGATCGCCGTTTAATTTCCGGTGCATCCATTCAAAACGGCAGTAACCTTCCTCAAACGCTTTCTTGACATATTCCATGGCTTTATCGCTTGATAATCTTCCGTCAGGCTGATATTCCGTTGAAAGTTCGTAAAATTTGTCGATATATTCCTGTTTATCGGACAGGTCAAACAACCTTACCGACTCCTGATTGCAGTCTACGATGTGAAGGTCTTTGCTCCAGAGATTTGCGCATATCGGAGTGGCGTCAAGCATAACCCGCGCCCGTTCATCCGCCTCTCTCATTTCGGCTATCGCGGTCTTTATATCGGTTAAATCACGCATATAGGCTGCCAAAACAGATTCGTTATTGTGCTTAACGCGCACGAGCGTTATTTCGCATGGTAATGGTTCACCGTTCGATTTTCGGTGCATCCATTCAAAGCGTAAATAACCTTCCGCAAACGCCTTATTCATAAATTCAGCCGCTTTCTTGCTTGATAATTCCCCGTCCGGCTGGAATTCCGGCGAAAGAGTTTGGAATTTTTTTAAATATTCCTGTTTGCTTGATAATCCGAACAGATTGATTGCGCCCTGATTACAATCAAAAAAACCGAAACTTTTATTATGTATATTGGCGCCGAAAGGCATGGAATCAAACATAATGCGCATGCGTTCATCCGCCTTATCTTTCTCTGCGGAAATTCGCCCCAGTATTATCATCAGTATTACAGCCAGAGCCGTACCTAACGCGGTAAGAAACATCGCCATGTCCCTTGTACTTTTAAAATAAATGTTTTTTGGCGTTACAATTCCCATATACCAGCCGTTTTGGAGTCTTTCCAAAAAGACAATGGATTTAATGCCCCGGTAATCGGTCGATATTACCTCATAAACATGACCGTTCCGCACCAATTCATCTTCATAAGATGAAATACGGCTGTTCACATCACGAAACGCCACCCCCAGCAGAGATGGCTCAGGGTGGGCGAGTAAACGCATATCATTGCTCAACAAAAATCCGTAGCCTTTTTCGGCAAATTGCGTGTCAACAGCGAGCTGTTTAATTCGGTCGAGTTTCATATCAAGACAAACAATGCCCAGCGGGCGGATTCCGTCTTCATCAAATATGCGCCGGGAAAATGTAACGGTTGTTTCTCTGGATATTAAACTGAAATACGGCTGGGTAACTCCTATGTCCCCGTCAGCCTCTAAAGCCGCCTTATACCACGGCCGTTCCGCGGGTATATAATTTTCCGGCATAATCCATGCCGTATCTCCTGTGATAAATTTTCCGCCGAAAGCGTCAAAAACCCCGTAAAAACCTATAACGCCCAATAGGCGTTTATCTACATTACTCCTGGTATAATCATTCAGAGAAATCATATACGCCTGCAGCGTTTCTGCGTTAAATCCGCGTATAATCATACTGCGGACGGTTTCCGCAATGTTGGCCAATGTTGTCTCGGGTTCCAGCATATCGGCGTTAATTTTGGCTTCCGTATTGAAAATCGCGTTTCTTACATCCTTTCTTAAGTGTTTGCGTTCAATGTCGCTCACAAACCAGTAACTTGCAATGATCATCAGCGTAAAAGCCAGCGCCACAAACAGCATCTGTATGTACCTGGGGATTCTTTTTTGTAATTCTTGATTTATTTTTTCCATACCTTTTATTCTACTATCTTGTTTTAAAAGACGCCAGTAAAATATTGAGATTGGTATTTTTGCGCTTTACGCAGGAGAATTATTGGGGAATTTAGTTTGTCAGCAAGTCGTACGCTTCCTGCGTACTTTGGGCTTTTAGAAGCGAATCCCTCAATTCCTTGTTTTTCAGGCGGCTGCTGAACCACGAAAGCGTCTGCAAATAATATGCGTGCTGGTTGTTAGCCGCGGCTATCATCAGGACAATGCGTACAGGCTCATCGTCCAGCGGGTGAAAGTCTACAATGTCGGTGCGGCTTATACCGGCGGAAACCACAAGGTCTGTTACCGATGAAAGACGGACATGGGGAATGGCAATGCCGCAGCCGATTGCGGTGCTCATCAATTCCTCGCGCTTTAATATTTCCGAGGACAATTCCTGCCTGTTTTTTACCTGAGGGGAGGCTGCGAGGTTTTCCGCCAGAGCCAAAAGCGCGTCCCTTTTACTTGAGTGATTGAGAAAAAGTATCCGGTGTGAAGTTAGAATTGACTGGGCGTGTATCGGGCTGAACTGCGGATTTAAATTGGTAGATGTAAGTTTATCGTTGACCCATTTGTCAATTTCCGATTTTTTAAAGCGCCATGCGGTTCTAATCTTGCCCGCGGGAATTTCTCCCTTTTGGGCGCAGTCATATACTGTGCGTTCAGAAACGCGTAAGTACTTTGCAACCTCTTCAAGGGTAAGGATATCATCATCAGTCATACTGTAAATTATCGCACAATATTACAGTAAATGTCAATATATTCTACTAAAAGGCAGTATTTTCAGTCTTAATTTTTCAGCTCATGCAGAGAATCCCAGGGGAGAAGCTCTCCGATTGTCGTGTCAACCCGTTTTGTTCCGCTTCCGGCAAAGCGGATGGGAGTATCCGGCGGCATAAATTCGCTGATTACCTGGCGGCAGGCTCCGCAGGGGCCGACCGGTTCTTCCGAGTCCGGTGTAGAGATTGCAAGCGCCAGAAAATCCCTTTTCCCCATTGTGATTGCCGAAATTACGGCGTTGCGTTCCGCGCAGATAGTCAGTCCGAACGAACGGTTCTCCACGTTGACGCCTCTTACGATTGCGCCGTCTTTACAAAGCAGGGCGGCTCCTACGCGGAACTTTGAATACGGAGCGTACGCTTTTTCAGCAATTTCCCGCGCTTCCAGAAACAAATTGTCCATTTGGTTTTTTTCGGTCATTCTTGCCTCCGATAATGAAATATTATATAATACATGCTGTTATCGGGGAAGGGGAGATCATGGCGCTGAAAAAAAAATCCGTACGCCTTATCATTATTGTTCTGCTTTTTGTTATCTATTTTTTTATGGCCGCAAGACAAATACCGCGTGAGACAATTCTTGTTCCGGCATGGATAAGTTCTCTTGAATATAACGTTCCGGCGTTTGAAAGAAGTTCAAACGCGCCGGACCGGATGCTTCCTTTTACTTTGGGTTCTCATTTCGGCTATATTGATTCATCCGGCAGATTTGCGGTTAACAGAATTAAAACTTCCGAAATCTATCTTGATGAAAAAATGTGGACGGAATACGGAAATATGCCTTCCGGCATCGAAATTAAAAATATTTCACAGGAAACAATAATAAATATCGAAAATGCGAAAGGCTATCCTTTTTTGCTTGATAACAGGGTTTTTATTTTAGGCAGCGAACAGAATGAATTGTCTGAAATCGACAGTAACGGCAATTTTATATGGACTTATGAGTACGGAGCTCCGCTTACCTGCGTTGATACAGCCGCCGGCATTGTATTGACAGGTTCGCTTGACGGCGTGGTTGAAATTCTGAATTCAGGAGGGAACCGCATCTATTTTTTTGAACCCGGCGGCTCGCGTTATTCGGTGATTTTGGGCTGCGCCGTTTCCCGTAACGGAACGCAGATCGGGATAATCAGCGGCATAGACAAACAGCGTTTTATTTTACTTGAACATTTCGGCGGCAGCCCCGGCGAATACAAGGTTGTTTATCATGAATATCTTGATACGGGTTTCAGGCGGCCTGTACATATAACGTTTATTGATGAAGACAGCCGGATTGTCTTTGAGCGGGAAGGCGGGATTGGCTGTTACAATATAAAAACCAGACGTTCAATCTTTATACCGTTGGACGGCAAGATTGCCGCTATTGATAATTCAGGCGATCAGGGTTTGCTGTTTTTAATTGTTTCCCATCCTATGCAGCGTAACGAACTTATCGGCATAAAAATTCCGCAGGACAATTTTTTTGTAAGGTCTTTTGATATGCGCAATACGATATTTTTAAGGGCCCCGTTCAGGAGCTCCGATGTTTTCCTCGGCAGAAAAGATTCAATGTTTGTCGCCGGAGGAGGAAAGACTTTGATTTCCTTTGATTTGGAGGAAAAATGAAATGAAACTTGGTTATGGTTTTGCTTTAACTGCCTTTTTTGCGGCGTTTTTTTTGGCCGCGTCCGTTTTTGACAATACGGACGCAATGAGCTGGCCCGACGAAGCCGCTGTTTTAGTCCGTAACTTCGGTTCAAATGAAAGCGGCGTCCCGGTTCTCGGAATGATCTTCAGCGGAGGGAATGAAATATCCGCCGCGGAAAACGGGGAAGTGATTTTTTCAAGAGGCGTGAACGATAAAGCGTCCAAACTTCCGTCTCCGTTCGGCGTATGGACCGCTGTGGATCACGAAGACGGATTAATAAGCATTTACAGCCGTTATGATAAATCCTCGGATATCTCAATGTCGTTGACATCTGTTGAAAAATCCCAGCCGGTCGCCTATCCGGGAATTTCCGGCTGGTCGGCGAATAATGGCTTTTACTTTATCATTTTTGACAGAAAGGAAAGGCATTGGATAAATCCGGCGGTGATTGTAACGCCGGTTCAAAGAAACCGTCCTCCTCAGATACTTTCAGTTAATTTTAAAAATGATCAGGGGCTTGTAATTCAATCGCGTAATTTAATACAGGGACGCTATACAATACTTGTAAACGCTGTAAGTCCCTCTTTATCTCCGTTTGCGCGGGAAAATACCCTTGCGCCGCATAAAATTATCTGTTCGGTGAACGGAGCCGAAGTCGGTTCTCTTGACTTTGAGGCGTTTTCCTCAAGAGACGGAGTTCTTATGATTTACCGTAACGGGCTTGTTCCGGCAAAACAGGTGTATTCCGCTTTTCCCGCTTTTGAGGCTGTGGATGTTTTTCTGACACGGGGTCAGGCAAATCTTGAAATAATCGTGCAGGATATAGAAGGAAATTCCAATACAATGATTACCCGTTTGATTGTCAATTAACCGTGAAAACCTGGTCAACTCCTGTCCGCGCCGAAAAAAGCGAGATTATCCCGTGCTGCTGCGGTTCTTTCATTTTTAAACCCGCCTTGAAATGCGAAGGATTTGAGTATGTGCGCTGTACCGCCTGCGGCCTTGTTCAAAGAAACCCGCAGCCGATTAAAAAAGAAATCATTGAGCGTTACAGCGGCGCGTACGGAAAAGATTACCTGTCTTATGAGATTGAAAATGAGGCGCAATTCCTGAAATTACAGCAGCTTGCGCTGCGGGACGCCGGCTTTTTCAGGCTGGAAAGACATCTTTTGTTACGCGCTAATAATGAACAGCCTTCTGTTCTTGATATCGGCTGCGCAACGGGAGCGCTCCTTGACTTTCTGCGCGGACGCGGATGGCGCGTAACAGGCGTGGAAATTTCTCCGGCCGCGCAATACGCCGCGAATGTGCGTAAACTTGATGTAACATCTCTCCCGCTGGAAGAAAATAAATTCCCTGCCGAAAGCTTTGATGTGATTCTCGCGTCTCATCTTATTGAACACCTGAACAACCCCCGTTCTTTTTTGGCCGAGATAAACCGCGTTTTAAAAAGAGACGGCCGTGTCTTTATTACAACTCCCAATATCGGCGGTTTTCAGGCGCGTCTTTTCGGCGGACGGTGGCGTTCCGCGATTTTTGATCATCTCTATCTTTTTTCTGTCGGTACGCTTAAAAAATTGCTTAAAAATACCGGTTTAAAAGCTGAAAGGTTTTCCACGTGGGGAGGCATTGCCGCAGGTTTAGCTCCTGCGCGGATAAAAAAGATCGCGGATTTTCTTGCCAAGCGGTTAAACTGCGGAGACGTTATGATTGTCCGCGCAGGAAAAAACGGAAATGTTAGGAACTGAATATTTTCAGATAACTTCAGTAATTTTTTATTATTACCCATGTTGCGCCGCCGCCGCCGTAAGCTGCTTTTTCAAAACCGCTTTCACCGGCAAACGGGCATTTTTCTATATATTTCCGTACAATCTGTATTAAGACCGAATCTCCCTGCGAGTGGTTGCCTTTCCCGTGAATTATTCTGATTTTTTTATGGCCTTTTTCTTTTGCGCCGTAAAAAAACTGCTCCATTGAAATCCACGCTTTTTCTTTTGTCATTCCGTGAATATCCAGAATGTCATCAGGGGCGGTGCGAAGAAGGCGGCGGCGGTTTTCACCGGGCCTGGACATTATGTTTGAATTGGCATCTTTGTCGTAAATTCTGTTGTTTTGCAGCCAGTCGTCAATTTCATTTTTATTATTATCGCCTGTAATCAGTCCGCGGGATTGTTCCCATTTATCAAGAATTTCTCCAAAGTTCACTTTTTCCTCTTAAATAAAATTAAACAAATAAAAGGGGTAATAATTACAAGGAATAAAATAAATATTGAAAACAATGGAAGAAGTCTTGGTAAAAAATTTGCATTGTCAGGAGAATATTCCGTTGATAACTGTTCGGCGTTAAAGGTATTTGGAGTACCCGCTGGAACGCTGATATTTTGTGAATTGATGCGTGATGCGCTTTGCGTGTTTGCGGGATTTGCATTTATTTGAAGGGCGGGAATATAAAAACGCGTATTCTCATATTGAAGCGTCCGTTCGTCAAGACGGAAATTTTCAGTAGCAAGGGGAATTAGCGTAAATTTCGCCGCAATGCCGCTTTTTCTTTCTTCCGCGGAAATCTGCGTTAATGAAAGAAGCATATTCGGCGGAACTTCCGGAAAAAAGAACTCAGGCGGCGGCATCTTCGAATCTTTGTCCGCCGCGCGTAATACAAGAAGGATTTTTTCCGCGGCTGTAATCTGCGCCGCGGCATTCCGTTGTGAAGACTCGGCCTCCCAAATAAGCCGCAGCGTAACAGTTTTTTGCTCGTCGTTGAGCGCGGCAACATCAAGAACATAAGGATTTGTTTCCGTAACGCCGTCTGGGCATATTACAGTGAATTTATCAAGGGTAAAACGGCCGCTTTTTACGGGAATGAACCTGTATTCAACGGCTGTCTGCAATTTATTTCCCGTAACTCTCGGGTGTTTTACAATGCGTTCAAGGGAGAGCGCCTCGTCAAATGAGGGCGCAATGACGGAAACCTCGTCCGGATCGGGATAATCAATATGGAGGGTGTAAGTCCACGCGTTTTCAGCTAACGGTTTGTCAGGAAATGTTACAACATTGACAAGCGGTCCTTTATTCTGCGCGTAAATTAATACAGGCATCATCAAAAGAATTATCGGTAATTTTCTCATTAATAATCGTTTCCTGCAAATTGTTCTTCATCCGCCCATTCAGCGCTTTTCCAGTACTGCTGTTCATGCTGCTTTATATAATCAAAAAGTATTTCCCTTGTATCGCTTCTTCTTTCTTCCGGTTTCATCCTGCCTGTATCCGTTAAAATGGATTTCAGGCATATCTCAAGATTGCGTTTTGCGTCTATTCTTTCAGGATTGATTCTTAGCGCTTCTTTAAACGCCCGCGCCGCGGAAATAAAATCGTCTTTTTCAAAATAAATAATGCCCGTATTATAAAAATTCCTGTAACGAAGCTCACGGTGTTCGTTTTCAGGAAGAGTCTGCGTGATTCTCTTTGAATTGTCATAGCGGTTTAATGCCGCCTCTGTCTCGTCAAGAAAATAAAACGTCAATCCAAGACCGTATTCGGCGTACGGAGCGGAATCCTCAAATTGCAGCGCTTTTTGATAGCGAATAACAGCGTCATCATATCTGCCGTGAGAGAATAGATAATTCGCTTCCATCAAAAGCAGTTTTCCGTCAGGACATGATGTAAAAATCAACGCGCCGAGAATCAAACTGCCGCGCAGGAATCCTTTCAATGAAAGACGGGGAATGAATTTGGAAAGAGCGTATGAGATAATCGCAAGGATAATGAATAAAGTATGGCGTTGTTTTGATTCTGTTCTGCCGTTTACAGCCTTTGTTTCCTGCACAAGAGAAAGAAGGTGCGAAGAAAGCAGTCCGGCCGAATCTTCGCGGCTTGCGTCTATATAAATTCCCGCGGTTCTTTCCGCGGCCATACGCATAACGGGAACGTTTCTCCTGCTGATAACGCCGCCGCGTTCGTTTACCAAATCCGGAACGGACATTCCTTCGTCGCTGCCTACCGCGATTGTTGTTATTATTATCCCTTCCTCGGCGCAGCGGTTAACCGCGTTTCTTAAAACGCCGGAATGAGATTCTCCGTCTGAAATTAAAACTATTACTTTTTTTGCCGGGGATGCGTTTTGAAACGCGGTAATTGCCGTTTCCACGAGCGATTCAAGATTGGTGCTTCTTCCCGTTACGGAGGAAATTTCGACAGATTCAAGAAAGTTAAAAAGCGTTTCGTTGTCATAGGTTAACGGAATTGACAAATATCCCCTGCTGCGCCCCAAAACGGCGGCAAACCGCGCGCCCGGGACGGAAACGGCGCTTTCTTTCGCAATAAACAAACCCCGTTCAAGACGGGACTGTATAGCGGAGCCGGTTTGCGCGTCACGTATGTCCATGCTGCGCGAAACATCAATCGCGAAAACCGTGTCAAGTCCGCGGCGGTATTCGGAAACCGCGTATCCCGTTCCCCAGCGCGGACCGCTTAAGGCAATAATTGATAATGCGGCAAAAAGACGGAAAAAAAAGACGGAGAAAACAAGTTTTTTCTGTAAATCTGCCGGCATTTCAGGTTTGTTTTTGCGCATACCTGGTAAAAAGTCAAAAAGAATAACAGGAATAAAAATAAAAAAAGCGGCTAACACATAGGGATTGTCAAATTTAATTAAATTGAAATTCATAAAACAGCTCCCAGCAGATTGCGCCTGATGAATCTGACGCCCGCAAGCAGTAGAACTGTTGAAATTAAAAATTGAAAAAACAGCGGTTTTCTATGGTAAATAATACGCGGTCTTTGAACTGTTATTTCCGTATTGTCAAGCTGGGAAAAAGCCGCCGCGAATGATTCGGCGGAAGGCGCTATGATAAATGTTCCCCCTCCGGAAGCGCTCATACGGCGCAGGCTTTCGGGATTGTAACGGGAATCGAAAATGCCCGTGCGCCTTATTTTTGTGTAAGGATCGGTATAGTCTATCGGAACTTCTCCTCCCGAACCTACGGCAATGACCCAGAACGAAATCCCCATTTCACGTAACATGGCGGCGGCAGTTTCCGGATGGAGTTCTCCTGCGTTATTCTCGCCGTCCGTAATAATCACGGCGGTTTTATGTTTCGCGTTTGATTTTTCAAGATGATACGCGGCTACCGCAAGCCCCATGCCCAGTGCCGTTTTGTCCCCAAGTTCGCCGATCTTAAACTGTTCCAGCCTGAGATTCAGCGCGTCTCTGTCTGAGGTCGGGGGAACAAGAAGAGCCGCGTCCTCGCCGACAGCGACAAGCCCTATATTGTCGGAGGGACGGTGTAACGCGAAACTTGAAATAAGAGTCCGCGCCGTGTCAAAGCGGTTTTTTCCGTCCATGTCCAATGCTGCCATGCTCGGGCTGACATCAAGAATAAAGATAATATCCGCGCCGCGGTTCAGCCAGACAGTTTCCGAAGTTTTTAACGAAGGTCCGGCAGCGCTGAAAAAAAGAAGCAGAACTCCCGCCGCTTCCAGATATTTTAACAATTTGACAAAACTGCTTAACTGAAAACTTTTAAACGGAACGCCGCCCGGCGCGCCGAGCGGGATTGCGGCGATAAAAGGATTTTTTAAACGCCGAAGAATCAGTATTGCGGCCGGAATCAATATTAAAGACAATACGGCGATTATTGGATACTCAAAGCTGAAATTCATGCCGTCAGCCTCTTGCTGTCTTCCATTGTCCCGATAAAACCTCGCAGGAATTCCAAAAGATTGAATATTTCCTGTGAGTCGATATTATCGCCTGAAAAACGAAGCTCATCGCATTTATTGAAGAAATTCCCCAGTTGAGCCGGATTGAAACTGTCTGTAATCCGCCGACTGTTAAGCGCCGTTTCAAATTCGGGCGTTTCAAAATTACCGGCGGTCATTGAACGGCAGTTTATTCCCGTTATAACGGAAAGAAATACCCTGAACTGTCCGGAAAGCTTGTCCAGAATGATCCTTTTGTCTTCTCCTTTATAAACATTTTTGTACAGCCGTTTTTCAATCAACTTCATGGAATTGAACAGTTTCCAGTATTTATATTTTTCTCTCCATTTTTTCAGGAATATCCGCCCTTTAAGAAAAAACCATGTTATAAGCAGAATAAAAATAATTGCCGCGGTGATTGTTCCGTAAAACATAATTGCCGTCCCCGGCATCGCGAGAGAGGAAGCAGGTCCCGAAAGTATCAAAGAAGGACTGCCTTCCAATACGGAACTGACCGTAAATGAAAGGCCGGAAAAATAACCGCCTCCTATTTCAATAGGCGGAATTTCAAGAAGGCCGGGTACAAATGCCGTAAATTCTATCATCAGCCTGTTTACGCCTGTATGCCGTTCCAGTATTATTCTGTGAAAATCTATATTTTCATGTAACGGAAAATCCGCGGAAGACGGGGTAAGTACAATGTCCTGCGAATTCACAGATGCGCCTGAAAGCGGTAAAACAAGAACAGCTTTGTCTCCTACATAAACATTTTTGGGGATTAAATAAATTTCGGATTGAGGCCAGAGCGATGCGCTTATAAAAATAAAAAATATTAATGCCGCCGGATTTTTCATTTGTGTTTTCTGTATTTTATACGGTTTTTCCCGCGGATGCCGAAAAATTTTATTAGGGAAGAAGGCGCGTCCGCCTCCGTAGACAATTCCAGATATGACGCTCCGCTTCGCCTGCATAAAGATTCCCATTGCGTTGAACGCTCGCTGTGCCACTGCGCCCAGCTTTCCTTAAATGAATTAAGCCCCGCCGGAGCCTCAATGCGTATGCCCGTCTCGGAATCTTCAAGGGTTAACAATCCTGAATAATTTATTTTAGGCGGTTCACAGATGCGAATCGCTATGCAATCGTGCTTGCGGCAAAGACTTGTCATTTCATGTTCCCAGTTAACGCTGAAAAAATCTGAAATAACAACTACAAGGGATCGTTTTTTAAGCATTTTCTGTACGCCCGACAAAGCGAGCGCCAGATTGCTGCCGTTTTTATCCCTGTGTTTCGCGGTTTTATTCTGATATTGAAGCGCCGCCATAATCATTGTCATTAAATGCCGCCGTCCCTTGCGCGGCGGAAACACTTTTTCAATTTCACTGTCAAAGAAAAACGCGCCTGCCCGCTGATCCGTGTGTTCTGCGGAAAAAGCAGCTAACGCCGTGCAGATAAGCGCCTGTTCATACGGGCTTAATCCCTGCCTTGCGATGTATCCCCTGTGCATGGACGGGGAAATGTCCAATAATATAAAAATTGTCAGTTCCCTTTCTTCCCTGTATTTTTTTATAAAAGGAGAACCGAAGCGCGCGCTGACATTCCAGTCGATTGAACGTATGTCGTCGCCTGCCTCATAATGGCGCACTTCGTCGAATTCCATTCCCTGTCCCTTGAAAATCGATCTGAAATTTCCGCCCAGCATTTCCTGCGCGAGATCGTTTGAAATAACGGGGAGCGCCGTGATACAGCGTAAAAGTTCGTTTGTATCCATACGTTTTACGGAACGGGAACATGGTTCAGGATTCTGGCAATGACGGTGTCCGCGTCTGTGCCTTCCGCTTCGGCTTCGTAAGAAAGAACAATCCTGTGCCGCAATACGGGCAAAGCCGCTGTTTTTACATCATCGGGGCTGACAAACGCGCGTCCCCTGAACATCGCGAAAATACGGCTGCATCTGTAAAGGGCGATTGACGCCCTTGGAGAAGCTCCGAATGAAATATATTTGTACACTCCTTCCGCTCTGGAACGAATCTGTTCCTGCGTCTGAACGCCGGAAGACGGCCTTGTAGCTGTTACGATGGACACAATGTACTTTGTAATTCCTTCGTCAATGTGAATTGAATCCGCCACATTGCGCAGAAAATTAATGTCTTCGTTTTTTATTGCCGGCGAAAGCGGCGCGGTATTGTCCGTGTTGTTAGCTGACAACGGGCGGCTGTTTTTTACAATGTTAAGTTCTTCCGAAGGCTGCGGATAAACAACCAGCAGTTTCATGAGGAAACGGTCAAGCTCCGCTTCCGGCAGGGAGTAAGTGCCTTCGTGTTCAATCGGGTTTTCGGTCGCAAGAACAATGAAAGGGTCGGGCAGGGGATAGCTGTTCTCCCCAATTGTTACCTGTTTTTCTTCCATTGCCTCAAGAAGGGCGGACTGCACTTTTGCGGGAGCGCGGTTGATTTCATCTGCAAGAATCATGTTAGCGAAAACAGGTCCCTTGCGGACTGAAAAACTTCCCTTTGACTGTTCCCAAATCATTGTACCGGTAAGGTCGGCGGGCAAAAGATCGGGGGTAAACTGGATTCTTTTAAAATCAAGGCCGGTAATTTCTGCAATGCTCTTTACGGCGAGCGTTTTCGCGAGACCCGGCACTCCTTCCAGCAAAATATGGCCGTCCGCGATAAGAGAGACAAGCAGTCCGTCTATCATGTCTTTTTGACCGGTAATACGCCGCGCCATCTGTTCTCTGTACGCCGCAATCAGCAATGCGGCCTGATTAAGGCGTTCTTTTTCAACCATGCCCTATTTTAACCGCCTGTTTTAAATTAGTCGAGATATATTTTTTCCTGTTTTTGCCGGTTTTCCCCTGAAATGTCGGCAGATATGACAGTAGAATCATTATCGGAAGCGATAAGGCTGTTTTGAACATCCAGAACTTCCGTAAAATAGCGGCTGTCAAAATGCGCGTAGTGCTTTGTCATTGACAAAGTTTTATGTCCGGTTACTTTCTGAACTTTCAGCGTGTTAACATTGGCCATAAGCAGGGCGGTGTTCAAAAAATGCCGCCAGTGATGAAGGGCAAGCCCGCGTTTTTTCCTTTCTTCGCGGTTTATGCCGATTTTATCAAAAGCTCTTCTGGTTTCTTTGTATATCTTGTTAGGTGTAATCGGTTCGGCGCTTCCCGGCTTGGTAAATAAAAAACCGCCGCCGTTTTTCCTGATAAGAACGGAAAGTTCGTTATACAGAACAGGCGTTATCGGAATATTTCTCGCGTCTTTGGTTTTTAACGGCTGAATTTTATATTTTTTTGAATACTGCGCGCAGACGTGAATATGATCTTCATGGACATACTCACTTTGCAGCCCGATAATCTCACTCAGTCTCATTCCGGTGCACGCGGCAAGTTTGTTAAAGATATAAGCGTCATAACTGCCCCATATTTCCCTCCAGGCGGCGGGAAAAAGTTTCTGCACTTCTTCGTTGTTAAGAATTTTTACTTCCTTGTTGTTTGCCGTCAGTTTTTTTATTTTATCCGCCGGATTTGACGGAATTAATTTCTGACGCACCGCCTCTTTCATCATCACTTTTAATGTGGCGATTTTAATATTTATGGAAGAATTGTTATATCCTTCCTGAGAAAGTTTTAAAACCCATTTTTGTATAATTTCCGTAGAAATATTATTTAGTTTCATTTTTCCGAAGAACGGAATAATCTGAAGATCCATGCTTGTTTTGTAATGGTCGATGGTTGACGGCGCAAGCGGGTTTTGCATTTGCCGCCACTCAAGATATTTGCAGGTCTTAATATCCCACCAGCCTGCCGCAAATTCTTCAAAACTGACGGATTTATTTCCCGGAACTAATTTTCCGTTTCTGTACAAATCCATGCAATACAATCTGGCGGCGGTTTTTGTCCGCTGTCCGGTTGAATGTCCGCAGATTCTTTTCCCGTTATTGTCGTAACATTGATAATAAAACACCGTAACTGTTTTTAATTTTCTGGGATAAATGGTAAAAGGTTCTTTATATCGCATAGAATCCTCCTTTAATTATTTTGCCGGCATAATTGCTTACACAGTAAAAAATCATTAAGTTGAATAAAAACTTCATACAACATTAATTCTGTTTGCAGTAATGAATTACATATTATGGATTATCGGAATTTTTTCATTTGTATAAATAAAAAAGTAACCGTAGGTTATTAACCTCTTGTCAAATTTAGGAGGATTCAAGAATGAAAAAAATTCTCGTAGTTTTAATGATTCTTGCTGTAGCGGGAGGAGTATTCGCTCAGGAAGGAAAGTGGAGTTTAG
>Ga0268262_10000667_pt1 | contig 44410 bp, 37 predicted proteins | sample TergutNc150P3_FD_190354 | JGI IMG/M metagenome (GOLD analysis project Ga0268262, IMG submission 190354) | Nasutitermes corniger P3 segment gut microbial community from laboratory colony in Florida, USA - Nc150 P3 (SPAdes) (version 2) | ecosystem: Host-associated > Arthropoda: Insects >...
AAATCGCGGAAAAGACGGGCGTTCCGGTCAACACGGTTCTTTCAAGAAAACGCTACGCGGTGATGTTTCTTAGGAAGAGGCTGAAAGAATTGTATGACGAAGTTATGGCGGGGGGTTATTAAGGGGGCGGGACATCGCGGCGACGAACCGCAGCGGGGAAACATATATCGCGCGAACCCGCAATCATTCATCCTTGACGCAGCGCACGGAATCCCCGTAACTCTTGTTGTCGTTGCCGTAGCGGTCGTCCGCGCCGTCGCTGTCGAAACGCATGCTTTGGTAGTATGCGCCGCCGCTTCCGCGCTCCGTAGCCGTCCACCACCAGCCGATTTCGCCGGCGCCGCCGAATTTGCCTTCGGGGTACCGATTGCCGCCGGGCAGGGCCGAAAATCCGTAGCTGTCCGTACCGTCACCGTCGCCGTTCCACCCGCTTGCCGATTTCAACTTGCCGCCCGCAACGCTCTGACCGCCGACCGCCGCGACCAATTTACGCCATTCGGACGCATCCGGCAAACGCCAGCCCTTCGGACACGCCGTCTTCGCCGCCGCCCAAGCGTACAGCCTGCCGTATTTAACGCAATTAGAATCGGCGTTCATATAGCACCAAGAATTGTCCGTCCGATAATTCAGATTCTCGGCCGTCCACGTTTTGCCGCCTATCTTGACCGTCGCGTATTTCGCGCTATCTCTGCCGTCTATGAACGCGCCTTTAACAACAGAGTTATTTTCATCGTAATTATTATCCCCCCCGCACCCCAACCAGCACGCCGCGACCGCCGTCAGCAGCAGCGTCCGTCCGACCCAGGAAAATCCTCTCATAAAAACCTCTTTTCAGATGAAAGCGGGTGTTAATCCGAATGCATATAATATAAATCACGCCGCACCGCCACAGCCGAAAATGTTTGAACTGTCGATTTATCCGTGATTCAAGGCGTTGCAACCTTACAACCGGATGTTTTATCGACGCGCTTCCGAATCATCTGAAAACAAATATATCTCCGTACCCCGTCTCTTCGATCCGTTTATCGAAGATCGACGCAACCGTGTCAAGCGATTTCCTGCCGAAAAAATTTATATGCGTAGGGTCTTGCGCGTACCACCAGTTTTTGAAATCGGACGCTCCCGCGCCTATGTCAACGTCGTCGTAGAGGCGCGTCCGTATTATGATTGCGCCGCCGTCGCGCAGCAGGCCGCGCATAAAGCGCAGCTCTCCGGCTAAGTCTCTTAAATGTTCGACGACTTCGCACGCCGCTATTATGTCGTATTTGTCCGCAATCTCCGGCAGACGCAGCTCTTCGTACAGCGGGTCGTACGGACAGCACTCCATCCCCCGCCGTTCGAGCAGACGGCAGAGCACGGCGTTCTTTCCGCAGCCGAAATCAAGCAGTTTTACGGGCGGTTCGACCGTACCGCCCGCAGACAGGCGGCGGCGCGGCATTTCTGAGGCGACGCTTACGGCGGCTTCAGCGACTTCGTTGAGAAAATCTACGTAGCCTTGATTGGAGAGCGTGTTGTCGTGCAGAGCGTAGCGGGCCGATTCGTCGGCTATGTTCAGGCGGCATCGGTCGGGGACGGATATCAATCCGCAGTCGTGGCAGAGGTGGAAAGAACGGGAACGCCGCCCGTCTACGCTGACGGGCGGCAAATCTTCGCGGCCGCAAAGACGGCAGGACGCGTACGCCGCCGCTAAATCCAAAAACCGCCGCCCCACCAATCGCGGACGCCTTCCCACAGATAGGCGGCCGTCGGATCGTCTATGCCCAGCGTTCCTTTGAAATCAGCCGGGGCGGGGGTTGACAGGAGTTTGCGGAAATCCTCTCCAGCGACCTTTTCGTTTCCCGCCGCGCTCATGCAGACCGCCGCCCGCGCCATGTCCCTGCGCAGATTCGTCCATCCGTACCCCTGTTCGAACAGGTGCGCGGCGAAGGGGGCCAGGCCCTTGATGTTTTCGCTTAACGCCGGATCGTCCGACGACTGCGGCTGTTCGCCGTGAAGCGCCGTCGTCCACAAAAATTTCAGCGTGTCTTTCACTATGCCGTCAACCGAGTGGTCAGTCTCTTGAAGATCGTTTTCCTGTTTAAGGCAGCTGCGGAAGCTCTCCCGCATCTCCCCCACATCGGGCAGCGTGGCCGACAGGCGCGATACGTCGTAGACGTGCTTCAGCCGCTGGGCCTCCTTGCCGCGCCCTATGGGTATGCCGAGCGTCGCGGGTCCGAGCGTCAGCAGTTTGTCGGAGATGATGGACGACGGCAGCGGCAGTTCGACCTTAGCGTCGGACACGTAGAGATCGCCGCAGCGGACGGGTTTGAACTCCGTCTTGTAGGCGCTGCGCCGCATCTGCACGTCGAGCATTATGTTGGTGTCGGGCGCGTCGGTAACTACGCTGTTGTAATAGAGGTAGTAACTGGAAAGCGGCAGCCAGGGTTTGGTCTTGTGCTGGCGGCGCTCCCAACGGGTGAACACGCCGTATTTCGGAACTATCGCGTCGAGAACCTGTTCGATCTCTTCGCGCGTCCTGTCGGAGGCCACGTCCACGTCTATGGAGAACCTCTTGGGCTCGCTGAGTATCAGGAGCAGGGAGTTCCCCCCTTTGAATTGATACGACAGCCCTCCGAGGGAGAGTTCGGCCACAAGCTCCAGACAGTGCACGGCCTGTTCCGCCAACTCATGGGAGGCGTTGAGGCGGTGACGCGAGATGTGGTCTTTGGAAAAACAGGATTTGTCGGCTACCGGCATGGCGGTTCCTCCTATATTCAGGGTTTCGGTTTTTGCGGGGACGGCTGTTATTATTACATTAATATAATAAATGGCGCTTGATATTGATAACGCAAAAAAAAAGGCGGCCAAAAACGGCCGCCCCCCGCTTAAAGCGATCTATATAAAAACATCACTTTCCTCCGCCGCCCTGAGCCATGATTTGGGCCAAACTGTTCTGCTGCGCCTGGAGCTTGGACATCGCGGTCTCCATACGGGCGAACATGGCGTAGTAGGCGTTTTCCTGACGGTACCAGCGTTCAAGCAGCTGGTCTATCTTTTTGTCGTAGTCGTTGAGCTGCTTCGTCATCTGGTTGTCGAACTGGGTGCGGTCGTTCGCCACGCCGGCCTTCTGCACCAAGTAGCCCTTGTCGCCCGTCGTTGAAGTTCCCGCCGCCGAGATTAAGATATCGTTCAACCGCTGGGCGATGCCGCCCTCCGAGTAACGCTTGGCGTCTATGGCCGACTTCTGCGAGATGTCGTCCTTGCTCTTGTCGAAAGCGGGCGTGGCCGGCGACTTGGAGAAGAGCGCCACTACGCCGTCGTAGTTATTTTCAAGCGCGGCTTTGAGCTTGTCCTCGTTTATGACGAGAAGCCCGCCGTCTTTGTAGTTCGGCGTGGTCGTGATGCCGATGTCGGTCATCGTGAGGTTCACGCCCTCCACCTTCTGGTAGATGGCCGAACGCATATCGCTCAGCACCTTGCGCAGCTGGGTGTCGTTGGCCATCAGACCCGACTTGGCCTTCTCCTCGTAGAGCTTTATCTCCTCATCCTTCATCGCCTTCCTCTCGTCATCGGTAAGCGGCGGGTAATCGCGGTCGCGCTTGCCGTTCAGAAGGTCGTTGAGGTGGGTGACGAGGGCGTTGTACTCGTCGATAAAGTTTTTTATGTTGGCTACTATGTCGTTCGTGTTTTTGGAGACCTCGATTTTGAGGGGGTCTTCAGGACCGGCAACCGCTTTGCCGGTTACAGTATCAATCGTGGCGTTGAATTCCTTGTTAAAGGTGTACGTCATGCCTTCATGGGTGAAGGTGTTGGTCTGACGGACGAACTCTTCGCCGTTGATTATGGCCACGAAATTTTTGGCTTCGCTGTGGGTGCTGTCGCCAACACCGATTCCCAACCTACCTAATAACTCAACGGCGAAAGCATCCATGCTCTTAATTTTGTTGGCTTCGCCCTCAAGCTTGCTGGAGAACGTAAACCTGTCGGAAGCGGAGTTGTAAGCGAGCGTGACGCCGGCTTCGGAGTTGTTGATCTTCGTCATGAGGGAGCTGACGGTGTCTTCATCGGTCACCTTTATATCCACGTCGTTGATCTTGACGGTCGCCTCCTTGATGCCGGGAGGGAAAAGACCGGGGGCGAGGGCGCTGATTTTCCTGTTCGTCACTACGCCGGCGGTGCTTGCGCCGCTGCCGAGGCCCATGTTCTGGAGCGTGTCGAAACCGGTCTGCTCGAAGAGGGTGATGTTCGAGCCGGATTTTTGGAACCTGAGCTCGCCGTCTAAGGTGACGGAAACTACATCGGAAAAGTTGGAGCCGAACATACCGGCGATCTCCGAGTTGATGAGCTTGGCGAACTCCTCTGTCGCGTCTCCGTGGGCGGGATTCTCTTGGAATATCGCGTGAGTGTTGAAGTAGTCTTCAACAGCGTACCGATGATTGATGTCATCCTTATCGTAAGTTCCGCTAACGATACTATCGAGTAAAGAAGCATCAACCACACGATAAGTCCCGTTATCAAAGACGTAATAGGGGTCGCCGTTGGAATCGTCGAATTCTTCGTTGATAAAACCGGCGACAACCTCGTCTTTGGATCCCGCGTCTCCAGGTTCCCCGTATATCTTCACATCTTTGAAATAGTCCCTGATAGCCTGCATGTGTTCAGGAATAGTATCATCAAGCGCTGTTCCTAATCCGGCAGCTTGGATGATGTCGTCAAGAAAATCGCCGTCAATCTTTTTGTACCCGTCGGGTTCGGCATCATCACGCACATAAGCGTTTTTACCGAGAACATCGGTCGCCCCGTGCACGAAATGATCAACAAAGCTCGTCTTATCGCTCCCGGTAAGCTCTCTCGACTCGTCCGCCCCAAACTTCACTTCGTGCCCCATACCCGCGTAATACGCGTCCAAAATCTTGTCCGGCGATATCGACACCGTACGCGACGTGCCGTCAATCGATATGCCGAAAACCGCGTACTTCGCGCCCATGGCGACACTGCCGTTCCCCAAATCTATCACGCCGAAATTCGAAAGGTTGAACCCGCTGGTTCTGATCCCCTGCAAGTCCATCTTAGCACCCGTCCACGTGTCCTTTGTGGCTAATTGCGCCACGCCCTGCACCAGCTGGCTGAACTTCTTCAGGTCGCCGTTCGCGGTGACGCTCATCAAATCTTCCGCCTTATATTCCCTGCCGCCGACCGTCATCGTCCCCTTAAGCGAATAGCTGAACTTGGCGAACGCCGCCGAAGACCTGAAGTTTGTGGCGGGGTTCGCCGTGTTCAGGTTGCTCTTCATGAAGCTGGTGAGCTTGCCGATGGTTTCCCTGTAGCTGTCCTGCCGCCATTGCAAGATCTGCTTATCCTGCTTGACTTTGTTTATGCGCAGGTTATGCACCTTACCCAAATTCTGGATAACGGCGTCGGTGTCAAGTCCGCTGGCCATTCCGGTCAGTCTCATCTGGGTCTGCACATCTAAAGCCATAATACCCTCCCTTTTAGGCGGTTTATTTTGTCGGGCGTTTCCACTACTAATATATATATTGTATCGGCAAAATATCAATATTGTTTACAACAAACAATGTCCGAGCAATGATTTAAGGATTAAAAGCCAAATAACGTCTGAACTAGGATTTTTAGGATTTAAGGGATTTTAGGATTAAACATCAAAACCTTAAACCCTCAATCAATATAGATGGGCGGCCTAACAAGACCGCCCCTACAACCAACTACAGCGCCTATTTCAATAAAAGACTGTCTGAATTAGGATTATAGGATTCAAAACCGCCGTCTTTTATATTTTGACGTTGTTTTTGACGTTTAATCCTATAATCTCTTTTAAAAATCCTATAATCCTAATCACGCCTTCTGGTCGATGAACAGCCCCGCAAGCTCCCACATCTTCGCGATCATGTCCTGTATCTTCTTGGGCGGATACTCGGCTATGACCTCGTTGGTCTTGGTGTCCCTGATCTTGTACATGACCACCTTAGTGACGCTGTGTATCTCGCGCTCTATTTGGCGGTCGTAGTTGGCCAGCGACTTATTGGCCTGTTTGATGGACTCGTCCATAGTCTTTTGGAATTCGGCGTCCTCCCCCTCGGCGGGCGCGCCGGAGGCCTTGGGCTGGTTCGCGTTTGTGGTCGGCACGAACGTGTCGGCCGCTTGCACCTGCGGGGCCGGCGCGGAGCCGCCCTCGTACGCTACCCTGTCGCCGCCGGAATAAACCGGCTCCATCGTAACGGAACCTACGCTTGTGAGCGTCATAACCGCCTCCTTTCGCCTATTTGCGCTGCGTTACACTGCCGTCTATTGTATATTATCGGTTTTTTGAATTACAGACTTTAGAAATTTTTTTATCCGTTCGCGCCGGGTCGCGCCGTTCGCGGTCAATAATCTTCTGATTTTAACGGTTTCGGCCTTGTTTTCTATTATATTTTAGGCATGACGCAACCTACCGACACCCCCATTTACGGCATCCATCCGGTGGAAGAGCTGCTCTCCGCCCGCCGTCAAGACGTGGAGCACGTCTACTTCGACAAGGACAAGCGGAGCCAAGCCCTCTTCGAGCTCCTCCGAATATGCCGCCGCGAGCGGATGTCCTACAACCTCGTGCCGGAGGCGAAGCTCGACGCTTTGGCGGGGACGCGCCGCCACCAGGGGGTGGTCGCCTTCTGCAGCGTGCGGCCCTACGACGGGGCGGAGGCCATAGACGGCATCGTCTCCGCAAAGCCCGCGCCGTTGTTCGTGGTCGCGGCGTCCATAGAGGATCCGGGCAACATGGGGGCGATCATCCGCTCCTGCGTCTGCCTCGGCGCGGACGCGCTGCTGCTGGAACGGAAGAACACCGTCCCCCTGAACGCGGCGGTGGCGAAAAGCTCGGCGGGGATGTTCGAACGCCTATGCGTGGCGAAACCCCGTAATCTGGAGGGGCTGATAGCCGGATTGTCCAACGACAAGGGGTTCTCCGTGGTCGGGGCGGCGGTGGAGGGCGGCGTGTCTCCGGAGAGCCATGATTTTAGGGGGCCGACCGTATTGATAACGGGCGGCGAGCATCGGGGCATCCCGCCCTACCTGCAAAAACAGTGCTCCGCGACGGTGACGATCCCGATGACCCCGCTGGGGCAGTCCTTAAACGCGTCGGTTGCGGCGGCGGTGCTGCTGTACGAGATCGCCAGGCAACGAAAGGATATCTGAATCAGTATTTTTTAGGATTAAACCGCGGCAAAAATGCGCGGATCGCGGTCGAGGAAGACGACGGGGCGGGATAGAGGCCGGCTGATCCGATTCGACCGACTCCCTACCACGCCTTAACATCCTTGTCGTTGATCTCCACCGCGTCGCCGCTGAGCATCAGCGTGGCTATGCCTTGTCTGCGCGCCTCTTCCTCGACGCCTTTTTCAAACGACATCCCGCCTAACCCCAAATACATTTTGAAATCCTTGTACTGCGGAAAAATCTGTCTGAATCTCGGCAACTGCATCTCAATTAAACGTGTAAGGGACTCTCTCCCCACCCGATGTTTAACTTCAATAATCGCAACCGATGTCCCATTGTGAAGAACAACATCGTACTCTCCCTTTACCTTTTTGCCGTCGGGAAGTTTTTTCTCTCTCGTAACGCCTTTGTCGATAGAATCAAACTCTATTCCGGCAAACGTCATGTTTTTATTCAACGAATGGTACACTATCTCCTCTGCGACAAGGCCGTTGTTGTGGCCGATGTTCCCCAACTCTTCACGCATCTTATCAATGTCCACGGTAAGTTTGTCAATCTTAACATCGATTTCAGCCGATTTTTTGGCGTTTTCCGCCATTTGCTTGGCTGTTTCCGCCTGTAGCGCCCTGATCTCCTCAAACGTCATTACACTCTCGCCCATAACTCTCCCCCAATTTAAGATAATACAACATTGATATATATAATAATATTCCGCCCCGACCGAGACCGCCCTAACAATCGATTATCGCGGGCACTCAAATTGCCTTAACCGTCTTAACGGCCTTCTAATAGACCGCAGTTATTGTTAGAAAGATCGTCGGGCCTTTTGGCCCAATCATCGCATCCTCACTTCAAATTAAAGAAATTATCGATGCTGTCCGCGACATCGTCCCCCGTAATCCCCTGAGGCTCGTTTTGCGGCGGCTGTTGCGGCGGCGGCGCGTTTTGGACCGCGCTTTTGTCTATGGAGTTCGTCTCGGTCAGAACATCGCGAGCGGGGGCGGCGGCGCGGGGCGGCGGCGAGGCGGGTATCTCGAACTGCGCGAAAGCGGCTTCAAAGTCCTCCTCTATGGACTCGCCGTCGCCCCACGTAGCCTCTGGAGCCGGCGCGAGGGGCGCGGGCGAAGGCGGCGGAGGCGCGAAAGTTTCCGCGCTTAACGGGGCGGGGGCGGGGCCGTGATGCGCAAACGCGGCGGCGTTCTCAGGGGACTCGCCCAACACCAATTCTTCCTCTCTGACATGGGCGGGGGGCGGTTCAAAGCTGTCCGCCGCGTCAGCAACGGCGGCGGCGATCGGCGCGGCGGCCGCGATGGGCGCGGGAGCGGCGGGCGGCGGTTCGCGGCGAACGGCGGCGGGCGGAGGCGCATAATGCGCGTCCGCATCGACGGCGGCCGGGGGCGGCGGGGCGAACGGCGGTTCGAAATCTTCGACGGCGGCGGCGACTATAGGAGCGGGCGCGGCGGGCGGAGGCTCGAAATCGTCAACGGCATCCGCAACTATAGGCGCGGGAGCGGCGGACGGCGGTTCGAAATCGGCGGCGTCTACGGCTATAGGAGCGGGAGCGGCGCGGGGCTGTTCATGCGCATCGGCCGCATCGCAAACGCCCGGCGCGGATACGGCGGCGGGCGGCGGTTCGAAACCGTCAACGCCGTCGGCGGCGTTCGGCGCAGGCGCGGGAGCGGCGGACGGCGGCTGGAATGTATCGTCGGCGGACTCCTCAGACGGCGGCGCGGGCGGCGCGGCGGCGGGGACTACCGAGAACAGGTCGGTCTCCGGCGGATCCGGCACCTCCACGCTCACTATCTCGGCGGGGGCTTCTGAAGACTGCGGCGGCGGCGCGGCGGGGAGCTCCAAACCCTCCCCCTGCTTGCGGCGCTCCGGGTTGTCTATAACGCGCAGGTACTCGCGCGCCTCCTGTTCGGCGTACTTCACGAAGTACGCGTCGAGAATGTGCATATTGGTTCGGAGCAGACGCATCACGGCGTTCACCCGGTCGCCCAGACCGCGCCTGAAAGCCTCGGCGGTCATCGCGCCGCTCCTGAAGTTCGTCTCGATTGCGTCGGCCTCGGCGAGCGTCTCCCCTATCGAGGTCATGATCTGCTCTCTCTCGGCCTTTTGCGCGTCGAGGGCGCGCCGCTTTCCGAAGACGACGTACGCCCACACGGCGGACGCGGCGGCGCCGCCTGCCAAAAAACCGACCAACAGCATAACTATGCCACCACCGCCCATTTTAATTCCTTTCGTATGACGTCAATATCCGTTAAGATAATATAAATCAATCCGCGCCGCAATGTCAAAATCTTAAAATTTCTTCGTCCGCTACCCGTCAAAGAACCCTCGGCGCGACGCCGCTTCGTACACCCTGCGGTACTTCGAGACGGCCGCGTCCCACGAGAAATCCCGCAAGCTGTCCATGCAGTTCGCCATCATGCGCCCGTAGCGCACCCTGTCGGCGAAGATGCCCGCCGCCAAAGAGAGCGCGCCGAAGGCCTCCTTGACCATGGATTGGTAGAGCGGCGCCCTTATGCGCTGATCCACCGGGAGGTTCAGGATGTCGCGCCACCCGCCGCAAGCCTGAGCGTCGCCCTCGGCGGCTTCGCGGTACAGGAGCCCCGTCGCCGCGCCCACAGGCCCCGCGCCGCCGCCCGTCAGCGGCCTCACCTGAACCGTGAGCCCCCCCGTAGCCCGCGCAACCACCGGGGTGCCGTAGATGAAACCCTCCGTCGCCGCCCCGAAAGGCTCGTAGAACGACGGCATGAGCAAAAACGAACTCCCCAAAACTGCGGAAACGTAATCCGTCTCGGTTATCCTGAACGGCCATATCACTATATCCCCCGGACGCTCTTGCGCTATCTCCCGAAAGAACGCGAGTTCTTTTGAATGGCGCGCCCCTTCGGCGCTGCTTGGGCAGAATATCAGGGCGGCTTTGCCCGCCGGAAAGCACTGAACGGCGTGAAAGATCACGTCGAACCCTTTTTGCATAAGGTCGAGGCGGCCCGACATGAAGAAGATCGGCCTGGCGTTGACGCTTTTATCGGCATCGACGCCGCTATTAACGCCCGCGCCGCCCTTATCGGCGGTTGCGTCAACATCCGCGCCGACGGCCGCTTCCGTCAATCCGCCTATCACGCCGTCCCTGTCCGCCATGGCCCCGACCGTCCGCAGCATAGCCTCTCTGAACCGCCTCTTTTCGGCGAGCAGTTTGTCGTATACGCCCTGCCGCGCGTGGGAGAGCGCGGCGTAGGTGTAGCTCAGGCGGGGCTTGCCGAACATTCCGTTTTCCACGCCTATGGGCGGGTTCGCGGAGAACTCGCCTTGCAGGTGGTTCGTGAAGACGGTGCGCTGGAGCGGGTCGTACCGCAGTTCGTTCGCGAAGGGGGCGCTCACCGTCGTAAGCGGGCCGTTCAGCAGCGGCATAGCGCACTTCAGAACCGTGCCGCCTTGAATCCCGCCGCCGAAGAACGTCCGCCTTCTGCCGGGGTCTATGCCGCTGTCGAAGGAGTTGTGCAGCGTGAGCACCGTCCGCGCGTTTTCGAGCAGCCCTTCGAGAACGGCGATCTTAGAGGTCAGCGCGACGGGCGCGGTCTCCCAGTCGTGGGCGTGGAAGAGCACGTCGCGGTTTATGCCGAGCGAGTTCAGGACGAACGGGGCGGCGGCGCAGAAGGCGAGCGAGTCGTCGAGTATGTCGTCGCTGTCGGAGTAGGAGTAAGGGTTGAGCGCCGCCGTGAAGCGGCCTTCAACGGAAATGAAGTACGTGGGCACCGGCGCGCCGCCGTGACGGTAGCAGCCGACCTTTCCCCGGTACGACGAGATTTGAAACTCCTGTTCGGGCACGGCGGGTTCGAGCGTCCCGTTCGCGAGCGCCTCCTTGACCTTCGGGATATTCGCGTAGAGCGGCGTAAGGACGGTGACGTCTTCGCCGGCCGATCCGAGGCTGCCGGGCAGTATCCGCACCACGGCCGCCAGCCCGCCGAGCGGGGCGAAGCTGTTTTCGAAGGTCAAAAAAGCTATTTTGCGCGAATCGGGCTGAAAAAGGCGTTCGCGGGAGTTGAGCGCGTCGAACCCCTCCCGCCCGAAAGCCGCCAGAAAACCGCGCGGCAAAGGCTGCCAGGCGTCAACCTTCGTCGTAAACTGCGCGTCGCGGACAGTGTATTGGGGCAGACGTTTTGTTTTCACCGTATAAATATATATTATAGGTACGCGAAACGCCAAAAGATAGAGTTTTTTGCGTCCGGGTTCGCCCTTAACGTATATTATTAAAAAGCACCAAACCGATTCACTAAAAAAGGACTGCCTCAAATGGCGGACGATCTAAACGCCGGGCCGAAAGCAAACCGCGAGTTCAAAAACTCCGTCTTCACGCTCCTGTTCAACGAAGAGGAAGCCATCCGCGACATCTCCGGCGCCGTCGGCGCCATGTTAGGCAAAGAGATCGATCCCAACACGCCCATAAAAAAGACCACTCTCAAAAACGCGCTGTTAGGCGGCAAGCTCAACGACCTGTCGTTTGTTTTGGACGATAAGCTCATTGTATTGATCGAGCACCAATCGACAATCAATAAAAATATGCCCCTGCGTATGCTGCACTATATCTGCGAAATATACAATCACCTGTACGAGAAGAAAGATTTATACAAGAAAGAGAAGATACTCATCCCCAAACCGGTGTTTATCGTTCTCTACAACGGCGAGGAAGATATAAAGGATTTTGAAGAATACCTGCTATCCGATCTATTCAAATACTTCGACATATCAAAAGAACCGCTATTCTTGGAATTGAAAGTAATGGTATTCAATATCAACAAAGGCCACTGCGTAGAGATAGTAACGCAAAGCCCGCTGCTCTGTGATTACATTGCGTTTGTCGATGAAGTACGAGAAATCGGCAAACAAGAGGGCATGAACCCCGAACTGGCGATGGAAAAGGCCATAGAAAAATGTATAAAAAAAGGAATATTAACAAAATTTCTGAACCGTCATAAAGAGGAGGTTATGAAAATGCTCGTCGCAGAATGGGACTACGAACTAGACTTGGAAGTCGCAAAAGAAGAAGCGCTTGAGAAAGGCCTATCACAAGGCCGGGACGAAGAACGGCGCAAAATCATTAAGGACTTGTATCGGATAGGTGTCGGCATTGATACCATTGCCAAAGCCGTTGACCTCTCGGAAAGGCAAGTCAAAGACATTTTGGGCTTGTAACGGGCAAGGTTGGCCATAACCCCGGCCTGCCCGACCGCCCCCGCCGCAAAAAAATCCCCGTTTCCGCCCCTTACGGCATACGCGGGACGGTGTTTTACGCGGCAAAGGGTTTCCGGGGGGCCGTACCCGAAATCAATGGGCGAACAAAGCGATTATCATCTCAGCCAAGCTTTTACAAATTTTGTGATTTTAATAAGCACTTCCTTATGTTTTTCGATGAACTGTTTATCTATTGATATGCGCACTTTTTTGTCGCCTCTATTAGGCGTTTTATATGAAATGCTGTTTTCTTCTAATAATCTTATCAATTCGCCGCGTTGTTTCGTATTCACACGAAACGACAATGAAGACTTATTTTCGCCGTCTTTCCTATTCTCAAGAAAAAAGCAAACATTAGCTCCGGACGCCGTCGGCCGCTTTGACGGATCCGAAGAAACAATGGCGATATAACCTACCTTATATCTCAAATCAAGATTCTTAAATACTCCTACCCCCAAAACCAACTCTTTTAAACTGTCAGCGGTTTCCACCGTACACTTGGATTTTTCTATCCACATTTCACGCGTCCACGTAATAGCAACAGGAGGAATTTCTTTCGGCTTTGTTCCAACAGTCGTTGTCCCAACGGTACCGGTAATCAATTTCCCGCCAGCAAGTTCGCATGTTGACCGTATCCCTGTCAACACACTATCATTTATTTCAAACCATTCGCCTTTTATTCTTGATTTATCTAACATATTATGCAACGCCTTTTCAACTTTATCGTAATTATCGCTAAATTCGTATTCGAAATCAGGGGTAAAGTCTCCCGGCATTAACAATTTGAACCCAGAGTATCTATTGCTGGCAGAACCTTTGGTTATGCCAATCTTGTAAGGCGTATTGCCGTTATTAGGATTCCGTAGCCACTCATTATGCATAACGTAAACTCTTCCGCTCCCCATTTTATTTACTTCCTTTCGTAAAATTATTGAAATTTTCGTTTTTTATAGGGGAGGAATCGCCTTCCTCCCCCCAACACGCGAAAACACAGCCTACACTTTCTCCACGCGTATCTTATACTTAACCTCAACTTCCTTTCCTTTGGGCACCGGCACATCAAACCTGAACGTTGACGCGTTGATCGCCACACACTTGTGCGACACATCCGATACCTCCCACACCCCGGCAGCCTCCTCTTGCACGCGCACCGTTACGTCTTCATCTTTGCGATTGCGCAGCGCAATCTTCCACTCCGTCACCGCGACCGACGGCGTTCTCTGCGTGAAGCTTACCTGCGTGCGCTCCGCCACGATGTCGAAAGCCTCCCCCGCCTTCAATCGGATTTCTTCGTCTTTAGGCGTGTGGGCAATGCGGTCTTCTCCGATGTACTGCCGACTCCCTTTGACATCGGCGGCGTATATGCGGATAGTCCCCGCCGGCAGCGGTATGCCCAAACCGTTATTCTTCGCGTTTTTGAACATCAGGTGAACGGCAACCGGAATCTTCTCCGCGCCGTCTTGCGTCAAACTATTGAAAAAGTTGTAGTCCCCCAACGCGGATTGAACGGTATATTGCTTTATCACGTTGACCCCGTGCGCCTCAAGGAGGCTTATCTGCTTCGCTTGGTTCTGCTTTATGGTGACGCGGCGTCCCATGTCGTATATGTGGTAATCGAACATCGCGCTCTCCGCGAAACCGTCGTCAGACTCGTCTTCATCATCCCGTCTTCTCGGCGCTTCCAACATCATTCGGTTACGGCTTTCGCGTCTCCGCGACATGCCGTTGATCTCCCCGGCCACGAGCTTGAGCTTTGCGTCCGCATACTCCGCGCCGCTTTGATTGTTGACGGTGACCCAGCCGGAAAGCCCGCCCGCGCTCTTGCCGTCGGCTACGAAAAGGACGTAGTCGGCGTTCCATTTCATTCCTTCCGTGAGGTAGGAGACCTCTATGTCGTAATCGCGCGCCGCCTTGCTGCGGTATATCCACGAGAGCGTCGGGCGGCTGATGAGGCTGCCGGGCAGTTTCGGGAGCACTTTTATACCCGGATGGCCTAAGTATATCTCGTCGCCTATCTTATATACTTCGTCAACCGTATATTCGCTGCTTTTCGTCAGGCTGAGGAGAGTGGCGGAGACTACGTCCTTGCGGTCTTGGTACTCGTTGTCATCTATAATCTTTATCTCCTTGCCGACGTACTTGTCTAAAATCTTGTTGTGGCTTATCAGGTCGTACTCGTAGTTCTGTTCGAGCACGGCGAAGTCTTTCGCGTCCGACAGCGGCATGATGTGAACGGTGACGGGATTTATCATGGCGGCTATGTCAGAAAAGCGCAACTCGCCCTCGCCTGCGGCTGTCTTTACGGTGCGCCGCTCCTTGATCAAACCGATATCGTCGTTGTATACCGTAACCTCAACGGAACGGCGGTCGGCGGCGGTGCTCGTGATCGGTTCAGGCTCCGGTTCGTTTATGTCAAGATTCACATCCGCCATGACAGGCCTCCTTTATTGTTTATAGGAAAAATCACGTTAAAAAACGAACGCCCGTAAAGCGCGTTTTTAACGCGTTTACAGCGCATTGTTTCGGGGCGGACAAAAATGTCTCCCCGACGGCTAATCGTTGATTTAGGGGCATATATGCCCCTAAAAAGGCTATAAAAATGGGGGGGGGGGGGGGGGCTTCGTAACTCGTGTATTTACAACGAGTTACGTGGGTGAAGAGTTGACAAAATATGCTATTTATTATATCATTGCATTCTAACTTAGTCAATTCGCGACGCTTAACAAATACGCCGCCCAAGCCCGTATCGCAGACACGGGCCGCAGATAAAAACAGCGCGTTGACACAGGCTAAGACCGCAACCGCGCCCGGCAACGTTACGGCGACAGCAATCAATCCGTCCAAAATAGACGCTCCCGGCGGTCTTAACGGCCGCCGACCGTGAATGACGTAAAACGGCTCACATATAAAGTATAGGATATGGGCGTTCCGAAAGTCAATCTTTTTAAGAAAATTTTTTTGACCTTCTAAAGCATATTCTGCGGATCGACGTCCACAACGCACTTGCACCCCGTCGGCAGTTCCGCCGCCGCTAATTTCCTAATTTCCGCTAACGCGTCGCCTAACGAACCGGGCGAACTTGATTTTAGAATCATAGAGTACCTGTATACGTTGTCAACCCGCGCCAATACCGCGACCGTGGGGCCGAGAACCTTTATTTTTCCTATATCCGTATTAATGCCGGCGTTAATGTTGACAACCGTCCGCGCCGCTTTCTTTAGAAAACCGGCCGCCGCCGCCTCGTCCGACCCCTCGGCCACAACCCGCGCCATCTTGCCGAAGGGGGGGTATGACAGTTCTTTCCTATGCTTTATCTCGTGGCCGTAGAAGGACAGGTAGTCGTGTTCCGCCGCGAAGCGCACCGCGGCTTCATTGGGGCAGTAGGTTTGGATCACCACCTCGCCGGGGAGTTCGGCGCGGCCGGCGCGGCCGGCCACTTGGGTCAGCAGCTGGAAAGTCCGCTCGGAGGCCCTGAAGTCGGGGAAGTGCAGGCCGGTGTCGGCGTGCAGAACGCCTACTAAGGTGACGTTGGGGAAGTTCAGGCCTTTGGCGACCATCTGCGTCCCCAGCAGTATGTCCGCGCCGCCGTTCGCGAAGGCGTCGAGTATCGCGACGTGAGAGCCTTTGCGCCGCGTCGTGTCCTGATCCATCCGCAGCACCCTCGCGGCGGGGAAACGCTCCTTTATCATCTCCTCCGCTTTTTGGATGCCCGTGCCCTTGTACTTGATCTTTTGACCGCCGCATTCGGGACAGCAGACAAGCGCGGGTTCTTCGTGACCGCAGAGGTGGCATTTCAGCACGGTGTCGGCCTTGTGGTAGCGCAGGTTCACGGAGCAGTTGGGGCAGGTATGCGAGTATCCGCACTCTTTACATAATAATGATGTGGAGAATCCGCGTCTGTTCAGCAGCAGGATGGCCTGACGGCCGAGCGACAGCTCCTCGTCCATCCGCGCGGCGAGGTAGCGCGACAGGGCCGTCCAGTTTTTCTCTTTGTGCTCCACCGTCATGTCTACGATCTTAACGGCGGGCAGACGCGCCGACCCGAAGCGGCCGCTCAGCGTGAGCAGGCTGTACTTGCCGACGAGCGCGTTATGATAGCTTTCGAGGCTCGGAGTCGCGCTGCCCAGCACGACGGCCGCGCCCTGCATGATTCCGCGCATAACCGCCGCGTCGCGGGCGTTGTAGCGGGGGTCGGCGTCGCTCTGTTTGTAAGAGCCGTCGTGCTCCTCGTCCACGACGATCAGCCCCACGTCCTCCATGGGGCACAGGAGCGCGCTGCGCACGCCGACCACGGCGCGGCGGCGGCCGGTCACTATCTCCTGAAGGCTGTCGCGCCGCTCGCCGTCGGACATGCGGCTGTGGATCACCGCGACCGCGTCGCCGATCGCGGCGCGGAAGCGCGAGATGGTCTGCGGCGTGAGACCGATCTCCGGCACAAGGATTATCACCCCGCGCCCGGCGGCTAAGGCACGTTTGGCCAGCTCGGCGTACACGTGCGTCTTGCCGCTCCCCGTTATGCCGTAGAGCAAAAAAGGCTTTTCCGGCGCGTTGAAGGCGGCCGCCACGCGCTCCACGCAGCCGAGCTGTTCGGGGGAGAGGACGATCTTCTCTTCATTAATAAAGGAAGCGGAGAGTTCGTCCGCGTCGCGGAGCACCGTCGCTGTCTCTTTGGAGAGATAACCCTTTTTGCATAGGGAGGAGAGGGTTGACGCGGTAACGCCGAAGCGGGCCTCGATTTGGGAGGCGCTGAGCGGCTCCGGGCAGCTTTTTATCTTTTCGAGGGCGGCGCGATGATTATCTTTGAGGACGGGGCGGACGTTATCCCCGTCAACGCGCCTGTAAACCGTGACCGTCTTGGCCTTTTTATTGATAATGGCCTTCCCGACGACCGGCCTGAAGACCCTCCCCACCGGGCATTGGTAGTACCGCGCTATCCATTCGTACAGTTTGAGCAGCGACCGGTTCGAATCGACCCAGTGCCCCTCCTTTATGTCTATTATCTCCTTGAGCCTGACCTTGCCCGCGACCGCCGATTCGGCCTTGATTTCTACCGCCACGCCCCATATACGGCTCTTTTTGACCTCCACCAATACCGGCTGGCCGGGGGTTATGCAGTCAACAAACCGGTCGGGTATCTCGTAGTCGTATATGCCGGGTATGGCCGCGGGGAACGCCACCGCCGCCACGCGTCCGCAAAAAGTTGCATTTTTTTTTTGACTGATTGTAATCATTATTGTATATTATATTATATCGGCTGACGTTTTTTTCAGTGTTACTGTCAAAATAATAAAAAATACCTTGGGAAAATGAAAAGAATTCAATGACACCAGACACAGACGGCGTTTCGACGGGCGAAGATCGTCCGGATTTCGTTAACATCTTGGTGCGCGTGGCGCCGGACAAGATGTCGGCCACCCTTTCGCTTAATCCGGTGGTCGGCAAGCCCGGAGTGCTTACGGTGCATCATATTAAGGTCGCTTTGGAGGACGCGGGGGTGGTGCGCGGCCTCGACGCGGCCGCGCTCAAGGGCGTGGCGGCCGACTACTCCAAGTCGCTGCGCGGGATGCCCAACACCGTGCCGGTGGCGCACGGCGTGCCGGCGGCGGCCGAGGGAGTGGGGGCGTTGCGCATTTTGGTCAAGTACATATCGCTGCCGGACGAAGTGCGGGCTCTTCACACCTGCAAGTGCGCTTTCGATGCGGCGGCTCTCGCCCCAAAGTTTCAGCGGGTGGACAAGGGCACCGTCATCGCCCGAAGGGCGGAGGGAACGCCCAGTCTCATCGGTTACGACATATTCGGGTCGCCCCTTGAACCGCCTCACGTGGAGATTCTCGGCGCCAGCGACACCATCGTAGAGCGGAGCAACGTTTTCATCGCCTCCCACACCTTCACCGCCGCCCTCACGGGGGTCGTGTACACGGACACGAGCGGTTTGCCGTGCGTCTACCCGCTCGACTTCAACGGTTCCGTGGATATGCACGTCGCGCAAGATTTGATGTCCGTCGAGGCCACGGTCACGCCGCCCGGAGAGCGGGGAACGATGCCGTCGCTCCAGGTCATACACGCCATGCTGAAGGAGCACGGCGTCGTCTACGGCGTAGACCCTGACGCTTTGGAACTGTTAATGGATTGCATTAAGGGCGAAATGACCGAAAAGGCGACATTCATAGTCGCTCAGGGCGTGCCGCCCGTAAAGGGCGAGGACGGGCGCGTCGAGTTCTGTTTCAACATAGACCCCTCCCCCGCCCCGGCCATCGCCGAGGACGGCAGCGCGGACTACAAGAACATCAATATCGTAAATTTGGTGACCAACGGGACCGTATTGGCCAAACTCCATCCGGCGCAGAAGGGCACCCCGGGCCAAAACGTCTACGGCAACGCGGTCGCGGCCCTCAACGGAATACCGGCCCGTCTGCCCGTCGGAGCCAACACCGCCATACCGAACGACGACCCGAACTCCTTAGTCGCGGTATCCGACGGCATCGCCAGCTACGACGGAACCTCCGTCAACGTATCGCCGGGATACGTGATCTCCGGCGACGTCGATTTCAAAACCGGCAACATAAAATACGACAACTCCATCATGATAAACGGCGACGTCAAGAGCGGATTCGAGGTGGAGTGCGGCGGCGACCTGCAGGTCAAGGGCATTATAGAAGACTGCAAGATCACGGTCAAGGGGAACATCCTCTGCAAATTCGGCTTCGTCGGCACCGGCAAGGGCACAATAAACGCCGACGGCAACGTCAACCTGAACTTCATGAAAAATCAGACTATCGTCGCCGGCGGCAACGTCAACATCGCAAAAGAGGCCTTAAACTGCAACATCACCGCCGCAAAGTCCATAAACGTCTACGGCCACCCGCTCTCGGTGGCCGGCGGGACGCTGATCTCAAACGGTTCTATAACCGTGAGAACCGTGGGCAACATCAGCGGGGCCAAAACCACCCTCCAGATAAACCCGGAGCCGGAACTCATAGTGGAGATGGACAAATTAAAGCTCGCCATATCGCAAAACGAGGAGAATATTAAGAAGCTTGAAAATATGATCAAATTGATGCCGCCGGCGGAACAGGTGAGAAAACAAGAGCACGTCCGCAAACTGAAGAACACGATCATCGCCATAAGGCAGCAGATAGCGGCGCTGGAGGGAAAGATGCGCCTCCTCAACATAACGATGAACAAATTCGAAAACGCTTTCATACGCGTAGACCGCATGGCGTACCCCGGCACGACGGTAAAGTTCGGAAACATGAACATGGCGCTGTCGGACACGTTGCAGGGCGGGAAGACCATACGGGTCATCAACCAAGAGATCAGAGTGTTCTCGGACAGACCTGTCAGGCAGAAGCCGAAAGAAGGGGAAGAGTAGAGCGGAACCCGGTTCCGGCGGCCGTCAACAGCGTTGAGGGCCTCGGCTCTTCAAGAATTTAACGCACTCCTCGCGCGTCGGCTTCGGTTTAAACGGATAAAGCTCCCAAACCTGCTCCGCCTCCATCGATTCGCCCGGGGCCAGCGTTCTGTAGGGGGCGTGGTATTCCAGCTCCGTCAAAGCGCCGCCCTTGCCGGCCGTCGTCATGTTATAAAACTCCACCAACGCCTGTTCAGGGTGTATCAGCGCCGGCGAGTGCCTTTTGAAGCGGATTATGAGGGCTTGCGACGCCGCGAACGCCGCCATCATGCCCTTTCCCGCCTGAATGAACGCTTTGCCGCAACGCCTCTCCTTGCCTTTGGACGGCTTGCGCGGCTCTACCGTGCAGTATTCGCCGTCGTGCGAAAACACGCACGCCTCGTCAACGCCCGAACCGTCCGGCGCGTCAACCCGCACTTTGCTCATGGACGACACCGGGGCGTAGCACAGGGCGTAGCCGTCCACCCGCGTGTTCAGCCATAAATCCCACGAAACGGGGGTTTTTCGGATATTTTCGGCGCGGACGTTGAAGATCACCTTGCCGTCGTCCTTTATCTTGACGGATTTGACTAACCGCACCCCGCTGAACTCGCTTTCGGGCCCGCGCATAACCGCCTCGGCATCGCCGAGCCCGATCACCTCGTAAACGCCGTTATTGATGTACGGGTCGGGCGGCCAGACCGCGCGCTCGCGGCGTTTCTTCGGGTTCTTGTTTTGATGCGCCCACCACTCGCTCTGCGGGCCGAGCCAAACGATGTGGCCGTTGTAGGGCGTCCAAACGGGATCAGGGCCGAACTTTCGGGGGGGTTCCGGGGGCTCGTTCCAAAGGCTCCGGTCGGCCTTCAGAATATTGGGCTTGCCGAGAACATGCAGCAGCGCGACCATGCCGCCGAGATCGGGAATTACGCCGACCTCGATTCGGCCGTTCGAGATTTTTATCAGTCTGTCCATAAAGTCAAAATCTTTTATGTTTTGATTTTTAATCCTATAATCTGTTTTTTAATCCTATAATCCTTTTACCTTTCGCCCCCGTCTTTCACCGTGACCACGCCCTCCAAATTCATGTTGCCCCTTGTCTTGGAATACGGGGCGTTGGTGTCCAGGACGGATTTGCCGCTGTCGGACATGGCCAGTTCCCCGTCGTTCGCCGGCGGGGGGGCCTGTATGTCGTCGTTCGCGGTCGGCGACGCGGAGAGCGGCGGGGGCGCGTCTCCGCCGTATTTGGCCACGAGGCTGTCGGCGGTCATGGAGTGGTAGCGGAAGTACCCTCCCACGGCCACCATCACCAGCATCAGGAATACGGGTACGGGCGCGTACTTTTTAAGGAACATCATCGGCGCGAACGCGGCCGGCGTTGCGCGGGCGGCCGCGCCTAAGCGCAGTATCTCGGCATCCGTCTTAGGGCTCGGGCGTTCGCTCAGGACATCCGCCGTGTAGAGCTCGGCGCGCTCCCTGCGGTAGGCCTCCGTTTCGCGGCGGCACTCCTCGCACTCGGCGGCGTGGGCTTCGTACTCACGCGCCTCGGCCGGGCTCAGTTCGCCCGAGACATACAGCAGTCCCAACTCCTCAAATTTGTCGCACACTGTCGATCCCCCTTTTTTTCAGTTCTTTACGCATATTTATCAGCGCCAGACGCATACGCCCCAGCGCCGTATTTATGGGGCATCCCATCATCTCGGCGATCTCCTTGAAAGGAACGCCGCCGAGCTCCCTAAGCATGAACACCTCGCGCTGCGACGGTTCGAGCCGCTGCACCGCCTCCCCCACCAGCTTGCGGAGGCGTTTGTTCGACAGGCTGTCCTCCGGCGACTCGAGCCGGCTCCCCACCGACCCTTCCGTGTCGTCGGCGTGGTCGGCCTCGACCTTCGCGTGGCGATAGTAATCTATCGTACGCTTGTGGGCTATCCCGAAGAGCCAGCTTAAAAAGCTCCGGGAACGGTCAAACTGGCCGACGTTGCGTATAGCCGCCAAAAACGTCTCCTGCAGCATATCCTCGGCGACCTCGCGGTCGCCCGTCATACGCAGCAAAAAGCCGAAGACGCGGCCGCTATACCTTCCGTAAAGCTCGGAAAACCCCTTGGGGTCGCCCCCGAGCCATTTGTCGAACAACTGACCGTCGTCCGTTGGCTGTTGTGCCTGCTGTTCCATAGCCCCTTGCCGTGTTCTATTTTATTACGCCCCGCCGGACGTAAATATTGTTACAATTATAATATGAATTAAAATAATTTTTTGTAGAGGGCGGAATGCAAAAAAAGTGGTTCGGGGTTACAATAACACGTTCACCAGAATAAGGTTGCTGACCAAAACCATGACCATCGCCGCCACAACGGCTTTTTTGGTGTACGACCCTACGCCCACCGCCCCGCCCTTAGCGTGGAAGCCGTAGTAGCAGCCGGAAAGCGATATAACCATGCCGAAAACGAAAGATTTGGCCATGCAGATCTCTATGTCCTGTATTTTGAAGAGCAGGCGGACGCCCTTGTAGAAGGCGGCGAAACTGAGGCCTAAGAACGTTTCGGCTATCACCTGCGCGCTTACTATGGCAAGGGCCACGGCGAAGACCGTCAGCACCGGAACCATCACGCAGGAGGCGGCCAAACGCGGAGTCAGCAGGTAGGTATACGGGTTGAGCGAGAGGCAGACCATGGCGTCGATCTGTTCGGTGACCTTCATGGTGCCCAGCTCGGCGGCCAGTTTCGCGCCGATGCGCCCGGTGATCACGAGGGCGGTCAGCACGGGCCCGAGCTCTGTGAAAACCGCCTTGCCTACGCCGGCCCCGAGGTAGGTCAGGGGCACCGCGTCGCCGAAGATGTACTGAACCTGCCACGCGCTCACCGCGCCCACGAAGACGGAGGTGAGGAGCACGATGGGGATAGACTGCACCCCCAAGATCATCATCTGCTCCGTGAGCAGGTGCGGCCGCATGATCGAGGACGGCAGCGCCCTGAGCATCTTCATGTAAAAGATGAATATAGACCCCACAAGCTCCACCGCCCCGCGCGCGGACGCGCCGAAAGAGGTCGCTATACGGTCGAGAAAATGCTCTTTTCGCCCTTGATTAGGCATCGACGCCCCAATGCTTGCAGGTTTCTTATTCCTTATTATAGAACCGTCCGATTTAATGAATATAATATTTGACCCTGCGGCGCAATGTATTTTGTTAGATGATGGGCTCCGTTATCGAACAGAAGCGAGCGTTCCGCGACCGCTACATCGGCATCCGCAAGGCCTTAGACCCTGCCGACGCCGAGCGGAAGAGTTCGCTCGTCGCCGCCAACGTCTTCTCGCTCCTGAAGCGGCGCGGCTGCGAACTCGTTCTGGTCTACCGCAAAATAGGCTCCGAGATAGATGCCGCCCCGCTCATGGACATGCTTCTCGAATCCGGCCTCGGAACGGCCCTCCCCTACTGCCGCGAAGACAGAGGGATGGGGATCGGACGGGTGCTCGACCCGCGCGGCGACCTCGCGGCGGGCCCCCACGGCACCATGGAACCGTCGGACAAGTTCAAAGACAACATCCGCCCCGACCAGCTCTCCGCCGTCGTCTGCCCCGGCGTAGCCTTCGACAAGGCCCGCACCAGACTCGGACGCGGCGCAGGATACTACGACCGCTTCCTCCAAGAATTAGCCGGAAAAGCCCTCATCATAGGCTGCGCCTTCGACTGCCAAATAAGCCCCGAACCGCTGCCGCGCGAAAACCACGACGTCCCGATGGACGCGGTAATCGCCGAAACGACGGCCTTCCCCTTCGGATGCTGCCCCGCTATAAAACAACCGGAGGAGGCTTGAACCGTGCTTACCGCCCTGTTATGGATAACGCTCATAACCTCGATCATACTGCTGACGGCAATCGCCGCCCCGATACGCGTGTCGTGCAAAGCGATATATAAGGAAGAGGGACGCCGCACCGAACTTAACGCCGCCGCCTGCTACATGCACCCGCTGATCCTCCGTGCGGAGTACTCGTCCGCAAACGAACAGGTTAAATTTTTCATCCTCGGATTCGAGAAAAAAAGCGGCGTCGATAAAGACGGCGAGGACAATCAAGACATCAACGAAGAAGATACCGATATGAACGGATTAGATAACGAAGATATAAGCATCAATACAGACGCAGAGAATATCGATACGGAAAGCGTCAATACCGAAGACGCGGACGCGGACAATATCAATATCGACGGTACAGATACGGAAGATAATATCAACGCGGCCTATACCGATTCAAAACCCGACGCAAAAGAAAAAACATCTTTCGGCCTGTCGAAAATAAAATCGACGATCAACGACATAAAGCGCAACCGTCTCTACAAGATAATAAGCGACAAACCTCTGCGAAAAAAACTTCTGCGCTGGCTCAAACTCTCATTCCGCCATATCACACGCGCCATATCGTTCGAGAAATTAAAACTGCACGCGAGGATAGGCCTTCAAGACCCCGCGACCCTCGGCAAAATATACGGCTATTTCTCCGCCGCGCAATCGGCGCTAACGCCGCGCCGTTACAACATCGACCTATCCATGGAACCCGTATTCACGGAGAAATGCTTAGACATAGATTCGGAAGCGAAAATCAAAACGACGTTGTCAATAATACTGTGGCAATTAATAATAATCGCCGGTGCATTCCCGTATTTGAGATTGCGAAAAATGATCAGGAAATGAACGTCTGAATTAAGATTAGTAAAAAGATGTCTGAATTAGGATTATAGGATTAGAAAAACAGATTATAGGATTAAAAATCAAAAGACTGTCTGAATTAGGATGATAGGATTAGAAAAACAGATTATAGGATTAAAAATCAAAACACTGTCTGAATTAGGATGATAGGATTAGAAAAACAGATTATAGGATTAAAAATCAACGTCAAAAGCTTTTCTTTTGACTTTGCGACGCGAAGCGGCGCATGTTTTAAGAAGTCCCTCCCCCCTATCTTTGGGGGGAGGGATTGAAGGTGGAGGGGGCTAATGTAGCGGGGCGTTGCGGGGTGTTCCCCGCAGGGTGGGTAGCGGAATAAAAAACGGGCAAAGCCCGTTTTTTATGTAGCGAGGGAGGGCGCAGCCCTCCCCTTAGTTGACTTTGACTTTAATTATTTTATAGCTTTTCGGAGGCTTTGTGAACATCGTCATAGTAGGCGCCGGCGTGCTCGGAACAGGGCTCACCAAATACCTAAGCCGATTCGACCACGAGATCACGCTCATCGAGCGCGACGCCGACATCGCGGCCGCCGCAGAGTCGCGGCTTGACGTGATGACGGTCGTGGGCAGCGGGTCGAATCCGGCGACGCTCGAACAAGCCGGAATACGCGACGCCGACATGATAATCGCGGCCACGCCGAACGACGACGCGAACCTGCTGGCGTGCCACTTCGCCATGCAGTACAGAGTGGAGAAGCGGATCGCCCGCGTCGTGTCCGGCGGCATACTCAGCGTACCGGAGATCGACCTGCGCACGCTCGGCGTGACGCACGCCGTAGAAACGGAGACGGAGATCGTCAAGGCGGCGCAGTGCCTCGTGGAGCTTCCGGGGCTTACGGAGACCGCCGACTTCCTCGGCGGGGACGTCTTCCTCAGGGGCTACCGCGTGGACGCGGATATGCCGATATGCGGCAAGAACCTGCTCGAAGTCCGCAAACTCGCCGGCGGCGCGGAGATGCTCGTGGTGGCGATTATCCGCGACGGGACAAGCATCATACCGTCGGGATCGGAATTGCTGATCGTGGGCGACGAGTTCCTAACGATCATGCCGCGCGAATCGTACGGAACCTACCGTACGCTCATCAACCGCCACGCGCAAAAAATAAAAAAGGTGATCGTCTCCGGCGACACCGCCATGGCCGTCAACATTTCGGAAGCGATGGCCAAAACCGCCGACAGGGTGCTGCTTTTGGACGCCGACCGCGAACACGCCGAAGCCGCCGCCGCGCGGCTCGACAAAGTGGAAGTCTTGCTCGGCGACGCCACCGACACGAATTTTTTGCAGGAGGCGAACGTGGCCAAATGCGACTTCTACATAGCGGCGGGAAAAGACATGGAGGACAACATCATGTCGTGCTTCCTCGCAAAGGCGGAGGGGACGCGCCGCGTCATAGCCCTGCGCGACGACAACCGCCACTTCGACCGCTTCTTAGCGCTCGGCATAGACCACGTGATAAGCCCGCGTTTGGTCACAATGCAGCGCATAATCGAGAGCATCCAAATCGCCTCCATAGATTCGCTCTTGAGATTGAAAAACGCCGGACTGAGCATCGTGCGCGCCATAGTCTCAAAGCGCAACAGCGTCGTCGGCAAACCTCTGTCAAAACTGTACAATATCTTTAAAAAAGGAATCATGATGGGCGCGGTCGTCAGGGACAAGACGATCATCATCCCAAAGGGCGACACGGAAATAGCGGCGGGAGACGAGCTGATAATCATTTGCTACGAACATAATATCCCGTTCATCAACCGAATCTTCAAAGCCGATTTCGACGAATCATGAACTACAAATACGTTCTATACTCCGTCGGCAAACTGCTGCAGATTCTCGCGCTCGTCCTCGCCGCGCCGGCGCTCATAGCGTTCTTTGAAAGGAGCGAAAGCTTCGGGGCGCGGATAACCCACCCCAACCTGACGGGATTTTTGACCGCGATAGCCGTATCGCTCGCCGCAGGGACGATCGCGGCCGCGGCGTTCCGCAAAAACAAGGGGAGAATCGACGTACGCGAAGGGTTCGCCATCGTGACGTTTTCGTGGCTCGCCGCCGCCGTTATCGGCGCGATACCGTTCTTCGCTTTTTTCATCTCGCGCGGAAACGCGACGCCCTTAGCCGCGTGGACCGACGCGATGTTCGAATCTATGAGCGGGTTGACGACGATGGGCGCGACGGTCGTCGCCGACGTCGAGTCGCTGCCGAGAAGCATAATGTTCTGGCGCATACTGACCCACTGGATAGGCGGCATGGGAATAGTGACGCTGGCGCTGGCGCTCTTCCCCGCGTTCGGCGTAGTGGCCTACCAAATGTTCCGAGGGGAGACGACCGGGCCGTCCAAAGAACGGCTAAGACCGCGCCTCGCCCAAACCGCCGTCATACTGTGGGGCGTTTACGCGTTCTTCACGCTCTTGGAGACGCTCCTGCTCATGGCCGGCGACATGCCGTTCTTCGACGCGTTATGCCACTCGTTCAGCACAATGGCCACGGGCGGCTTCTCCACGCGCAACGCCTCCGTCGCGTCCTTCGACAGCGCATACATCGAATGGGTGATAATCGCATTCATGATACTCGGCGGCACGAACTTCTTCATACACTACAGAATCATCTTCCGCAACGATTGGAAAACGCTGAAGAACAACAGAGAGTTCCGCCTATACGCCGCCGTCCTCGTTGCCGCGTCGGCCCTCTGCGTGATATTTCTCATGACGCAAGGGCTGCAATCGCAGGATTGGGCGCAAAACAACTTTAAATATCAAACCATGAGCGCGGAGGACGCCGCCGCCAGAATCGCCGTAGAAAAAGAGAGAATCGCCGAACCCGGCGACCTCATCCGCCGCTCGATCTTCCACGCCGTGTCCATAGTCACAACCACCGGCTTCGCGGCCGCCGACTGGAACATGTGGCCCGACTTCACGCGGACTATGTTCTTCGTACTGATGTTCTTCGGAGGCTGCGCCGGATCTACGTCGGGCGGCATAAAGATGATAAGGATACTCGTGCTGCTTAAAGTCATCACCAACCAATTAAGGACTATGGTGCAGACAAGGCGCGTGCACCCGCTCAAAATCGGCGGCAGCGTTCTGAACGAAAGCCAAGTGTCGTCCATTCTGACGTTCTTCGTCCTGTACATATTCCTGTTCGCCGCGTTCTCGGCGGTCATGGCGGCCATCATCCCCGATTTCACCACCGCTGTAACCTCCGTAGCCGCCGCGATGGGCGGCATAGGCCCCGGCCTCGCCGGAGTGGGCGCGTTCGAAACCTACGGCTGGATCCCGATCCACGGCAAATGGACATTGATCGTGTGCATGCTCTTAGGGCGGTTGGAAATATACACGGTGCTTATAGCGTTCTCGCCGGCGTCGTGGAGGAAGTAAAAAACATGAATCCCGCTCTCCGTAAAGGCGCGTCCTTAAATATATTGATGTTGCGGGGGAAGGGGGTTGCGTAATTGATTGCAAAATATTCTAACTTTACCCAAAGCGCGAAAGCAATCCCAAATAGCTCTGAAGCCTAACGCCCTGTTTGATATAATTCGGCTCGGGATTGAAGACGCAATTCTTGAAATTTCTGACTATACGTCTGCCGGCGACTACTCTATTGGGATAAATGTACATACCGAGAAAAGCAAAACCTTTATCCGCCGATTGCAATTTTATCTTACGCGGATGCAGCGTTAAATTCAGCTTTTTTGATAAAAATTCCCTGATTTGCGAGACCGCGCCCAGCAATACCGATTTATCGTTGTGGATCAAAAGCATATCGTCTACATACCGACCGTAGTATTTGATTTTCATCTCCCTCTTAATAAAGTGGTCAAGCGGATTTAGATAGATGTTGGCGAAAAGCTGGCTGGTCAGGTTTCCTATGGGAAGCCCGCAATCTTGCGCGGAGTTCATAAGAGACTTGTCTTTGGGCAAGTCGTCCCACGCGCTCGACGGGCTGCGGAAACGGGCGTTTTTGAGCGGGTCGTTAAAGACTGTTTTGCGAATCAGAAAATCCGTTAAGTTTATATTTACCGAATCGTCAAATTGATGTTTGCCTAAGCCGCCCATTATCAATTTGAACAAAAGTTCCCTATTAATGGCCATGAAATACCCACGAATATCCAAGCGCAAAACCCAGACCTCCGCGCCGGAGGCCCCGCACGACCTCAAAAAGCGCCGCGCCCTGTTTATGCCGAAGAGCGTCCCCTTGCCCACCCTGCAGCTATAGCTGTCGTAAATAAATTTTTTGTCGAAAATAGGATAAATTCTGTTATAGAGGAAATGATGAACCACCCTGTCGCGGAAGTCGGCGGCGATAATTTCGCGCTTTACTGGAAGCTCGTTTATAAAACACACGCTCGGCCTTAACTCGTACGTACGTTCCGACAATTCCGTCTCCAACGATAAAAGCCCGCGTTCCAAGCCGCGCTCGAATTTCAGCTGGTTTATCGTGCTCCGCTTATGCCTGCGGGCGTCCATGTAGGCCTTGCGCAGCTCTAAAAATAAAGGGGAGGCCGATTGCCGGCCTCCCCCCGCACAGTCCTTAACGCAACGCACAGAGTACCCGTTGCTCTTGTCGTTGTTGTAGTTGTTCTCGTTCACGTTGTCGTTGTTGTAGTTCATGTTCCGGTTGTAAGCGTTGCTCCCGTCGTTCTCCGCGGCCGTCCACCAGTTGCCGTTGTTGCCGGCATTGTTGAAATTGCCATTGGAGTTGCGGTTGCCGCCAGGCAAGGCCGAAACATTAGCGCGATCTTTCATTGGCGCATGAGAAGGTTCCCCTAAGGGAAAATTCCCATAACCGTTACTCATGCTCTCCCGCCCTTTAAAGCTAAGGCGGGTGGGAGCGCCGCGCTGGACTGATAATGGGTCTCTCCCGCAATCCTGGTGTTGGTATTGCGGAATTCCGCCCTGAGTAATTCCAATAAACTCTCAATCTGCTGATTCAGAAAACCCCACTGATTTATGCCTATTAAGCGCAAATCATGTAAAATCCTGATATCTATCCTAAGCCTATGAATCACATCCGCGCAATTAGCGAGCGAGTCTACGTTCCCGCAAACACGCGCCCCCGCCGCAGCGGAATGACTCATTAAATGCAACTCCTCCGCGATGTCCGTGGCGTAATTACGCACCCTCGCGCCCAATTCATACTTAAACTCATTCGATATCTTGGCCGTCGCCCTATAAACGTGCAAACACAAGTCGTAGGCGGTTTTGTAAGCCGGCAGCAATTGCGGCTGACCGCCCTGCGATTTATCCGACTTCGCCCCGGGTTCGGCCGGCGCCAAAATTACCTTCGGCGGCTTTACTATGCCCGCCCACCACTTTTCATAGCCGTTAGTCTGCGGAACGCCGCCGATCGCTATGTGGTCGGCGCTTACTTGCTCAAAAGACCACCCCTTGTCCCTTGCCGCTTTCTCTATCGCACCTATCGCGGTCTTGGGAAAGCCGAGCCACGCGACATCCTGCGCTACTTTTTGAATGAACCTCTTATGAACCTGATACTTCTTTATATGGCTGACGAACAAAAACGCGCTCCTGTTCCACGCCTGCCAAAACAAGCGGTCGCGGACAAGGTTTATGCGGTTTTCGCCGCTCTCCTCTATCGATAGGATGTCTTCGGTTTTCATAGCTTTTAGTAAAGGCCGCGTTTGTTCACAGCGCGTATTTGATATAAATTAAATATAATATACGCCGGCGGCGAAGATGTCAAATTCCTCAAAAAAATTTCGGCTGAAAAACCGTCCAAAGACCGTATTCTGACCCGCTTTGAGGCCTTTTTCTACCTTCTCTACCTAAAAATCAGCCGTTTTAAGTCCCTTTCTATAGATACGAACCGCCCCTCCGTAACCGGCCGCCGCCCACCCGCGGCGCCCTTGCCGCCGATAGCAGGCCGACCGGCCTCAACAAACTTTTTTGGCGGCCGCCCCGCCCGTAATGTATATTACTTGTCGGAGGCTTAAAACATGAACAGCAAAGTCAGTGTCAAGAAGGCGGTCAAAAAGGGCGCTAAAAAAGGCGTAAAAGCCAAAAGAAAACATAAAGATACGCTCTTTAGGGACTTATTCGGGGTGAAAAGCGTCGCTTTGGAGCTGTACAACGCCATTAAAGGGACAAACTACGATTCAAAAACCGATGTTACGATAGTGACGTTGAAAGACGTACTCTATGACTTGCAGGTGAACGATGTGTCGTTTACTATAGACAACAAACTTGTGGTTCTTGTGGAGCATCAATCGACCGTCAACGAGAATATGCCTCTCAGGATGTTGCTCTACGTCGCGAGGAGTTACGAGCAACTGACTAACGACTTAGACAAGTACCGCGTATACCGGATGGAGATTCCGCGCCCGGAGTTTATAGTCTTGTACAACGGCGAGGAGGACAGGCCGGAGATGGAGGAGTTGAGATTATCGGATTTGTTTGCCAAATATGATATGGAGTACCCTTTAAATTTAGAGTTGATAGTGCGGGTGTACAACATAAACAAGGGCCGCAACGCTGAAATGGCGCGTCGAAGCGAGACGCTCAACGGTTACGGGGTATTTACGGCGAAAGTCCGCGAATACCGTAAAACTATGAGCCTCGGCCTTGCGGTTGACCGGGCTACGGAAGAGTGTATAAAAGACGGTATTTTGGTAGATTACCTATCATCCCATAGAAAGGCGGTTCGAAATATGTTGACGGCAGAATGGAAGTTAGAAGACGCGCTCAAGGTTCGAGGGGAGGAAGCCGAGGAGAGGGGCGAGAAGAGGGGCTTGGAGAGGGGCGAGGTGATCGCGGCGGAGAAAATCGCACGCGCAATGAAAGAAAAGGGCGCGGACGTGAACTTCATCGCCGAAGTGACCAATCTCCCTATCGACACCGTTCAGAGACTGTGAACCGCCGGTTGCGGATAGGGTATTTTAGCGGATTACCTATCATCACATAGAAAGGCGGTTCGAAATATGTTGACGGCAGAATGGAAGTTAGAAGACGCGCTCAAGATTCGGGGGGAGGAAGCCGAGAAGAGGGGCGAGGTGATCGCGGCGGAGAAAATCGCACGCGCAATGAAGGAAGAGGGCGCGGACGTGAATTTCATCGCCAAAGTAACCAATCTCCCTATCGACACCATCCAAAGACTGTGAACCGCCGACTGCGGATGTTGAACGGGCGGGGGTCTGAATAAAATGTCAATCCCCAATTCCTCAAAATTTTTTTCGACCCGCCGCTCACGCGGCGGGCTTTGACAAAAACAATCCGACATTCCTACGCTTTCTTGGCAATCCTAAGCATACACGTTGTTTGCCGCTTCGCGGCTAACAACGGCAGGATGCGGTTGGCTTCGCCTACCGCACCCCGCTTCAGTCCTTAACGCAACGCACAGAGAACCCGTAGCTCTCGTCGTTGTAGTAGTAGTACTCGAACACGCCGTCGTTGAGGTAGTACATGTTCCGGCCGTAAGCGTAGCTCCCGCCGTTCTCCGCGGCCGTCCACCAGTAGCCGTAGTTGCCGGCACCGTAGAAATAGCCATTGGAGTAGCGGTAGCCGCCAGGCAAGGCCGAAAACTGAAAATCGTCAGTCCCGTTACCGTTATTATACCAGCCGTGATCCGCTTTCAATTTCTTACCAGCCACCGAAGAACCGCCGACCGCCGCAATCAAAACGTCCCAATCCCTACTTGTCGGCAAATGCCAACCGACAGGACAAATCTTCATCGCTGTATTCCAATCGTACAATCTACCATATACATCACAATTGGACTGCTTGTTATCATAACACCAGCTAACACCGGTTTGGATATCCAAATTCCTCGCCGTCCACGTCTGATTGCCTATTGTCACCGTCTTGTATCTACTGATGTCGTCACGTTCTATGTTCGCAATCTTCTGCTCATAAAACGCCCCTCCGATCCCGTCATCCGAACACCCGCAGCACAAAACAGCAACAACCGCCGCAACCGAAAACATCCGTCTTAGCCGTATAATCATAAACATTGCAACCTCCTTTATTCCATAGTTCAGAATATGTTTTCTACCGCACAACGTAGAGACGCGATTAATCGCGTCTCTACATTTCCTCTAATCACAATTAAAACAGCCACCGCATACCAATGACATGCGTATTGTAGTTATATCCGCCGCAATATCTGTAAAAATACCGCCGCGAGTGTTTTTTGCTGAACCCGATGCCCGCGCCGACCACATACCCGGCGTTGAACAATGTCTGGTCATTGCCGAAAAGCAAGTCAGCGTCCGCGCCGGCTTCAAGGGAAAAAATGCTTAACTGTATCAATGCGGTCACAGGCGCGTTAAAGCCGAAGATTCCGAATGACTCGTAGTAATAAGGATAAGGGTAAGAAGCTCCGCCCATCCACATGTTCACTTCCGCGTTCAATGACACGACTCTTTCCGACAGCGGACGGAAATGAGCTATCCCCAACTGGAAGGCCGAATGGCTGCCGCCGATCGGATTAAAATTCCACCCGAGCGAAAACCCCGTCATAGGCTTCCGTTCCAACGGCGTCTGCGGCTCCGCCGCGCCCTCCTCCTCCGCCTCCGCCGCCGTTACGCTCTTCTTATAAAAATTCGCCGTCACCGTCTTGTCCCCGTCCATCGTAACCGTCAAACGCTTTCTCTTCCCCGTCGCCGCGCCCGTCCACTCAATAAACTTGTATTCCTCCGCAGACGCGGCGGTTACCGTAACCCGTTCGCCGCCGCTATATGCTTCTTTGTCGGGATTGCGGGCGACGGAGCCGCCTCCGTGCGGGGAGACGTTTGTCGTAAGCGCGTATGTTTTCTGCACATATTGGAAATTGGCGGTCAGCGTCATATCGCTGTTAATCGGCACGGTCAGCGTCGCGTTCGCGGAGCTCGACGCGCCCGACCATCCGGCGAACGCGTAGCCGTCGTAGGGCGAGGCCGTAAGCGTGAGCTGTTCTCCGGCCTCGTACTCCGTCTTGTTCGGGCTGCGCGTCACCGCGCCGCCGTTCGACGGATTGACGGTTACGGCGACGGTGTGCGTAACCGCCGTCGCGGGCGTTTTACGCGCGGGGCGTTGCGTGCTCACGAACGTCTTGTACATATCCGCGCAGACGGCGGCGGCCTTGTCCAAGAGTTCCGCGATATTCTCGGAGCGGACAAGCCCCGACGTGGCCACTAAGTTTCCGTCTTCCGTCTCGTACATCTCGACCGACATCGTGAGGCTCGTCCCGAATTTGCTCACGATCCCGCGCACGATGTAGTCCGCGCCGATTTTGGCTCCGAGGGCGATGACGCAGTTCTCCTCCGCGCATTCCTCTAATTTCGCGCTGCCTTGCGACATGACGGTTTCGGAGGTCATTATGTTGAACTTGTCTCGCGGCAGGTTCTTGACGGCCACGCTGCGCAGTTCCGCCGTCATCTGCCTCACTTCGGCCTTGTTCAGCTTGGCCGCCGCGCCGGACTGCTCGTCTATCTCGGTCTCCACGACGGCCACGTACTTGATCTGGGCATTGGCGGACGCGGCGGTTATTGCCGTAAATAACGCGGCGGCGAGAAGAAGCGTCGGTTTTTTCATGGTTTTACCTCGGTTATCTATAGTGTAATACTGTAATAGCTTCCGCCTTATATCCTACTGTCTTAGTATCTAATGTTCACGCGCGATACTATTATGGTCTGATCTTTGAATTATACGATGTTGTTTACTATAATGATATGTAATATGCATTCCGCGCGGGCCGAAAAGCAAATTTTTCTGAAAAAATTTTACCGCCCCGCGCCGTCGAATCGGGTATGCGGCTCCTTTCAGATCTTGCCGTTTTCCGCCGCGCTCGGGTTTACGTGCACCATGCAGTGTTTCACCGTCGGGAAGTTTTTCTCCACGGCGTCGTGCACGCCCTCGGCTATTTTGTGGGCCTGTATAAGGGCCAGGTCTTTGTCGGCGGCGATCTCTATGTCCACGAACATTTTAGACCCGAATATGCGCGTTCTGATGTCGTCTACGGCGATTACGCCGTTTTGCGCCGTAACGAGCGTCCGCAGGGCGTTGAGGGTTTCTTCGTCGCATGATTTGTCGACCATTTTGTCTATAGCGTCCGTGAAGATATCGTACGCGGCTTTCGCGATGAACAGGCAGATGACGAGGCTCGCGGCCGCGTCGAGCGCGGGAAATCCGAGCAGCGCGCCCAAAATGCCGACGAACGCGCCCACCGACGAGAGCGCGTCGGAGCGGTGGTGCCAGGCGTCGGCCATAAGCGCGCCGGAGTTGATCCGTTTCGCCGCCGACCGCGTGTAGCGGTACATCCACTCCTTGACCGCTATGGAAACGACGGCGGCGGCGAGCGCGGCCGCGCCGGGGACTTTGTTTTCGCCGCCGCCCTCCATAATGCTTTTGACCCCGCTGTAGCCGATTCCCGCGCCGGTAAGTCCGAGCATGAGCGCGAGGATTATGGAGGCCACGCATTCAAAGCGTTCGTGGCCGTAGGGGTGCCCTTTATCGGATTTCTGTTCGGCGAGGTTCACGCCGATGATGACTATGAACGTGCTTAGCACGTCGGAGAGCGAGTGCACAGCGTCGGAGACCATGGCCGCTGAATGCGCCAGAATCCCCGTCGCGAGCTTAAGCGCCGAGAGGGCCGCGTTGACGATGACGGACACGGCCGAAACGCGGTTAGCGATAGCCAAATTGGTTCTGTCGCCTGAGCCGTTGTATTCCATACCCACAAGTATACAACGGCGCGGAAATAATTGCAAGGATTTTTTTGGAAAATTTTTATCAGGGTATTGACATTGCAGGCTCCATGAATTATTTTATATATATACTTATTAACTCAGTTATAAGGAGGTTATATATGAAACAAGCTCTGTTAGAACCGGCCGTCAAGACCAAAGAGTTGGAGCTGCAATATACCTATTGGCGGGACGGAAAGTTTTTTGTGGGGTTCCTGAACGACTACCCTGACAGTTCAACTCAAGGTCTTTCTTTGGCAGAACTTAAAGAAGCCCTCGCTGAAGTTTATGAGATAAAGCAGGAAGAAAAAATGCGTCGTAAATTAACGCGGAAAGAAAAAAAACGTATTGAGCCGATTCGTAAAATCGGCAGAATAAAAGTCCTTATATGAAAAGAAAGAAAATACGGGTCTTCGCTATTTTGTGTTGGTAGGCAATAAATATAAAATCAAAATCTTTTTTAGACGAAGCCTTCGGCTTCATAGATATATGCGGGGCTAAACCCCGCATATTCAGTCAAAATCAAAGGCAACATCAAAATCAAAATCTTTTGACGTTGATTTTGACGTTGACTGAAAATGAGGGGTTTAGCCCCGAATTTATCTATGAAAGGCGAAGCCTTTCGTCTAAAAAAGATTTTGATTTTAAAGATTTTAAAGATTTTAAAGATTTTAAAGATAAGGAGATCATGACAATGAGATTCAGCTTTTCAAAACTAATTTGGGGCACGTTTCTACTGCTCGCCGCCGCGCTTATCGTGCTCAATCAGATCGGCGGTTTCGCGGATATCGGCGTCGGCAGCATAATCGCCGCCGTTTTGTCGTTCGCGGTCATCGTGCAGTGCGTCGCAAGCGCTCACTTCGCCCCGCTCCCTATTCCTATCGCCGCGCTGTATATTATTTTTCAGGGGCCTTTAGAACTGCCTTACATAAAAATATGGGCGTTGATTTTGGCTTCCGCGTTGGCGTCTATGGGCTTGGCCGCTCTGCTTCCGCGAAGGCGTCGCAATGACTCCGGCAAAGACAGCGGTTACAGCCGAACAGACGGCCGTTGCAAGGAGATTCCTATAGAGAACGGCGGCAATGACAACAATCCGACCGTCAGCGTGAGTTTCGGAGCGGTCAACAGGCGTTTATACGCCGACAATCTTGAGACCGTTCGGCTGAATTGCAATTTCGGCGCGTTGAAAATTTTTCTTGACCAAACCAAGCCGAGTCCGAGCGGCGCGGAGATGATTATAAATTGCAGTTTCGGGGGCATCGAGTTGTTTGTGCCAAAGCATTGGCGCGTCATAGACAAAGCGAACTGCTCGCTGGGCGGCGTGGGCATGGACAAGATCTTCAACGCTCCGTCGGAGAACGCGCCCAAGCTGACGATTACCGGGAGCGTGTCGCTGGGCGGGATTGACGTGCGGTACATATAAAATCTTCATTGCGGACATCGAACCTTTATGCGCAACGCCCCTGCTAGGCACGTTTGTTTTGATATTATAGACAATCCTACCAATTTTTTTTCATTTTCAAGTAACAAATTTCCCAAATAACGGTGTTTTATAGATATGGACACGGACGACACGACCGCAAAGAACGGCTTCCAAGCCCAAGCCGTGGACGCAGAGGCGCTGTTCAGGAGGTACGGGCCTATGGTGCTGCGGCGCTGCCGCCGGATGCTCGGCGACGGCGACGCGGCGGCGGACGCCATGCAGGCGGTGTTCGTTAAGGTCTTTGAGAAGCGGAGCGCGTTAAAAGCGGAGTATCCGTCGAGCCTTTTGTGGAGAATGGCGACGAACCATTGTTTAAACGTCATACGGGAGCGCGCCGCACGCGGCGAAACGGCGGACGGGGACGCGCTGCTTTCGACGATAGCGTGTTCGGACGATTTGGAGGAGCGCATCGACATCCGCAACCTGCTGAGGAGGCTTTTCGGACTTCACCCGGAGTCGAGCCGCGTGATAGCCGTGCTGCATTACGCGGACGGCATGACGCTCGAGGAGACGGCGCGGGAGGTCGGGATGTCGGTCAGCGGGGTGCGCAAGCGGCTGACGGCGTTGCGCGAGACGCTTAAGGAGATGGGCGGCGCGTCGTTTTGAATAAATACGGAGAGGAGGCAAGCTGATTTATGGAAACAAACACTGTTCCTGATTGGAAGCTGGAGCGTTACCTGCTCGGCGAGCTGCCGGCGCGGGAGCTTGAGGGTATCCGTACCCTTGAGGACATGCGCGGCGGCGTTTGGGAGAGGTTGGAGACGCTGCGGGCGGAGAACGCGGCCGTTTTGAGGCGGTATCCGCCGGACGCGACGGGGCGCAAAATCGAAACGGCGTCATCTGTTGACAGAAACGGCGTACTCAAGTGGCGCTCGGCTGTCCGTCGGTATGAGCCGCTAAGCGTCAAAAAGAGGAGCGTTCCCTTGTGGGCCGTTCCGGCGATGCTTTGCGTTATAACCCTGCTGATCATCCCGCTCCGATTGATTTTTCCAACCGCGCAATCGAATGCCGGCGGCGCGCAATACCAAGACGGCGTTTGGGAAGACCGCGTCAAGGGGACGGGGACGGCGGCGCAGAGCATAGAAGTATGGCGCAAAAACGGCGCGGAGGCGGAGAGGCTGTCTCAGAATACCGTGGCGCGCGGCGGGGACGTGGTGCAGCTGCGCTACACAGTGCCGGAATCTTGCTACGGAACGTTGGTCAGCATCGACGGGCGCGGCGTGTTGACAGTGCATCTGTCGGGAGAATCGGGCAAAGCGGCCCCGCTGACTCCGGGCCGCCCGATCGCGTTGAGCAGCTCGTATCAATTAGACGACGCGCCGCTATTCGAAACGTTTTACTTGGTCACGGACAAAAATAACTTCGACGTAGAAAGCGTAAAGCAATCTCTGCTTGACAAAAGCAAAAAACAAAATTTATCAAAGGATCGGTCGATTACGGCGTTTACTTTGAGAAAATGACAGTCAACAATTAATATGGAGACGCAAATTATGAAACACTCCCGTATCTTGACGGCGGCATTAACAGCCTTAGCGGTATTAACGGCGTTAACGGCGGCGACGGCCGCGACCGCTCCCGTCCGCCGTTATCTATTATCGGCAGGAGCGAACAACGGCGGCGGCGAGCGCGTCATGCTGCGCTACGCGGTGAGCGACGCGACGGCGTTCGCCGCCGTGCTGACCGATATGGGCGGCGTGGAGCCGCGCAACGCCATTGTCCTCTCCGATCCGAGCGGCCGGGAGCTTTTGGGCGGCATAGCCGACTTAGGCAAGCTCATGGCGAAGGACAAAGCGGCGAAACCGAACATGCGCGGCGAGGTCTTTGTCTACTACAGCGGCCACGCCGACGAGAGCGGGCTGAAACTCGGGGCGGAGACGCTCGGCTGGTCGGAGTTCAGGAGCGCGGTGAGCGGCCTTGACGCGGATGTAAGGGTCGCCGTACTCGACGCTTGCGGGTCGGGCGCGATAACGCGCGCAAAGGGCGGCGCGGCGAGGCCCGCGTTTCTCTCCGACGCAAGCTCCAACATGAAGGGCTACGCTTTTCTCACGTCGAGCAACGAGAACGAGGCGAGTCAGGAGAGCGACCGCATAAGAGGCAGCTACTTCACCCACGCGCTTTTGAGCGGAATGCGCGGCGCGGCCGACATGACGGGCGACGGGAAGGTGACGATCAACGAGGCGTATCAGTACGCCTTCAACGAGACGCTGCAGAACACGCAGAATACGCGCGCCGGAACGCAGCACCCGAGCCGCGACATGAATTTGGCGGGAACGGGGGACGTGGTGATGACCGATCTACGGGAGACAAGCGCAACGCTCTCGTTTGATATAAACCTTGAGGGAAGACTGTTCATCAGGGACGAGAGCGGCAACCTATTCGCGGAACTGCGCAAATTTCGCGGACGGGCGATTGAACTCGGAATACCGCCGGGAAAGTATTCTATACAGATGGAAGCGCCGTCGCGGATGTGGATGGCGGGCGCAGTGGAGATAGCGGCGGGAACGAAAACGGCGTTGTCGATGAGCGATATGAAAGCGATGGAGAGAAAGGCGGGTGTCGCGCGAGGGAACGGGGACGGTGTTGACGGCATCGACGGCAATGACAATATCGATCACATTGATAATATTGACGACGGCGACAGCGCGGCGGTACAAACGCTTATATCGCAACGCGAACGGCAGCGGCGGCTTTTGGAGGAAAATTCGGCCGTATCAACAACATCAACGGCAACGGATTCATCGACACAAAATCCATCAGCGAAAACATTGACAAACCCGTTGTTAGACTCCGCTTGCCGCGAGCCGTACCGTATCAACTTCTTAGGCATCGCCGCAAACGCCAGCGCAAAGCCGGAGAGCGGGCTTCAGCTCTCAATCTTCGCTAATACGGCGGGCGCGGAATTCTGCGGAACGCAAATATCCGGCATCGCCAACGTCGCCGCGAAAGATATGAACGGCATTCAATTCAGCTCCACCGTCAACATCGCCGCAGGACGCTTTAACGGGGCGCAGGTATCGACAATAAATACAATGAACAGCGGCGACGCCATACAAGGCGGCGTCATCAATATCGCCAAAGACGTAGGATATCTCCAAGGCGGTACAGTAAACATATCCGCCGGAAAGGTGAATTATGTACAAGGCGGAGTCGTAAATATCGCCAAAGGCATAGGATATCTCCAAGGCGGCGTAGTAAACATATCCGCCGGAAAAGCGGATTATGTCCAATCCGGCGTCGTCAATATCGCCAAAGAGGTAGGGTATGTCCAAGCCGGAGTGACAAACATCGCAGTCAACGGCGGATATGTTCAGGCCGGCGTGACAAACATCGCCGCCAACTCAATTTTTCAGGCCGGGGTGCTCAACATCGCCAAAAAGACGTCGCGCCAGGTCGGTGTCATAAACATCGCCGGATATAGCGAGAAAACGCCTATCGGTCTGCTAAACATCATCGGCAACGGCATCTTCGAGTTGTCGTACAACGTGGACTCCGACAACCTAATGGACATTTCGATACACACAGGCACGCCGTGGCTCTACACGCTTATTGAGTACGCTCAACCCATAGGCCCGTTAGACCGCTGGCCCAAAGCGCAAGGGTGGGGCCTCGGCACACGCTTTGGGATGACTTCCCCGTTCTACGTGAACTTGGATTTCTCGCTTATGACATTCTTCAATAACCAAGACGCGTTTCTCGACGGCGACGGGATGTTCGGCTTCAGCCGTTCTTTTAAAGAAGATATTTGCGACCCTCCTGATGGCGAGTACCCGCGCACCAATATCAACCACCTATTCAAATTGCGCATAGGAGCGAATTACGCCCCGATACGGTACGTGACGCTCTCAGGCGGCGCGTATCTGAACTACATGACCGCCGACGAATACGGCCGTTTCAACATCGACTCGCCCGAAGGAATTACCGGAAACTTCGGAGGTAAACACGAATTCAAGGCGCGCGCGTGGCCGGGGTTGTATGCTGGGGTGACGGCGGGGGTGGTAAGGACAAAAAGATAAGTCAAAATCACCAAAGAATGCTTTTTTCTTTTGACTTTGATTGAATATGCGGGGTTTGGCTTCGCCGAGATAAACAAGTTAGCCCCGCATATATCTATGAAAGGCGAAGCCTTTCGTCTAAAAAAGAATTTGATTTTAAAGATTTAAAAGATATTATCCTAACCGCATTAAGCACCGCGATCAACGCCGCCCCTACATCGGCGAAAACGGCTTCCCACATCGTTGCTATGCCGATAGCTCCTAACGCTAAAAAAATCGCTTTGACCGTTAAGACAAACGCGATATTCTGCCATACTATTTTCTTTGTGAAACGGGCTATGTCAATCGCCTCTACCAACTTTGACGGCTCGTCGGTCATCAATACGGCGTCGGCGGCCTCTATAGCCGCATCCGACCCCAACGCGCCCATCGCTATGCCGATGTCCGCGATTGCTATGGCCGGAGCGTCGTTAATACCGTCGCCCACGAACGCCAATTTGCCGTCAACGCGTTTTTGCTTTATCAGCAACTCAACCTTTTCTGATTTTTCGTGCGGAAGCAGACCTGCGTAAACCTCGTCTACGCCGACTTCAGCGGCCACTACCGCCGCGATTCGCGGCTCGTCTCCTGTGAGCATCACCGTTTTCCGCACGCCCCGCGATTTGAGCGCGGAGACGGCGGACTTGCCGTCGCGCTTGATCTCGTCGGAAATGGCTATGCCTCCGGCGAACACGCCGTCTACCGCAACGTAAACGACCGTTCCCACGCCCGCCAGCTCCGACTCGACGGTAACGCCTATTTTCGCCATCATCTTCGCGTTTCCGGCAAGGACGGTTTTGCCATTAGCAACAACGCTCACACCGAAACCGGGCTGTTCGTTGTACTCCGATAAACCGTTTTTGTCAACCTCCTTACCGTACGCCCGCATAATGGAGAGCGCAATGGGATGGTTGGATAAGCATTCTGCGCCCGCCGCCGCCGACAGCACGCCGTCACGCGAAAATCCGTTCGCGGGACGGATTTCGACAACGTTGAAAACGCCTTTAGTCAAAGTTCCCGTTTTGTCAAACACTACCGCGTCGAGGCGGCTCAGCGTTTCGAGACAACCGCCGCCCTTAACCAAAATACCACGGCTCGCCGCTTTGCCTATACCGGCGAAAAAGCTCATAGGTATGGAGAGCACAAGCGCGCACGGGCAGGAGATAACGAGAAAGATCAGCCCGCGTTTTATCCAGTCCATGTCTATCCACACGCCGTTTAAAAACAACGGCGGCGCGACGGCGATCAGCAACGCGGCGGCCACGACGGACGGCGTATAGTACTTGGCGAACGCCGTAATGAAATTCTCCGTCTTGGCCTTTTTGCTCGACGCGTTTTCAACTAAGGCGATTATTTTTGACGCGGTTGACTCGCCGTAAGTCTTCGCGACGGCGACAGTAAGCAAACCGTTTAGATTGACGCAGCCCGAAAGCACGGCGTCGTTCACCCCAACGCTCTTAGGCAGCGACTCCCCCGTCAACGCCGACGCGTCGAGCGTTGACGCGCCATCTATGACCGTGCCGTCAAGCGGTATTTTCTCGCCGGGCTTGACGATCACTATGTCGCCGACGCGCACATCGCCCGCCGCGACCTTCACGATATCGCCGCCCTTTTTGAGATTGGCGTAATCGGGACGGATGTCCATGAGACGCGAGATGGAGGCCTTCGACCTTCTCACGGCCATCGATTGAAAGAGCTCCCCCACCCCGTAGAAGAGCATAACGCCGACCGCCTCGGAGTATTCGCCGATAACGAAGGCCCCGACGGTCGCGACGCTCATCAAGAAATTCTCGTCAAAGAATTCGCCGCGAACAATGTTCGCAAAGGCTTGAAAGACGACGCCGGCGCCTAATACTATATACGCGACGATGAATAGGGTCAACGGAACATATTCCGGGAGAAACGCCGCGTAGAAATGGCTGACAATCATGGCAACGGCGAGCAGAGCCGCGCCTACGGAGAGCTTGACGATCTCGCGCTTGGTATCGCCGCCGTGATCGCCGTGACGATCGTTGCAACCGTCTTTGCAGCCGTCATTACAACCGGCGTCGCCGCCGACGTTACAGCAATAGGTGTGTTCAGCGCACATATCTTGTCACCCCTTTCGGTTTATTAATACAATTTCAGATTATTTTCATTGATAGAATAATTGCTCAATCGTTCAACTGTTAAAGTCAAATTATTAAAATCAAATTCAAAATCAAATTCAAAATCAAATTCAACTAAGGGGAGGGCTGCGCCCTCCCTCGCTACAAAGAAAACGGCTTCGCCGTTTTCTTTTCCGCTACCCACCCTGCGGGGAACACCCCGCAACGCCCCGCTATATGCCCCTCCACCTTCAATCCCTCCCCCTCAAATAGGGGGAGGGACTTTTTTAACACATGCGCCGCTTCGCGTCGCAACGTCAAAAACATATGCGCGGTGCCTACCGCTATGCCATACCACCCTACATGCGCCGCTTCGCGTCGCAACGTCAAAAACGTATGCGCGGTGCCTACCGCTATGCCATACCACCCTACATGCGCCGCTTCGCGTCGCAACGTCAAAACCAATAGTTGTCACTCTCTAATATGCTCAAACCCTTTCTCAAATATATCTTTAACATGGCTATCCGCCAAAGAGTAATAGACAGACTTCCCTTTCTTATCATACTTCACCAAATTGGCCAAACGTAACGCCCTTAATTGGTGCGAGATGGCCGACTTGGTCATATTCAATAAGACGGCTATGTCGCAGACGCACATTTGGGCGCTGGAGAGCGCCCACAAGATGCGGACTCGGGTGGTGTCCGAGAACATCTTGTACAGGTCGGCGAGGTCGTAAAAGTCCTCCTCCTTCGGCATGGTCTTGCGCACCTGCTCGACCAGCTTGCTGTGAATTACGTCGCAGTCGCAGATAGGCGCGCCTTTTTTGGCAGGCATAAAAACAGCCTTTGCTGACGGTTTACCGGTTGCGTCGTTAGCCGACAATCACCTAACAACGGTTGAACGGTTGCTCAACTATTATTAATATACCTTACGGCGCGCCGCCTGTCAATAGTTTTTTTTTATTTTTTTTCGACCGCTCTAAAATCGGCCGACCGCCCCCGCGGGCGCAACGTATATTATATAGAGTATGAACCGCGTCAATTCACCGTAGGGGACAGGCCGCCCATGCCGATAGACCTGAGATACACCGAGTCCGGACACATATTCATCACCCCCGCCGACGACTGCCGCGAAGTCGTAGACGCCATGCTGGAAACCGACTATAGCGAAGAGTTCTGCCTCGCGACGGCCTTCGACCCCGATTTCATAGCCGAATTGATGGAAGCCGGATTCTTGGTGATGTCCGCGAACCTGTCGGAAGAGGAGCCGTTCTACATCCTGCTGCCCAAACTGCACTATACCCGATCCGCGCTGTTCTATGAAAACCTGCACGTGAAAAGATCCATCCGCAGGTTCCTAAGCCGCTACGAACTGAAAGCCGACGCCGAATTCGACCGCGTCATCGACCGCTGCGTCGAAAAACACGGCTCCGATTGGCTGACTCCCCCGCTGGTAGACTGCGTCAAAGAGATACGCCGAACCGCAGCCGCCAAACATCCGACCCGAGAAGCCCTAACGCCCGTCCCCTACACCTACCCCGCCTCATTCGCCCTATACCGCGACGGAACGCTCGCCGCCGGCGAATTCGGCGTGGTCTGCGGCAAGGTCT